>Ga0268288_10062_pt1 | contig 84639 bp, 79 predicted proteins | sample BraspS3V5C_FD_191349 | JGI IMG/M metagenome (GOLD analysis project Ga0268288, IMG submission 191349) | Soil microbial communities from Anza Borrego Desert, Southern California, United States - Bradyrhizobium sp. S3-V5C | ecosystem: Environmental > Terrestrial > Soil > Desert | place: USA...
CACCGACGCGGGCGCCGCCCCGTCCCCGGACCCGACCGGTCAGCCACCGGGCAGGCCCCCGAAGGACGCCCCGGGATCGCTCCCGAGGCGCCGCGGACAGGTGCGGTCAGGAAGCACAAAATAGGAAGATTGTCAAGGCTCGAAGGATGATGGGACACCGCTCCGCGGCCGGCGCGTCGCGACGTCGACCCGATCCCGGGCCCGCCGACGCCGTCGGCGCGGGACGCCGCCGCGGGACGCAGCCCGCCCTCGACCGGCGCCGTCGACGTCGCGCCTGCGCCGGGACGCCGCAAGCTCGCGGGCGTAGAGCGCGCGCGTGAAGCTGTTCTCCCCTCTTGAGGCCGGCAGTATCGTCGCGTATGAGCGCGACGTGTCCTGTATTGCCGGCATTATTCGGCGAGTTTCGACGTGATAAAGCGTATAAATTGCTCATAAAAACAGAATCATGGACGTTTGATAGCGTAATATTTTTGACGAAAGCATTATTAGAACGAAAGAGATTAATTTAGAATGGTATCGGCGCAATCCAATACCGGTCCTCGGATCGCCCTTCAGGGCGGCCGGTTCCGTCCGGCGGACAGGCCCTCCGCGGGCCGCGCGGCAGCCGCTCCCCGAGTCCCTTGATGCGCCGGGTCTTCTCGACGGCCGGGATCCATCCCCGGACGCGCTTCAAGCTCTGGCAGGAGGTCGTCGCCGACCGGATCGGGCCGGTCGAGCAGCGCCGCCGCGCCGACGGGCCGTTCGCGGGCGAGATCGAGATCGGCGCCGTCGGTCCGCTGACATTCAGCCGGATCACCCAGGGCGCCATCACGACCACGATCACCGCCGACACGGTCCGGCGCCGGCCGGACGGGCTCATCCGCGTGAATTTCCGCCTCGCCGGGTCGTCGACCTTCCAGCAGCACGGTCGCGAGGCGCTGCAGGGAGCCGGAGACTTCACCGTCGTCGACCATCACCCGGGCCTGCTGGACGCGCGCACGGATGGCCAGACCCTGGTCATGGCCCTGCCGCGGGAGCGCCTCGAGGGCGTGCTCGGGCCGGCTCGGCTGTTCGCGGCCCTGACGATGACCGCCGAATCGGCGACGACCCGGCTGGTGACGACCTTCTTCGGGGATCTGCTCCGGGTGAACCGGCGGCTCTCTCCCGAGGCGGCCGAGCGCATGGCGGCCATCGGCGTCGATCTGATCGTGGCCGCCCTCGCCGAGCGGATGGCCCGGGAGGTGCCGCGTACCCTGCACGGCAGCGTCGTCGTCCAGCGCGCCAAGGCCCATGTCGAGGCGAATCTCGGCGAGCCGTCCCTCGATCCGCCCCGGCTCGCCGCCGCGATGGGCGTGTCCCTGCGCCGGCTCCAGGAGCTGTTCCACGAGCGCGGCCAGCACATCTCCGACTGGATCTGGGAGCGCCGCCTCGCGGCGGCAGCCAAGGGCCTCTCCGATCCGGTCAGCCTGCACCGCCCGATCGGCGTCGTGGCCTACGAGTGCGGCTTCGCGAGCCAGGCCCATTTCGCGCGGCGCTTCAAGGACCGCCACGGCCTGTCGCCCCGCGCCTACCGGGAGGCCGCCGCCCTGCGCCTGTCCGGCAGCCGGCCGGATCCGTGAGGCGCCGCGATGTCGGTGCCCGTCGCGGGCGGCCGGGGCGCGGCGGCGGGACGAGGGGCGCCCCGGGGGAGGCCCTCGGGGCCGCGGCCCCCCGCAACCCTCACCCGGCGCAAGCCGCCTCCGGCCGCGCCGCGTCTCCGGCCGCGTCCCCGGCCGCGTCCCCGGCCGCGCGGTCCGCCGCGTCGAAGAGCGCGCGGCAATACGCGACCAGGCGGTCGGTCCGGTCCGCGCCGCTCCGGAAGGCGATGTGCCCGTCCGGGCGCACCAGCACGAGCGCCGGCCGGCCCTCCAGCCCGTAGGCGCCGTGCGCCCGGCCGTCGAGGTCCGACAGGACGGGCACCGCCCCCGCCGCGATCAGGGGGCCGGCGAGGACGAGCCGCGGCCGCAGCCAGGGCCAGGGCGCGACGGCCCGGACCGCCTCCAGAAGGGCGGGGGCCGCCTCGGGGGAGCGTCCGTCGAAGCACAGGAGCGCCCAGCCCGTCGTCCACCCGTCCGGGTTGTAGAGGAACGGGAACAGGCGCGTGCGCGCCCCGTCCCGCGTCACCGGCGCGTCCGGCGCGCGCTGGCCCGGCTTCGGCCCCGGCCGCAGCAGGTGTCCCAGGTCCGCCAGGCCGGACAGGTGATCCGCGTTCAGGAGGCTCCCGGGATAGGCGACGCCCATCTGCTGCATGTCGTCCGTCCCCTGCAGCAGGGAGCCCAGGTTCGGCAGCGCCTTCGCGGCCAGCCCCAGCACCGTGTCGGTGACGGCGCCGCGGTAGACGGTCCACCGGAACCCGCGCACCTGCTGGGCGCTCAGCCGGGCGTGCTCGCCGCCGCGCTCGCCGTCGTAGGAGTCGAGGATGGCGGGCGCCGCCTCGCCCCGCAGGGTCATGGCCAGCCGCCACGCGATCTCGACCGCGTCGTGGAGGCCGGCATTCATGCCCTGGCCGCCGATCGGCAGGGACAGGTGCCCGGCATCGCCCGCCAGGAACACGCGGCCCCGCGCGTAGCCGGGGGAGACCCCGTAGGCGAAGCGGCTGTGGGTGAGCCATTGCGGGTCGCTCAGGGTGAGGGTCTCGTCGCCGGTCACCTCCCGGGCGAGCGCCTGGATCTCGTCGAGCGTCGGGTCGCGGTCCGGCACGCCGGCGTCGTCGGCCAGGAAGAACAGCCGGTGGTAGCCGCCCCAGACCGGCATGATGCCGGCGAAGCCGCCCGGGTAGTAGAAGAACCAGAGCTGGTCCGGCTCGGAGCCGCGCCGCCAGGACAGCCGGGCGTCGACCTGCCGGTTCATGCAGCCCGCGAGCCGCTCGGGCTCGAAATCCAGGCCGAGCCGGGCGCGGATCGTGCTCCGGGCCCCGTCGGCGGCCACGCAGTAGCGGGCGCGCAGCCGCGTCTCCGGCCCGTCCGCGCCCCGCCGGAGGGTCACGGTGACCCCTGCCCCGTCCTGGTCGATGCCGGTGACCGTGCAGCCCCGCTCCAGCCGGCCGCCGCGGGCCTCGAACGCGTCGATCAGGGTCCGCTCGATCACGTCCTGCCCGCTGTAGAGGACGTCGGGATGGGGGCTGGCGACGTCGGCGATGGGGATGGGCGTCGTCGGCGCGCCGTCGACGAAGAAGTTGATGGTGCGGACCGCGTAGGCGTTCTCCGCCAGGGCGTCGCGCAGGCCGATGCCGGCGAGCAGCTCCTGCGGGCGGGCCCAGAGGTTGTTGGCCCGCGAGTACGCCCTGACCTCCGTGCGCTGCTCGAGGAGCAGGCACGACACGCCGTGATGGCGCAGGGCGCAGCCCGCGGTCAGGCCGATGGGGCCCGCGCCCACGACGATCACGTCGGTGTCGTAGCCCGGGGCGGCGTTGGCGTCGGTCATCGGTCGGTCTCCGGTCGGGTTTCCTGTCGGGTCTTCTGCGGCGTCTCGTGCGGGCTCTCGTGCGGCGTCTCGCGCGGGGTCTCGTGCGGCCTCTCCTGCCGAGCCTCCGCGGCGATGGACGCGATGGCGCCGTGGGAGGCGCCGATCCGCCGCTGCAGGCTCTGCAGGAGCGCGGCGGCGGCCTCGACGGCCTCGGGCGCGAGACCCGCGGTGAGACCGTCCGACCAGAGGGCGTTGCGCGCCATCGCCTGCCGGTAGGCCTCCGCGCCCCGCGGGGTCATGGCGACGAGGGGCGCGCGGCGGTGGTGGGGGTTGGGCGCGAGCCGGATCAGCCCGTCGGCCCGCATCTCGCCGACGAGGCGCTGCACCGACTGGCGGGCGAGGCCCATGTTGCGGGCGATGTGGGCGACGGGCAGCGGCGCCGGCGCGAGGGCGATGGCCCCCAGCACCTGCCAGCGGGCGCTGGTCAGCCCGAGGTCCTGCACCAGCGCGTCGCCCGCCGCGAGCAGGTCGCCGTTGAGGCGGAACACCGCGACCACGAGGTCCGACAGGGCGTGCCGGGTCCGGTCGCGGTCGGGCGCTGTCCGGGGCGGGTCGGGCTCCATGGGGCGCGTCCTGGTGGCAGGGTATTGTCGAAATGACAGCATGCTGTCATCGCGCGGACAACGGGGGGCGGGCCGCACGGTTCCACGCCGGCGGCAGGCCGGATCCGGACGCGGGATCCGGACGCCGGAGCCGGGCGCCGGATCCGGGAGCGAGGACGGGTGCCCGCCGGGCCTACGCCACCGCCGCGAGATCCCCGAACAGCGACAGCACCACCGGGCGCCGGTCGAGGTTGTAGATTGCCGCCTCCCGGGCGGCGCGGCCGAACCGGTCGGCGACCTCCACCAGGGCGGCGAGGCGGGCGGGGGGCTCGTCCCGGCGCCGGTCGATCTCGGCCGAAACGAAGCGCAGGACCGCGTCCTGGGCGGCCTCGAACCGCGCCTCGGCGTCGCGGCCCGCCAGGGTCTCGGCGAGCTTGAGCACCCGGCCCCAGTCGGGCGTGCGCGCCCGCGCCAGGAGGGTCTCGATCTCGGCCACGAGGCCGGCGGTGACCGGGTCGAGCATCGCGAGCGCGCGGGCGACCGAGCCCTCGCACTGGGCCAGCGCCCGGGCCAGGGCGGTCTCGTCGGGCTGCGGGAAGGGCTCGGGCAGGCCACGCACCACCCGGGCGACGTCCTCGGCCGGGAGGGGGCGCAGCATCAGCGCCCGGCAGCGGGAGCGGATGGTCGGGAGCAGCCGGCCGGGCTGGTGCGACAGGATCAGGAACAGCGCGCGCGGCGGCGGCTCCTCCAGGACCTTGAGCAGGGCGTTGGCGGCGTTGGCGTTCAGGTCCTCGGCGCTGTCGAGGATGCAGACGCGCCAGCCGGAATCCGCGGCCGTCGAGGCGAACAGGTCGAGGGCGCGGCGCACCGCGTCGACCGAGATCTTGGTCGGCAGCGTCTTGGCGCCGGCGCTCCGGTGGCGGCGCAGGACCACGAGGTTCGGGTGCGACAGGCCCGCCACCTTGCCGAGGACGGCGTCGCCCGCCGGCACGGCGAGGCCCGCCGGGCCCCCGCCCGCGGGGTAGGCGAGCAGGCGCCGGGCGACCCGGTAGGCCAGGGTCGCCTTGCCGATGCCGGGGGCGCCGCCGATCAGCCACGCGTGGTGCAGGCGCCCCGCCGCGATGGCCGCCGCGAAGGCGTCGGCCGCCGCCGCGTGGCCGACGAGCCCGAGGGTCTCGCGCGGGCGCGGGATCCCGGCGAGGTCCCCGGGCTCGACGTCGTCGGCGGCGCGGTCGGCGGGCTTCATGGGACGGGCTTCATGCGGCTGGCTTCATAGGACGGGCTTCATGGGACGGGCTTCATGGAGTGGGTCTCGCGGCGCGGGCCGGCGGGCTCCGCTCCGGTCGGCGCGCCCGCGCGGCTGCTTACACGGCCGCCGGCCCGGATGGGACCGGTCGGGCCGGGAATCGCCCCGCTCACCCCGCCGCTCACCCCGCCGCTCACGCGGCGTCGCCGCTCCGGCCCGCACCCGCCGGCCGGTCGGGCAGGAGCGCCGGCAGCCGGGACGCGACGGCGGCGCGGACCGCCGCCTCGACCGCGTCGGGATCGCGGGACGCGTCGATCACCGCGCAGCGGTCCGGCTCCGCGCCGGCGATCGCCAGGAAGGACTCCCGCAGCCGGACGTGGAAGTCGAGGGCCTCGGCCTCGAACCGGTCGGCCCCCTGCCCCGTCCGGGCGCCGCGCCCGGCCGCGCGGGCGAGGCCGGACTCGGGGGCGAGGTCGAGGATCAGGGTGAGGTCGGGCCGGGTCGGTCCGACGACGACCCGCTCCAGGGCGTCCACGATCCCGGGGCCGAGCCCGCCCGCGGCGCCCTGGTAGGCCCGGGTCGAGTCGATGAACCGGTCGCACAGCACGGTCTCGCCCCGGCGCAGAGCCGGGCGGATCAGCCGGTCGAGGTGGTCGATCCGGGCGGCGCTGAACAGCAGGGCCTCCGCGAACGGGCCGTAGGGTTTGGCGACGCCGTCGAGCAGCGCCGCGCGGATCTCCTCCGCCCGCGGCGAGCCGCCGGGCTCGCGCGTCACGCAGACGGGCCGGCCCGAGCGCGCGCGCAGGGTCGCGGCGAGGCGGGCGATCTGGGTCGATTTCCCGGCCCCCTCCCCGCCCTCGAAGGTGATGAAGGTGCCGCCCGCCGCGGCGGGATCCGCGAGACGCGGCCCGGTCACGCGCGCGCCGTCACGACGGGTTGGCCGCCCCGGCAGCGCCCTTGTCGGCCCCGGCCCCCTTGTCCCCGCCCTTGTCCCCGCCCTTGCCGGCCCGGTCGAAGGCCTTGCGGACGAGGCCGGTGCCGAATTCGAGCGCCGCGTCCATCGCCCGCTGCGACAGGGTGCCGGGCTCCACCGCGGCGCCGGCGAAGAGCGGCTGGTCGAGGGCGACGGTGTCGCCGCGCTGGACGCGCAGGATTCCGACCCGCTGGCCCTCCTCCACGGGGGCGATGAGCGGCCCGGTATAGATCGCCCTGGCGCTGACCCGGTCGCTGGAGCCCCGCGGCAGCAGCACCCGCACGGGCTTCTTCGCCACCAGCGGCACCGAGCCCGACTGGCCGCCGAACACCGAGGCCTCGGCCACGGTCTCGCCCGGCGCGAAGACCTGCCGGGGCTCGAAGGCGCGGAACCCCCACTCCATCAGCTTGCGCGACTCGGAGGCGCGGTCCCGGGCGGTCTTGAGCCCCGAGACCACCAGCACGAGCCGCTGGCCGTTCTGCACCGCCGAGCCGGTGAGCGCGTAGCCGGATTCCTCCAGGTAGCCGGTCTTGAGCCCGTCCGCGCCGATGTCGAGGGCCAGCAGCGGGTTGCGGTTCTGCTGGCGGATCTTGTTCCAGGTGAACTCCTTCTCGGAGAAGATCTTGTAGTAGTCCGGGTAGGTGTCGATGATGTGCAGCGCGAGCTTCGCCATGTCCCGGGCCGTGACCTTCTGGTCGGGCGCCGAGTAGCCGGTGGCGTTGCGGAAGGTCGAGTTCGTCAGCCCGATCTCCTTGGCGCGCTGGTTCATCAGCCCGGCGAAGGCCTCCTCGGACCCGGCCATGTTCTCCGCGATGGTGATGGCCGCGTCGTTGCCCGACTGCACGATCAGGCCGCGCAGCAGGTCCGCCATCTTGATGCGGCTGTTGACCTGCGCGAACATCGACGAGCCGCCCCCGCCCGCGCCGCCGCGCTTCCACGCGTCCTCGGTGACGGTGAACTCCGTGTCCATGGACAGGCGGCCGGATTTCAGCGCCTCGAACACGATGTCGGTGGTCATCAGCTTGGCCATGCTGGCCGGCGAGAACCGCTCGTCGGCGGCCTTCTCGAACAGGACCGAGCCGGAATCGGCGTCGATCAGGATCGCGTGCGGGGCCGCGGTCTGGAAGCCCTGCGCGGCGGCGGCGGCGAGGCCGGCGCCCAGCGCGCAGGCGGCCGCGAGAAGGGTGAGAAGGGGTCTGCGCATCACCGTTCCGTCCCGCGCCTGCCGTCGGACCGGACACATCCCGGCCGTATCCCAATAACAAGCGTGACCATATTACGGTTTCGGCGCCGGATCGAATGCGAAATGCCGCATCGCCCGCCGCATCCGTCGGGCGGAGGGCGGCCGCGTCCGGGGCGGCGGGCCGGCCGGGGCCCGGGCGGATCCGCGTCGGATCCCGGGGCCGCCGTCAGTAGATCCCGGCGAGGCGCGCATGGCCGGCCTTCGCGGCGGTCCCGGTGGCCGGCCCCTTGGCGGCGGGGGCCTTGGGGGCCGTCTTGGCGGAGCCGGTCCCGGCGGGCGCGCCGCCCTTCGCGGCCAACCCCTTGGCCGGCACCGCGGCGAGGCGCGCCATGGCGAGCTTGGCCGAGGCCGGCATCGCGGCCGGCATCGCGGCCGGGGACGGGCCCGACGCTGCCTTGGCGAGCTTGACGGTCCCGGGCGCCGGGACCGCCCGGCCGTGGGCCTCGGCGGGCGTCGGGCGGGCCGCCGGCCCGGCCTTCGGGCCGGGCTTTCCGGCGGCATGACCGTGCGACGGCGGCGCGGCCGGGGCGAGGGCCGGGGCGAGGGCCGGATTGAGACCCGCGACCTTGACGGCCCCGGTCCCGAGGCCGCCCCTGGCCGCGACGGCCGGCACGGGGGCGGGCCGGAACTCGCGCACCCGCGGGGCGGTGGGCTGCACGGCCGCCGGGACCGTCACGGCGGCCGAGGCCAGCACGATCGGCGCGCGCACCGGCGCCGTCCGCTCGGGCCGGGCGGCCGGGGCCTCGGCGGGCGCCGTCCCGGCCTCCTCCGCCTCGGCGGGCTTGAAGGCCAGAGCCGGGGCGGTGCGCGTGTAGCGCTCCGTGTCCTCCGCCGGGCCGAGATCGGCCATCATCACGGTCGAGCGGCCGGCCGGCCGCCCGTCGGTGCGCAGGCTGGCGAGGAGCTTGCGGTCGTCGCTGCCCGCCACCGAGGCCTTGCCGACATACTCGACGCGCACCCGCGCGGTGCCCTTCCGGTGGAAGCCCAGCGCGTCGGCCGCCTCCTCCGACACGTCCATGACCCGGCCGGCATGGTAGGGGCCGCGGTCGTTGACGCGCACCAGCATCGAGTAGCCGTTGTCGAGGTTCGTCACCCGGGCGTAGCTCGGCAGCGGCAGGGTCGGGTGGGCGGCGGCGATCGAGTGGCGGTCGAAGACCTCGCCGTTGGCGGTCATGCGGCCGTGGAAGGCCGCGCCGTACCAGGAGGCCAGCCCCTCGCGCACGTAGCCGTTCGGATTCTCCTTCGGCACGTAGGTCTGGCCGGCCACCACGTAGGGCTTGCCGGTGTAGCGGCGCCCGCCGCCCTTCGGGATCACGTCGCCCTCGTTGTAGAGGCGCGGGCTCGCCTTGACCCCGTATTTCGGGTCGATCCCGTTCCCCGCGGCGAGCTTCTGCTGGGGCGAGGTCGCGCAGTTGGCCGTGGCCAGGGCCACGCCCGAGACGGCCATGAGCCGCAGGGCGAGGCGCGCCGGCCGGGGAAGCGTCGTGCGCACCATCGTGGGGTTCACCAAACTCTACGCGTGACCGGGGCCCGACCGGACCGGAGCCGGCCGCGTGCACTGGGCCGCGATCGGTCCACCCAGATTTGTAGCGGTCGCGTAAAGGAAGCCTGAACGATGGGGCGCGGCCGGGTTCAGGACGCGGGCCGTGCGGCCGGCCAGATCTCGAGCGTTGCGCGAGGATCGGCGGGCAAATGCTTGTTTCAGAAACGAATTTGTCAGGATCGCGTTGGCGCGCGCATCCGGTCGTCCCGGAGCGCGGCGCTCCACTTTTCCGTGTGGAGGCGCGGCCAGGATCGCGGCGGCTCGGGACCGGGCCGGTGCGGAGGCCGCGGGCCGGCTGATCCGCGCCGTCCCTCCGCGCCGTCCCTCCGCGCCGTCCCTCCGCGCCGTCCTTGCGCGCCGTCCTTGCGCGCCGTCGCGCCGGGATGCCGCGGGCGAGCCCGCACCCGAGGGCCGGCGTCGGTGCCCGAGTCCGGCGCCGCGGCGCCGGATGGCCGGAAGGCGCCGCACGCGCAGCGGCGGCCCGTACCCGGAGCGGACGCGCCGCCCCGGGTACGGGCCGGTCCGCCCTCAGCGGGACTGCGTGTCGGTGAGCTGCGCGATCGACTGGGCGCCGCGCTGCTTGAACAGCAGGTCGAGGCCTTCCAGCATCAGCGCGTGCATCTTGGTCCGCTCGGCGTAGGCGAGGTCGCGCAGCTGGTCGTAGACCGGCGGCTCCAGGTAGACCGACATCTGGCGGGCGCGCTGCTTGAGCGTGGCCGCCTGCTTCGGCGCCGGGGGCGCGAGGGTGAGCGACACGATCTCGGCGCCCTGCGGCCGGGCCGCCAGGGGCCGGGCCGGCGGGCTCGCCGAGGCCACGATCGCCGCGAGGCTGAGCTTAGGCGGCTTGGACATGCTGGCCCGTCCTCAGGGACTGCGTGCGGCGCTCGATCCACGACCAGAGGCGGCGGACCTCGCCGGCGGCCTGGCCCTTGGGGTTAAACTCGGTGACGCCCTGGCCGAGGCCGATCGCGTCCTGGTGGTCGGTGCGGGCGACGATGTTCACGTCGGGCAGGATGCCGAGCACCGCGAGCCCGTCCGCGGCGTCGCGGACCCGGTAGGAGCGCGGCGGGGTCTGGTTCAGCACGAAGGCGAACTTCTTCTCCAGCCGGTAGACGGCGGCCAGGGTCGGCTTGAACGCCCGCAGGTCCGCGGGGGTCGGCCGGCACGGGATGATGCACAGATCCGCGGCGCGGATCGCCGACAGGGTGCCGGTGGAATCGACGCCGGGCGTGTCGATGAACACGTAGTCGTAGGCGGAGTCGCGCAGGCGCTCCATCACGGCGTCGATCTGCGTGGCGTCGATCTGCGCCACCTCGGGACCGTCCGCCGTGCGGTGGTCCAGCCAGTCGGAGATCGTGGCCTGCCGGTCCATCTCCAGGATGCAGACCGTGTGGCCCGCCTCCCGGGCGGCCACCGCCAGGGAGATGCACAGCGTGCTCTTGCCGCTGCCGCCCTTCTGCGTGACGAAGGTGATCGCTTTCATCCCGGGCGTCCTCCAGAAGGCCCCATGCATCCGTCCGGGCGCCCGCAACCGCCGGTCGCCGCGCCGTCTGTGCCAACCTCAGGTATGGGATTCGGGGCGTGCCGCGATCCTGTGACCCAAGGATGTCCCGGCACAGGTTGGGGCCGGCATGGTTAACGACCCGTTAAGACGGCTGTCCCTTCCGGATATCGCCCGCCAGCACCGCAGCAGGACAGCAGTCTAAACTTCAAGTTAAGATTCTTGGCATATAGAGGGTTAACAGCCTTTCCAGCGACGCCCGGATACCGTAGCGTGAGCGCGGGTGAGACGAGGAGCTTGGCGGGGGTGAAAACCTCAAGTTTAAAGGCAAGGATCGCCCCGTCGAGGAATGGCATGTCCGAAGCCCCGATCCCGCAATCCATTCTGGAAGCCTCCGGCGTCGTCGGCACCTGGGCGCACGATTACTGGGCGGGGCAGCTGGCGCTCTCGGCCTCGCTCGCGGATCTGCTCGGCCTGGACCCCGAGGCGGCCGCGGCCGGCGTCTCCCTGGAGGCCTTCCTCGACCGCACCCACCCCGAGGACCGCGTCCGGATCGAGAGCTATCTCCACGCGGTGGCCGAGACCGGCGGTCCCGTCGAGGCGGAGTTCCGCACGGCGGACACGCGCACCGGGATCCGCACGCTGCTGATGCGCGGCCGAATCGAGCGGGACCCCGCCGGCGGGGCGACCCGGGGGCGCGGCATCGCCATCGACCGCACCGAGGAGCAGGCCGCCAACCTCGTGCAGAGCGAGCGGGTGGTGAACCGGATGGCCGAGCACATCATCGCCCTGCGCGACCTCGCCCGCGCCCTGCACCGGCCGACGCTCACCGACCGGATCGAGCACCTGATGATCGAGATCGGCTTCGAGCTCGCCCGCTTCCTGCCCGAGCCCGAGGACGAGCCGCGCCACTGAGCGCGCCACCGAGAGCGCCACCGGGCGGGCCACCGGGCGGGCCACGCGACGCGACGTGACACGCGGCCCGCACCGGGCCGCCTACGCGGCGTGACACGCCGCGCCCCCGGGTCGACGGCGCGGAAGCCCCGCCGGACCGATTGATCGCGCCCGTTCCGGCAAGCTACTGTCCCGGCAACACATTGCCGGGAGGACGGGGATGGCCCGCGACACGATCTACGACCGCGACCTCGACCGCGTCCCGGCCAACCACCAGCCGCTGACGCCCCTGCTCTACCTGGACCGGGCCGCGCGGGTGTTCCCCGACCACGTCGCGGTGGTCCACGGCCCCCTGCGGCGCTCCTACCGGGAGGTCTACGCCCGGGCGCGCCGCCTCGCCGCGGCGCTGGCGGCGCGCGGGATCGGCCGCGGCGACACCGTGGCGGCGCTGCTCGCCAACACCCCCGAGATGATCGAGTGCCACTACGGCGTGCCGATGACCGGGGCGGTGCTCAATACCCTCAACACCCGCCTCGACGCCGACGCGATCCGCTTCTGCCTGCAGCACGGCGAGGCCGCGGTGCTGATCACCGACCGCGAGTTCTCCCGGACGGCCGCCGCGGCCCTGGAGGGGCTCGCCACCAAGCCCTTCGTGATCGACGTCGACGATCCCGAATATGACGGCCCGGGCGCCCGCCTCGGCGCGACCGACTACGAGGCCTTCCTGGCCGGGGGCGACCCGGAGCACGACTGGCGTCTGCCGGACGACGAGTGGGACGCGATCACCCTGAACTACACGTCGGGCACCACCGGCGACCCGAAGGGCGTGGTCTACCACCATCGCGGGGCGGCGCTGCTGGCGCTCGGCAACGTCATCACGGGCGGGCTCGGCCAGCACCCGGTCTATCTCTGGACCCTGCCGATGTTCCACTGCAACGGCTGGTGCTTCCCCTGGACCCTGTCGATCGTGGCCGGGACCCATGTCTGCCTGCGTCAGGTGCGGGCGGAGGCGATGTACCGGCTGATGGCCGAGCACGGGGTCACGCATCTCTGCGGCGCGCCGATCGTCATGCAGATGCTGATCAACGCCCCCGACGCCGAGCGCCGCGACCTGCCCCGGCGCGTCGCCTTCTTCACCGCCGCGGCGCCGCCGCCGGAGGCGGTGCTGGCCGGCATGTCGGAGGCCGGGTTCGACGTGACCCACCTGTACGGCCTGACCGAGAGCTACGGGCCGGCGGTCGTCAACGCCTGGCACGCCGACTGGGACGCCCTGGCGGCCGACCAGCGGGCGGCCAAGAAGGCCCGCCAGGGGGTGCGCTACCCGGTGCTCGAGGCCCTCGACGTCCGCGACCCGGAGACGCTGGAGCCGGTGCCCGCCGACGGGGCGACGATCGGCGAGGTGATGATGCGCGGCAACGTGGTGATGCGCGGCTACCTGAAGAACCCGGCCGCCACGCGGGCCGCCTTCGCGGGCGGCTGGTTCCGCACCGGCGACCTCGGGGTGAAGCACCCGGACGGCTACGTGCAGCTCAAGGACCGCTCGAAGGACATCATCATCTCGGGCGGCGAGAACATCTCGTCGATCGAGGTCGAGGACGCCCTGTTCAAGCACCCGGCGGTGGCCGCGGCCGCGGTGGTGGCGCGGCCCGACGCGAAATGGGGCGAGACCCCGTGCGCCTTCGTCGAGCTCAAGGCCGGCGCGGCCCCCACGGCCGACGAGCTGATCCAGTGGTGCCGGGGGCGGCTGGCCTCCTACAAGCTCCCCCGCCACGTGATCTTCGGCGAATTGCCCAAGACCTCCACCGGCAAGGTGCAGAAGTTCATCCTGCGGGAGCGGGCCCGGCAGGACGGGGCCTGATCGGCGCCGGGCCGGGATCGGGCCCCGACGCCCGGCCCCGGTGTCGCGGGCCGGTCAGGCCTGCGGCGGATCCCGTCGGTCGGCGCGGACCGGCACCGGCACGGCCTTCGGGGCGGAGCCGGCGTCGCGGAGGTCGGCCAGGATCTGGGCGACGAACGCCTGGAGCGAGACGAGGCTGAACAGGGTGATGGAGGCGACCAGGGCGGCGGAGACCAGGGTCTTGGCGGTTTCGGGATCCACGGCGGGAGTCCTTGGCTTCGCCCCGCCGCGGGCGATCCGGGCGGGGGGCGCCGCTGGCGGCGCCGGTGCCCCCTCAAGGTGGGCGCGCCGCCCGCGCCGCGCCAGCACCGCCGCGGTCGCGCCTGGCATGCGCGGAGGGCCGGGCTCGGCCGCGATTGAGGTTACCGCGACGCTTCGTCCGACCGGGGCGTGATCGCGCGGGACCGCGCAGCTTTCCCGGCTGGCCGAACGTTGCGTTTCCCGCAATAAGCGCCGGCGCGGAGCGGCGCGCATCCGGGAGAGACGGCATGGCCGGCAGCGGCATCGCGGGCGGCATCGCGAACGGCACCCGCGCGGCGCGCCGCGCCGGTCAGGGGCTGGTCCTGGCCGCAGGGCTGGCCGCAGGGATGGCCGCCGGGCTGGGGGCCGGGCCGGCCCGGGCCCAGGGGCCCGTCCCGTCCCAGCCCGCGCCCCGCCCGGATGCCGCGCCCCAGGCGGCGGCGCCCGCCCCGCCGGGCCCGCCCCGCCCGCGGGCGGCGGAGCCGGGCCCGGCCGAGCCGGTGACCCGCGCCGGCTACTTCTACATCGGCGGCCGCTACCAGAAGCTCGGCGACAAGACCGTGATGGTCGGCCAGATGTTCGTGCAGTCGCGCACCCCGGCCCGGATCACGCAGCCCTACCCGGTGGTGATGGTGCACGGCCTCGCCCAGACCGGCGTGAACTACCTCGCCACCGCGGACGGCCGCCCCGGCTGGGTGCAGCGCTTCGTCGAGAAGGGCTACCAGGTCTACGTGGTCGATCAGGTCGGGCGCGGGCGCTCGGGCACCAACCCGGAGGTCTACGGCCCCTACGACCGGCTCGGGACCCGCAGCCTGGAGCGCACCCACACGGCCCCGGAGGTCTACGACCTCTACCCGCAGGCCAAGCTCCACACCCGCTGGCCGGAGGGGCCCGGCGTGCAGGGCAACGCCGCCTTCGACCAGTTCTTCGCGAGCCAGGTCCCGTTCCTCGCCAACAGCCAGCAGACCGAGGAATGGGTCGACCCCGCGCTGGTGGCGCTCCTCGACAGGATCGGGCCGGCGATCCTGGTCACCCACGGCCAGGCGGCCCTGTTCGGCTGGGCGGCCTCGGACGCGCGGCCGGACCTCGTGAAGGCGCACGTCGCCGTCGAGCCGAACGGCCCGCCCTTCTTCGACGTGCAGTTCCGCGGCGGCAAGGAGTTCTGGGAGAAGACCGGCGACGGGCGCGCCCGCGCCTACGGGCTGACCCGCATGCCGCTGACCTTCGACCCGCCGGTCAAGGCGCCCGAGGACCTGACGGTGGCGCAGCAGGCCAAGGGATCCGAGTCCAGGCCCGACAGGGCGGCGGACGGGCGGATCCGCTGCTGGCTGCAGGGCGAGCCGGTCCGGACCCTGCCGAATCTCGCCAGGGTGCCGGCCGTGGTGGTGACCGCGGAGGCCTCCTTCCACGCCACCTACGACGACTGCACCGTCGCGTTCCTGACCCAGGCCGGCGCCAGGCCGGACGTGGTCCGGCTGGCCGACCAGGGCCTCCACGGCAACGGCCACATGATGATGCTGGAGACGAACAGCGACGCCGTCGCGGACGTCCTGGCCGGCTGGCTCGCGGGCCGCGTGAAGTAGCCCCGCGGGGCCGCCTCCGCCGCGCCACCGATACGTGTCGCTACGGCAACAGCCGTCGCCTTCCGCGCGAAGGCCGCTTGCGGCCGCGCGCGGCTGTCCGTAGTCCGGTGTATAGAAAGATCAAGTATTACAGTAGTTTATCACAATTCTAAACAGCGCGGCTGAGACGTCGGGGGCGAATCCGGCGCGCGCGGCCGGCTGCCCGCAGCGTCGCATCCGGCAAGGGACCATGAGAGCCGTCCACCCCCGCCCCACCCTGCGCGCCCTGCTCGCCGGCGCCTCGCTCGCCGTGCTGGCGCAGGCCGCGCCGAGCCTCGCCCAGGACGCGGCGCCGCGCCGCGGCGGCGCCAACCCGCCGGCCGGCGGCAGCGTGCAGCTCGGGGAGCTGAGCGTCACCGGCCAGGGCGGCGGCCCGGCCTCCGGGGCCCCCGCCGGCGCGCCCGTGCGGGCCGCGGAGAGCCCGACCGGCCCGATCGACGGCTACGTGGCCCGGCGCTCGGCGACCGCGACCAAGACCAACACGCCGCTGATCGAGACCCCGCAATCGATCACCGTCGTGGGCCGGCAGCAGCTCGACACCCAGAACGCCCAGACCCTCACCCAGGCGACCCAGTACGTCGCCGGCACCTACGCGGGCACCTTCGGCGCCGACACGCGCCTCGACTTCTTCCAGCTGCGCGGCTTCGTGGTCAGCGATTACGGCCTCTACCTCAACGGCCTGCAGCTCCTGAACTACGGCTTCGCCTACAGCCGCGTGGACACGTTCGGGCTGGAGCGGATCGAGGTGCTGCGCGGCCCCTCCGCGGTGCTGTTCGGCGCCGGCAATCCCGGCGGCCTGATCAACCAGATCAGCAAGCGCCCGACCGAGACCCCGTTCGGGCTCGTCGAGGTCGGCGGCGGCTCCTTCGACCAGCGCTACGCCGCCTTCGACGTCGGCGGCCCGGCCGACGCCGAGGGGCACTGGTTCACCCGGCTCACCGGCTACGCCCGCAACGGCGGCACGCAGGTCCAGGGGGCGCCGGACGACAGCTACTACATCGCCCCGGCCTTCACCTATAAGCCGGACGGGTCGACCAAGTTCACGGTCCTGTCGAGCTTCCAGCACGACAACACGGCGGTGACGGCGAACTTCCTGCCCTACTACGGCACGGCCCGGCCGACCGTGCTCGGCCTGCGCATCCCGCGCTCGCTCAACGTGGGCGATGCCGGCTTCAACACCTTCCGGCGCGACCAGGCCTTCATCGGCTACGAGTTCGAGCACGTCTTCGACGACACCTGGGCGGTGCGCCAGAACGCCCGCTACGGCTACACGCAGAGCTTCCAGAATTCCTACATCGGCCAGCTCGGCTACACCGACCCGCTCCAGACCCAGCTCGGCCGCTACCTGTTCCGGGATTCCGCCAAGATCGCGCAGCTCGACGTCGACACCCAGGCCGAGGCCAAGTTCTCCGACGGCTTCTTCCGCCACGACTTCCTGATGGGCGTCGAGTACCGGAACTTCCAGATCCACGACAACCAGGCCTCGGGCTTCCCCGGGCCCGACCTGAACATCCTCGCGCCGATCTACGGTCCGCAGACGGTCTCGGCCTCGCCCTACCTGATCAACGCCAACTCGTTCCAGCAGGTCGGCCTGTACTTCCAGGACCAGATCAAGCTCACCCCGGAGCTGACCCTGATCCTCGGCGGCCGCCAGGACTTCGTCCAGAACACCGTCTACGACCGCCTGACCCCCGCCAACACCAACGGCCGCAACGACAGCGCCTTCACCTACCGGGCGGCGGCGATCTACAACTTCGACTTCGGCCTCGCGCCCTACATCATGTACGCGACCTCGTTCCAGCCCCAGATCGGCGTGGACATCAACAACCGCACCTTCAGACCCGATACCGGCGATCAGGTCGAGGGCGGCGTCAAGTTCGAGCCGCCGGGCCAGGGCTACTTCCTGACGCTGGCGGGCTTCGACATCCACCGCAACAACGTGCTCACCCCCAACCCGGTGAACACGATCTTCCAGACCCAGGTCGGCGCGGTGCGCTCCACCGGCTTCGAGGCGCAGCTCGTCGCCAACGTCGCCGACGGCCTCAACCTCGTGGCGTCCTTCACCAAGTTCGACTTCACCACCATCCGGGACGCCGATCCGGTGCGGGTCGGCAAGACGCCGGTCAACATCCCGCAGACCCTGGCCTCGCTGTTCGCCGACTACACCATCCCGCTCGGGCCGTGGCGCGGCTTCGGCTTCGGCGGCGGCGTGCGCTACGTCGGCAGCTCGTTCGCGGATGTCGGCAACACCCTGCGGGTGCCCGACTACGTGCTGTTCGACGCGCAGGTGCACTACGATTACGAGAACTGGCGCTTCCAGGTGAACGCCTCGAACCTCGCCGACCGGCGCTACGTCGCCTCCTGCCAGTCGAACGTGTCGTGCTTCTACGGCGACGCCCGGCGGGTGCTGGCGAAGGTCAGCTACAAGTGGTGAGGCGGCTCGGGCGGTCCCCGTCGTGACCGCCCGGTCGTCGTGATCCGCTGCGCCCGCGAGGACGGCCGCGCCCGGATCAGCCGTCCGCCGCCTCCGCCCCGGTGATCGGCTGCGGCCCGGAGAGCCGGGTCGGCAGGGCGTCGATGCGCAGGGACCGGCGCAGCGCCCGCGAGAACGCGTCGACCGCCACCGTCATCAGGGCGGTGGCGGCGATCAGCACCGCGGCCACGTCGAGGCGCAGCTCCGAGATCGCGGCGTCCACGTAGAAGCCGAGCGTCGTGACCCCCAGGATCCCGAAGATCGCGCTCTCCCGCAGGATCAGCTCCCAGCGGTAGAGCAGGTAGGCCAGGAACTGCCCGTAGAGCCGCGGCACGGTCTCGTAGGCGTAGAGGTCGAGGCCCCGCGGCGCGTCCGCCCGGTAGGGGATCGCGTCGGCGTGCCGGCCCATCAGGTAGGCGACGATGCCGGCATTGTGCAGCGCCAGCGCCAGGATCGCCGGCAGCATCGAGGGGCCGAGCAGCTGCAGGCCCACATAGGCCAGCATGTAGTCCGGCGTGGAGCGCACCACCACGAGGAGCGCCCGCCCCAGCGGCTGCCCGACCGGGCCTGCGAAGCGCCGCGCGGTCAGCGGGAACAGGACGAGGGCTCCGAGGGCGGTGGCGGCCAGGGCGACCTGCGCCAGGACCAGGGTCTGGGCGGTGCCGGGCAGGACCTGCTCGGTCAGGATCGGGCGCAGCCACGACCAGAGCCGCGCCCAGGTCTCGGGCTCGGCGAGCGACGCGCCCCGGAGCGGGGCCGGCACGACGTCGTGGCCGAGGAAGCGGGCGAGGCTCGGGCCGACCGCCGCGCTGCCGACCGTCGCCGGCAGCGCCAGCGCGGACCCGACGAGCAGGACGGGCAGGGTCCGGGCGCGCACCCAGAGCCGCCGCGTGCCGATCAGCGCGTAGAAGATCAGGAGCAGCGCCCCCGCCTCGGCGTAGCGGCCCTGGCGGAAGGCGGATTCGAAGGCGAAGCCCATGGTCGGCAGCCCGATGAAGCCGAGCACGAGGCTGGAGCGCAGGCCGCATTCCAGGCGATAGAGGGTGTAGTCGCGCATCCGCCCGGCCACCTCGGGCAGGCGCGCGTACAGGAAGGCCGAGACCGCGCCGGTGCCCGCGGGCAGGACCCGGAGCGCCGCGAGGTCGGCCTCCTCGATCAGCTCGGCGTAGACCTTGGCGCAGATGCCCGCGTAGGGCAGCGCGATGGCGAGCACGCCGGTGGTCGCCGACAGGCCGAAGACCTGCATCAGCAGCAGCGCCCAGAACAGCTCGTGGACGGCGCGCAGGCCCGCGCAGGCGAGCCGGACGGCGCGCGAGCGGCCGAAGGGGACGGCGAGCAGCAGCCCCGCCCCGGCCCCGAGCCCGACGCCCAGCATCGCGAAAGCCACGGTGTAGACGACGCTCCAGCCCTCCACGGCGGGGAAGTCGGGCCGGATCAGGCCGCCGAGGAGCCGGGCGAGGTCGGCGAAGGGGTGGAGCGTCGTGACCTGCAGGTCGGCCACCAGCAGGCCGGCGAGCGCCGCGGCCAGGAACCAGCGGCTCACCGCCCCGTAGCCCGGCCGCGGCAGGCGCGCGGGCTTGAACGCGGCCTTGAACGCGGGCTTGCGCGCGGCCTCGCGCGCGGCCTTGCGCGCGGCCTTGCGCGCGACTGCGCGCATCAGGCGGCCCCGTAGAACGGGCTGAGCCGCGCCGGGTCGAGGCCGGCCGAGGGCGCGTCGAGGACGATCCGGCCGGCCTCCAGCACCACGATCCGGTCGGTGTGGGCGAGCGCCAGGGCCACGTCGTGGAGCGCCAGGATCAGGGTCTCGTGGCCGCGGGCCAGCTCGGCGAGGATCCGGCCGCCCTGCCGGCGGTCCAGAGCCGAGACCGGCTCGTCCCCGACCAGGATCGGCCGGCCGTTGTAGAGGGCGCGGGCCACCGAGACGCGCTGCTGCTGGCCGCCGGAGAGTGCCCCGGCCCGGGCCCAGAGCCGGTCCGCGAGCCCGACCCGGTCGAGGACCGCCTCCACGGCGGCGACGTCGGCCCGCGCCGGCCGGACCAGAGTGCGCAGGTTGTGCAGGGTCGAGCGCCGGTCGAGGCGGCCCATGTAGACGTTGTGGAACACCGAGAGCGGCCGCACCAGGGCGGCGGCCTGGGGCACCAGCGCCACCCGATCGGGCGCCTGCCCGTGGATCAGGCCGATCAGGGTCGACTTGCCGGCGCCCGAGCGCCCCATGAGCGCGACCCGCTCGCCCGCCCGCACGGTCAGGTCGAGGCCCGACAGGACCGGGCGCCCGTCATAGGCCGCGGAGGCGTTCGCGAGGACGATGGCCGCGCCGCGCGACACCCGTGTCAGTCCAGGAGTCCGGTGGAGCGTCCGACCGCGACGAGGGGCTCGTAGGCCGCGTCGGTCACGGGGATGAATCGCGAGCGCCCGAACGGCTCCAGGATCGCCGGATCGGTGATGCCGGTCAGCGCGGCGCGCAGCCTGTCGGTGAAGCCCGCGCCGTAGGTCTGCTCCACGTCGCCCCGGACGGTCCACTGGTAGTCGGGGAAGGTCGGGCTCTCCCAGATCACCGAGACCGCCTGTCGGTCGACCTTGCCGGCCTTCGTGTCGAGGTCCCAGACCGAGTAGTCGACGGCGCCGACCGCGAAGGCGCCGGACTGGACCAGCTGGATCGTGCGGGTGTGGTCGCCCGAGAAGCCCACCCGGGCGAAGACCTGCTCGGGGGTCTTCCCCGGGAAGGCCTGCCGGATGAAGTACTCGGGCATCAGCCGCCCGGAGGTCGAGGCGCGGGCGCCGAACGTGAAGGTCTTGTCCCGGATGTCCTTCGGGAAATCCTTCTCCGGCTTCAGCCCGGCGGCGGCGTTGGCGATGATGTAGGTCTTGAACGCCGCGTCCTCGGCGCCCTGCGCGATCGCCTGGGAGCCCGGCACGGCCCTGCGCGCCTGGACGCCGGTGAAGCCGCCGAACCACGCGAGCTGCACCTGCCCGTTGGTGAAGGCGGTGACCGCCGCCGGGTAGCTCTTCACCGGGATGTAGCGCACCGGCACGCCGAGCCTGGCCTCGAGATAGGCGGCGACCTTGCCGAAGCGCTCGAACAGCCGGCTCTCGTCCTGGTCGGGAATGCCGGTGAAGACGAGGGGCGGGAGCGCCTTCGCGGCCGGCTTCTCCTGCGCCTGCGCCTGCGCCTGCGCCGGCGCGGCCAGGACCGCCAATGCCCCCAGGACGAGCCGTCCCAACCGTCCTGATCTCACCCTCGATCCCGACCTCGATCCCGGCCTCGATCCCAGCATCGCTTCCTCGTTACACCGCGCCCACGCACGGTGGGCTCACATCCCGGCGGGCGTAGCAGAAGTTGCCGCGGCCGCCAGCCTCACGGCGCTGCGAGCCCGCCCGCGGCAGCGGACACCGCAGCGAGGCCTGCGCTCCGCGCGGGCCGGCTCGCCTCAGGGACCCGGCGCCACCGCGATCGCCGACAGCGTGAGGTGCTCCGGCAGGGCGGCGTCCGGCACCGGGACGGCCCGGATCCCGGCCGGGAGGACGCCGCCGAGCAGATCCAGGAAATCCCCCGAGGCGGCGAGCTCGATCTCGGCCGCCTTGGCCCGGGTCTCGATCCGCGCCAGGGCGTTCATCGCCGGGCCCAGCACCGTGTACTCGGCCCGCACCCCGTCGTCGAAGACCCCGACCAGGAGGTCGCCCGCGTGCAGGGCGACGACCACCCGCAGGGGGAACAGCCCCTCCCGGGTGCGGGCCGCGTTGAGCGCGGCGATCCGGTCGTGGATCGACAGGGCGCAGGCGAGCGCCGCGCGCGCCTGGGCGTCGGGGTGTCCGACGACGAACTGCACCAGCACCGCGTCGCCGATGTACTTGTCGACGAGGCCGCCCTGCTCCGCCACCGCCGCCTGGGCGGCCGCCCGGACCGCCAGCAGGGCCGTCACCATGGCCTCGGGCGGGTGCTCCCGGGAGAGCCGCGAGAAGCCGCGGATGTCGAGGATCATCAGGCAGGCGTGGCGCCGGTGGATGCCGAGGCCGGAATCGCCGTCCTCGGCGGCGAGGTCGAGGGCGACCGTGTCGGGCACGAAGCGGGCGAGCTGGGAGCGCTCGTGCTCCATGCGCAGGGCCCGCGCCACCGCGGCGCGCAGGCGGATCATGCCGTCGACCACCAGGAGGCCCGCCACCATGAAGGTGGCGAGCCCGGTGACCTGCGCGGTCGGGAAGGTGTCGGCGTTCGGGAACAGGTCCGGATGGACCAGGCCGACCAGGAAGGCCGCGCTCCAGCAGACGGTGACGAGCCCGCAGAACAGCAGGGTCTGCGCCACCCGCATGCTCAGGCCGGTCTGGAGCAGGAGCAGGAAGGCGGGCAGGCGGCTCACCGCGTCGGCGCCGAGCCCCGCCCCGCCGCCGGCCAGCATGTGCTCGATGATCACGTAGACGGCGAGCCCGGCATTGAGCCCGGTGCCTGCCCAGCTGTAGGCGTTGGCCGCGGGGCCGCCGCCCCGCTCCCGCAGCCCGAACCAGACCGTGCCGAGCCCGTACAGGCCGAGGATGAGCCAGTGGCTCAGGGCGTGCAGCGAGCCGTCATAGGCCTGGGCCGCCATCAGCAGCACCAGCACGATCACCACCCGCAGGCCGAGCAGGCGCAGGCCGCCGCCGGCCTGCATGGCCCGCAGCACCGCCTCGTCGTCCGATCCGGGATCCGCCCGGCGCTCGGCCGGAGCCCGCGCGGGCCCCAGCGCGGAGAGCGTCGGGTTGCCGGCGCTGCCCGAGGCCATCAGCCGCCCCGGCCGAGGCGCCGGGCCGCCGCGAAGCGGTTGAGGAAGCGCGGCTCCTTCTCGGGGGCGATCCGGATCGCGAGGTGCAGGGTGCCGTCGGCCTCCGAGCGGCGGTCGAGGATCTCGGCGTTCTCGTAGAGCCAGTTCAGCGCCGCCCCGTCCTCCGGCGGCAGCGCCACCGCGAAGCTCGCGCGGTTGCGCCCGACCCGCGCCTCGATCCGGCTGGTGAGGGCGGCGAGCCCCTCCCCGGTCAGGGCCGAGACCAGGACCGGCGCGGCGCTGTCCCGGTCGTTGCGGGCCCTGGCCTGGCCGCTGAGGTTCAGGAGGCGGGTGCGCTCGTCGTCGTCGAGGAGGTCGGCCTTGTTCCAGACCTCGATGATCCGGTCGGCGCTGGTCTCGATGCCGAGTTCGCGCAGCACCGCCCCGACATCCTCGGCCTGGGCCTCGGAATCGACGTGGGAGACGTCGCGCACGTGCAGCAGCACGTCGGCCTCGATGGCGTCCTCGAGCGTCGCCCGGAAGGCCGCGATCAGCGGCGTCGGCAGGTCGGAGATGAAGCCCACCGTGTCGGACAGGATCACGGTCTCGCCGTGGGGCAGCTTGGTCGCCCGGGCGGTCGGATCGAGGGTGGCGAACAGCATGTCCTTGGCGGTGACCTCGGCCCGGGTCAGGGCGTTGAACAGGCTCGACTTGCCGGCGTTCGTGTAGCCCACCAGCGCCACGATCGGGTACGGCACCCGCGCCCGGCTCTGCCGGTGCAGGCCGCGGGTGCGCACCACCGCGTCGAGGTCGCGCTCGATCCGGGTCATGCGCTCCTGGATCATGCGCCGGTCGGCCTCGATCTGGGTCTCGCCGGGGCCGCCCAGGAAGCCGAAGCCGCCGCGCTGGCGCTCCAGGTGGGTCCAGGAGCGCACGAGCCGGGACTTCTGGTAGGCGAGGTGGGCGTGCTCGACCTGCAGCGTGCCCTCCCGGGTCGAGGCGCGGCGCCCGAAGATCTCCAGGATCAGGCCGGTGCGGTCGATGACCTTGGCGCCCCAGGCCTTCTCGAGGTTGCGCTGCTGCACCGGCGACAGGGCGCAGTCCATCACGACGAGGCCGATCTCGCGGGCGCGGATCAGGCCGGCGATCTCCTCGACCCGGCCCTTGCCGAGATAGGTGGAGGGCCGGATCCGCGGCAGGCTGATCGCGAGGCTCTCGACCACGTCGAGCTCGATCGCGGCGGCCAGCCCGGTCGCCTCGTCGAGGCGGGCCTCCACGGAGCGCGACGGCGCGGCCGGTCCGGGGCCGGCCCCCGCCGCGCCGCGCGCGAGGTAGGGGCCGATCACCAGGGTGTGGGTCGCCGCGGCGATCTCGCCCTCGGGGGCGGCCTGCGCCTGGAGGCGGGCTTCGCCGGACGTCAGCGTTTCGGTCATACGGCCTTTGGCACCGCCGGGACGCCGGCGGCTTCGTTCGAGAACTCGGACTCGACAGAATGGGGATGCGGGCGCGCCGGGCCAAGGCTCGGAGGCGGAAACGCGGCGGATATCCGCAGCCGCGCCGCAGCCGCGCCGCAGCCGCGCCGCAGCCGCGCCGTCTTCCCGAGGGCCGCGCGGCGGGGCCCGGGATCCGGACCCGCCGCCGTGCCGGCTCCGGGAACCCGTCGCGTTCGCGGATCCCGGGCTCGCCTGCGGCGCCCCGGAATGACGGCGCGAGAGGCCCGGGCCGGACGCGCGAGTCTACGCCCGGGCGACGGTCATCCGACGCAGCGGCCCCGCCCTCGTCCTGCCGCCGGCCCTCACGCCTTCTCGGCGGTCTCGTCCGGCTCGAACAGCTGCACCGGGTGGCCCGGCATGATCGTGGAGATCGCGTGCTTGTAGACCAGCTGGGAATGGCCATCCCGGCGCAGCAGCACGCAGAAATTGTCGAACCACGTCACCACGCCCTGGAGCTTGACGCCGTTGACGAGGAAGATCGTCAGCGGGATCTTGTTCTTGCGGACATGGTTGAGAAAGGTGTCCTGAAGGTTCTGTGCGCGTTCGCCCGCCATCTTCTTGGCCTTCTTGTTGTCCCGGCTCACTCGGCCCGGATGGGTATGCCGCGGGCCGGATCGTCCGATCATCCGGTCCGGCGTCGTGTATACAAGCACCATGACGACGTGAAAGCGTGGGCGCAAGCAACCCCCGTTCCAGCCGATCCGTGACGGATCGGCCCCGCCCTCAACGCGCGCCCCGGCGCCGCGGCCTCACGGGCCGATGCCGAGGGACTTCAACTTGCGGTGCAGGGCCGAGCGCTCCATGCCGATGAACTCGGCGGTGCGCGAGATGTTGCCCGAGAACCGGGCGATCTGCGCCACGAGGTACTCGCGCTCGAAGATCTCGCGGGCCTCGCGCAGCGCGAGGCTCATCAGCTTCTCGCCGCCCGCGCCCCCCGGCGTCGTCGGCACCAGGGCGCCGATCTCGGAGGGCAGCATCTCGGAGGTGACCTCCTGCTCCGGGTCGGCCTGCGTGAGGATCATCAGCCGCTCGACGTTGTTCTTGAGCTGGCGGACGTTCCCCGGCCAGTTGTGCGACTGCAGCACCGCCATCGCGTCCTCGGCGATCCGGCGCTTGGGCAGGCCGGTCTGGGACGAGATGTTGTCCATGAAGAACTGGATCAGCTCGGGCACGTCCTCCCGGCGCTCCGACAGGGCCGGCACCCGGATCGGCACCACCGAGAGGCGGTGGAACAGGTCCTCGCGGAAGCGGCCGGCGGCGATCTCCTCCTGAAGGTCCCGGGAGGACGAGGAGATGATGCGCACGTCCACGTGCACCCGCGTCGTGCCGCCGACCCGCTGGAAGTTCTGGTCGACGAGGACGCGCAGGATCCGGTTCTGGGTCTCGCGCGGCATGTCGGCGACCTCGTCGAGGTAGAGGGTGCCGCCGTGGGCCTCCTCCAGGGCGCCGACGCGCCGGCCGCTCTCGCCCTCGACCCCGAACAGCTCGGCCTCCATGGTCTCGGGCAGGATGGCGGCGGCGTTCAGGAGCACGAACGGGCCGTTCGCGCGGGCCGAGGCCTTGTGCAGGCTGCGCGCCGCGAGCTCCTTGCCGGAGCCCAGCGCCCCGGTGATCATCACCCGGGCGTTGGTCGGCGCCACCCGGTCGAGGGTCTGGCGCAGCTGGTTGATGGCGAGCGAGGTGCCGACGATGCGGTTGGTCGCGCCCGAGCGCGCCGTCAGGTCGCGGACCTCGCGCCGGAGCCGGGAGGCCTCCAGCGCCCGCTCGGCCACCAGGATCAGCCGGTCGGCCTTGAACGGCTTCTCGATGAAGTCGTAGGCGCCCGCCTTGATGGCCGAGACCGCGGTCTCGATGTTGCCGTGGCCCGAGATCATCACCACCGGCAGGTCCGGGTTGGCGGCCTTGATCAGGTCGAGCACCTGCAGGCCGTCGAGCCGGGAGCCCTGCAGCCAGATGTCGAGGAAGACGAGGTGCGGCCGGCGCGCCTCGATGGCGGCGAGCGCCTCGTCCGAGCCGCCGGCCGTGCGGCAGCGGTGGCCCTCGTCGTCCAGGATCCCGGCGACGAGGTCGCGGATGTCGGCCTCGTCGTCGACGATCAGGATATCGGCGCTCATGCGTGCATCTCCGCGATCCGGGGGGCCGTCGGCGCGGCGCCCTTCTCCTCTGTCGTGACGGGACTGGTCTGAGGACCGATCTCAGGGGCCGCCGCCGGTTCGGGCCCGTGCTCGCGCGGGACCCGCATCCGGACCTGGCCGCCGCGGCCGGCGGGATTGTCGTTCAGCTCGATCCCGCCGCCGTGCTCCTCCAGCACCTTGCTGACGATAGCAAGCCCCAGTCCGGTGCCACCCTCGCGGGTGGTCATGTAGGGCTCGAGCAGGCGCTGGCGCCCCTCGGCCGGAAATCCCTTGCCGTTGTCGGTGACGGCGATCACCGCGAACCCGTCCTCGACGGCGAGGCTCAAGGAGATCTTGCCCTTGCCGAGCTCGGCCTCCGGCACCTCGGCCACCGCCTCGACGGCGTTCTTGAGGATGTTGGTGATCACCTGGCTGAGCAGCCTGATGTCGAAGGCCGCCACGATCTTTTCGGACTCGCCGGCGCCGCCCTCCGCCGCGCCCGTCTGGGCCGAGAACGCGAAGTCGATGTCCGGGTGCGCCACGCGCATCATGAACAGGTTCTGCTTGGCGATCTCGGTGAGGTCGTTCGGCGCGATGGCCGGCTTCGGCATCCGCGCGAAGGCCGAGAACTCGTCGACCATGCGCTTGATCTCGTCCACCTGCCGGACGATCGTGGCGGTGCACTGGTCGAACACCTCCTTGTCGGCGGTGATGACCTTCCCGTACTTGCGCCGGATCCGCTCGGCGGAGAGCTGGATCGGGGTCAGCGGGTTCTTGATCTCGTGGGCGATGCGGCGCGCCACGTCGCCCCAGGCGGAGCTGCGCTGCGCCTGGACGAGGTCGGTGATGTCGTCGAGCGTCACCACCGAGCCGCGGGAGGCCCCCTGCGCCTGCTCGCTCGTGACCCGCACCGTGATGGTGCGCTCGCCCCGGGACCGGGTGAGCTGGACCTGCTGCTGCTGCAGGCTGCGCGGGCGCGCCTCGCTCTCGGCCAGCACCGGCGCGAGCTCCGGCACCGCGCGGGCCAGCGGCTGGCCGACGAGCGCGTCGCTCGCGAGGTCGACCATCCGCTCGGCGGCCGGGTTGGCGATGGTGACGAAGCCCGCCGCGTCCAGGCCGATCACCCCGGGCGAGACCCCCGACAGCACGGCCTCGGTGAAGCGGCGGCGGGTGTCGATCAGGTCGCTCGCGGCGATCAGGCCGGCGTGCTGGCGGCGCAGCTCCTGGGTCATCTTGTTGAAGCTCTCGCCGAGATGGGCGAGGTCGCCGCTGGTCTTCTTGGTCGGCACCTGGGCGTAGAAGTTGCCCGACGCCACCTGGTCGGCGGCGTTGATCAGCCGCCGGATCGGCGCCACGAACCGGTTGGCGAAGTTCATCCCGAACCAGACGGCCGAGAGCAGCGCGATCAGGGCGATCAGCAGGAACACCGACGCGAAGGTGATCTGGATCGAGCGGCGCAGCGAGTCGTAGGTGAGGTACTCGGCCGCCGCCGCCCGGGAGACGCCGGGGAACTCGATGGCGAGCTGGCTCACCTCCCGCTGCACCATCAGCACGGCGTCGTCGTAGGCCGGCATGCGCAGCAGCGCGGCGAAGACCCGGCCCTCGGTGGGCAGGAGGCAGATCGGGTCGGCGGAGTTGGCCGCGTCCTCGAAGGCCGCCGCCGAGGGCAGCCGGTTCGTCTTCAGGACGTCGATCTTGGCCCGGGCCACCACCTCGGTCGGCCCGCGCATGATCTGCGCCACCGGCAGGCCGAGATTGGTCGCCCGGGTGGTCAGGAAGGTCTGGAACCAGTCCCGGTTCACGTCGAAGTTCGGCCGGGCCCGGGTCAGGTCGTCGGCGAGGATGCGGATCTCGCGGGCGAGGCTCTGGCACTGGTTCTCCTGGTAGGCGTCGGCCACCTCCACGGATTTCAGCACCACGTCGCGGACCCGGTCGGTGAAGCCGAGCGACAGGCCCCGGTCGATCGTCACCGAGGCGACCACGGCGAGCAGGATCGTCGGCAGGATCGCGATCAGCGAGAACAGGCCGACGATGCGGGTGTGCAGCCGCGCCACCGCGGCGTTGGCCTTGCGGGCGTGCAGGAAGACCCGCGCCTCCCAGGCGATGATGACCGCGAGGCCGAGCACCAGGGCGGCGTTGATGGCGAGCAGCGTCACGCCGTAGGCCGGCGTCGGCGTCACCCGGATCACCCCGGCCAGGATCAGGAAGGTCGCGAGCGCCGAGACCAGGGCGGTGACCACCATGGCGGCGCCGATCCAGCCGGGACCGCGCGGGCCCGGCCGCAGCGATTCCGCCAGGGGCGTGCCGGACGGCTGGGCCGCGTCGGCACCCGCGGGCGTGCCCGCGTCCTGCTGGTCCGCGGTCTCGCCCGTCCCGTCGGCACCCCTCTCGGGGACCGGCGCGGGGCCTTCCTCTGTCCGTGAGCGTCTCAGGAACGGCATGACTGGTGCAAGGCCACAACAGTGTGGCGGAATTAATACGAATCCGGGCGCCCGGGCGGTGGACCGGCGGCGCGATCCGCCGCAGGCGGCCGGCCTTGACCCCGCCCCGCCCCGCCCGTACCCCCGGCCGTGGAGGCGAACGGGGTCTGGTGGCCCTCCTGGTCTTCAAAACCAGCGGTACGCCAACAGCGTACGGTGGGTTCGATTCCCATCCGCTTCCGCCACTCTTCGCGCAGTCGCGATCGGCAGATCAGTGTTCGCCGATATCCAGGCGACACGTGCGATAAAATTCGCAATACTGCTGCATCGGAACTGTGGGGGTGCCGGCTCGTTTCCCGCGGTCGATCCCGCACGGGTGCCCTCGTGAAGAACCGGTCCGCCACCATCGTCCCGTCCCCGCCGGCCTCGGCCGGCCGTGCGCGCTGAGGCCGGCCATGCTGGACAGACTCGTCACGTTCCTCCCGCCCGGCGCCCGCGAGGCGCTGCGGACCCTCGCGGCGCGCCGGCCTGTGCGACGGCCCGCGCTTCGGCCGGGCACCGAGGCCGCGATCCTGCCGGGCCTCGACACCCGGCCCGCCCCGATGGCGCCCTTGCACCCGCCCGCCGCCATCAACGACAATCCCCTCCAGGCCCTCCACGACGCCGTCGAGCGGGATCTGCGCGCCAGCGGCCACCTGCGCTGAGCCCGGGCCGAGGGCCCGTCCGTCACCGCTCCGTCACCGCTTGGCCGGCGCGGGGGCCTCGGGAATCGTCCCGGGCGCGATCCAGTGGCAGGCCGTCGTGCCGCGCACGCCGGCACAGTCGTAGCTCTGGCCGCCCAGCGTCACCTTGTCGACGATGCCGGTGAGCTCCGTGCGCGCCAGCGCCGCGCAGCCGAGATGGTCCGCCTTGGGATCGGCCAGGTGCGCCGCGGCGGCCGCCGCGCCGTCGCGCATCAGCATGCGGTAATTGGCCAGCGACGGGCAGCCGATCACCGGCGGCCCGGCCCGCCGGTCCGGGGCGCTCCTGTCGGCGCGCGCGCGGGGCGCCTGCTGCGCCTGAACCGGCGCGGCGCCGAGGCCGAGGGCCAGCGCGACGAGGACGGCGTCGGAGAGAGGGCGGCGTGTCATGGGCCGCTCGTAGCACGGCGCGTCCGGGGTTGCGCATCCGCCGCGGCGCCGCGCCCGGCCGCCGCGCAGGCCTGCGGCGGGCTCAGGGCTCGCCTGCGGATGTTCAGGCTTGACCGCGGGCCCGCCATTTGCGAGCGCCGCCGTGGAACGGAGGACGGGCCATGACGACGGCAATCGACAGCGACCAGAAGCTGCACTTGGTCTTCGGCGGTGAATTGCAGGATCTCGACGGGGTCCGGTTCCGGGACATCCGAAACCTCGACATCGTCGGCATCTTCCCGGACTACGCCTCCGCCCAGGCCGCGTGGCGGGCCAAGGCCCAGGCCACCGTCGACAGCGCGCAGACGCGCTACTTCGTGGTGCACCTGCACCGGCTGCTGGAGCCGCCGGCCCCCTGAGGGGACCGCGCGCGGCCCCGGCCCGGCTCCGGGTCCGCCGCGGGCACCCGCGGTGCGTGCGGGGCGGCCGTGAAGGCATTGTGACACTTCCTGCCCGCTGCTAAGAGCCTCGCCCGTCATCGGATCGTTCCGGCTCCTCGGGAGACCGGTCTGAACAAGAGCGGCGGGAGGTCCGGCCGCCAGCGAGCGGCCGCCCATGAAATCCTCGATCAAGATCATCGCCGGGAATGCCAGCCGGCCCCTGGCCGAGGCGATCGCGGCCTATCTCGAATTGCCGCTCGCCAAGTGCATGGTCCGGCGCTTCGCCGACATGGAGATCTTCGTCGAGCTCCAGGAGAACGTGCGCGGCGAGGACGTGTTCATCGTCCAGTCGACCTCGTTCCCGGCGAACGACCACCTGATGGAGCTGCTGATCATGATCGACGCCGCGCGCCGGTCCTCGGCCCGGCGCATCACGGCGGTGATCCCGTATTTCGGCTACGCGCGGCAGGACCGGCGCACCTCCGGCCGCACCCCGATCTCGGCCAAGCTGGTGGCGAACCTCATCACCGAGGCCGGCGCCGACCGCGTCCTGACCCTCGACCTCCACGCCGGCCAGATCCAGGGCTTCTTCGACATCCCCACCGACAACCTGTTCGCCGCCCCCGTGATGGTGCGCGACATCAAGGAGCGGCTGCCGAGCGCCGACCGGATGGTGGTGTCGCCGGACGTGGGCGGCGTGGTCCGGGCCCGCGCCATCGCCAAGCGGATCGACTGCCCGCTGGCCATCGTCGACAAGCGCCGCGAGCGCCCGGGCGAGTCCGAGGTGATGAACATCATCGGCGAGGTCGAGGGCCGCTCCTGCATCCTCGTCGACGACATCGTCGATTCGGGCGGCACCCTGGTCAACGCCGCCGAGGCCCTGCTCAACGCCGGCGCCAAGGACGTCTCGGCCTACATCACGCACGGCGTCCTGTCGGGGGGCGCGGTCTCCCGCATCGCCGCCTCGCGGATGAAGGAACTGGTGATCACCGACTCGATCCAGCCGACGCAGGCCGTCAAGCTCGCCCGCAACATCCGGGTGGCGACGATCGCGCCGCTGCTCGGCGAGGCGATCGGCCGGACCGCGACCGAGTCCAGCGTGTCCAGCCTGTTCGACTGACGGCGCCTCCCGGCCGATCCCGGGGGCGCCCCGCCCCTACCGGCCCTGCACCCAGCCGCCCCGGTCGCCGGTCTCCGTTCCCGGCGCGGTGAGCACCAGGACCGTGCGGCCCGGCAGCGGCACGGCGCCCCCGGCCGCGATCGCCGGCGCGCCGGGGGCGCGGGCGCCCGCGGGCTCGCCCGTGTCGAAGACCGGCGTCCACGGGCCGCCGATCACCGGGGCGAGGCGGAAGCCGACGGCCTCCGCCCCGGCATTGAACAGCATCAGCAGGCGGTCGCCCGGATCGCCGTCGTTGCCGATCTGCATGCCGAACACCTGGAGCCCGTCGTCGGACCAGTGCCGGACCTCCATCTCGATGCCCTCGGGGGAGAGCCAGTGCACGTCGCGCAGCGGCTCGTCGGGGTCGATCAGCGCGCCCGTGAAGAAGCGTCGCCGCCGCAGGGCCGGTTGAGCCCGGCGCAGGGCCAGCAGGTTGGCGACGAAGTCCGTGAGGGCGGGATCCGGATCGACGCTCCAGTCCATCCAGCTCGTCGGGTTGTCCTGGGCGTAGGCGTTGTTGTTGCCGCCCTGGCTGCGGGAGCGCTCGTCGCCCATGAGCAGCATCGGGACGCCCTGGGCCAGCATCACGGTCGCCAGCATGTTGCGCTTCTGCCGGGCGCGCAGGGCGAGGATCGCCGCGTCGTCGGTGTCGCCCTCGACGCCGTAGTTGCGGCTGACGTTGTGGTTATGGCCGTCGCGGTTGTCCTCGCCGTTGGCCTCGTTGTGCTTCGCCTCGTACGCCACCGTGTCGGCGAGCGTGTAGCCGTCGTGGCTGGCGATGAAGTTGACGCTGGCCAGCGGCGAGCGCCGGGACGGGGCGAACACCTCGCGCGAGCCGGTCAGCCCCTGCGTGACCTTGGCGAGGGTGGCGGAATCGCCCTTCCAGAAGCCCCGTGTGGCGTCGCGGAACTTGTCGTTCCACTCGCTCCAGCCGCGCGGGTAGCCGCCGAGCTGGTAGCCGCCCTCCCCGATGTCCCAGGGCTCGGCCACCATCTTGACCCGGGCCAGGACCGGATCCTGCGCCACCGCCTGGAAGAAGGCCGCCTGCGGGGTGAAGGCGAACGGGGCGCGCCCGAGGCTCGAGGCGAGGTCGAAGCGGAAGCCCGCGATGCCGTAGGCGGTGACCCAGTGGCGCAGGGAATCAAGCACGAGCTGCATCACCCGCGGGTGGCTCGCGTCGAAGGTGTTGCCGCAGCCGGTGCAATCGAGATTGCGGCGCGGATCGGCGGGGTCCAGCTTGTAGTAGCTGGCATTGTCGATGCCGCGGAACGACAGGGTCGGGCCGGTGTGGTCGCCCTCGGCGGTGTGGTTGTAGACCACGTCGAGCCAGGTCTCGATCCCGGCGGCGTTCAGCTCCCGGATCGCCGCCTTCAGGCCGCCGAGGCCGCCCTCCCCCAGGTAGCGCGGGTCCGGGGCGAAGTAGCCCAGGGGCTGATACCCCCAGAAATTGACCAGCCCCTTCTCGACCAGGAAGCGGTCATCCGCGAAGGCCTGGATCGGCAGCAGTTCCAGGGCGGTGACGCCGAGCTTCACGAGATGCGCGATGATCGCCGGGTGGGCGAGCGCCGCGTAGGTGCCGCGCTCCGCCTCGGGGATGTCGGGATGGGTGCGGGTCAGCGCCTTGACGTGCGCCTCGTACACCACCGTCTCGGCGAGCGGCCGGCGCACCGGATTGAGCGCGAGGTCGGGCACCTCCGGGGCGGTGACCACGCATTTCGGCATGTAGACCGCGCTGTCGCGCCGGTCGATCCGGTCCTCGCGCCCGCCCCGGCGATGGCCGTAGAGCGCGTCGTGCCAGCGGATCCGGCCGCGGATCTCCCGCGCGTAGGGGTCGAGGACGAGCTTCGAGGCGTTGAACCGGTGGCCCGCCGCCGGGTCCCAGGGGCCGTGCACCCGGTAGCCGTAGAGCTGGCCCGGCAGCACGCCGCGCAGGTAGCCGTGCCAGACGTCGTCGGTCCGGCAGGGCAGCCGCACCGTGCGGGTCTCGTGCCGCTCCCCCGGCTCGAACAGGCAGATGTCGACCGCGGTGGCGTGCTCGGAGAACAGGGCGAAGTTGACGCCGCGCCCGTCGAAATGGGCGCCGAGCGGCGCCGGCACCCCGTCGTCGACGGCGATCATGCGGGGCGTCCGGTCACACGGAGGGCGGCGGGCGGAAGCAGCGGGCGGCGCCGGCTATTCGGCGGCCGCCGCGGCGGTGGGCGGCTCGCGCTCGATCGTGCGGAAATTCTCGAGCTCCGCCAGGAAGTTGCGCGCCCACCAGTCGACGTCCTCGCGGGTCATGCGCTCGACCATCGGCTTCCAGCGCGCCAGCCGCTCGGCCTTGGGCATGTAGAGCGCGGCCCGGATCGCCTCGGCGACCTCGAACCGGTCGTAGGGGTTGATCAGCAGCGCCTCCGGCAGCTGCCGGGCCGCCCCGGCGAATTTCGACAGGACCAGCACGCCCGGATCGTCCTCGGACTGGGCGACGACGTACTCCTTGGCGACGAGGTTCATGCCGTCGCGCATCGGCGTGACGAGGCCGACCCGCGCGGCCCGGTAGAGGCCGGCCAGCACCGGGCGGGGATAGGCCTTGGTGATGTACTGGATCGGTGTCCAGGCCGGGTCGCCCAGCGAGCCGTTGATCTCGCCGACCTTCTCGTTCACCTCGCGGGCGAGCTGCTCGTATTCCGGCACCTCGCTGCGGGATTTCGGCGTGATCTGGATGTAGGTGACGTTGCCGCGCTGGTCGGGGTTCGAGGCGAAGAAGCTCTCCACCGCCTCCATCCGCTCGGGCACGCCCTTGGAATAGTCGAGCCGGTCGACGCCGATCAGCAGCTTGCGGGTCCGCAGGCCCGCGATGGTCTCGCGCACGACCTTGTTGGCGTTGGCCTTCTCGGCGGCCTCCTTGAAGCCCGCCACGTCGATGCCGATCGGGAAGGCGCGGATCCGGGTCCGGCGGCCGTCGACCATCAGCGAGCCGCCGCCGAGCGGGATCGCCCGCTGGGTGTCGACGAGGTTGCGCTGCAGGTTCTGGACGTCCGCCTCGGTCTGCAGGCCGATCAGGTCATAGTCGACGATGGCGCGCAGGAGCTCGCCGCTCGCCGGCAGCGAGTTGAACACGTCGGCGGCGGGCCAGGGGATGTGGTGGAAGTAGCCGATCGGGTTGTCGAGCCCGAGGCCGCGCAGCTCGGCGGCGAGCGGCAGCAGGTGGTAGTCGTGGACCCAGATGATGTCGTCGGGCTCGACCAGCTTGGCCAGCGCCCGGGCGAAGGTCCGGTTCACGCGGCTGTAGCCGGCGTAGTCCGAGCGCGAGAAGGCGCCGAGCCCGAGCCGGTAGTGCATGATCGGCCACAGGGCCCGATTCGCGAAGCCGGCGTAGTATTCCAGGTGGTCCTGCGGCGAGAGGTCGACGACGGCGTACTGGACCCGGCCCCGGTCGATCAGCGTCGGCTCCTCGGACGGCTCGTCCGTGATGGTGCCGCTCCAGCCGAACCACAGACCCTCGTAGGCCGTGAAGGCCTCCTTGACCGCGACGGCGAGGCCGCCCGCCGCCACCGCCTTGCCGCCCTCTTCCGGGACGGCGACGCGGTTCGATACGATCACAAGGCGTGCCACGCGGGTCGACTCCGGATCAGGGGCGCGGGTCGGGTCGAGGATCTCGCCGCGCCTGCATCGGGACATCACTACTATGTCAGAACGCGCGGAGTCCCTGCGCGATCCTTTGTTGGTCGTCCGGCAACCCAAGCGTGAAGCCGGGCGCGGGTCAAGTCGAGGCCCTGCCGTTCCGGGACAGGGCGACCGCTCCGTCCCGACCGGGCGCCCCGGGCGAGCGTCGTGCAAGCGTTGTGCGAGCGTTGTGCGAGCGTGGCGGTTCTGGCAGACCTTGCCTGAACGGGGACTGAGCGGTGCCGCGCGCCGCCCCGGACCCGGCGCGCGCACCGGAAGGACGCACGGAGGCCGGAACCCGCGACAGCCGAGTCGGTTACTCAGCCATCGCGGGGCCCGCGGTCGCCGCGAGCGGCCCCGTCCCCGCGCCGCGAGGAGTGTTTTCGAGATGGCCGGCAACGAGTTACCGCAAGGCACCCCCGTGGACCCGATCGCGGATCCGCACCGCGAGGGGCCGCACGACGCGCCGCACCACGCGCCGCACACCGCCGCGGAGGAGCGCGCGCAGTGGCGGGCCCTGCAGGGCGACGTCGAGGGGCTCGCCGACGTGGCGGCCGAGCGCGGGCGCGGCCTGCTCGACGCGGCCCGGCTGCAGGCGCAGAGCTACGTCGAGCAGCGCAAGAGCGATGCCGCGCAGTCGGTCCACGACCTCGCCCAGACGATCCGCAATTCCGGCCGCGACCTCGGCGACAAGCCGAACGTCCGCGCCTTCTTCGACAGCGCCGCCGACGGGCTGGAGCAGCTCGGCTCCTCGATCGAGCGCCGCAGCCTCGGCGAGTTCTACAGCGAGGCCGAGTCCTTCGCCCGGCGCGCGCCGGTCGCCGTGGCGGTGGGGACCTTCGTGGCCGGGCTGATCGCCGCCCGCTTCATCAAGTCGTCCAGCCTGCCGCCGGAGGCGCCGGACGGCGACGCCCGCGACAGCTTCCGGGCCTGACGCCATGACCCACGGCTCCGACCCGCGCCAGGCGGGCCCGTCCACGGGCCCCTCCGCCGGCCCCTCCAGCATCCAGAGCCTGATCGGCGACGCCCTGCGCGAGACCAACGAGCTCGCCCGCAAGGAGATCGCGCTGTTCCGGGCCGAGATGGCCGGCAACGTCCGCCAGCTCATCGTCGGCCTCGCCTGCATGGTCGGCTCGGCGGTGTTCGCCGTGGTCGCCCTGCTGGTCCTGATCGGCGCCTTCGTGAAGTGGCTCGCCACCATCGTGGGCTCCGAGTGGCTCTCGGCCCTGATCGTCGGCGGCGTGCTGCTGCTCCTCGCCCTCGGGATGGCCCTGTGGGCGCGCAGCGTCCTCTCCCTCTCGACCCTGGCCCCGACGCGCACGACGCGCCAGGTCCGCCAGGATGCCCAGGCCCTGTCGGAGCGCGTGTCCGGATGAGTACGATGAACGACCTCGAGAAGGAGATCGAGGAGAGCCGTGCCCGGCTCGACGACACGATCGACCGCATCCAGGGCCGGCTCTCGGTGCCGAATCTGGTGGACGAGATGCTGGGCAATGCCCGGCGGGTGCCGGCCCTGAACACCACCTACGATTCGGCCCTGGAGGCGGTGCGCCGCAACCCGGTGCCGGTGCTGCTGATCGCGGCGGGCGTCGGCCTGCTGTTCAACCGGATGGCCCGCGACGCCCAGCGCCGCCGCACCGAGGTCTCGGCCGAGCGCGTGCCCACCCTGAACACCGGCGCGGCCCGCGGCTACGACCCCGACCTCCCGACGGTCCGCCCGGCCCGCGATCCGCTGGACACGACCGAGATCTGAGGACCGACCCGTCCGGATCCGGGACGAGACACCTCGCGCGCCCGGGCGAACGACCGGGCGGACCGGCGCCGAAGGCGGGCCGCCGAGACCGACATTTGAGGACAGCGCCATGACCGACAAGCCGGGTACCCCTTCCAGCACCCCCGAGCAGCTCGCCGCCGAGGCGGGCATGCCGCACGGCGGCGGCGACAAGAGCCTGCGGCCGGACCCGGCCGGCCTCGGCGACCCGGGCGCGCCCGGCACGGCCGCGGGCGACTTCACCCTCCGGCCGGACCCGCGCGGCCTGCACGACCCGCTCCAGTCCGGCGCGGCGACGGGCTCGCACGACGCGGCCGGGCACGACGCCGCCGCGGCCGCGAAAGACGGCATCCGGGCGGCGGGCGACCGGGCCACCGAGTTCGCCGGACAGGCGCGCCGCACCGTGTCGGGCCTCGCCGACGACATCAACGACCGCCTCGGCGGGGCGGCCGACCAGGCCCGCGACCGCGCCTCCGCGGCCTACGACGATGCCCGGGAGCGGGCCGGCGCCCTCCATCGCCGCAACATGCGGGCGCTGGACGACCTGACCAACCAGGGGATCGCGGGGATCAACCGCGGGCGCACCGCCGTCGAGCGCTTCGTGGACGACAACCCGCTCCTCGTCGGCGTGGTCGGCGTGGCCGCCGGCCTGCTCCTCGGCGCGCTGCTGCCGCGCACCCGCCAGGAGGACCGGAGCATCGGCCCCTGGGCCGACGAGGTCCGCGACCAGGGCCTGCGCTACGCCCGTGAGGTGACCAATATCGGCCGGGAGTTCGTCCAGACCGCCCTCGATCCGGACAACCTCAACGCCGCCGCGCGCAAGGTGGCCGATCCGGAGGGGCACAAGCCGCCGGAGGGCGAGCGGACGCAGCACAATCTCTGATCCGGGTCCCGGGCCAGGCGCCGGCGGGTCGCTCCCGCACCGTCCGCACGGGCGGAGCGGGAGCGACCCGGGGCGCCGCGCGCCGGGAATCGCGGCGGCCGGCTTCCCGCCCCGGCGCGCGGGGACGGCGGGCCCAGGGACCGAGCTTCGTCGGCCCTGGCGCCGACGGCCGGATCGTCAGGCCCGGTACAGACCCGCGTGCGCCTCGCGGAGCAGGTTCTTCTGGACCTTGCCCATGGTGTTGCGCGGCAGCTCGTCCACGAACAGGACGCGCTTGGGGCACTTGAACCGGGCGAGGCGGCCCTCCAGGGCGGCCTGCACGCCGGCCTCGTCGGGGCAGCCGGCGCCGCCCACCACCACGGCGGTGACGGCCTCGCCGAAATCCGGGTGCGCCAGGCCGATCACGGCGGACTCGACCACGCCCGGCAGCGCGTCGATCTCGGTCTCGACCTCCTTCGGGTAGACGTTGAAGCCCCCCGAGATGATCAGGTCCTTGCCGCGCCCGACGATGTGGACGTAGCCCCGGCCGTCGACCTTGCCGAGGTCGCCGGTGATGAAGAACCCGTCGGCCCGGAACTCGGCCGCGGTCTTCTCGGGCATGCGCCAGTAGCCCTGGAACACGTTCGGGCCCTTCACCTCGATCATGCCGACCGCGTCGGTCCCGAGGGCCGCGCCGGTCTCGGGATCGACCACCCGCAGGGACACGCCCGGCAGGGGGAAGCCGACCGTGCCGGCGACCCGGTCCCCCGCGTAGGGGTTCGAGGTGCTCATGTTGGTCTCGGTCATGCCGTAGCGCTCGAGGATGGCGTGGCCGGTGCGGGCCTGCCATTCGCGATGGGTCTCGGCGAGCAGCGGCGCCGAGCCCGACACGAACAGGCGCATGCCCCTGGCCGCCTCCGGCGTCAGGCCCGGCTCCTTGAGGAGCCGGGTGTAGAAGGTCGGCACGCCCATGAGCACGCTGGCCCGCGGCATCAGGCTCAGGATCAGCTTCGGGTCGAGCCGGGGCAGGAACAGCATGGATCCGCCGCTCGCCAGCACCGTGTTGGTCGCCACGAACAGGCCGTGGGTGTGGAACACCGGCAGGGCGTGGATCAGCACGTCGTCGGCGGTGAAGCGCCAGGAGTCGACCAGCGTCCGGGCGTTCGACGCGAGGTTGTCGTGGGTCAGCATGGCGCCCTTCGAGCGCCCGGTCGTGCCCGAGGTGTAGAGGATCGCCGCGAGGTCCTCCGGGCCCCGGGGCACGTCCGCGAAGGCGGCGCCCGCATCGGCGGCCCGGTTGGCGGCCCGGTTGGCGGCCTCGGCGGCGCTGCCGCCGCCCGCCCCGTCGAGGGTCCAGATCTGCCGGACGCCGGCGGCGGCCTCGGTCAGGGCGTCGCGCCGGCCCGGGTCGCAGACGAACACGGTGGGCTCGGCGTCGCCCAGGAAGTAGCCGATCTCCGCCGGGGTGTAGGCGGTGTTGAGCGGCAGGAACACGGCGCCGGCCCGGACCGCGCCGAGATACAGGAAGATCACCTCGGGGCTCTTCTCGACCTGCACGGCCACCCGGTCGCCGGGCGCGACGCCCGCGGCCCGCAGGGCCGCTGCGTAGGCGCCGGAGCGGGCGATCAGGTCCGCGTAAGCGTAGCGGCGCCCGTCCGGCGTCTCGAGCGCGGTCTTGGCGGGATCGGAGGCGCCGTCCCGCACCAGGGAGAAGAGGTGGTTCGTCATCGTGAGGCTGGGCTATCACGGGCTGTGGGTCGCGCGCACCCATAGCCGCCCGGAGGCCCACTCGGCGAGCCCTTTCCGCGGCGGCCCGCCGTCCGTGCGGCCCGGAGAGCCGGGTCCCTACGCCTCGGCGAGCACCACGGCCCGGGGCGGCGGCAGCTTGGCGCGCAGCTCCCGGGTCACCGCCGGGGCCGCCACCACGGTGCCGAGATTGGCGTAGGTCTCGTGGTTCCGCTCGATGGCGGCGAGGTCGTACAGGTAATTGACCATCAGGCCGTGGGACTGGGCCAGCCCCTTCTTGGACGTGTCGCCCAGGAAGTTGATCCGGTCGAGGCGCGCGCCGTTGCCGAGATGGAACCGGGCCACCGGGTCGAGGGGGCGCCCGCGCTCGTTCTTGGCGCGCAGGAAATAGGCGGCCGCCGCCGGGATCAGCGCCCGGCGCACCGTCTCGGCCCGGGCCTTGTCGGCCGGCCAGGCCGGGTCGTCCAGCGCCCGCAGGGTCTCGACATCCTCGGGCAGCAGGCCCTGCGGGCTGTCGGCCCGGCGCTCCCGCGCCAGCCACGCGGCGAAGCCCGGCACCGGCGAGAGCGTCACGAAGGTCTTGAGCGTCGGGACCTCGCGGGTCAGGTCCTCGACCACCTGCTTGATCAGGAAGTTGCCGAAGGTGACGCCGGCGAGGCCCTTCTGGCAGTTCGAGATCGAGTAGAACACCGCCGTCGTGGCGGCGTGCGGCTGCAGCGGCTTGCGCTCCTGCGACAGGATCGGGGCGATCGCCGGGGCGATCTGGTCGGTGAGCGCCACCTCCACGAAGATCAGCGGCTCGTCGGCGAGCGCCGGGTGGAAGAACGCGAAGCAGCGCCGGTCCGGCGGCTCGATGCGGGCGCGCAGGTCGTCCCAGCCGGAGATGGCGTGCACCGCCTCGTAGCGGATGATCTTCTCCAGGATGTGCGCCGGCGTCGTCCAGTCGATGTGGCGCAGCACCAGGAAGCCGCGGTTGAACCACGAGGCGAACAGGTGCTCGAAGTCGCAGTCGAGGCTGTCGACGGCGTCCATCAGGGCCGGGTCGGCCTCGTCGCCGGCGCGCAGCGCCCGGCGCAGGTCGAACAGGTCCTCGCGCATCCGCACGAGGCTGAGCGTGCCGCCGCGGGCGAGGTTGAGGCGGCGGATCAGCTCCTGGCTGCGCGGCTCAGCGGCCTCGTGCAGGCTGCCGAGGCGGGCGCGGGAGGGGGCGGCGCGGTAGGCGGCGATCGCCTCGTCGACGGCGGCGTGGTCCGCGTCGAAGTCGAGGGCGATGGCCCGCAGGAAGGCGTGGCGCTCGGCCTGGCCGAAGCTCGCGTAGCGGTCGAGGATCAGGCGGGCCAGCGCCACCCCGGAGGCCTCGCCGCGCCGGGAGATCAGGTCCTCGCACAGCTTCACGAGGTCGCCGGCGCTGGCCCGGGATCCCATGTCGCCGCGGCCGATCCCGATCAGGTCGCGGCCGCGCTCGCTGATGGTCTGAAGCAGGTCGCCGAAGAAGGAGATCGCCGCCATGACCTTCGCACTGACCCCTGTCGACCCGGATTCGAGACGTGGCCGGCCCCGCGACGCCGGCTCGTCGATCGGGCGCGGGCGGAAGCGGATCCGGACGCCGCCGGGCGTCCCGATCCGCCCGCCATTCTACGGCGCCGCGGCCGCCGCGACCAGAGCTTGACCGGTCGCCGACGCGGGGCTCCCAGGGTGCGGGAGCGGCACGAAGATCGTGTGACGGGGGGGCGCACGACGGAGCCGGGCGGTCGGTCGTCAGGTCGCGCCGTCAGGGCCGCGCCGTCAGAGCCGCTCGGCCACCGTGGCGAGGTCCGCCCGCTCGCGCCAGTCGCCGACGCCGTGCTGGCGGGCGAATCGCAGCTCCGCGGCGCGGCGGGCGCGCTCGGGATCGCGGGCCCGCGCGATCGCGACCGAGCCGATCGTGAACGGCACCCCGAGGATCTCCTTGGCGAAGTCGACGCGGTAGTTCGGCATCCCGTACTCCCTGCTGCGGCGGCCCCGGCGCCGTTCTCGCGGAACGAAACCGCCCTCTCGTTCGTAGTCCGGTCCGTAAACCTCGCGAGGCTCGTCGCCCGGCGCACCGGTCCGCGGCGCCCGCCGGCATGGGGGCAGCGCCGGCTGCGTCTGATGCATATGGTGCGCCGTCGGCCCCGGTGAAGGGCCCCGGGGTGTGCCGGCAGGGATGCATCGCCGCAGCTTGCCCGGCGGCGCGCTCCGCCCGTATCGCTCGCGGCTCCGATCACCCTCCCCACACGGACCCGACCATGGCCCTTCCGCGGCGGCGTGCCTGCCTGCCCCCGACCCAGCCGTGACCACGCCCCTCGACGCGAAGGCCCGGCTCGGCCTGACGCTGATCGCCGGCGGGGCCGTGGCCAACATCTACTACAACCAGCCGCTGCTCGGCCTGATCGTGGCCGAGTTCGGCGACCGCGCCGCCCTGTGGGTGCCGACCACGGCCCTGGTCGGCTACGGGCTCGGCATCGTCGGGCTCGTGCCGCTCGGCGACGCCCTGCCGCGCCGCGCCCTGATCGTGGGACAGTGCCTCGGCCTCGCCCTGGCGCTGCTCGCCGTGGGCCTCGCCCCGAACCTCGCCTGCCTCGCGCTCGCCCATCTGGTGGTCGGGGTCCTGTCCTGCGCGGCCCAGCAGGCGGTCCCGTTCGCGGCCGAACTCGCCCCGGACGCGAGCCGCGGGCGGATCGTCGGCCAGGTCATGACCGGGCTCCTCACCGGCATCCTGCTCGCCCGCACGGCGAGCGGCTTCCTGGGGGCGCATCTCGGCTGGCGGCCGGTCTTCCTGGTCGCGTCCGTGCTGGCGCTCGCCATGGCGGGCATCGCGCGGGCCACCCTGCCCCACACGGTGCAGACGCACCCGCTGCGCTACCGCGCCCTGATGCTGTCGATCCTCCACCTCGCCCGCAGCCAGCCGGTCCTGCGCACGGCGAGCCTGTCGCAGGCGCTGCTGTTCGCGGGCTTCAACGCCTTCTGGGCGACCCTGGCCCTGCTGGTCGAGGGGCCGCCCTTCGGCCTCACCGCCGCCGGGGCCGGGCTGTTCGGGGTGATCGGCGTCTGCGGGGCCTTCGTGGCGCCGATCTCGGGCCGCTTCACCGACCGGCGGGGGGCGAAGCCCGTCGTCCTCGGCGGCAGCCTGCTGGTCGCCCTCTCCTTCGCGGTGCTCTGGGCGGGGGGCACCTGGTCGCTCGCCGCGGTGGCGCTCGGCGTGCTGCTCATCGACATCGGCATGAACGGCGCGCTCATCGCCAACCAGACGCGGGCCTACGCGCTGGTCCCGGGGGCGCGGGGCCGCATCAACACCGTGCTGTTCACGACCCTGTTCGTGTTCGGGGCGCTCGGCGCCTACGCCGGCTCGCAGGCCTTCCTGCTCGTCGGCTGGCCGGGCGTCTGCGCGGTCGGCCTCGCCTTCTCGGCGCTGGCCGTGATCGTGGCGGCCCGCGACCCGCACCCGCCGGGGGCGCGGCCTACCTGAGCACCCGCGACAGCCGGCACCAGCCCGCCCTGTCGGGCGGCAGGCCGAAGCGCAGGCGCTCCGGGCGCCCGGCGAAGCGCCGTACCGCGATCCCGGACGCCGCCAGCCGCCGGTAGAGGTCCGGCCCGTCGGGGAAATCGGCGGTCCGGAACAGGCACGTGCCGCCGACGACGCGGCCGCCGGCCCGGGCGATCATCCGGTCGAGGCGGCCCGCGTCCGCGGCCCGGGCCCGGGCGGCCTCGGCGCGCCAGCCCGCGTCCGACAGGGCCGCGCGCCCGATCGCCAGGGCGGGGCCCGACACCGCCCAGGGTCCGAGGGCCTCGGCGATCCGGGCCGCCGTGCCGGGCTCGGCGACCGCGAAGCCGAGGCGCAGGCCGGCGAGCCCGTAGGTCTTGCCGAAGGAGCGCAGCACCACGAGGCCCGGCGCCGAGTCCGGTGCGGCGACGTGAGGGCACAGGCTCTCCACCGGCTCCAGGTCGGCGAAGGCCTCGTCGGCGACGAGCAGGCCGCCGCGCCGGTTGAGCGCCGCGGCGAGCGCCCGGCGCTCGGCCAGCGGGTGGGTCCGCCCGTCCGGGTTGTTGGGATCGACGAGCACCGCCGCCCGGGCCTCGCCGAGGGCGTCGACGCCCGCGACCTCCGCCACCGCGTGCCCGGCCCGCGCCCAGGCGGCGGCGTGCTCGGCGTAGGTCGGCCCGACCACCGCGACCTCGGTCGGGGCCAGGAGCCGGGGCAGGGTCTCGATCAGGATCTGGGTGCCGGGCGCGGGCACGACGTGGTCGGCATCCGGCGCGCCGTAGGCCGCGGCGGCGGCCTCCCGGAGGGCGCGGACCTCGGCGGCCTCGGGCAGGCGCGTCCAGGCGCTGGCCTCCAGTGCGGGCACGCGATAGGGGACCGGGTTGATCCCCGTCGAGAGGTCGAGCCAGGGCTCCGGCGCGTCGGGAAAGGCTTGTCGGAGTCCGCCGAGATCGCCGCCATGCGCGATCGGGGCGACCTCACGCGCGGGAACGCTCCACACCGAATGGTCCATCTGCCCGGTACGTTTGCCGACACGCTCGCCGTCCTCGCCGTCGCCCTCGGGATCGAGGCGGCGGCCGGCTATCCCGACGCGCTCTACAGGGCGGCCGGTCACCCTGTCACCTGGATCGGCCGGCTGATCGCCGCCCTGGAGCGCGGTCTCAACCGCGGCTCGGCGCGCCGGCGGCGGGCCGCCGGCTGCCTCGCGCTGGCGCTGCTCCTCGCCGCGGTCGGCTCGGCCGCCCTCGCCGTCGCGGCGCTGGCGGGGCTCGCCGGCCCCCTCCCCGCCCTGCTCCTCCTCGGCCTGATCTGCGCCAGCCTGCCGGCGCAGCGCAGCCTGCACCAGCACGTCGCCGCCGTGGAGACGGCCCTGCGCGCGGGCGGCCTGGAGGCGGGGCGCCGGGCTGTGGCGATGATCGTCGGGCGCGACCCGGACCGCCTCGACGAGGCGGCGGTCTGCCGGGCCGCGATCGAGAGCCTGGCGGAGAACTTCTCCGACGGGATCGTGGCGCCGGCCTTCTGGATCGGCTGCCTCGGCCTGCCGGGCGGCGCCCTCTACAAGGCGATCAACACCGCCGACAGCATGATCGGCCACCGCAGCCCGCGCTACGAGGCCTTCGGCTGGGCGGCCGCGCGGCTCGACGACGGCGTGAACCTGCCGGCCTCCCGGCTCGCGGGCCTGCTGATCGCCGGGGCGGCGGCCCTGCGGGGCGCCGACGCCCGCGGGGCGCTCCGGGCGATGGCCCGGGACGCGCGCCGGCACCGCTCGCCGAATGCCGGCTGGCCCGAATCCGCCATGGCCGGCGCGCTGGGCCTGCGGCTCGCGGGGCCGCGGGTCTACGACGGCACCCTCGTCCCGGACGCCCATATGGGCGACGGCCGGGACGCGGCCGCGGCCGACGACATCGCCCGGGCCCTGACCCTCTACCGGACGGCCTGCTGGCTCCAGGGCGGGCTCGTGCTGGCGCTCCTCGGGCTCTGCCTGACCCTGGCGGGCTGAGCCGTCTTCGCTCCGCGCGCCGGGACGGCGGCATGCCCCGATCGGGCCTTGGCACGGCCCGCGCACCGGACGCATCGTGGCCGGACGGGGCCGGACGGGGCCGGATGAGGGAGACGCCGATGCGCGCTGTGTTCGTGGACGCCAGCGAGACCCTGGCGGCGGTGGCCCGGCGGCTGCTGCGCCCCGACGACCCGCCCTTCGCGATCCACGCGGATCCCGGCATCGCGCCGCAGGATCTGCCCGCGATCCTCGACGGCGCCGAGACCGCGGTGATCGACCACACCGCCCTCCCCCTCGACGTGGCCCGGGCCTGCGCGGGCCTGAAGCACGTCGTGTTCCTCGGCACCGGCGCCCGCAGCTACATGGACCCGGAGGCGCTCCGGGACGCGCTCGGCGTCACCGTCCACACCATCAAGGGCTACGGCGACACGGCGGTCGCCGAGTGCGCCTTCGCGCTGATGTGGGCCGCCGCCCGCGGCCTGCCCGAGATGGACCGGGCGATGCGCGCCGGATCCTGGCTGCGCACGGAGGGGATCCAGCTCACCGGCAAGACCGTCGGCCTCGTCGGGTTCGGCGGGATCGCCGCCGAGATGGCGCGCCTCTGCCGGGGCGTGGGCATGCGGGTGCTCGCCTGGAACCGGACACCGAAGGCCCATCCCGGCGTCGACTTCGTCCCCCTCGACCGCCTGCTCGCCGAGAGCGACGTGGTCTCGCTCCACCTGCTCCTCACCGACGCGACGCGCGGCTTCCTGTCGGCCGCGCGGATCGCCGCGATGAAGCCCGGCGCGATGCTGATCAACACCGCCCGCGGGGCGGTGCTCGACGAGGCCGCCCTGGTCGAGGCCCTGCGCACCGGCCAGGTGGCGCGGGCCGGGCTCGACGTGTTCACGGTCGAGCCCCTGCCGGCGGATCACCCGCTGGCGAGCCTGCCGAACGTCACCCTGTCGGCGCACTCGGCGTTCCGCACGCCCGAGGCCAGCGACAACCTGATCGGCGCCGCCCTCGCGCATTGCCGGCGGATCGCCGCCGGCTGAGGGATCGGCCGCGCGATCCTCAGTGCTCGGTGCCCGGCATGTTCGGCCGCGGCGCGCCGCCGTGGTGGTGGATCAGGTTCGAGCGCTCCGGGCTGCCCTTGGCGTCGGCGACCTGCTTCCGGGCCGCGGCGGCCAGGAACCAGATGCCGCCGAGCGTGCCGAAGGCGAGGATCAGTAGCGGGAATCCCTGGCTCATCGCGGTGCCCTCCTCGACGATGGCCCGCGGACGCGCGGGTCGGCATCATCCTGCCGGACAATCCGGCCTGAGGAAGGATAACGCACGAACCCGGCCCGTGTTCAGGCCGGTCGCGCGCCGGCCGGGACCGACCGCCGCGCCGCGTCCCGCCGCAGGGCCGAGAGGACCACGAACATGAGGCCGGCGCCCAGGGCCAGGCAGGCGGCCAGGAACAGCATCGGCACGAGGTCGCTCTTGGTCTGGTCGCGGATGAAGGGCACGGCGTTCTGGGCCACGAAGCCGCCGAGATTGCCCACCGAGTTGATCGCCGCGATCCCGGCGGCCGCCGAGGCGCCGCGCAGGAACGTCCCGGGCATCGACCAGAAGACCGGCTGGGCCGCGAAGGTCCCGGCCGCGGCCACGCACAGGCAGGCGAACTTCACGGCGTTGCCCGGCAGGACGACGCTGAGCGCGAGGCCCGCCGCCCCGACCAGGGCCGGTCCGACCACGTGCCAGGTCAGCGCGTTGCCCTGCGCGCCCGTGCGGGCGGCGTGGCGCGGCACCCACCACAGGGCGAAGGCCGTCGCCATCCACGGGATGATGTTGAGGAAGCCGTTGGTCAGGTTCGAGACGCCGAAGCCCTTGACCACGGTCGGCAGCCAGTAGCCCAGGCCGTAGGCGGCGAGCGGCAGCGAGACGTAGACCCCGGCGAGCATCAGCACCCGCCGGTCGAGGAGCGCCGCGAACGGGTTGCCGTGGTCGACGTGGCCGCCGTCCTCGCGCTCGGCCCGGAGCGTGCGGGCGAGCCAGTCGCGCTGGGCCTGCGACAGCCAGGGCGCGGTCTCGGGGCCGTCCGGCAGGACGAACAGCACCACCGCGGCCATGAGGATCGCCGGCGCGCCGGTGGCCAGGAACACCCATTGCCAGCCCTGGAGGCCGAGCAGCCCGTCGAGGCCGAGCAGCGCCCCGCCGACCGCCGCGCCGACCGCGTTGGCGACGGCGCTCGCGATCATGAACCAGCCGATCATCCGCGCCCGGTGGGTCTGGGGGAACCAGAGCGTGAGGGCGAAAAGCACGCCGGGGAAGAAGCCGGCCTCCGCGGCGCCGAGCAGGAAGCGCAGCACGTAGAACATCGCTGTGCCCTGGGTGAAGCCCAGCAGGACGGTGACGATCCCCCAGGTGATCATGATCCGGGCGAACCAGATCCGCGCGCCGACCCGCTCCAGGAAGACGTTGGCCGGCACCTCGAACAGGAAGTAGCCGAGGAAGAACAGCGAGGCCCCGAGGCCGTAGGCGGTCTCGGAGAGGCCGAGGCTGCCGACCATCTCCAGCTTGGCGTAGGAGACGTTCTGCCGGTCGATATAGGCGATCAGGTAGAGCAGGCCGAGGAGCGGCATCAGCCGCAGGGTCACGGTCCGGACGGTGCTCGCGGCGAGATCCTCCCCGGCGGGGGACGGCGTGGGCGGCATGGGGCGTTCCTCCGAGCGCGTGCGGCCCTTCGTGGCGGGGCCGGCATGACACGGAGTAATCCCTGGCTCAGGCCCCGGCTACCGGGCAAGCGCCAGGAGGCGGTCGCAGTCGACATGGGCCGCGATGTGTCGCGCGAGGCCGTCGAGGGCCGCCTCGACCCCGGCCTCGTAGCCGGCGCCCTCCGAGAGGGTGCCGAGGCGCGCGAGCCAGGCCGCCCGCTGGGCGTCGTCGGCGAACAGGCCGTGGACGTAGGTCCCGGCCACGCGCCCGTCCGCCGAGACCGCCCCGTCCCGGCGGCCGTCGGCGAGGCGCAGCAGCGGCCGGGCCGTGTCGGGGCCCGCGGTCGCGCCGATATGCATCTCGTAGCCGGAGAACGGCACGCCGTCGGGCAGGCTCGCGCCGGTGACGGCGGCGAGGCGCTTCTCCGGCGTCATCACGGTGTCGACGTCGAGGAGCCCGAGGCCCGGCACCGTGCGCGGCGCCCCCTCGATCCCGTGCGGGTCGGCGAGGCTCTTGCCCAGCATCTGGTAGCCGCCGCACAGGCCGAGCACCCGGCCGCCCCGGCGGACATGGGCGCGCAGGTCGACGTCCCAGCCCTCCTGGCGGAAGGCCTCCAGGTCGTCGATCGTGGTCTTCGAGCCCGGCAGCAGCACGAGGGCGGCCTCGGCGGGGATCGGCGTGCCGGGCCGGACCAGGACCACGGACACGCCCGGCTCCGCCCGCAGCGGGTCGAGATCGTCGAAATTGGCGATGCGCGGCAGCACCGGCACCGCCACCGTGACGGAGCCCGGTCCGCGCGCTTCCGAGCCGGCGAGGCCCAGCACGTCCTCGGCCGGCAGGCGCGCGGCGCCGGGGAAGTGCGGCACGAGGCCGAGCGCCGCCCAGCCGGTGCGCTCGGCGATCAGCCGCATGCCGTCGGCGAACAGGCTCGGATCGCCCCGGAACCGGTTGACGAGGAAGCCGGCGATCAGCGCGGCGTCCTCGGGGTCGATCACCGCCTTCGTGCCGACGAGGCTCGCGATGACTCCGCCCCGGTCGATGTCGCCGACCAGCACCACCGGCGTGTCGGTGGCCCGGGCGAAGCCCATATTGGCGATGTCGCCCGCGCGCAGGTTGACCTCGGAGGCGGAGCCCGCGCCCTCGACGAGGACGAGGTCGGCGTCTTCCGCGAGGCGCGAGAAGCTGTCCAGGACGGCGGACATCAGCCGGGGCTTCCAGGCCTGGTAGTCGCGCGCCTTCACGGTGGCGACCATCCGGCCCTGCACCACCACCTGGGAGCCGACCTCGCTCTGCGGCTTCAGCAGGACCGGGTTCATGTGCACGGAGGGCGCCACCCGGGCGGCGCGGGCCTGGAGCGCCTGCGCCCGGCCGATCTCGCCGCCGTCGGCGGTGACGGCGGCGTTGTTCGACATGTTCTGCGGCTTGAACGGCCGGACCCTCAGGCCCCGCTCCGTGAAGGCGCGCGCCAGCCCCGCCACGATCAGCGACTTGCCGACATCGGAGCCGGTGCCCTGGATCATCAGGGCCTTCGCGCGCGGCGGGCTCAGAACTCGATCCCTTCCTGCGCCTTCACGCCGGCGGCGAAGTGGTGCTTGACGCTGCCCATCTCGGTGACGAGGTCGGCGGCCTCAATCAGGGCCGGCTTGGCGTTGCGGCCGGTGACCACGACGTGCAGGTCCGGCCGGCGCGCGCGCAGGGCGGCCAGCACCGCGTCGAGGTCGAGATAGTCGTAGCGCAGCGCGATGTTCAGCTCGTCGAGGACGAGCAGGCGGATCGTGGGATCGGCCATCAGCCCCGCGGCGACGTCCCAGGCGTGGCGGCAGGCGGCGATGTCCCGGGCCTTGTCCTGGGTCTCCCAGGTGAACCCCTCCCCGAGGGTGTGCCACGCGACCCGGTCGCCGAAGGCCGCCACGGCGTGGCGCTCGCCCGTGTCCCAGCCGCCCTTGATGAACTGCACCATGCCGACCCGCCAGCCGCGGCCGAGCGCCCGCAGCATCAGCCCCAGAGCCGCCGTGCTCTTGCCCTTGCCGGGGCCGGTATGGACCAGGAGGAGGCCCTTCTCGAGGGTCTTGGCGGCCACCTCGGCGTCCTGGACGGCCTTGCGCTTCTCCATCTTCTCCCGGTGGCGCGCGGCGTCGTCGCTCATGCGGAGGCTCCTGTCGGGTGGACTTGTGTCTGAGGGGGCTGCGGCTTCACGAGCAGCGGCAGGCCGGCCACGGTGAGCACGACCCGGTCGGCCCGCGCGGCGAGTTGCTGGTGGAGGCGGCCGGCGGCGTCGCGGAAGCGCCGGGCGAGGGCGTTGTCGGGGACGATCCCGAGCCCGACCTCGTTGCCGACCAGCACGAGCGGGCCTGGGGCGTCGGCGCAGGCGGCGAGGAGCCGCGCCGTCGCCTGCGCCACGTCGGCCTCCGCCAGGATCAGGTTGGTGAGCCAGAGCGTGAGGCAGTCCACCAGGACCGGTCCCTCGGCCTCGGCGACCGCCTCCGGCAGGGCGAGCGGCACGTCGCGGGTGCGCCAGGCGCCGCCGCGCCGCGCGCGGTGCTGGGCGATGCGGTCGACCATCTCGTCGTCGAAGGCCTGGGCGGTGGCGAGGTAGAGCCACGGGCCGGGACAGGCTTCGATCAGCCCTTCCGCGTAGGCGCTCTTGCCGGACCGCGCCCCGCCGAGGACGAGGGTCATGCGAGGGGTGGGCTGGGGCATGGCTCTCCATCGCCCCAACCCGGCGCGCGGTCAAACTCGGGACCTGTGGCACCTGTGCCGCGCCTGGACGGTTGCCGGGCGTCTCCGGTCCGACTATAGAACCCCGGCCCAGCCAGAGCGCCCTTCGTCTAGCGGTCCAGGACGTCGCCCTTTCACGGCGAAAACACGGGTTCGATTCCCGTAGGGCGCGCCAGCAAAATCAAGCACTTAGCTGAAATTGCTGACGCGGCTCACACTGGCGTCTCACACAGCCGATCTCAACAGCGTGTGTGGGTGCTGCCTGAGCGCGTCTACGTGTGAGACGCTGCTAGCGTGGCCGCCTATGCAGTGGCGCGACCTTGCGGTTTCACACGACCACGATGCCGTTGTCGTTTGCGGTTCGTCCCGGAGCCGCGGCGGAATCAATTGGCCGGGAGATCGCATCCACGAAGCGTGGCGGCATGCCGTGCGACGTTGAGAAACTTCGGGCAGGCGTCACGTTCAGCATCGCGAGAACCAGGGGCGCGCAATGATACGGTTTGCAACCGCGCCTCTGATCCCGAGCGCCAAGAAGGAAGAAGTCGAGTCACCGATGGCAAATGACGACACGCTCGCGAAGGCCTTGGCCAACGTGAGGCACCAGCGCGAGAGCCTTGAGGCTGAGTACGAGCGCTTGAGCGGCGAGCTGACGAAGCTCCGCCTGGCTGAGCGGTCACTTGCATCTATCGTGGAAGGCGCACCGCTGGACGAGCCTGCCGACGATCTGTCAACTCGCCGTCGCGCGCCGGCGAGTGAGGACCGGCCTCGTGGTAGCCGTGGTCCCCGGGGACCGCGCGCCAACTCTGCCAAGGGGCGGTTGAAAGCGCTTCTTGAGGAAGCTGGCTCTGAGGGTCTGACGCACGCCGAGATCAGCGAGCGCCTGACAGATGTGGCGGCCAACACCTTGAACACGTACCTCAGCGTGATGGCTAACAGCGGCGAATTGGAGCGGCAGGGCGATAAGTACCGGACCGGCGCTCCGGCGGCGAACGCAGCGGACGAAGGCGCCGTTGAGGACGATCGGACTGAGGACGATCAGGAAGACAGCGAGAGGGCTGAGGCCGCGGAATAGGCCCGACAGTCCTACGCGGCCCTGTCGACAGGTTGAATTTGCAGGGCCGCGAGGGCTATGCGGACGCGGGGCCTGTAGCTCAACGGTTAGAGCCGACCGCTCATAACGGTCTGGTTGCAGGTTCAAGTCCTGCCGGGCCCACCAATCTTCTTTGCGTCGTTGAAGAAACGCTGAAGGCGGGGCGTCAGGTAGGCTGCCGCCCAGCTGCCGCGGCCTCGACGATCATTTGATGCATGGCAGTGTCTTGCTTCGCCCTCATCAGGATGATGCGAGCCGCGGTTCGTGCCCTTTCGGCGCGGATCCGCCCCCTAGGCTTCCCGTCCCGCAACGCCCGGGTCGCCATGTTGCGGAACCAGTGTGCGTCGGCGATCGCGATCGCACACCGCTCGGCGAGCGTGCTGTACTCGGCCGGATCTTGGCTCCTGGTCGGCATGACAAAGCCTTCCTGTGGGGTGGGGGCGGTCGGACAGGACGTGCAACGGCTATACCAGCAACCGCCAGCGTCATATTCATCGACGAGAACGGTGAGGGGCCTGGGGTGCGGCTGAGGGAGGTAGCATCTGATGCGAGCTGATGAAGCGAGTGGACAACAGTTCTATCTTACAGGAAGTGTCCTGGGCTCATCTAAGTCGATTGCCATAAGTAGAGAAACTTTTACCGAAGTGGCAGAAGCGCATGCTTTCTATGTGAATGTGATTTTAATTGAAGAGAAATATGACACCGTTGTAGAAAACTATTACGAGTTCGAGCGTGAGTTAATCGAAATCGCCGCTCGGCATATGCTTTTCGAAATCACGGATGAGGTTTTTTTCGGGCAGACAAGTTTAATTAATAGGCGACTCCTGAACCTCCTGTCTGCAGCAAAGATGTATATTGATCATACTCGCAAGCAATTGATTGCTATGTTCGGAAGAAAATCGAACCTTGTAGCTTCAATTTCCGAAAAAAGCGAGACCGTTAAGGCGACAAATACAGGCTATTTTTTGCTTGAGCAAATTCGAAACTACTCACAGCATGCAGGCTACGCTGTCGAAGATTTCAGCGTTGGCGCGTCATCAACGAGAACAAACGACAAAGTGTTGAGTTATTACGATCTTCGAGCAAGGATTAATATCGATAGTATAATTGGCGATCCAAAAATCGATCGATCATTGCGCGACAAAACATCGGAAATTCAAGGAAGAGACGCTAAGGATTTAATCAGGGATGGGATCGACGGTGTAAGTGAGGTTCATCAACATCTCAGGGATGGCATTGACTTGCACCTGACAGCAAGGCGCGATGTTCTGCATGCAGCTCTTGCACTATACCAAAATCAAGAGCCAAGGTACGCAAATGAGTCGCCAATTCTTGTTAGAAAAGAAAATAGTACAACCACATTCCATCGATATATATCGAAGGATATTATACATAGACTTGAAAATTACAGAAGGAAGAACAAGCAGCTGAGAGGACTTACTAATCGCAGGGTTATAAGTTGACCTATCAGACGAGCCGTGCGCCTGATCTGACCTGTGTTCCATTCGCACCCGTAGCCGGGATGCCGAGCGCGGCCACTCCATAAGCTCATACTTCTGCACACAGCCCGCGCCGCGCCAGGCTTATACGTCTGCGCGTCGCCGAGCGAGGCCACGAACAGGGCGTTGCACTGCCGCACTTGCGGAAGGCTCGTGACTGCTACAGGTTGTAGCCCTGCAACACGCGGGACGACCATGTCCTACCAAGAGCCGGTCCAGTTCCAGAGCTACGAGCGTCCTCGGCGATTCGATATCGATGACCTTGATGTCGTCGCCCTCATCGATGATCGCGTGCTAGAAGGTCGCAAGTTCAAGGCCGGAACACGGGGCACGGTGGTGGCAGTGTACGCTGACGGCTATGCCTACGATGTCGAGTTTAACGACTACGACGGCATAGTCACGGTCAGGCATCAAGATATCGGACTGGTGCGGCGAGCGGACTGAAGTGACCTATGTTCCGTGGCCACTCGGATTCTACATCAATCCGAGAAAAATCACTGGATTTCTGCTCAATAAGGCCGGACAGAAACCAGATCGCGCGAAATTCTTTCTAGATCTTGGTTTTGATCCGCAGCACCCAGGCGTCTTGGAGCACGCTCTGTTTATGCACACCAGCCTCGGCAACTATCAAGGGTACATCGAGGTGGTTGACAGCAGTAGAATATATTTCCGCGGCTCGCTTTTGACACCGAAGGGGCCGGCGCAGAACGTGCAATCTATCTGGCAGCTTCAATACACAGACCCAACCCGCGTAGCGACCTTCATCACGGCCATTTGAAGCTTCGTATGCGCACAGCCTTCGCCGCCCTCGCTCTCGTCGTCGCGGCTGGCGAGGCTCAGGCGGTAGGCAAGGTCACTCTGACCGTCAGCCAGATGCTCGCTGAGCCAAAAGGGCACCGCGGCGAAACGGTCATCGTCCGTGGGATCCGGTGCGTCGACCCCGGACCGGGCGGGTTCATCTGCGAGGCCACGGTGGGCGGCCAGCAGCTGCGGCTGGATGCCTCCGGTCTCGGCGGCGGGACGACGGAAGCGATTGCCGAGAGACTGATCGGCCCGTGCAACGGGCTCGCGGCGCTCGCCAAGGCGAGCTGCACCTTCGACGTGACGTTCGTTCCGACCGGCGCCGGCTTCGAGGACGGCGTGACGATCGTCCACACGCCCGAGATCGATATGAGCTCACCTCGGCATCGGTGAAGCCTTTGGTTGCCGGCGCCAGCAGCGCCTCTATCCTGGCGGGATGCGCACAGCCCTCGTCGCCCTCCTGCTGCTCACCGGTCCGTCCCTGGCTGCAGAACCGATCGTCGGCCGCGCCTCGGTCACGGACGGCGACACGGTGGTGATCCGCGGGACCCGCATCCGCCTGCACGGCATCGACGCGCCGGAGAGCGCGCAGCTCTGCCAGGACGCAGCCGGCAAGTCCTATCGCTGCGGGCAGGTGGCGGCGCTCGCGCTGGCGGACCGGATCGGCGAGGCGAACATCTCGTGCGAGCCCCGCGACACCGACCGATACGGCCGCACCGTTGCCGTGTGCCGGAAGGGCGAGGAGGACCTGAACGCCTGGATGGTGAGTCACGGCTACGCCACGGCTTACCAGCGCTACTCCCGCGACTACGTCGGGGCCGAGACCACCGCGAGGGCGCTGAAGCGCGGGCTCTGGGCCGGCACCTTCGACCCTCCGTCGGACTGGAGGCGCGCCAAGCGCGCGAGTGGGATCGAGACCCGGCCGGAGATGGAGAAGCCCCCGGCGGCCGCTCCGGCGCCCACGCAGGCCGTGTGCGCGATCAAGGGCAACATCTCGCGCAATGGCGACAAGATCTACCACCTGCCCGGGACGCGGGACTACGACCGAACCGTCATCACCACCAAGTCCGGTGAGCGCATGTTCTGCAGCGAGGACGAGGCGAAGGCGGCGGGCTGGCGAGCGGCGCGAGGCTGATCCGTTCTGCTCCGCTCGGCTCTGCCCCGATCTGCTCACGGGGCGGGGGGCGCCGAGTTGACCTCAGCCTCGCTCAGCCATCTTCTGCACAAGCTCCAAGAGCCTGCGCCGATCCTCAGGATCGCTAACGAGAATGAAGGCGGCCAGCAACTCCGCGCATTCAGCCTCGCTCGCGATTGCAGCGGTGGAGCCAGTAGAGGTCGGCGTTCCCGCATCGACGGCGTTCGATGGCTTGTAGAACGCAGACGTGGGCACCTGCATCGCCTCGGCGATCCGCTTCAGCAGCCGCTCTGTCCTCTCCTGCCGAAGCGCTGCGGCTCCGCGAGCTCCATCCCGATGGGACGCGTCCGAAGACGGATCGCTGAGCGGGCGTGCCTTAGATCCCATAGTTCTCCGAGCGGGCGCAAAAGGCGCCTCTTGTCTAGGTTCCGGTCAGTTGTATCCTATTTGATTGCGCGCAATGCGCAACGGGTGCGCTAGCGCAAAGCTTGCTCATAGAAGTTGTGGCGTGCGACACGGCACACCCTACCCAGCGCAGATTGCCAGCGTGTTGCTCGTGCCGAAACTCAACTCCTTGGATGGTAGGTCCCCCTACCAAGCGCTTCAATCCGCGCTCGATGAGCAGGACTTAATCGGCCGGTGGCAGTGCGACGTCATAGGTGGCCGCGTAGTTGTCGACGGCTTCATCGCGCAGCTGTTCAATGTTGATCCCGGTGACACGGAGAGCGGCGTTTCTGCCGAGGCCTATGTCGCAGCCATCCATCCCGACGATTGCGAGAGGGTCCGCTCTGTGGCTCGGCGCAGCGCCTCGGAGGGCGCTCCGTTCCTCACGGAATACCGCGTGATTTCGGGCGATGGCGCAGTCCGGTGGGTGTTGGCGCGTGGCCGGTTCTTCAACGATGACGCCGGCCGGCTCATGCGCGGAAGCGGCATCCTTGTGGACATCACTCGTGTGCGAAAGGACGAGGACGCGCTCGACGAGACGGAGGCTTTCCCAGACGAAGCGCCGCTGGACAGGGCAGCGGAGCACGCCATCAACGCACAGGAGGCGATCGTTGAGTTGCAGGATCCTGAGCTGAAGGCCTGCGCGGATGCATTGCTTATGGCGCTCGGTCGCAAGCTCGCTCAACGACAAGTGCAGGACCGGCGCCGGCGCATGAACTGACGAGGGAGTGTCTGGTTAGTTCACTGAGCACTGGGGAAGCGCCTGATCTCACCAGCGAGTGAGCCGAGCCGATATGCAACTTGGCTCGCGGGTAGGATGGCGGGTGGCGGTTACCGGACCATGCTCGCATTGGCCCCAGAATTGTCTGAGGTGGAGACGCACGCGCCTGGGTGCGCGTCGGACGAGATCCGAGGCGGGAATGGACGATGAGGACCGGGAGTTCGAGCACTCGCCCTTGTCCGGCACATTCCGCTTCGATGGCGGAGCCGTCGACGTCGAGATCTACCGCTATGCCGGCATGCAGGATCCCTGGCAGCTGGTCGTGATTGACCTGTCGTCAGGCGGCTGCATCGCTTGGGCTAATACCTTCGCCACGGATCAGGAGGCTTATGAGGCCTTCACCGCGATGGTCGAGACGGACGGCATGGCAGCCTTCGCTGGCAATCGGCCCCAAGCACGGCATTGACCACCGCGGTATCGCCCAGGAAAAAGCCCGCGCCGGCGAACCAGGCGGGCCTTCCCAGATCCGAGGCAAGTGGGGGCAAGCGCCTGGATCCGGTGCAACCATAAGGCGACATAGGTAAAGAAAAGCCCCGCGCGGCGGTGCCGGCGGGGCTGAAGTCGGGAGGAAACGTCGGGTCATCGCAAGCGGCAGGCCACCGGCACAAAAAAACCGCCGCGGCCGGAGCCGGGCGGTTTGGAGGGGTCGACGCTTAGGGTGCTGGGCAGCCTTACTCCGCTGCGACAGCAGCCTTCTTCGACTTACGAGCGCGGGCAGGTTTCTCAGCGGGCGCAGGCGCGGGCTCGGCCATCTTCTTCCGACCACGAGTCTTGGGAGCCTCCGCAACCGTCTCATCGGCGGCAGCAGCCTTCGCAACCGTCTCATCGGCGGCAGCAGCCTTCGGGGCCGCGTTCCGGCGCTGTGTCCCCAGCCCCGCGTTGCGAGCGAACTCGGCTCGCATGGCTGAGTAGTTGGCCGCCGTGGTCGGGTAGTCCCGCGGTAGGCCGAAGCGCTCCCGGTACTCCTCAAACGTCAGGCCGGCGCCGGTCAGATGGCGTTTGAGTGTCTTGTACGGCTTGCCGTCGATGAAGCTGATCAGCGCGTCCGGGGTGATCGATTTACGAATCTGCGAGGGCGTCGCTTTCTCCATCTTGGGCTCGGCAGAAGCAGAGGGGCCATTGAGCCCAGAGAGCGCGCCGTGAACCTCGGCTAGGAGAGCCGGAAGGTCAGCCGGCCGAACAGAATTCTTTGACACGTAAGCTGCAACGATGTCGGAGGTGAGTTCGATGAAATTGGTCTGTTCCGACGCAGAAATTGAGGCGGTCTCGTCCATTTGCAACTCCTCAGTGGGCGCACCACGAACGGGACCGGTGCGGGCCGTAGTCAAGGGATATTTGTGGAATTTTACGATATTGCGACCAGCATCAACATTTTTCTTGGAGAATATCTGACGTGTATCAGCAGCAACGCTCGCTCAACTTCGCTAGCTGAGGTCTCCCTCGACGCTCGGCTCAGCGATACCGAAATCTGTCGTCACGCCGTCTCCTCGCGTGATCTCTGGAGACTTGGCTCGCTGCGGCTCAGGCCTGAATGCGGCATCGTTGACGATGCTGCAGCACACCGACCGGGTCATGGCGCTTTGCTCGCTGGTCTCGAGCTCCTGCTTACGCCGTCAGGCGCCGCGTATTGTCCGCGACCAACTGCCGGTAGCGAGCAACGACCTGGTCATAAGTGCCGCCAGCAAGCAGCGTGTTGGAGGCCTCCATCGCAGCCACGACCTTTTCGCCTACCATCGACATCATTTCGGCCTGCGCCTCTGCCCCGCCCCAAGCGATCCGCACCAGCCTCAACTCAATCACCTTCTGCGCCTCGATGGCGAGCAGGAACGCGGCACAGAAGGGGTTCAGCATGGAGGCTCCAGAAAGTGGTGGCGTGCCATAACGTTGAGGCGCGCCCCGTGGTGCCCGAGGGTGGTTACGCGGGCACAACGGAGCCAGGCCATGCCTGCCAGCGCGGTGTCTCTACGCCGTAAGCGGCGCCCCGTGCTGCGATGCGCATAGGCGTACATCGCACGCTTCGGCTCGGGCGAACGTTCAGGAGCTATCGACCGTTTACGCCCGGACCCGAATGGCCTCGGATCGCGGACAGAGGAACCCATAGATGCCTGCACCTGGTACAACCGGGTTCGCAACGGCGCGGACGCAGCTGCCGGCCGATGCAGGCCATGGCTCCAAGACCTCGTTCTGGGCCCTGACGCTCGGATCCGTCGGCGTCGTCTACGGCGATATTGGGACGAGCCCACTCTACGCTCTCAAGGAGTCCCTGCACGCCGCGGCCGGCGGCGCGCACGCCCCAACACGCGACATGGTCTTCGGGGTCGTCTCACTGATCCTGTGGGCGCTCATCCTTATCGTCACGCTCAAATACGTGCTGCTCGTCATGCGAGCAGACAACGAGGGCGAAGGCGGCACCCCTTCCCTCGTTGCCCTTGCGCAGCGGGCGCTCGGCCATACCGGGGGGCCGGTCATCGTACTTGGCATGGTGGGCGTCGCGCTGTTCTACGGCGACGCCATCATCACCCCGGCGATCTCGGTCCTCTCCGCCGTGGAGGGGTTGAAGCTCGTCACCCCCGCCTTCGAGCCGTACGTGCTGCCGCTCAGCCTCGCCATCCTGATTGGACTGTTCGCGGTCCAGAGTCACGGCACGGCCCGCGTTGCGACCTTCTTCGGGCCGATCACGGCATTCTGGTTCATCGTCATGGCGCTCGGCGGTCTCGGCCATCTCGTCGACGACCTGAGCATCCTGGCGGCCTTCAATCCGGCCTACGGGATCAGCTTCCTGCTCAACCACGGCACGGCCGGCCTGCTAGCGCTGGGCGCCGTCTTCCTGGCCGTGACCGGGGCCGAAGCCCTCTACGCCGACATGGGCCATTTCGGCCGTTCGCCGATCCGCGCGGCTTGGTTCGGTCTCATCCTGCCGGCACTCGCTCTCAACTACCTAGGCCAGGGCGCGATGCTCCTGGCCCATCCCGAGTACATCGAGAACCCCTTCTTCCTGCTATATCCTTCCTGGGCTCTGCTGCCGATGGTGCTACTTGCTACCGTGGCGACCATCATCGCCAGTCAAGCTGTCATAACCGGCACTTTCTCAATCACGCAGCAAGCTATGCAACTGGGCCTGTTGCCGCGCATGCGGGTTCAGCGAACATCCGAGACGGAAAAGGGCCAGATCTATATCCCGCGGGTGAATTGGTGGCTGCTCGTGGCCGTCGTGTTCTTGGCGGTGCTGTTCAAGTCGTCGAGCGCGCTGGCGGCGGCCTACGGCATTGCGGTGACTGGAGACATGGTAATCACAGCCATCCTCGTCTTCGTCGTTGCCTGGAGGTTCTGGCGCTGGCCCGCCGCAGTCGCCGCGCTCGTCATCGCGCCGTTCCTGCTCATCGAGCTCGTGTTCCTGTCGGCCAACGCGCTCAAGCTGCTTCACGGCGGCTGGGTACCTCTGACCATTGGAGCGGCGCTGGTCACGGCGATGTGGACGTGGCGGCGCGGCTCGGCCCTAATCGCCGCGGAGATCCACCGGCGCCGCGTGCCCTTGTCGAATTTCACTCGGATGGCCGAGGCCGGCTCGGTCCTGCGCGCACCGGGCACGGCCGTATTCCTGACCGGCTCGCCGGGCGACACGCCTGGGGCCTTGATGCACAACGTGAAGCACAACCACGTGCTGCATGCTCGCAACTTCATCCTGCACGTCGTTACCGACGACCTGCCACGCGTTCCGGAGGCGGAGCGCGTCACGGTCAAGCCGCTCTCGGACGTCTTCACCTGCGTGAGCGTGCGGTTCGGGTTCATGGAATTGCCGGACCTGCCTCGCGCCCTGGCCGTGGCCGGGTTCGACGCTGACGCTCTGTCCTACTTCCTAACGCGCCGTGTCTTGGTGCCCTCGTCAGAGACCGGCATGCCGGTTTGGCAGGACCGGCTCTACATCGCGATGGCTCGGGCTGCGACGGACGCCTCGCGCTACTTCCGCATCCCGGCGGAAAGGGCCGTTGAAATCGGTGCCCGGATCGACATCTGACGGCGTGCGTGTCATGGGCGCGCTGTTCCTGGCTTGCTTGCGCGGCCCATATGCGAGCGCCGGGCCTCAATCCTGCTGTCGAAGACTGTCGCGTCAGAGCCAGCCACTCTTGCGGAAGCGCCAGTACAGGAGGGTGCAGGCGCCAAGGATGCCGGCCAGCACGACATAGTAGCCATAGCGCCACTTTAGCTCGGGCATATTATCGAAGTTCATGCCGTAGATACCCGCTATCGCGGTCGGCACCGCGAGGATCGCCGCCCAAGCAGCGAGCCGACGCGTGATGACGGTTTGCTGCGCCTGTCCCAGCATCAGACTCGCCTCGAAGGCGAAGGCCAGCACCTCGCGCATCGCGTCGATCTCGTCCTGCACTCCCCGCAGGTGGTCGGACACGTCCCGGAATAAGGGCTGCATCTCCTCGTCGATGGCCACGAGGTCGCCGTGTTCCAGCTTCCGGCAGACCTCGACCAGGGGCACCACAGCGGAGCGCAGCCGCAGGAGATCGCGCCGCAACTGGTAAAGTCGCTCGACCTCTGCGGCCAGCAACTCGCGCCTAAGGATGCGGTCTTCGATGGCCTCCACCTCGGCCAGCACCGACTCCATCACGGGCGCGTAGTTGTCGACAATGAAGTCGAGCACCGTGTGGAGGATGTAGTCCTCGCCGTGCGCCAGGAGCTTGGGACAAGCTTCCGCCTTCTCGCGGGCCGAGGCGTAGGAGACCGAGGCTCCGTGGCGCACCGTCACCACGAAGCCTCGCCCGACGAACAGGTGCGTCTCGCCGAGCGCGATGCGGCCATCAACGAGTTGGGCCGTGCGGGCGACGACGAACAGGCAGTCGCCGTAGCGTTCGAGCTTGGGCCGCTGGTGCGCGCTCTGGGCGTCCTCGATGGCGAGGGGGTGCAGGCCAAACTGACCCTGGATGTCCGCCAGCAACTCGGTCGAGGGCTCGTAGAGGCCGATCCAGACGAGATGCCCGTCCTTGCGCGCCCATTCGCCGGCTTGCCCGATGTCCACGTCCGCCACGCGCCGTCCGTCGGCGTAGGCTGCGGCCATCACCACCCCCGGCGTCTTCGGCGGGGCAACGGCATTGGTTTTCGCGAGCATCATCCGCCCCCCTTCGAATCGCCGACTTTGGCGCCCGGCGACTGCAACGGTTCAGATGCGCCTAGGGTCGCATGCACAAAAGCCCGATCAGGGGCGGGACTTGACGGACGTCGAGTGTGTTGCCCCGGCTCAACAGAGGCCTCTCGTTTGCGTGATCTTCCTACTGTCGAAGCCGGACCGCTTTGACTCCGCCGGTTCATCGTGACTGTTCGCGGGGAACGGACACCTTGGAACAGACGGCGAATGAGGGATCGGGCGCTTCCCCCGTGCATCGACTGGCTCGCCGGCGTCTGCGGCCTCGCCATCCTTCTGTCGCCCGGTCTCTCCCGGGCGGCAGATCTCCCGAGAAGGGAGGGGGCGACGCTCCCGGCCTTCGTGGACTGGTCGGGCGGATACCTCGGCGTGCAGGCGAGCGCGGGGGCGTCCTACGGTGCCTTCAACTTCGACCGGACGGTTGTCGGAGGGCGGCCGGTCGAGGTGTTCCGGACGGGCGACGCGACTGGTAGCCGCGATCGAGGCCAGAACGCCACCACCGCGGTCGGCGGCCTCTTCGGGGGCTGGACGTGGCAGACCGGACGCTGGGCCTACGGCGTCGAGGCCGACCTCTCCGCGGCCAACCTCAAGCGACCGCTGGCGCTGGCTACACCCGGTTTCGGCTACGAGGAGATCGACGTCGACGGCAGCCTCCTGCGCGCCAAGACGGACCTCTACGGCTCCCTGCGTGCGCGCATCGGCTACAGCTTCGAGCGCTACCTCGTCTACGCCAGCTTCGGCCTAGCAGGCGCGAACTCGCGCTTCCTTGCTACCTACCCGGACTTGGCCAACGGCGGCACGGTGGCGGCACGCGCGGAGCAGGGCTACCTCGGCTTCACGCTCGGCGCGGGCATCCAGTTCGCCTTCCACCCGAACTTCGCGCTCGGCATCGACTACCGCTACGTCGACTTCGGCGAGAGCCGCAGGTTCGGCCTCGGCGCGGTGCCGGGACCGGCGGGCGGACCCGTGTCGACTCAGGCGTCGGCCACTGGCAACCAGATGTTCGTCCGCCTGATCTGGTTCCCGGAGGGCCTGCGCCTGCCGCCGGAGGAGGACGAAGCCGCCCCACACGACCCGGGCGACGGTGGAGGCGACCGCTTCTCCCTACACGGGCAGACGACCCTGATCGCGCAGGGCGTTCCGGGTTTCCGCTCGCCCTATCTCGGCCCGCAGAGCCTTGTGCCGCGCCAAACGCAGCAGACTACGACGGCGACGATCTTCCTCGGCCTCAAACTGTGGGAGGGCACCGAACTCTACTACAATCCGGAGTTCAGCCAGGGCTTCGGGCTGTCGGGCACGACGGGCGTGGCCGGCTTCGTCAACGGTGAGGCCCAGAAGGCGGGCGCGGCCTTCCCACGCCTCCGCTCGAACCGCTACTTCGTGCGCCAGACCTTCGGGCTGGGTGGCGAGACCGAGGACGTGCCGGACGGCCCGAACCAAGTGGCGACCCGGCGCGACATCGAGCGGATCACCGTGGTCGCCGGCAAGTTCGCTCTCGGCGACTTCTTCGACGGCAACCGCTACGCCCACGACCCGCGCGTTGACTTCTTCAACTGGTCGCTCTGGGCATCGTCCGCCTGGGACTTCCCGGCGAACCTGCCTGGGTTCACGCAGGGCGTGATGGCCGAGTACAACCGTAAAGAGTTCGCGATCCGGGCCGCCTACACGCAGGTGCCCAAGCAGCCCTCCAGCGACGTTCTCGACCCGCGGATTTTCGAGCGGGCTGGGCTGAACGTCGAGTTCGAGGGGCGCTACCGGATGCTGGCGCTCGACCGGCCGGGTGTGCTGCGGCTCGGCTTCTTCTCGAACGTCGGCAACGTCGCCGACTTCCGTCAGGTGGCAGCACTGACTCAAGCGGGTGTGTTCGACGACGCCGTGGCAGCAACCACTCTGACGCGCCGCCCGCGCCGCAAGACCGGCTTCTACGCCAACCTGGAGCAGGAACTGACGGACGACCTCGGCCTGTTCGCACGGGCGAGCTTCAACGACGGGCGCAACGAGAGCCTGTCGTTCACCGACATCGACCGCTCGCTCTCCGGCGGGTTCTCTCTGAAGGGCGCGGCCTGGGGACGGCCCAACGACACCGTAGGGATCGGTGCCGCAGTCAACGGCATCACCCCGGCCCATCGGGCTTTCTTCGCGGTCGGCGGCCTGGGCCTGCTCATCGGTGACGGGCGGTTGACTCGTTACGCACCCGAGAGTGCGTTCGAGGCATTCTACGCGGTGAGCCTGACGAAGGCGATGACGGTGACGTTCGACTACCAGCATGTCGAGAACCCAGCCTACAACGGCGACCGGGGTCCAGCAGACTTCCTCGCCGCCCGCCTGCATGTGGATTTCTGAACGGGCGCCGGAGCTTGCCACCGATCATGGCCAGCCTGACAGTTTCCCAGTTGTTGTCGGGGCAGGCAGATCAGGACAATCCCGATCAAGTGAGGAGCGTGTGGCGCATTAGCCTCCGACCTGTGCGAGGTTGCGGCTCTCATGCGGATCCGACACCGATGCCTCCTGTGGGGCTGCCCCAGGGGCGCGCCGTGAGAAGGCTAGGACGAGGGCCGGCAGGATCAGGAGAATCAGCACCGGTGCGAGGCTCATGCCGCCGACGACCACGAGGGCAAGGGGCTTCTGAACCTGAGAGCCAACTCCCGAGGAGAAAGCAGCCGGCAGAAGGCCAACGCCGGCCACTACACAGGTCATAACCACCGGTCGCATCTGGGTCGCGCACGTCTTGAGCATGGCCTGGACCCGCTCCTCCCCGCGGGCGATCAGGTCGTTGAAGTGCGCGATGACGATGATCCCGTCCATGACGGCGATGCCGAGGAGCGCGATGAAGCCGATCGCCGCCGAGACGCTGAAGGGCGTCCCGGTCAGAACGAGGGCGAGGACGCCTCCGGCAGCAGCCATAGGGATGACGCTCAGCGCCAGGAGCGTGTCGACGACAGAGCCAAAGTTGACGAACAGCAGGATTGCGATGAGGCCGACCGCCAGGGGCACCGTCACCGAAAGGCGGTCCAACGCGCCCTGCATGTTGTTGAACTCGCCGACGAGTTCCAGGCGGTAGCCGGCCGGCAGCTTGACCTCGGCGGCCACGCGCTCTCGCGCTTCCAGGATGGTGCTGCCGAGGTCCCGGTCGCGGACGCTGAACTTTACAGGCAGATAACGCCCCTGCCCCTCGCGGTAGATGTAGGCCGGACCCGAGACCAGTTCGACGCTCGCCACCTCGTTCAGTGGCACCTGGATCACCGCGCCGTTCGGGCCCTGGCCCGCGATCCGCAGGTTACGGATGGCCTGGACGCTCTGCCGGAACTGCTGGGCGAGGCGCACGACAATGGGGTAATGTCGGTCACTCCCCGAATCGTAGAGGTCTCCCGCGCTGTCGCCGCCAATTGCCGTGCGCACCGTGGCGTTGATGTCACCTGGCGTCAGGCCGTAGCGGGAGGCCCGGACCCGGTCGACGTGAATCTGGACGGTTGGCTGGCCGAGAGAGGTGAAGACGCCGAGGTCGGTCACGCCCGGAATGTCCCTGAGCACGGACTCGACGCGGCGCGCCACGTCGGTAAGGACCTGCAGGTCGGGGCCAAACACCTTGAACGAGTTCTCGCCCTTGATGCCTGAGACCGCCTCGGCAACGTTGTCCTGCAGGTACTGGGACAGGTTGAACTCGATGCCGGGGAACTCGCGGCGCAGCCGGTCGAGCAAGTCCGTAGTCATCGTCTCCTTGCTCACGCCGGCCCGCCACTGGTCCGTGGGCTTCAGCGGCGCGAAGAACTCGCCGTTGAAGAAGCCGGCTGCATCGGTACCATCGTCCGGACGGCCGTGCTGGGAGACGACCCGCTCGACCTCGGGCACCGCGGCGATGATCCGCCGGATGCGGTTGACGTAGCGATTACCCTCGGCGAGCGAGATCGTCGCCGGCATGGTGGCGCGCACCCAGAGGTTGCCCTCTTCGAGCTTTGGAAGGAATTCGAGGCCGAGGCTACGCCCGGCGGCCCCGACACCGCAGGCCAGGATCGCGGCGAGGCCCAGCGTCACGATGCGGTTGGCCAGCGCCACCCGGATCGCTGGGCGGTAGAGGCGGTCGAGCACCCGCACCAGCACGGTCTCGACCTCGCGCACATGATCCGGCAGCAGGTAGGCGGAGAGCACGGGCGTGACCGTGGAGGTCGCGATCAGGCCGCCGAGGAGGGCGTAGGCGTAAGTCTGCGCCATCGGCCCGAAGATGTGGCCCTCGACGCCGGTGAGCGTGAAGAGCGGTAGGAAGCCGGTGACGATGATGATAGCGGCGAAGACGATCGAGCGGCTGACGTCGTTCGATGCCCGCAGGATGTTTCCGAGCTTGCCCGTGAACGCGAGTGGCGGCCCAGAGGTCGATGGCGGCCCGTGTCCCGAGAGACGCCGGAAGATCGCTTCGACCATGATGACGGTGCCGTCGACGATCAGGCCGAAATCGAGCGCCCCCACCGAAAGGAGGTTTGCGGACTCGCCCCGGGCGACCAGGATGATGACGGCGAAGAACAGGGCGAAGGGGATCGTGGCTACGACGATGAGCGCGCTGCGCAGGTTGCCGAGGAAGAGCCACTGCACGATCAGGATCAGGACGATCCCGAACAGCATGTTGTGCAGCACGGTATGGGTCGTCACCGCGATGAGGTCGGCTCGGTCGTAGATCCGCTCGATCTTCACGCCCGGCGGCAGGATACCGGCCGCCTCGATCCGCTCGACCTCGGCCTTCACCGCCTCGATCGCCGGCGTGCTCTGCTCGCCCCGGCGCATGAGCACGATGCCCTGGACGATGTCGTCGTCCTCGTTCATTCCCGCGATGCCGAGGCGGGGCTGGTGCCCGATCGAGACCGAGGCCACGTCGCGTACGAGCACCGGGGCTCCGCTGGACTGGCTCAGCACTGTCTCCTCGATGTCGTCGGTGGAACGGATCAGGCCGACACCGCGCACCACTGCCGACTGACTACCGAGGCTGATCCGGTTGCCGCCGACGTTGAGGTTGCTGTCGTTGAGCGTCTTAACCACCCCCGCGAGGGTGAGGCCGTGGGCGGTGAGGCGGTCGAGGTCGACCGCGATCTCGAAGGTCTTGGTCTTGCCGCCCCAGCCGATCACATCGATCACGCCGGGCACCGCTTTGAACAGCCGGCGCAGAACCCAATCCTGCAGGGACTTAAGGTCGAGGATGCTGTAGCCCTCGGGAGCAGTGAGCTTGTATCGGAATATCTCGCCGATGGGGCTTACGGGCGAGATAGTGGGCTTGGCGCCGTTCGGAAGCGGATCAAGCTGGGCGATCCGGTTCAGAACTTGCTGCTCCGCTTCACGATAGTTGAACTCGAAGCCGAACTGCAGCTTCACGTCGGACAGGCCGTAGAGCGAGACGGTGCGTACCTGCTTGAGGTTCGGCAGCCCCGCGGTGATCGCCTCGATTGGTACTGTGACGTAGCGCTCGATCTCCTCGCCGGAGAGCCCGGGCGCCTGGGTGATCACGTTCACCATGGGCGGCGTCGGGTCCGGATAGGCTTCGATGTTGAGGGTTCGGAAGGCCACCAAGCCCGCGGCGAGCAGGAGTACGAACGCCAGCACCACAAGGGCGCGTTGGCGCAGTGCGTGCTCGACGATGAGTCTCATGCGCGTCCTTTCAGGCCTGAACCGAAACTGTCGGGCGCATCAGCCCCGGGTCACCATGCGGTCGATGAATAGGGAACCTCGCGAGATCACCCGCTCGCCGACCGTGAGGCCTTCGAGGACCTCGATGTTGCCGCCGTCGATGATGCCGGTGCGGACGCGGCGGCTCTCGACCACGTTGCCGGACTTCAGGACCCAGACGCTCGCCTTCGGTCCCTCCAGCACTACGGCAGCCCGCGGCACAGCGGTGGAGAGATGCTCGCGCTCGTTGATGATACGCACGCTCGCATACATTTCTGGCTTGAGGATGCGATGCGGATTTTCGATGTCGGCGCGCACGGTGATCCGCCGGGTCGCGGGATCGACCGAGGAGCCGATGAAGTTGATGCGCCCCTCGAAGGCCCGGTCGGGATGGGAGAGCACCCGGAACTGAAGTCGCCCGCCCATCGAGACTCGGGCGAGGTCAGCCTCGCGCAGCTGCACGATGAGCCAGACCTTGGACAGATCACCGATGATGTAGGAGGGCTCTCCCCCGCTCGTCGTAACATACTGGCCGGGGCCGATCTTGCGCTGGATGATGGTTCCGTTCAGCGGGGCGTTGATCGCCGTCTCGGGGTTGATCGCCCCGTTCTGAAGGCGCGCCATTTCGTCGTCGCGCAGGCCGAGGATGCGCAGACGGTTGCGCACGGCCTCCAAGCCGACCTCGGCGGTTTTGAAGTCGCTGCTCGCCGTGTTGAGGTCGTTCTGGACGCCCTGCAGTTCGCGCAGCGTGGTGACGCGGTTCTCGTAGAGATCGCGCTGGCGCTTCTCGGCGGCCTGCGCGAAGGTGAGTTGCGAGCGCGCCTTGTTTAGGACGTTCAGCGCCGCGAGGTAGTCGTTCTGTGCCTGGACCATCTCATTGGCCTGAATCGAGAACAGGTGCTGACCTTTCACAACCTGCTCGCCGGTGCGCGCGAAGATGGACACTACTCGACCGGGATAGGGCGAGAAGATCGGCGTCGACTGATACTCGTCGACCCCGATTTTTCCTTCCGTGACGATCTCCTCGAAGAATTGTCGCTGCTCGACGGCCTCGCTCGTCACTGCCGCGAGCTGGGCATCCGTCAGGGGGAAACCGGATTGGGCCGGGGACGTGAGAGTCGTCGAAGCCGCCGTTGCCGGCTGAGGGAAGAAACGCCATGCCGCGACGCCGCAAGCGGCACAGAACACCACGATGGCGATCTGAGCCGTGCAACTCAGTCCTTTGAGCGGATGGGCCGAGTCCCATGATGCCGTCATAACGAGATACACCCACCCGCGTTGATTGCGCGCCGAGACTCACCGGCTCTGGATTTTCCGCGAACTAAAGAGTTGAGCGTCACTAAAGTTCTCGAGAGGCAGAAAATAATCGCTCTTGGCACTCTTGTGACACATTGAAGACGGTGAATCGTGACTATTCGACGCTGTGACGCAAGATTTAGCTGGCTAACTCACTGCGACATGCGATTTTGCTTCAAGTTAAATTTTCCATCCAAGGGGTTGATGAGGTCTTGGCCGAGAGACGGCCGCCGACCGCAGCGCTTTGCCGGCTGGTCATTCTTCGTGAGAGCAAGGCGCTTTGAGACCCCCGTGCGAAGGAGCTCTCTGCTTAGCGACTCATCGAGCGCTATCGCCAGGATAGGACACGTGCACCGCGCAAGATTAATCCGGCAGGCAACAATAAAGTTGCGAGCCTTAATCAAGCCTTAGTGATAGACACTGGCAGTTTCGTACTTTATGAAGCGCCGCCGGTGATCAAAGGGCGCCGTGCCGCACGGAGAGACCTGATTATGTTCAACATGTTCAAGTCCCAATCGTCGCTCGACCTTTCGCCGCGCAACTGCCTGGCTGTCTCCCTGCTCTACTGCATGGCATCCGATGGCGAGATCGATCCGGAGGAGGTTGGTCACCTGATGTCCGTTCTCGGTCGCAACGCGACACGGCAGCAGTTGGACGCAGTCCTCAAGTATATGCGCTCGACCCCGCCGGACCAGTTCCTCGGCGAAGTGGCCACCAAGCTGCGGCCGGAGCAGAAACTTTGCATCGTGCTGAACATGATCGACAGCGCCATGTCGGATGGCGAGGCCGAGCCGGGCGAGGAGCGGTTGATTCTGCAGTTCGCTCAGGCTTTCGGGCTGACGGAGAGCGAGCTGACGCCGCATTTCCGCACGCTGGTCGCCAAGAATGACCGCGCCGTTCTAGATCGCTGAACGCGCGGGCCGTTACCCCAACAATCAGATGGTTGGTAGCTTCGTCCGCATGGCCGCTTCGCGTCGGTCCACTGTTTCCGGATCTGGCCAAATTATAGCCGGCCGAGTACGGCGCTCTCTTTGGGCCGCGGGCCAATCGCGCCACGGAAGACGGTCTGCTTGCCTTCCGGAATGCTATAGGCCCAATTTTCTATCTGCTGGGGCGCCGAACTCACCAAGCAGATCTCATGCGGCCCACGTGGATGTGTTGTTGTGATTTAGGGGCGGGCGCCACGAGGCGGTGACGTAGTTCACACCAACTCTACCTGGATCAAGTCGTATTTGCTTGGACGGTCCACCGGGCGCAACTGGCGACCGGTGGACCGTCCGTTCCTCACCGACCCACAGCCCTCAGATATCCTCCATCCATTCGATGTGTCCGTCGGACAGCCCATAACGCGCGCCGACGACTTTGACCTTTCCTTGGTTGAGCGCGCCGGTGATCACCAGGCTCTGGGTTGTCAGCCGCTTGGCGACGCGGCGCGCGTTGCTCCGCACGGAGGCTTCCAGGAGGTCGCCTCCCTGGGCCTTGGCCTCCAGCACGGCCGGCACAATCGGTTGCACCATCTCCCCAATGACGCCTGGGAACGTTGCGTTCTTCTCTACGACGTCGACCGCCGCCGCGACGGCACCACAGGATTGATGCCCGAGCACGACGACGAGGGGCACGCCCAGGACGCCAACCGCATACTCAATGCTCCCGAGCGCCGCTGTGTCGACGGTGTTGCCGGCGTTCCGGACAATGAATAGCTCTCCGAGACCACGACCGAACAGGATCTCGGGCGAGACGCGGCTGTCCGAACAGCCCACCAGCACGCAGAACGGTGCCTGACCTCGGGCAAGCTCGAGACGACGCTCACGTCCGTTGGCTGCCAGTGAGGGCGCCTCGTTCCGGAAGTTCTCGTTGCCCTCCTTCATCATTTTGAGCGCATCTGTGGGCGAGAGGGAGGTCTTCGCCATCTGTGATGCAGCCTGAACGGCACCGCTCGGCAGCGCGGACGCTGCCAGGACGCCTGCGGCCCCTATCAGAAGGCGTCTGCGGCCGAGCTGGAGGCGGCCGGCATCGGCGTAGCATTCACAGAGCGTGGACATGGTGGCAGATCCCTCTAGGTTCCGAGAGGTCAGCCGCCCCGCGGTGGAACCAAGCGCGCATCGGACGACAAGCGATTTAATATTACACTGCCGGATTTCTTCAATCGGCATAGAATTACAGACAGTGAATTATCCAAATAGTATAACGGCTGCTAGGGGTGGAAATCTTCCGTTCTGCTTCTGAGCGATCGGCGCAACTAAGCAGACGCTGTCGCCCACTCGCTGACGCTTCCATGCAGATCCACCGTCACCTGAGAGGGTTGCCGCCGGTTCATTCCCCGCCTTTCGCAGCAGGCGCGATCCAAAACAGGATGATGAGCACCGATTTGGACGGCGTGGGGATGGCCCTACGCGGAGGTGTGGCCCAGATCCTTATTCCAATCTATCGAAAGCGAGCCAACCACGCAGCACTCCTTCATCAAAGTCCTGGCATGCTCGCCGCATGCGAAGGAGTTGATCCATGCGGACGTGGCTTGCGGTTGGTGTGGCGGTTCTATCGCTTGTGGGGAGCATCGACGCTGCCGAGGCTCGCGCTCGAATCCGTTTGCCCTTCGGACGCACGGTAGCGCCCCAGCGACCTTCGATGCTTCCCCCCACGGCCGCTCTGCAGGTTCAGGCTGGCTCCGTCAGCCGGATCGGCTACCGGCCTGCAATCGTCATCACGCCGGGCCAGGCTGCCGTCGCGGCCGCTGCAACGGCAGCGCCGATCGCGGCCGCATCTGATGTCGCTGCCAACGCTGAGCCGACGCCGAAGCTCCAACGGGTTACAGTGCCCCCGACGCCTCCTTCGCCGCGTATCCAAGAAGTCCGCGCGGTCGCTCCGCCCTGCGAGGCCGGCAAGCGTGTCGGCGGCATCGATCGCGAGGATGCCGGGTTCTGTCTGATCAACTGATCCTTTGCTTCATTCGGCGGCAAGTTCCCTGACGCGCCCGAGAGGGGATTAGTCTGTTTCCCCTCGGATTGGAGGCACTGGAGCAAACCGATATATTCACGCTGTGGTCAGCATCATCCGAGGTATGGGGCATCACCTTCGATTGAAATAGCGTCGCTTTAAGACTCAACCTGTCACGGTGCTTGGAACCGCTCGAAAGCTACTGATGCCGCTCTCCTACTCCGCACGCCTGCGACGTGATCTGCGTGATTGGCAGGAGCGCGGCCTGCTCCAGCCGGAGCAGGCGGAACGCATCGCCGCCCATGCCCTCGCCCCACGCGGTTCCAAGCATCTACAGGCGGCGCTGAGCCTGTGCATCCTCCTGCTGATGGCTCCCTCGATCATCGCGTTCGTGGCGGCGAACTGGTCCGGGCTCTCGCCTGCGTCCCGGCTGGTCGTTCTGCTGCTCATCAACGCCGCGGCCGTGTTGGGCACCTACATCGCCGCGGCTCGCCAAGCCCGCGAGCGACCGGGGTGGGCTGGCAGGTTCGTCGATGGGCTCGCGACGCTGTCCCTGGCCATCGCGGCAGCTACCCTGGCCTTCGTCGGACAGACCTTTCACGTCGCTGCGGATCCCCGCGGCTTCGCCTGCACCGTCGCCGTCCTCGGATTGGCGACGGCGCTCGTCGCGCGCTCGGGCGGCGCGGCCGTCGTCGCCTGCCTCGCCCTCATCGCGGCCGATGTAAGCTTTGGCGAACTCGACCTCGCGACGCTGCGCGCGGATATCGCCTCTGGTGCCGGGCTCTGGTTTTGGGTCGTCGGTCCGGCGCTGTTCCTCGCGAGCCTGTCCAGCTGGTTGCCGGCTCGGGAGTTCACGCTACTCCTGATCCTGGTTGTTCTGACCAACCATCTCGGCGGCGCACCGGCCGGCCTGACATTCCTCCTGCCGCCCGACCGCATTCTGATCGTGGCCGCGCTCGCTCTCGCCCTCGGCCACGGGCTGACGCGCTTCCAACCTCCAGGCGGAGCGGCATTGCGTCTGCGCGACGGGGCGCATGCTCTCATGCGCGCGGCTGTCGGCCTCTGCCTGCTCGGCATCATCATGGTCGCGGTGCGCACGCTCGGCTTCGGCGGAGCGCGCTCGACCTTCACGGTACCATTGGCGTTTGGCGCGATCGCACTCGCAGCAGCGGTCATAACGCGCTTTCGATGGCCCTCACGCGCGACCGCCCTCACGAGCGATCTCCTGGTTCTCGCCGCGGCCGCGACGGCGCTCACGGTCTGGCTCATCGCCGGCGGAGGCCGGGAGCCCTCGACCTTCTGGACCGTGTGGGGCGGCATCGTCCCGGGCCTTATGCTTGTCGTCGCCGGTGATCTGGAAGGCAGGCGTGAACTCTACGGCTGGGGCATGGCGCTGACTGCAGGCATCACGATCGCGATGCTCGCCGCCTCCCGCAACCTGATCGCGTTCTCCGGCAATCTGCTGCTGTGCGCACTTATGCTCAGTCTCGCGTTGGTCGCCTGCCGCTGGGCCACCCGCCGTATCGCCGGGAGGACGGCATGAAAGGCCTTCTCGGGCTCGCTTTCGCCGGTCTGCTGGCGATCCAGGTCTCACCCTCGGTGAACCTGGCATGGCAACAGACACAGCGGCTGAATGACGGGCGTGCAGTTCGCTTGGCCGTTGAAACCCGGGACCCCCGCGACCTCCTGCGCGGCGAGTACAGCGTGCTCGCCTACGAGATCGGGCGGTTGCAGGGGGTCGGCGCGAGGACGACGCCGATGGCCTGCGATCTCGAGGCCCGCGAGAGTTGCCGGCTGGATGCGGGGCGCGACGTCTACGTCCGGCTGTCTGTCGACGCCGATGGCGTCCACAGGGCGGAGGAGGCCCGGTTCGCGGGACCGGCAGAGGACGGCTTGTTCATCAAAGGCCGTTTGGCATCCGGGACGCTTGTGCGTCAGGGGGCTCCACTCAGCGTTCGGGCCAGGACGAACGGCCAGCCGGCGGAGCCCACCACGTGCGACCGTCCAGCCTGTCTGACGGGCGTCGTGACCTATGGCATCGAGCGCTGGTACGGAGCGCAGGGTGTTCCGGGCAAGCTTGATCGGACGGCGCGCAAGGACGTCCTGGTTGACGTGCGCGTGGTGTCGGACGGAACGGCGGTAATCGACGGGATCACGGTGGCGGGCAAAACCTTCGCCAGGACGGCCCGCCTCTGGTGAAATAAGGAGGTTGTGAGCGACGTCGCCCAGCGCGCCTGCCTCGGTTTCTTAGCCTCGGCGCTTAGGGAACGGTGGACGTTCTACGGTGACGGAGGCGAAATTACGGTACCCGTCGGATCTCGGTTCTTGGCCAGACACGGTCCCACGGGGTTATGTCTTCAAATGACCAAGGTGGGTGGAATGCGGCCGATCCGCTTCCCGGGCTGCGATGCATGAGAGCTGACGTTGCCGCCGCTCAGGCGCATGTTCCATCTGAGTTCCCAAGCGCCTTTCTTGCTCAGGTTGACGGCGGAGGTATCCCATTTAATGATGGGTGACCAGTGCTAACCGTCAGCTTTACTCCACTAGTTCACGAGTACAGAATGGCCGCCTGATGTCGCGCTTGGCAGCGTCGAGCCGAACGTGAAGGCCGAGTTGCCGGTGAAGTGCACCTGCGAGGCGATCACCGACCCAAAGCGAGCAGGGTTTGTGGTCGTACCATTGCCTGTGAACGTCACCGACGTGGCCGGCGCATACAAAACCCCGTCTAGGAACACGGTGGAATTGCCGCTGATCGAAAGTGACGCGCCGGTCGATGAACGCGACTGAAATAGAACAATGCCTTGGAGAGCGCCGTTACTTGGGGCTGTCAGGCTGATCGACGGTGTGCCGACGATGTCTAGCGAGGAAGTCGCATCGAGAAACATCGTTACACCCGATCCCGATATGCTGGCGTTGCTGTTTATCTTGACCGAAGCACCTTTGAAATAGTAGGTCCCCGCCGCGAGTGTGACACTCCCCCTGAACGTCGTCGCGCCAGTGAAGCAGCCCGATGTCACAGTGCCGTTCAACGTGCCGCCTGCCTTGCAATTGACGGGGGTGGGTTCGGCGACATTTGCGAGCGGGTCTGCCGTAGGGGAGCCGCACTTCGAGATGGCCGGGCTGTAGCCGCGTGGGTTCTGCGACGGCGACGTCGTCTGGCAGATCGACGTCGCTGTCATCTGCGCAGCATTGCCCTTCGACGAGATTGCAGTTGCCGCGGAGGACTTTGCGCGCGCCGCGCAGTTCAGCTTAACCGTCGTGCTGCCGACAATCGTGAGTGTATCTGAGTTCGTGGGGTCAAGCGCGTACAGGCAGGCCGTACCAGCGCCACCATCCCCGTCGGTGGCCGTGATCGCGATTGAGTGGGCCGACAAGCTGAATGGGCCGGCAGAGCCGGCAAAGCGCGAGAAGAAGCCGAGCACCCGGTTCTGATGCGCCTCGTCTCTGGACGCGGTCACCCGCACGGCGTTCGCGGGTGCATTGGCATCTGCCGGTCGGTACGTTTTGGTCGAGGCGTCGTAGAAGACCAATTCGACGTCGCTGGCGAGCGTGACCTGCCCGGCATTGGGAGGGGCATTCAGGTTGGCCAGCGAGACTGCGGTCTGAATGGCTTTTGCCGTGTCTGGCAGCTGGCGCACGCCTGCCACCGCTCCTGCGTCGGCGGCGATCTGCAAGCGCATGGCGTTGTATCGCAGCACACCCAGATCCACGGCGAAGGCGCCGACGCCGAGCATGACCGGCATGGTCAGTGCGGAAAGGAGCGTTATGCCGCCCTCTTCATCGCGCCAGAACCCCCGCATCACTGCGTTTCCTGGGGCAGGGTTGCGGAGGCGGTCATCGATCGGGTGCCGTAGAGGCTCGCGAAGAAGTTCGTCGGCGCCGCGCTGGTGAGGGGTATCGCGGCTGTGACCAGATAGCGGGTGGCGTCAGCGGGATCCTTGTCGGCTGTTACCGTCGCTCGGCCCTGCGCCCAGCGTGGGAGGGCCGCCACGACGGCATCATGGGCGGTAGTCGTTGTGACGCGACCGAGCGCGAGCTGGCGCGCTTCCGTCCATACCGCTTGCTGCGCGGAGGTCAGCGTGAAGAAGGCGAACGAGAACTCGCAGATGGCCATCATCAGGCCGACGAAGAGGGGCGCTACGAGGCTGAACTCGACAGCGGACGCACCCGAACGGTCAGTGCGCAGTTTCCAGAGCAAACGCGATACCATTGTCAGTGTCTGAACCGTAATGCCTGGAATGGTATACGAGCTCGGCTACGGCGTCGGCCTTGTTGGACTGGTTATAGGCAGCCAAATTGACTCAATAATTAACAGGCTATGACCAGCATGACGTCTACTGATGGCTGGTTCGCGCGGCCTGGCAACGCCATTCTGCTGTATCTGCCGCCCTCTGAAGGTCGCGGTCCCGCTGGTCGCGCAGCCGGAAAAGCCGCTTCAGCTTCGTCACCAAGAGACCTGCGGCCTCCGATTTGTCCCGCCCCTCTCGGTGCAACACTCGCAGCCGATGCAGCAGTGCAGCGACCTCCTGATCAACCGTTATGATCTCCGCATTCTGTTGCAGCAGCTGATGGATCAAGGTCTCCGACATGCCCCCCCCCGAAGCTCCTCCTGGCGCTCGCCGTCTCATGCCTCCGGAGCCCGCGACGATCACCCCGTTCAATCTGTGCCAAACCTCCGGTCGAACCTCACGCGATCGTGAGGTATGGATTTTGCTGTACATGGTATCTGCCGAGCACGAGGGAAGTCCAACATGCTCGAAGAGACGCCGGCTGCGATGGCTATAGCCGTCCGCACCCTACTTGATTGCGCCTATATCGACGGCGGCGATACTGTCGCAGTCCGCTTCGAGGCGGCCGACGGCCAGATCATCGGCGTGCTGGTCCCGCGAAGGGTGTTTGCCGCACTACAATCGGCTACTCCAAACGGCTCGAAGCAACAACAATGAGCTCTCCGAAGCGGCACTAATGTCACTAGAGAGAAACAAGGCGCGTCGCGTCCCTTCTGGGACGGAGAGCGAACGACCAGCAGTTTGGCAGAGCGGCAATCCACGAAGGCTCACAAACGGCTGCTTAGGAGAAGTGACGACAGCGGTTGGAGCGACTGGGTTGGGTCGCAACCTGCCGCCCGCCCCTGTCGGGAAAACGGTTTTTCTATTGACAGGCCGAACGACCCTGGCAAATCGCTGCGCGGGACGGATGTTCGCCTGCCCGCTTCGCGACTTAATGAGATGGTCGGCGCCTTTGGCCGACTCTAACGGTTAGCGGCGTGACGCTAGGGAACGCCCGATCCCAAACAGCAGCGTTTCGGACAAGCGGCGCAGGTCGACGACACTGCCGCGCTTGAGCGCCGCATGCACCTCGATGCAATGATCCGCAGCCGCGATCAGCGGATCTTCAGGATCGTGTCTAACGGCAGCGGCATGGATGAACGGGCTGCTGTGGCTGTCCGTGGTGTCGATGTAGACGCCGCGCCCCTGCATGGCTCCGGCTTTATCGCGCACCAGAGTGCCCCGATTGAGGATCCAACGGACCTCATTCTTTTCGCCAAGGATTCGGAATTCGGCCGAGAAGGGGCCTCCGGTTTGGCGAACCCGTCTGATCCGCTCAAAGACCCAGTCGCGGTCATCCGGATGGGTTCGTCCCAAGGCAACCTCAAGAGAAAGTGGCTCCCCGGCCAGGCTAGGATTGCCGGCGAGAATAGCCGCCGCACCTTCATCCAGGACGGAACGACCTGCTGCAACATTCGTATTCCAGACGCCAATCAGACCTGCTGCTTGCAAAGCAGGCGCTATTGCGTCAGTGAACATCATGAAGCCTCCCCGCAGGTTTAGGTTCTGGCTAAGTTCAGATGTAGCTGCACGGTTGTCATACAAGTTGTCAATCCGTACTTGTATGGGACGTCTAATGCGGCGCAATGACGCAATGTTTGATTGAGATCCGTGCACTTCTCCGACATAACAAGAGTGCATTCGCTACGGTTGGAATGAGGTTTTAATCCAGCCGCAGCTGTAAGCGTGATCGGGATGAATGAGGCCGCCAAAGCTGCCTTGCAGCGGATCGCGCAAACCCTTGGGGTTTCAGAGGAGATGTTCCTGGGCGACCGCGACGCGTGGCCAAGCACGGCGGCTAGGCATCGGCCTTCAGATGAGCTCGAACTCCTCCGGTTGTTTCGAGCCATCGAAGACCCGGAAACTCGCCGCGCCTGCCTGGCCTTCGTCCGCAATTCTGCTGGCTCGAACGCTGGCGCCTAAGCGGCCCTGACGCTCCTGGGAAGCATCAGATCAAGGCGTAGCCCTTGCGCATTTCGCCTGCTGTTTGACCTCGAGGCTTGCGCGACGAGTCGGGAGTTGCCTTCGGCACTCCCAATCCGCCTTCCCTACCAATTCACCTGTCCAACGCGGAGTCGGTCAATCATGGCAAGCGCTTGCGTGCGCGCCTTACTCTCGGTCGGTAGCGCGGTGTCGGATCGCTGCACGAGCTTGCCGTGCTTGCGAATAGCCCAATGGTAGCCGCCCGCTTCGCGCTTTGACGGGACTAGATCGAAGGTGAAGGGGTGACGCTCTTCCACCTGATTTATCCCCCTGACTTCGCTGTCTGTCATTAAGCCGGGAGGATATGAAGCATCCCACCAATCGCACCGAGAGCTCCAAACCCAATCAGCGCGACAGCGATGTACATCCGCATCCGACTCGTGTCGGCCGCCCACGATGGCTGAGGATCCTCAGCGCTCTCAAACCAGTCTGCCACGGCGCCTTTCCGCACAAAAGGATGTTGGGGGGCGTCGTCTAGGTCCGTTCCACGACGGACGAATGACCTTGGCCATTCGTGTGCGGCGTAATCGCGTTGTCGCGCTACCTGACGTAAAAGGCGGCCGGCGGAGTGATGGAGAGCAGCCATGGTCAAGGACAAGAAGAGCACGTTTCCCGGCTCCCTGCGGGACCATAAGGACGCTGCGAATGCCGAGGCCGAGAAGGTCAGCGCCAAGATTGACGAGGCTTTTGGCAAGCTCGCTAAAAAGATGCGCGAGCGCGCTGACAAGACAAAGTCAAAGATGGATGAAACGCGCAAGCCCGAGAAGCGCGCTGTTCTGCTCCGGCGCTTTGAAATTTATGCAGATGCCGCCAATTATCTTGAAGAGCGTTTGCCGGAACGCGGCGAGTAGTGCCCGTGGCCTAAGAAAAGAGCTACTCCCGAAGGCGTGACCCGAAGTCTGGGAGCAAACGCCCACGAGGGGCTGAATGACTGCGACACCATCGCAACCAGTCCCTCATAGCCTTCCACGCTGCATCGCAACAATCAAGCCGACGACGCACCGCACTGCAATCTGGGCGTGCTCATCCACCTTGGTCTAAGCACACAGGCTCGACGCATCCGTCAGCGTGCGGCGTGCCCATCCGCTTTTCTGCGATCCTTTTTCCTGCGCTTCTTGCTCGGCTTGACCTCACTCTCCGCGTCCTCGGTCCCGCGCTCGCTCAGGGCAAAGCTGTGTAAATCTGCCAGCGCCGCGTCACCTGCGGCGGGAGCGTCAGTCAGCGCGTAGAACGCCGCGCGCACGATTTCCTTCTTATGCGCATTAGGGTGCCGCTCACGTACGGCGGCCCGCAGCTCCTTAGGCTTCATGCCCGGCCTGACGATTGCCTGCAGCGTGGTCGCGATTTCTTCGATGGATGCCATGTTCAGCCCCGAATGATTTTGCCGCAGTGCGGCAGCTCGGGACCGTCCTACATGACAGTACCGTGACAATCAAACCAGCTGTTGGCGTTGCAAATCGGGTCTAGATCCCTGGCGGCACCAAGGCTAAGAGACGCCTGTTCTATCCTGAGACCGGAACGCACCTTGCAGGCGCCGCCGCGAAAGCGGGCGCCTGCTTCTTTATATGTAGCCGGCTTCATATCTCGGGGCTTTAAAGATTTCTAGGCCGTCACGATGCGCTACCGCAGCACCTCCTCTCTGCCTTTTGCGCTTCAAGCCAGCGGTCACGCGGCTTGCAACTCGCGATACGCGGAGCCAGAGCGACCCTCAGCACGTCGCCAGACCGGACCGGGGCGCCAGCGCAATGGAGCTGCATCGACGCCACTCTGTCGCTGACCTCGAACGTCAACCGGGCCCAGATCGAGGCCGACGTGTTCGGACACCTTGCGGATGATCGCGGCGAACGTGCCGGCGGTCATGTGGGTGCGGTCGCCGCAGGTAGCCCGCCTCCGCCGCGCCGCCGCGAACACGATTGTGGCGACCCGCTGCGAGGTCGTTCGGTCGGTCGAGATGTGGGGGCTGCTGCGTGAGCGGCCGCCGGGCTTCCCGAACACTCTCGGTGCTACCCTTGGGCTGGCCTGGCTTCTCTCAGTGGGTCAGGTGGCCGAACGCGATCTCGGTGGCCGTGATCGCCCGGACCGGGCCGCTGATCGGCGGCACCAGCGCCCCCCAGGCGTCCAGCCGGATGATCCTGGCCTGCCGATGTACCCCGAAGAGACGGACGACCGTCCAGCCCGGCGTCTCGGCCTGCGTCCCGAAGACATCAAGCAATCCAAGCGCCCGGGCCGGAGTGTGAGGCCACCCGACGTCGCGATAGCCAAGGCAGCCGGCACATCCCACGCCAGGCGTCGATGGCGCTATCGTTGTGGTAATTCTTCGCTTGCATGAAACGAAGATGCCCGCGCGGGGTTCGGAGAAGCATCAGTGACCCGTCTTGGTGCCTGGGGTACGAGCCTGATCGTCGCCGCGCTTCTCACCACGTCTACCCTTGCCGCTGAGTCGATCGTCGGGCGTGCTTCTGTCACAGACGGCGACACGGTGGTGATCCGCAACACCCGCATCCGCCTACACGGCATCGATGCACCTGAAAGCGCTCAGGTTTGCGAGGACGCCAATAGCCAGGAGTACCGTTGCGGACAGACAGCAGCGCTCGCGCTATCCGATCATATCGGCGAGGCGAGCGTCTCCTGCGAGCCCCGAACTACTGATCGCTACGGCCGCACCGTGGCCGTTTGTCGGAAAGGGACCGAAGACCTGAACGCCTGGATGGTCACGCAGGGCTACGCCATCGCCTTCCGCCGCAACTCCACGGAGTACGTCAGGCAGGAAAACGAGGCTCGTATCCGAAAGCGCGGGATCTGGGCCGGTACCTTTGAGGATCCTGCCGACTGGCGCAGACGGCGGCGAGGTGGCCATGGCGAAACACTGCCCGGGGCCGAGATGCCGCGCGCCACGCAGGAGGCCATGACCTGTACGATCAAGGGCAATATCTCTGGCTCCGGCGATCGCATCTACCACCTGCCCGAGAGCCGGGACTACACGCGGGTGGTGATCGACGAACGGGCCGGTGAGCGCATGTTCTGCTCTGAAGCCGAGGCGCAGGCTGCGGGTTGGCGAGCGTCACGCCGGTAGGTACGGCCACCTCATAAGGCTACAGCCCACTCAAGTCCGACAAGCTCGACGCTTTCGTCGAACGCCTCAAGGCGCACCAGCGCACCCTCATCCTGGGGCTGGCTGAGCACGATAGGCTGCCGGCCGGGAGCGTGCTGCGTCAGGTCGCCGAGCTGAAGAAGGTCATTGCTGCGGTCGAGGCTGGCGCAGACGAAATGATTAAGCTTGTGTTGCTCGGCGGGCTCTCAGGGGTGATGCGGCCGGAATGTCACTTTGGGCCGCATAGTACGGGTCCAGTCACAGGCCGCCCTGCACGGACGCTCTCAGCCAGAGGCCGCTCGCCACCCAGCTGCTCTCGCCTCGCGTTCGGAACAGAACATTCGCTCGCCCAGGTCCTCGTCTATGCGAGTCTGCCCGTAGCTGGGCGAACTAGGTAGGTAGTAGATCCGCTCGCCGCTGCCCGAGATGCTGCCCTTGATCTCGCAGGCCGCTGCATCCACAGGAGCCGCCGCTTTCGGCTTTGCAGTCTCTGGCCGGATGATTTCGGGCCGTAGATCGACGTCCGATATTTGCTTCCTGCGACGCCAGTCTGCAGGCATTTCGAACACGCCAGCCCAGAGCCCGCGTTTAGCGGCTAACGCCGCCTTCTCCTGCGGGAGGTACTCCTCCGAGTAGCGACGGAGGGCGACCGCATGCCCTTGCGCCACCATCCAGGCGTTCAGGTCCTCGGCATCCTTGCGGCAGACGGCGAAGAGGCGTCCGTGCTGATCTGTCTCACGTGGTACGCAAGTGAGCAGTCCTTCACCGATGTGCTCGGCCAACACGCGGGCGGCCTTCTGCCCACAGCGGTACGCTTTACCAGCAGCATCATCACAGCTCTGCGCACTCTCGGGCGCGTCGATGCCATGCAGCCGAACGCGAGTATCCCGCATGAGCAACGTGTCACCGTCGACGACACTGGCGCGCCCCGTGATGGGCTCCGCCGCCAGAGCCGGTCCGGCCCACACTAGAACAGCAGCTGTGAAGAGTCGCATTGGCCAGCCGTCTATTCGATATCGACGACAAGAACGTGTCGGCGGGCAGGCTGGTTCGCATAAAAGGTCATGCCACCGCGCCCCACCGGCTTCAGTCTGCCGAAGGGCCGCAAGAATGATCCATCTCGTTGCGACGACGACACGGCTAGTCATGGGCTCGGCGACCTACGCCGGCCGGCATCGCATCGGTAGAGCGACACCACCGACATGCAGGACCACTCTGACCCGCACTCCGGGTCCACGTCTGACTCAGGATCGAATTGCGATCCTGGGTCGAGCGACAGCGGCTCCTGCTCGAACTGATCGGACGCGACCGCCGGCGAATCTGGCGCCCATTGGCACTGAAGCAGCGAGCCGGCGTTGTCGTGAGGAGCGCGGAGAACACCCGCTATGCGAGACCCGAACAACGATCGCCGAGCCCGTCAACGGGCACTCTGGTACCTGCTCGTGATCCTGCTCGGCGTCTGCGTCGCCATCTACTACGGGTGGCGTCTTCTCGAACCGGATATGGTGTGGGCCACCGGCGGCAGTGACGGCCGCTGGCTGGGTCTGTTCGTCTGCATCCTGCTCGTCAGCTTGGGCGGTGTGGCGCTCTGGAATGGCCTGCTCGCCCGACCACTGACATCCGAGGAAGAGCGCCTGCGTGATCAGATGCGCGAATGGGAGCGAGAGCGCTCTCGCTTCATGAATGGCAGCGGCCAATAGCGTCGTGGCGACCGCAGGCATCAGGCGCGTTCCAGCAGATCGACAAGGAACGATCCGGCCGCGGCGATAACGTTCCCGCAGCCGCGCCAAGCAGAATGTTGGCCACCGGCTGCGGATCGGCCGACACCTCCGCCAGTAGGGTCTCGGGCGCCTCCTGCCCACGGTCCTGGAGTATGCGTTCGAGGACTGCGCCCATCGCGGCTTTCCCGGCCGCCATCGTGATGGTGGCTGCCGATCTTCGATCATGATCGGTGGCTTGGCGCTCAATTCCGCAAACGGCTGCAGAGCAGGGATCTGGTTCAGAGAGCGGAAGGGATAAAACTGGCGCTAGGTTCGTTATGGCGTCGACGAACCGCTCGCTTAGGGACCAAACGTGCGCAGCCTCATCCTCGCCGTCAGCTTCATCGCTATCGCCGCCCCCGCCTCAGCCCAAGCGCCCCAGCGCGGCAACGCAGACCTACAAACCAACTGTGCGGGTGACGCCCTCGCATTCTGCGCCGGCATTGATCCGAACAGCCCGCAGATGGACGCCTGCTTTAAGAAAAACCTGAGCCGGATGTCCCCGAATTGCCGTCGTGCCATCGACGCCTACGAGAAGGCCGGCGGTAAGTAGCAACTCGACGATCGGTCACAACCCGACTGCCGCGAAGGGAGCGAACCTCAATTCCATCGGCAGAAGGGATAGATCACCGAGCCAAGCCGTTAGCGCATCAACGAATTCCTCCGACCGGGCATCCAATATGCGAAGCGTCATCCTGGCACTCGGCCTCATCGCCGTCGCGGCTCCCGTGCTTGGGGCTCCAGATGCGTCGGCCTCAAAGCGTGGGAATAAAGATCTGAAGACCTACTGCTCCGGCGATGCGGTCACGTTTTGCAGCGGCAATGATCCGGACAGCCCGGAGATGGACGCATGTTTTAAGAAGAACATGGACAAGATTTCGGAGAACTGCCGGCGTGCGATCACGGCCTACAAGGGTGGTGGGGGCAAGTAGCGCCTCCACCTTGCTTGTGAGACAGACACCCACGCCGAAACCGCTCGGCCATAGGAGTAGACGAGGGTGATTACGGGCCCGCAGCTTCTCGCGGCATGGTTCTCCGTCGGCTTAGCACCAGCGGAACTGGCCAAGCGTGCCAAGGTGCCTCTGAGTGTCCTTGCGCGAGCAGAGGGCAGCCCAGGCGAGCCGGCGATCACGATCGCGCAGCTAAATGCCCTGATGCATGCGCTGCGCGCGGCTGGCGCCAGCTTCACGCCAGCTGACCCTTCGTCGGATCGGGTTGCGGATCAGCTGTAAACTCGATCCATCCCTGCCTCCGTGATCGCAGCGAAGGCCCGCTCTGTGCCTCCGCGGATGGGCTTTACTCGTTTGGAGGATTTGACCCGCAGTTCGCTGCCTTGCACCATAGGTTGTCCTCCCAAGGGACACCCATCGGCCTGGCCTGGATGGCCCCCCAATTACGGGTCGGGCCGGTGGGGCTCAAGCATTCAGCAGCGCAGCTAGACGGAACCACGCAGCGCAACATTTGTTGGCGCAGCGCAGCAAGGTGATAGCGCCAGCATCACTGCGCTGTAGCCCTTCTTGGGCGTTTCCTCCCTAGACTCGGGCCACTCCTTCGGGGGTGGCCCCTTTTGTACTGAGGTCTCGGCGGCCTTTTTGCCTCGGGCCGCGTCGCGTACTGGCCCTGCCGTGAGGAACGGCACCGAGCCCCGTCAGCCCGTGATCAGATCGGGCGACGAGGCCGAACGTTCTGCGGCTTCAGGATCTGGCAGCCTTGCGCCTCTTCGGAGCAGTCTCAGCCATGGCTCCTGGGCGCCCGAGACCGATCGCCTTAGCGAGGGCCGAGCGCTGCTCGGCGTAGCTCGGCGCGACCATCGGATAGTCGGCCGGCAGGCTGTAGCGGTCGCGGTAGCTGCGCGGATCCAGGCCGTGGCTGGTCAGGTGGCGCTTCAGCGTCTTGTAGGTCTTGCCGTCGATGAAGCTGACGATCCCGTCGTGCCGGACCGACTTGCGGATCTGGGCCGCGGTCGGCCTTTCAACCTCCTCCGCAGAGGCGGATGCATCGGGAGCGCTGCCGGAGGCTAAAGCGGCTATCGCACCGTGCACACTCTCGATCAGCTTCGAAAGCTCGGAGGCAGGGATCGGGTTGTTCGCGACATACGCGGCAACAAGTTCGGCTGCCAAGTCGGTGGTGCTTGGAGCCCGCTCAAAGCTTTCTTCCGCCACTTGAATTCCTGTCTACGTCCTATCGCTCAGGCCAACGCGCTGAGAACCGCACGCACAACAGGCAATCCAGAGCAAAATCAAGGTCCAGACCAATGTCATTCGCACGCTATGTGCACAATCATGCAAAATTTTTTTAGGTGAACCCCGATGTACGTTGTGCGCTCAATTCATCCGTCTTAGACGGTCCTTAAGTTCCTGCTGGGCAAGTCGCCGACCGACTGCCATCAGCAGCGCGTCTGCTCGCTCTTTCAACCCCGGATCTTGTAGCCGGTTGATAACTCGCTGTGCAGCTAGGGCATGGTCTGCTGCCTCCTCCAAGGGCGTCACGGAGGATGCAGGATCATCGGCTGTGGGGGTGAGCTTTCCGTACGCCTGTGGTGAAGGCCGCGATCTTCGTTGAGGCGGCGTGTCAGGCGGCGATCGGCTGAGGGTGGGTCTCGGTCCAGTTCCAGGGGAGCAGGTCGTCGAGGCCTCGAGCCGGATGGTCGGGCAG
>Ga0268288_10063_pt1 | contig 83679 bp, 68 predicted proteins | sample BraspS3V5C_FD_191349 | JGI IMG/M metagenome (GOLD analysis project Ga0268288, IMG submission 191349) | Soil microbial communities from Anza Borrego Desert, Southern California, United States - Bradyrhizobium sp. S3-V5C | ecosystem: Environmental > Terrestrial > Soil > Desert | place: USA...
ACCCGCCGCCTTCGCAAGTCCATCGCCGCCTACAACAACACCCCGCGCAAATGCCTTGACTTCAAGACCCCGACAGAGGTCTTTGCTGCTCAAGTGTTGCACTTCGAGTGTGAATCCACCTCCCGGCTTTCGCCGGGACGACGACGTTGGAAAGATCAGCGATAGCGCACGCTGCCGGTGGTCACCGGATCGGTCGGCAGCACGGTGGCGCCGGCGCGGCTGGCGGCGGCGGAGGTGATCATGCCGGGCTCGCCCGTTCGCACGTTCTTCGGCGGGCTGAATTCGAGGACGACGAGCGCGGCCGTCGCGAGCACCGCCACGGCGGCGGTTGCGATCGCTGGCACCAGTCTTCCGCGCGGATCGAGTGCGCGAACTTGCATTGATCAATTCCTTTATCGGGGTCGTTCTTTGGACGTGATGTAAGAACGGCCTGGCTTGTTCCCAAGAGTGCGGCGCACATGCCTCACAATCAGTTGTGCCGGCCGTGATGTCCTTCACGGTTCTTGCGTTCGCGCAGATCTTCCATTCGCGTAGATCTCGCCGCGCCGAATCGCAATCGTGTCGGACGGCTTGTTTGCACACCAGGAGTTGGAAGAGATCGTGGCGTTCTGCATGCGCCTCATGCGCTCGTGATGAAACGAATGAGTTTGTGATTAACGTGCCCGCCTTCGCTCAAGCTACGGCGCGGCAAGCCGCCGTTTCATGCCTTGATTGGAGGCATTCTGCACTGTGCAGGCGGCCTGCGTTAAGCCTTTCTTCACGCGCTCGCGCTTCGCGCGTCACGGCGGATCCGCATTCGGCAATCAGGCCATTGCAAATCCCAATGACAGCGCCGTCATTGTGGCGTGTCGCGCCGTAGCGTTGGCGACGGCGGAAGCAATCCATCTCTCGCCACGCATCGCGATGAACGATTTTGCTTCTCGCATCGTCGCACGAAGAAAATCCATCTCGTCGTGGTGCGGGTTGGATCGATGAACCTGTCAAACAGCAGGAGAGGGTGTGCGCGCGCATTCTCGCGGCACGATCGGCCCGAGCTTTGCGGCAGTTGACCCTCGCTGTTGGAGCAGAGGGCGCAGGGAACGCCGGGTGCCGGCACGCACCCATGGGCCCCGTGCAAGGGTAGAAAGCACGGGGGTAGGACCACAGGTACGGCCAGGCAATCCCGGCGTTCCCCGCGCGGATGGGTTACGGCTTATACGTGCTCTCCCCGGCGAGACTTGGCTTTGTTGTCACCGCCCACGCAAACGCAATTGCGTCTGCGCGAAGACACCTGCCACTAGGGCGTCAGGCCTGCACGATTTCGCCGTCCGCGATGCGGCGTGCTCGTCTCGCGCACCGCTCGCGTCCACCGCATCCCGCCTCAACGTCCGTGACGATCGCGATACGCCCCTCTCAGAGGAGGCGGGACGCGCTGTTTGTACCCGTGAGTTGGGGGAAACGGGAAGAGGAATATTTTCTTTGTGAGGGCTGGACAGGGAGTGTCGCATTGAAATTGCTGGGGAAATTAGATTTTTGGAGCGCGCGATCCGCGGCGGCAAGAGCTTTCAGTTCTTCACGGCCGCGATACAATCTAAGCTTGATCAACTGGTGAGCGAGGCGATGACACCCACTCAGGTATTGGGCGGATACGAAGAAGGATACGCCAACTGCAATTGTTTTTGGGGGACTGCTCCGGGCTCATTGGTTCAAACATTCCTTGAGAGCAATCCGAATCTCGATGGCATGCGCGTGCTGGACCTGGGATGCGGTGAAGGAAAGAACGCGGCAGCATTTGCCAGATCGGGAGCAAAAGTCACCGCCGTCGATTGTTCTGCGCGGGCGTTGGGCAATGGTCGGGCTACGTTCTCCAGCCCTCAGATCGAGTGGCTTGAATCCGACGCTCTCTCATTTCTTGCTGCTTGCGATCGGTTTGACGCGATCGTTATGTACGGTCTCTTGCACTGCCTTGCGTCGTCCGACGAAGTCGCAGAGATCGTTAAGTTAGCCTTGGGTAAAACCCGCCCCCGGGGGTACCACTTCGTCGTCGCCTTCAACGAAGGGCCGCACGACTTATCAGCCCATCCAAATTTCTCTCCTATCTTGCTGCCGCACAAATTCTATCTCGAACAGTATGTCGGACAGACTATTCTTTCTCACTCCAACGCCATCATCCATGAAACCCATCCTCACAACGGTATTCCACATTTTCACAGCTTGACGAGAATCCTTGCGAGAGTTCTGCAATGACGTGTCCATCGGATCTTCGCCGACTCTATCGCGAACGTCGCGTTGTGCCGTTTGTTGGAGCCGGCGCGTCAATGTCGGTGAGTTGGGATGGCGGTCGCAAATGCGGTCCTTCTTGGAGCGCAATGGTAGATCAAGCAGCAATTTTGCTTGGATGCACAGATGCAAACTTGCTGCGTATGCGGGGAAGCGATCTGCAAATCCTTGAGTATTTCAAGATATTGAAGAACGACCTTGCGCCACTGACCAACTGGTTAGCGCTTCAATTCTTTGAAGCGTCCGACGACGATATCCTTGCGTCCCCCATTCATTCTGAATTGGTGCAATTGCAACGTTGCAGCTTTTTTTACACGACGAATTATGACGACTTTATCGAGAGAGCGCTAACGAAGAGCGGAAGAGCGGCGCACATCGTTTCAGGAGAGCACACAATCGCGCACGACCGTTCCTTGGTTGAGGTTGTAAAGTTCCACGGAGACTTCAACAATCCAAAAGAAATGGTTGTCTCAGAATCGCAGTATATGGAGCGAATGCGTCTGGAAAGCCCCATGGATTTCAAACTTCGGGCTGACATTCTGGGGCGTGCAGTACTCTTCATCGGGTATAGCTTTCGCGACCCCAACGTCAATTACGTCTTTCATATTGTGAATAGACTTTTTGCCAATCTGCCGCACTCGCCTACGGGGAGACGCGCATACATAATACTGCCTGAACCGTCTGAGTTTGAGCGCCGGCTCTTCAACGAAAGAAACATCGACGTGATACCTGTTGCGGCAGACAACATTGCCGCCAACGTAGCCGCGGTCCTCCGCGAAATGAGAAGTTGAGTGCAATGAGCAGCCCGATACAGATCGTTTATTGCTCTGGAAGCGATTTTAAGAAGCAAGAATGGTCAGTCGCTAAGGGCGCGATTGAGCTCAATTCTACGGGCAAAAAGTTGGGAGAGTTTGTCGAATTTCAGTTTCGCGGTGTTAAAACAACCGAGCCGCTTCTCTGCGACATCGAGGTGATGGTTAGATTTAAGGTTGAGTCGGCATACAAGCAGGTGCAGGTGCCGTGCATTGTTGAACATGCTGGATTAATCCTTGAAGGCTACGAGGCTACGTCATTCCCCGGTGGATTGACGCAGCCAATGTGGGATTCGCTCGACGCTGGGCAGTTCGTCACTTGCTGCTCAACACTAACCAAGCGGGCTATCGCGCGGGCCGTCGTAGGATATTGCGATGGCTTGAATGTCTTTACGTTTACAGGCGAAACTCGTGGGAGCTTGATTGACAGCCCGAGGGGGACTCGAGGATTTTATTGGGACCCGATCTTCTGTCCCGACGGTTGCGGAGGCAAAACTTACGCGGAAATTGCGAAAGATGATGGCTCAGGTCTTGTAGACAAGCTTGCTATCTCTCAGTCAATTCGGGCGTTGCAGAAATTTGTGGCCTATCGCGTCAAGTCCGACCCCACGCTCTTTCCGTCTCTATGAAGAGAGTTTTGGTACGAGTGCGTCCAGCGTTCGTCGAAATGCTTCCATTCCAAATGAATTGTAAATGTACGCATTCGCGCGCCGGCCGAGACTAGGAATCTCATCTTCCACCGGTGCATCATATACCTTCAGAAATTCACGATAGCTGAAGGTGAGATTGCTGCTAGCCTCACGAGCTCGATACATATCGAACGCAACGTCCGGAGGGGTCTGGACAAAAAGAAGCCCAACACTATCTGCGCACTTCTTTTCTAATCGCTCGTAAGTATCGAGATTCCTTATTCCGTCGACGATTACGCGGCTTCCAGCATTCTTTTCTATCTGCTCCACGATAGCTTCCGCTAGCTTTTCAGTTCCTCCGGGAGCAATGATGAAACGGTGTGCTCTGGACTGAAATTCCTCCCTTCCAATCTCTGCAAGAGGCGGTGAGGACATCAGTTCCTTGACGAGTTCGCCTGTCTTTATCAACGGACAATTGAGTTGCTGGCTGAGATATCCAGCCGTCTCAGATTTTCCAGATCCGATTCTTCCTGCGACGACGACAACGCGGTCGCTCGCGAGGCGGGAGTTGTTGAGTATTTCGTACCTGGCCTTCGTGATGAGTGTGGATGGATAGAATCGACGAAGGCAAAGTTGCGACCAATACTCGAATTCCGCGATGTCGATGGCATCTCGCGAAAGGTCGATCCAGCCAATGCCCTTTATTGAAGAGTCGCCCTTCTGAAGCCTTCTAACTGCGCTCCAATCGGGCAACCAAACGCGATAGACCACCGCGAAGTGCCGCCGGCCGACTTCGGATGAATCGTCGTTGAGCACGCCCAAGCGCTCGAGCGGTGCGTTCTGGAAAAGGCGTATCGTTGCTTTGTTTGGGTGATCACCTTCGGTCCCAGACTGTTGCGCCCGCCTTCGTAAGCCATGATCGGGTAGGTACAATTCCTCCATCAATTCGCGGCGCGCGCAAGACGATAGGCCGAAATCGTTGCGGGAAAGCATATCTAAATCTGCCGCGCTCACGTGCCCGCCAAAGCCGATACACTTTGACCCGCGAAGAAACTCGGCCGCTCGGCTCAGATAGGACCGCTTGAAGAACAGCAGCCGTTGGCCGCATTGGACAAGGACATACGTGATGAATTGCTTTGCATCATTTCGTGTCTCAGCGTCGGCGCGTCCAACGTAGATCGTTGTGCTCGTGTTCAAGAAGCGGTTTAGGATTGATGCGGCGTCTGTATCAATGCCTTGAAACGTTAGGACGTCTCGATAGGCTGCCTCCGGGACGCAGAGCACTTCTTCCTTTGGTGTGCGCAGGACGCGTCGTTGGGCGACGTATTCGGCTGGCCCCGCGTCTCCAATTGCGCCCAGATCGTTCGCTTCGATCGAAGAACGTAGCGTAAATCGACCCCGTGCCGTGCGCACGAAACTGGAGGCAGTCCCGCGGCTTAGTATGTCTACGCTGAGGCGTGCTTGCATGGATTTTTGGGGCGTCCGGCCCATCACGTGATCACCAAACAATCCTTGTTCGATGCCGCGTTCAACAATCTCGCGTGCGTTCAGCGGGGCTGTGGACTTTCCCAACACAATCTCGGCCACTCGCAGATAGGTCTGATGATCGCCGTCGACACTACTGTCGCGGTGATTCTGCACGGGAACCGTTTGCTTTTCGTAACTATGCATCCTCGGGTGCTTGGCGCGCGCTCCGACCAAGCCGTAGGGTAACTCGATATCTTGGGCTAGCGAAGCGGCTTCGGGGAAAAGGTAACAGCAAACGTCAAATTCTAGCGGAGGAGATAAATCGGTCTCTGTCAGCCACTTAGCTTGGGCTCAGGGCGTTGCTTCCGAGCGGCGCAAGAGGGCCGGTGATCGCCAAAACAAAAACGGCCGGGTCATCGACCCGGCCGTTTCAAAACTCTCTTCGCGAATTCCGCTTTTCGCGTCTAGCCGCGCTCAGCTCGCCTTCTTCACCGGGGCCGGCTTGCCGACCTTCTTCTCGATCGCGCGCTTGAGATCCAGCGCGCGGGGCGAGAGCACGTCAGCCTTGGCCTTGAGCAGGTAGGCGTCGAGGCCGCCATTGTGGTCGACGCTCTTCAGCGCGTTGGTCGAGACGCGCAGGCGCACGTTGCGGCCGAGCGCATCCGAGATGAAGGTCACGTTGGCCAGGTTCGGCAGGAAGCGCCGCTTGGTCTTGATGTTGGAGTGGCTCACCTTGTGGCCCGTCTGGGGGCCCTTGGCCGTCAGTTCGCAGCGCCGGGACATCTTACAAAATCCTTATTGCATCCCCGCCTCTTGGCCAGGCGTGCAATCGCACGGCCCGCGCGGGGGTTTTGAATTCGCGTCCATTTTCCAGGAACCGCGGGTGTATACGAGCAGATCACCCGAGCGTCAAGATTATATCGCCGCATGGCGCTACCGGGGAATGCCGGTTCATAAGCCGTTGCAGCCACTTAACGCCGGATATGGCAACCATATAAAGGGCGTATTCGGTTGCAAGTCTTGGTTCCATACGAGACGCGCACGTTGTCCGGCCGAATGGGCTCACGACGAAACGGACGACGAACAGAGCGCCGATAGCAGGACCGTCAGGTACGTAAGTGACCACCACGATTGCCCTTTTGCCTCCGCTCGGCCGGCTGATCGGCCTGTGCGCCGGTGCCTTGCTGCTGTTTTGCGCCGAGCGCGCCAGCGCCCAGGGGCGGCTCGACGCCCAGTATGAGGCGACCCTGGCCGGGATCCCGGTCGGCAAGGGAACCTGGACCGTCGAGGTCGGCGACGACAGCTTCTCGGCCACCGCCCAGGGCGGCACCGCCGGGCTCTTGAAGGCGTTTTCCGGCGGCAGCGGCTCGGGTGCCTCGCAGGGCCGCATCGTCAATGGCGCGCTGGTCGCCAGTTCCTACACGGCGACCACCACCACCTCGAAGAAGTCGGAGACGATCCGGATGGTGCTCGCCAATGGCGGCATCAAGGAGTCCACCATCGAGCCGGAGCCCCCGGTCGATGCCGACCGCCTGCCGGTGACCGACGCGCAGAAGAAGAACGCGTTCGACCCGATGACCGGCTCGCTGCTGCGCGCCCCCGGCAACGCCGAACTGATGAGCCCGGATGTCTGCCGCACCGGCGCCGGCGTGTTCGACGGCCGCATGCGCTACGACCTCAAGCTCGATTTCAAGCGGGTCGAGATCGTCAAGGCCGAGCGCGGCTATCACGGCCCGGCGCTGGTCTGCGCGCTCTATTTCGTGCCGGTCTCGGGCTACATCCCGGACCGACCCGTGATCAAATATCTCGCCGCCCAGCGCAACATCGAGATCGCCTTCGTGCCGATCGCCGGCACCCGCCTGCTGGTGCCGTTCCGCATGACGATCCCGACCCCGCTCGGCCAGGCCATGCTGGAAGCGACCTCGTTCGTGACCACAGCCGCGCCGCCGCGCGTGGCGAAGACGCAGTAGGGATTTTCGCCCGCGGCCGCGCTGCCCGACCGTCACCCTGAGGAGGCCGCGCAGCGGCCGTCTCGAAGGGCGACGCCACCGGCGGAGGCCGTGCATCCTTCGAGACGCGCTTCGCGCTCCTCAGGATGACGGGTTGGGCAGGGGCGAGGCTCAAGCCCCATGCAACAAACGTCATGGAATCCGGTTGACTCTTGCCCGCTTCTGATTCGACTCGGGTACCTCTGGAATTTAAGGAATTCAGTCCGCATATCCTGTGCTTGTGGAGCCCTCTCAAACTTGATCTAGTGCCGCCGCCGTCAGCTCACCCGAGATGTTGCGGTGAACATTTCGAGCCTGGAATGGAGTCAGCGATTCGGCCGCGATTCGTTCCGGACTCGTTCCGAAGCTTAAGAGCGACACGGAAAGCGTCGCATTGTGAGACAGATTTTGCGAAACACTCTGCCGGTGCGAAACACGCTGCCAAACCGTCACCCTGAGAGGATGTGAAGCTTTGTCCTCATCCACCGTTGTCGTCGCCCGGCTTGACCGGGCGACCCAGTACGCCGCGGCCTATCGGCTCAAGCACGACCGTCTCTGGAATACTGGATCACCCGCATGCGCGGGTGATGACACCGAGCAAGCCAATGACGGATTGAGCGTTTCGCCAACAGTTCAAGAAACACCTGCAAAATATGGTTTTCTCAACTTCGTTCGGAAATGACCGCGTGCCCGGGGCTGGTGTCACCGCGGTGCTGGGGCCGACCAACACCGGCAAGACGCATCTGGCGATCGAGCGCATGCTGGCGCATTCGTCGGGGCTGATCGGGCTGCCGCTGCGGCTCCTGGCACGCGAGGTCTACAACAAGATCGCGGACCGTGCCGGTGTCGACAATGTCGCGCTGGTCACCGGCGAGGAGAAGATCAAGCCGAAGGCGCCGCGCTTCTGGGTCTCGACTGTCGAGGCGATGCCGCGCGATCTCGACGTGTCGTTCCTCGCCGTCGATGAGATCCAGATCGCGGCCGATCTCGAACGCGGGCATGTCTTCACCGACCGCATCCTCAACCGCCGCGGCCGCGACGAGACGCTGCTGCTGGGCGCTGCGACGATGCGCCCGATCATCGAACGGCTGCTGCCCGGCGCATCGATCATCACGCGGCCCAGATTGTCGCAGCTCGAATTCGCCGGCGACCGCAAGATCACGCGGCAGCCGCGACGCACCGCGATCGTGGCGTTCTCCGCCGATGAGGTCTACGCGATCGCCGAATTGATCCGCCGCCAGCACGGCGGCGCGGCCGTGGTGCTGGGCTCGCTCAGCCCACGCACGCGCAACGCGCAGGTCGCGATGTTCCAGAACGGCGATGTCGACTATCTCGTCGCCACCGACGCGGTCGGCATGGGGCTCAATCTCGACGTCGACCACGTCGCCTTTGCTTCGGATCGCAAGTATGACGGCTATCAGTTCCGCCGGCTGACCCCGGCCGAATTCGCCCAGATCGCGGGCCGCGCCGGCCGCGCCACGCGCAACGGCACCTTCGGTACCACCGGCCGCTGCGCGCCGTTCGAGCCCGAGCTCGTCAATGCGTTGCAGAACCACACTTTCGACAGCGTGAAAATGCTGCAATGGCGCAACGCCAAGCTGGATTTCTCCTCGCTCGGTGCGTTGCAGGTGTCGCTGGCGCTGTCGCCCAATCATGAGGCACTGACGCGGGCCCCGGTCGCCGAGGATGTGCGCGTGCTCGAGCATGTCGCACGCGACGCCGAGGTGCGCGAATGGGCGCATGGGCCCAAGGCCGTGGAGCGGCTGTGGGAGGCCTGCCAGGTTCCTGATTACCGAAAGCTGTCGCCGGCCGCCCATGCCGAACTCGTGACCACGCTGTACGGCTTCCTGATGCAAAAGGGGCGTATCCCTGACGCATGGTTTGCCGCCCAGGTCGACCAGGCCAACCGGACCGACGGCGATATCGACACGCTATCGGGCCGGATCGCGCAGATCCGGACCTGGACCTTTGTTGCCAACCGGCCGGACTGGCTCTACGACCCGGACCATTGGCAGGGCATCACGCGCGACCTCGAAAATAAATTATCCGATGCGCTGCATGAACGGCTCACGGAGCGTTTCGTTGACAGGCGGACCAGTGTATTGATGCGCCGCCTGCGGGAGAACTCAGTTTTGAATACGGAAATTGGCAAGACCGGTGAAGTGATCGTGGAAGGCCACGTGATCGGCCGGCTCGATGGTTTCACCTTCGCACCCGATGCGGCCGAGGCCGGCAGCGACGCCAAGGCGCTGCAAGCCGCCGCCCAGCAGGTGCTGGCGCGCGAGATCGATGCACGCGCAGAGAAGCTGGGTGCGGCCCCCGACGAGCAGTTCGTGCTGACCTCCGACGGCACCATCCGCTGGACCGGCGACGCGGTCGCCAAGCTGGTCGCGGCCGACGACGCGCTGCATCCGCGGCTGCGCATCATCTCCGACGAGCGGCTGACCGGGGCCTCGCGTGAGGCGGTTCAGGCCAGGCTCGATCTCTGGCTCAAGACCCATGTCGAGAAACTGCTCGGGCCGCTGTTCGAGCTGTCCAAGGCCGAGGATCTCCAGGGCATCGCCCGCGGCATCGCCTTCCAGCTGGTCGAGGCGCTCGGCGTGCTGGAGCGCACCAGGATCGCGGCCGAGATGAAGGATCTCGATCAGCCGTCGCGCGCGGCGCTGCGCAAATACGGCGTGCGGTTCGGCGCCTACCACATCTATTTCCCGCAGCTCTTGAAGCCAGCGGCACGCTCGCTGGCCTCGCTGCTGTGGGCCGAGAAGCAGAGCAATGTCGACATGGCGGCGCTGTCCAACGTGCAGCATCTCGCCTCCAGCGGCCGCACCTCGTTCCCGGTCGACAAGGCCCTGCCGCGCGATGGCTATCGCGTGCTCGGCTATCGCCAGTGCGGCGAGCGCGCGGTGCGCGTCGACATCCTGGAGCGGCTTGCCGACCTGATCCGCCCGGCGCTGGCCTGGCGCGAGACCTCGCCGGGCGAGAAGCCCGCCGGCGCGTTCGACGGCCGCGGCTTTGTCGTGACCCAGGCGATGACCTCGCTGACCGGCTCCGCCGGTGAGGATTTCGCCTCGATCCTGCGCGCGCTCGGCTACCGCATGGACCGCCGTCCGCCGCTGCCGCCGAAGCCTGTCGAGGCTGCCCCGGCTGAGGCCACCGAGACCGTGACCACCGAGACGCCGGCCGCCGAGGCGTCCGTCGAGGCAGGCTCCGATGCCACTGTCGATGCGCCAGCTGAGGCCGCTGCCGAGGTCACGGCCGATGCGCCGGAGGCTGTGACCGATCAGGTCGTGTCCGGCGATCCCGCGCCGTCGGCCGCGCTGCTGCCCGATGTCGGCTTCGCCGAGGTCGTCTCCAGCCAGTCGACGCCGGTCGTGATTGAGACCAAGGTGGAGGCCGCCGCGGAGCCCGCTGCTGTTGCCGAACAGCCGGTTGCCGAGGCGTCCGCTGCCGAGGCCGCGCCTGCGGTGGAAGAGCCCGCCCCTGCGGTGGAGGCCGTCGCGGAGACGCCGGCCGAGGCCGCTGCTGAGGCTCCTGCTGAGACCGCGGGTACCGAGGCGGCGACCACTGAGGCCGCTGCTGCGCCGGCGGAGACGCCGGCCGAGCCGCAACTGGTCGAGGTCTGGCGTCCCGGCGGCCGCTCAGACGAGCGCCGTCCGCATCACCATCGCGGCCAGGATCGCAACCGCGGCCGTCACCAGGGCAAGCCGGGTGAGGGCGCGCAAGCGGCCGAAGGCGGGGCCGAAGGGGAAGCCAAGCGCGAGCAGCATCGCCGTCCGCGCCGTCACCAGGATTTCCGTGCGCCGCGTCCCGGCGCGCCGGCCGATCCGTCTGCGGCGCCCGCCGACGGCGCACAGGCCCGCGACAACCGCCAGGATCATCGTGACGACAAGGGCCAGCGTCGCGAGCGCTTCGAGGGCCAGCGCTCTGAAGGCAAAGGCCGCGATCGCGACAACAATGAGCGTCGCCGCGACAACAAGTTCGGTGGTGGCGATCGCAAGGGCGAGCGCGGGGATCGCGATCGCGGCGGCCGCGACTTCGGCAAGGGCGGCGGTCGCGACAAGCGCGACGGCGGTCCTTCGCATCGGCCCTACGCCTCGAGCGCGCCGCGCGAGCGCGACCGTCCGATCGATCCGAATTCGCCATTCGCCAAGCTCGCGGCGCTGAAAGAGCAGCTCGCTGGGCGCAAGGAGTAGTCCAACCCCTGGTCTGACTTTTGGATCGACAGCGCCTCGACAAATGGTTGTGGCACGCGCGGGTGGTGAAGGCCCGCACCAGCGCGGCTGAACTCGTCGCATCAGGTCATGTCCGCATCAACGGCACGCGCGAGAAATCGCCGGGCCATGCGGTGAAGGCCGGCGACGTCGTCACCATAGCGCTCGACAACAGCGTCCGCGTGCTGAAGGTGATCGGCTTCGCCGAACGGCGTGGCGACGCGACCGCGGCGCGCGTGCTGTATGAGGATTTGCAAGGCAGCAATTTGCAAGCCGGTAAGAAGTAGTTATCTAGCGCTTGCTATCTGAATTTGGGGTGGCAGGGGCGTGAGAATACTGGCGTTTTTCAGAGCCAGCTTCCCTTGCGGCCCCGGTATTCCTGCGCTACGCAACCCCAGAAAAATCGATCGTCCCGGAGTTTTGGATGACCTACGTCGTCACTGAAGCCTGCATCAAGTGCAAATATACCGACTGCGTCGAGGTCTGCCCCGTCGATTGCTTCTACGAGGGCGAGAACATGCTGGTCATCCATCCCGACGAATGCATCGATTGCGGCGTGTGCGAGCCTGAATGCCCGGCCGACGCGATCAAGCCGGACACCGAGCCGGGGCTGGAAAAGTGGCTCGAGGTCAACCGCGACTACGCCAAGAGCTGGCCGAACATCACCCAGAAGAAGGACTCGCCCGAAGACGCCAAGGAGTGGGAAGGCAAGGAAGGCAAGTTCGAGAAATATTTTTCTCCGAATCCGGGCAGTGGCGACTGATTCGTCACGATCGACCGAGATCAGCCTGAGACTACCCCGATAAGGACGGGCTTTGGCCCACGGTCGTTCCGTCCGGCCGTCGATTTAACCCTAATGACGGACATATGACCGGCAGATCCCCTGTTATGCCCGGAATCGGGCGTAAATCATTGATTTTTGCGGAAAATGTGCTATATTGGGCACATTACAGGCCAAGAACCCCCTGCCATGCGTACCTTGTGGCTTCGAGGTTCCCGCAACATCGAACAGGGGCGTGGCAGTTTCCGCGCGCAGGCTGTGTCACAGAAAACGCGTAAAAAGAGTGCTTCAAAGACGACAAAGAAAGCCGCTGTCGTTGCTCGCAGCGCAACCAAAGGCCGTGCCAAGGCGTCCGTGAAGGCGCCTAAGAAGGCGGCGGCTGCAAAGTCCTCAAAGAACAAAAGAAGCGTGATGCCAGAAAAGACTGCCAAGCCTGCCGCCAAGGCGACGGCTGCGAAACCCGCTGCCGCCGCGAAGGTCGCCCCCAAGACTGCTGCTGCGCCGAAGCCGGCTGCCCCGAAGGCTGCCGCGCCCGCCGCTGCCCCGAAGGTTGCCGCCAAGCCGGCCACCGCCGCCCCGCGCGTCGAGGAGCCGAAGAAGGTCGTGACCCAGCGCCAGGGCTTCAAGGCCAACGAATTCGTCGTCTATCCCGCTCACGGCGTCGGCCAGATCCTGGCGATCGAGGAGCAGGAGATCGCGGGCGCCAAGCTCGAGCTGTTCGTGATCAATTTCATGAAGGACAAGATGACGCTGCGCGTCCCGACGGCGAAGGTCGCCAATGTCGGCATGCGCAAGCTGTCGGAGCCGGCGCTGGTCAAGAAGGCGCTGGAGACGCTGAAGGGCCGTGCCCGCGTCAAGCGCACCATGTGGTCGCGCCGCGCCCAGGAATACGAAGCGAAGATCAACTCGGGCGACATCGTCGCGATCGCCGAGGTGGTCCGCGATCTCTACCGTTCGGAATCGCAGCCCGAGCAGTCCTACAGCGAACGCCAGCTGTACGAAGCGGCGCTCGACCGTTTGTCGCGCGAGATCGCTGTCGTGCAGCACTCGACCGAGACCGAGGCGATCAAGGAGATCGAAGGCCAGCTCGCCAAGAGCCCGCGCCGTGGCGCCAAGGCCGAGTCCGCTGAAGGCGACGCCGAGGGCGATGCCGACGGTGAGGATCTCGACAACGACGGCGACGATACCGCCGTCGAGGACGAAGCCGCCTGAAAGGGTTCGACGGATTGAAAAACAAAAGCCCGGTCGCGAGACCGGGCTTTTTGTTGTCGCGTTGCTAGAGCATGATCCGGAAAACTGCGAAGCGGGTCTCGGTTTCCGACCGCTGGTGGAAGTGGGCTTCTCAAGATGAGCATCTACGTGACGGAACTCGCGACCCTGATGGCGATCTTTTCCTTTGTGATCGTCTCGCCCGGTGCCGATCTTGCGATGGTCCTGCGTCAGTCGGTGGTGCACGGTCGCAGAGCGGCCATCGTCACGTCGTTCGGGCTGGGCATCTCGCTGCTGTTCCACATCAGCTACACGATCCTTGGCCTCGGGATGATCATCTCGAAGTCGATCCTGCTGTTCAATATCGTCAAATGGTGCGGCGTCGCCTATCTCGTCTATATCGGGATCAAGGCGCTGCGCGCGGGCTCGCTCACCACGGAGAAGACCCCGCCGCAGGACCGCGCGTTTGGTCCTGAGCAGAAGCCCGTCGCCGAACAGGGGCTGATCAAGGCTTTTGTCCTCGGCTTCGCCACCAACGCGCTCAATCCCAAGCCGGTGTTCTTCTTCCTTTCGGTGTTCGCCACCGTCGTCAGCGTCCACACGCCGGCCATGGTCCGGTTTGGCTACGGCTTGGTGATGGCGAGTTGCCTGATCCTCTGGTTCGTCGGCGTCAGCTATTTCATGACGACGCCACGGGTGCGCGCGGCGTTTGCGCGTGCAAGCAAATGGATCGACCGCGTGAGCGGTGTTGTTTTCATTGCCCTCGGGCTGCGGCTGGCAACCGAAAAGGCCGGCTGAGGCGGGATCGGTTCGCTGCATTGCATTCGCCAGCCAACTCAGCTTCATCCGGTTCGTCGTCGCGATCGGGCCGCGACGGTCGCCGACAGCAGCCTGTCATTATTGCACTCGGCCATTAGTTCGATCCACTCGCGCAAGACCTTGGTGGCACCCGCTGCGTGCCGTGGGGGCGGCGGTGTCGCCCAACCAGCGACGTGGTCTCTGCACTCTGCAAGGCTTAAAGCCATTCGGCAGCGACCAGATTTCGCTGCCATGGCGCCGCCATGCTGCCATGTTACGGGCAAGACGTCCTCTCTCGATCGCGGAGCTGGCCATGATAGGCATCTTGATCTTTCCCGGCTTTCAATTGCTGGATGCGACCGGCCCAATCGCGGTTTTCGAGTTTGCTGCCCGGTTCGCATCAAAGACCTCCGAGGTTCGGATGCTCGCCATCAACGCCGGGCCCGTGCCGAGCTCGGCAGGCGTCGAAGTGCTTGCATCGAGCCTCGCTTCGTCGAATTCGCTCTCGACTCTCGTCGTGGCGGGCGGCCACGGCGTGCATTCGGCTATCGAATGCAGAGAGACGATCTCCTTTGTGCGTCAGCTGGCCCAGCAAGGCGTGAGGTTGGCTAGCGTTTGTTCTGGCGCTTATATCCTTGCCGAAGCAGGCTTGCTGGACGGACGGCAAGCAACCACACATTGGGGGCGTGCGCGGGATTTCATTTCGCGTTATCCCAAAGTGAAGCTGGATCCCGACCGCATCTTCCTCCGCGACGGCGACATCTGGACCTCCGCCGGCATCACGGCAGGAATTGATCTGGCGCTTGCCATGGTTGCCGAAGACCACGGCGACGTGATCGCTCGGGACACCGCGCGCCAGCTTGTGCTTTACCATCGACGCGGCGGCGGCCAGTCGCAATTTTCGTCCCTGCTGGAGTTGCAGACGCCGACCGGTCGTTTCAGCGCCTTGCTGTCGTGGGCGCGCGAACATCTCGATCAACCGCTGACGGTCGAGATCCTTGCTGAGCAAGCGGGCCTCAGTTCTCGCCACTTCGCGAGAGTCTTCACCGCCGAGACCGGATCGACACCGTCGAAGGCCATCGAAAGGCTGCGGCTCGAAGCGGCGCGTGAACGGGTTTTGTCCCAGGGGGAGCTGATTGATCGCGTCGCTGCCAGGACCGGTTTCCAGGATCCAGACAGGATGCGGCGCGCTTTCATCCGCGCCTTTGGCCGGTCGCCTCAATCGCTTCGCAGAGCTTCGCGCGGTATCTGACCCCCGCTCCCGTCAATGACCGAAAATGACGGATATTTGGCCTTGTCGCTCACCCGTTCCCGACCTTAATTCCGCTCACCATGAAACGTGGATGTAAGACGCGACGCCAACCCGGTTGAGCAGCAAATCCTTCCTCGGCTGCGGCTGCCCCGTAGAGGGAAATCATCGTCGAACACCAACAGGAAATCGCAGCCATGCGCACGGCGCTTGGCGATCGCTTGCCTGTGCCTTCATCGGAGCGCCGGTCGTGCAGACGACGAGCCGGCCAATTGAAAGGACCGAACCCGTGCGACTTTCTCTTTTGCGCCTGGCCCTTCTCGCCGCGAGCATGTTCACCCCGATCGCAAGCTTTGCCGGGCAGGCACCAGGCGCCGCATCCGATCCCGATATTCCGATCAGTCACAAGGATCGGCTCTACGCCGCCGAGCAGTATTCCAACACGGTCTCTGTTTCCGATCCGGTCGATAACAAGCTGCTCGGTGTCATCAGGCTTGGCGACCCGCAGCCGACCAATCTGAGCCCGCTCTACAGGGGGCAAGTCCTCGTTCACGGTCTCGGCTTCTCGCCCGATCACAAGACGCTCGTTGTCGTATCGATCGGTACCAACTCGTTGACCTTCATCGACACGGCGACCAATGCGGTCAAGCATACGACCTACGTTGGTCGTGCGCCGCACGAGGCATTCTATACCCCCGACGGCAAGGAGGTGTGGGTCACGGTACGCGGCGAGGATTATGTCTCGGTCGTCGACGCCAATAGTTTCGAGGAGAAAACCCGCATCAAGGTCGCCAACGGGCCCGGGATGCAAATCTTCTCGCCGGACGGCAAATACGGCTATGTGTGTTCGTCCTTCACGCCCGAAGTTGCCGTCATCACTGTCGCCGACCACAAGATCGTCGGCCACGTGAAGCAGGCGAGCCCGTTCTGCCCGAATATTGCTGCATCCGCCGACGGCAAGCAGGTCTGGTTTACGCTGAAGGACACCGGCAAGACACAGGTTTTCAATGCCCAGCCGCCGTTCGACCTGGTCAAGACCATTGATACCGGACCGATCTCCAATCACGTCAATTTCGTCGTCAACAAGAATGGCAGCTTCGCCTATGTGACTGTCGGCGGACTGAACGAAGTGAAGGTTTTCCGCACCGACACATTCGAACAGGTCGCGACCATTCCGGTCGGTAGCCTGCCGCACGGCATATGGCCTTCCGGTAACGGCACGCGTGTCTATGTCGGTCTCGAAAATGCCGACCAGTTCGCGGTGATCGACACCTTGGCCAACAAGGTCGTCGCCAACATTCCGATCGGTCAGGGAGCACAGGCTGTCGCCTACGTGCCGAATGCCGTGCCCGAAGGCGACGGTCTGCAGAACCTCGTGCCGCTCGGCGTCGCAAGTCAGGCCGCCCATCTGAAGCTGGTTGCCAAAGGAAACCGCGAAAGCAGCAAGGCGCCGACAAGCGTATCGCTGTTCGAGCAAGGTCTGACCCAGTTTGTCCAGGCGGCGGTCACCGGTCTCGAGCCGAAGAAGCTCTATGTCCTCGCTCTGTCCGACAAACCCGACGGCAGCGGCGCGCTCGAGGGCCTATCGAGCTTCATGACCAATGCTGCCGGTGCGCAAGTCGTCCAGGCTGTCGGTCCGATCCGACAGATCGTCGATGCGAAACACAGCGCCGCGAAGCGTTATCTCGTGATTGCGACCTCGATCGACGGCAAGCCCGGCGAAGTCCTTCAGGTCCAGTCGGAATGACCGCCGTGGCCTGTCCTTTCGGGGCGGGCCACCATCCGCCGGATCAGGTGGAAGCTTCGAAGTCTCGCGTCAACAGAGGAGAAATCGACGTGTCGAGCGTCGGTTCAGCAACATGAAACGTCTGAAGACATCCGCGGTCTATCTCATCTGCGCACTCTTCGGTGCAGCTGCGATGTTTGTTGCGATAAGCAGGCTGGCGCCGCCGGCAGCGTTGAAGTCGCCTTCGCAACTTCAGCTTCTGGTGTCGAACCTGATGTCGATCTGCAATGCCGGGACCGACAAGTTTGGTGATGAGACCGCGTACCTGATCGCCATGAATAATTCCATGGAAAAGATGATGTACGGCATGATCGCGCCGCCAACCGGGAAGCTCGACCACGACTTCGTTCAGATGATGATGCCGCATCATCAAGCAGCGATCGACATGGCCCAAGTCTATCTACGCTTCGGCAGCAATGCGCAACTGCAGCGCATTGCCCAGGAGATCATCGTCGAGCAACAGCAAGAAGTGGTGGCGATGCGGCTCGCGATCGGCGAGGAACTACCGCCCTCGGCACCGGCGCCAACGCGGATCGGGAGTATCGAAATCGAAATTGGGTCCCGTTGATCGGCCGTGAACAGCAGCGTCAGTCCGAACGGCGCGAGCAATACCCGTGCGATGTTGCGGCCATACTCGTAGGCCGTGACCACCGGGCGGCCGGCACCGGGGGCGAACGTTGCGTCGACGGCGAAGTCATTCGTACCGCAGGGGGGCAGCTGTACCGGAGATCTCGGACATGGCAGCACGGCAACGAGTCGTCATTTCACCCGCTGCTTCTCCAGCTTGCGGGCCAGCGTCCGGCGGTGCATGCCGAGGCGGCGGGCGGCCTCGGAGATGTTGAAGTCGGTCTCCATCAGGGTCTGGTGGATGCGCTCCCATTCCAGCGTCTTGATCGAGGTCGGCCGCGCGCCGACCTCGATGGCGGCGTTGCCGGCGGCTTTCTGGAACGCGGCCTCGATGTCGTCGGTGTTCGACGGCTTTGCCAGATAGTGGCAGGCGCCGAGCTTGATCGCCTCGACCGCGGTTGCGATGCTGGCGAACCCGGTCAGCACCACGATCAGCATGTCGGGATCATGCGCATGCAGCGCTTCGACGCAGGCAAGTCCCGAGGCGCCGCCGGCGAGCTTCAAGTCGACCACGGCATAGCCCGGCGATTGCTGATCGAGCAGCTCGCGGACCTCGTCGAGCGAGGCCGACACCGCGACGCCATAGCCGCGGCGCTCGAACGAACGCTTCAGCGTGCGCGCGAAGCCGGCGTCGTCCTCGACGATCAGGAGCTGGCGTTCATCCGTCAAGATCGTCTCCGATCGCGAGTGTCGAGAGCGGCAGCTCGAGCCTGACCGCGGCGCCGATGTCCGGCCGATTGCGCGCCGTCACCACACCGCCGAGCTTGCGCACGACGTTGACCACCAGGAACAGGCCGAGGCCGCTGCCGGAGCTGCCCTTGGTCGACTGATAGGGCTTGCCGATATGCGCCAGCATCTCGCGCGAGAAGCCGGGGCCGCGATCGGTCACCGACAGCAGCAGCCTGTCGGCATTGCGCTCGGCCATCAGCTCGATCCAGTCGCGCGAGACCTCGGCGGCATTGTCGAGCACGTTGAAGATCGCCTGCTTGAGCGCGATGTCGGAGACGATCGCCAGATCGGAGCCGAAGGCGTTGCGGAAGTACAGCGTGGCCGACGGTCGCGTGGTCCGCCATTCCTCGACCAGCGCGGTCAGGAACTCGGCGACCGTGGTCGGGGCGGAGCCTTCGCCGCGGGCCTCACCTGCCGACAGCAGGATGCCCGTCACGATCGACTTGCAGCGCTGGACCGCGATCTCCATCTCGCCGAGGTCCTGTGACAGTTCGGGATCGGAGGCGAGCGCGGGCATCCGCCGCCAGTCGCCCAGAATGACCGAGAGCGAGGCGAGCGGCGTGCCGAGCTCATGCGCGGCGCCCGAGGCGAGCAGCCCCATCTGGACGATGTGGTCCTGCTCGGCGGCTTGCTGCCGCATCGCGGCGAGACGAAGGTCGCGATCGCGCAGGTTGCGGTTGATCCGGGTCATGAAGATCACCAGCAGTACGGCGTCGAGCGCAAGCCCGATGAAGGTGCCGACGACATAGAGATTGAACGCGTCGGCAAAGCCCTGCTGCGGTAGCTCCAGCGGCCGGTAGTAGCTGGTCAGCCAGGCGAAGTTCATGCAGACCAGTGCGACCAGCGACCAGGTCGAGGGCGCATCGAGCAGCACCGCGCCGAGCGTCACTTGCAGCAGATAGAGCGACGTGAAGGGATTGGTGGCGCCGCCGCTGAGATAGAGCAAGGCGGTCAGCGCCGCCACGTCGAGCGCCAGCGCGATCAAGAGCTCGCGGTTGTTGATGTCGGCGCGGTAGCGCAGCCACAGCAGGCTGACGAGGTTGAGCACCACCAACCCCGAGATCACTGCCGCCATCGGCAGCAGCGGCAGCGCGACGCCCATCCAGAACTGCACGAAGCCGATGGTGGCGATCTGGCCGATCACGGCGATCCAGCGCAGCTGGACCAGCAGGGCCATGTTCTTGCGATTGGTCGCGAGGTCGGCCGGTGCCGCGAGATCGAACGGCATGCCGACAGCCGCGCTCACGGTGGCGCCGGTCGCGGCTTTCTCGTCATGCGGGTCCGGTGTGCGCTCGAGCATCGGGGCCTGGGTCGCGAGACAGGTTGCGGGCTGCGCCAATCAGGCGGCGCACGGCGGCGCGTCGTGAGTCCCACCTTGGATCGGAGACGCCGGCGCGGCCCCTGCCGCGTGCTACGCGCAGGAGCGCGCCCGCCAGCATAAGGGCCAGCGCGAACCATGTCAGCGCGTAAATCAGGTGGTTGTTCGGAAACCGGACGATCGTGAGCCCGCCGACCGGGTAACCGCCAGGATTTGGCGTCGCATCGGCGTCGACGAAGAACGGCGCCACATTCGACAATCCGTGCACTGCCGCGATCGCGGCGACGTCGCGGGAATACCAGCGTCCGGCCGCGGGGTCATTGCTACGCAGGAAGCCGCCGTTCGGCTCCGAGACCCGCAGCAGCCCGGTGACGCTGACCGGTCCCTGCGGCTCGCCGCCGCGCCGCGTCGCGGGATCGCGCCTGTCTGGCGGAACAAAGCCGCGATTGACCAGCACCGTGGTTCCGTCAGCGACTTGCAGCGGGGTCAGCACCCAGAAGCCGGGACCATCCGCCGTGACGGCTTGCACCAGCGTTCCGTCGGCATCGAGGAAGCTGCCGCGCAGGGTGACGCGGCGGTACTCGTCGCTCGCGGCGGTGACCGCCGGCCATGCCGATGGCGGCGGCGGCGCGACCGGCACGGCATGCATGCGCTGCTCGACCCGCTCGATCAGCGCCAGCTTCCAGGTCCTGCGTTCGATCTGCCAGACGCCGAGCGCGCTCAGCAGTGCCACGCCCAGCATGCCGAGCGTGAGCAGCACAAGCGAGGGTCTGGCGGATCGCATCATCACGGCATCTGGCTCATGTCGTGCATCGGCATCATGTTGACGTTGAGGTGATGCATGACCCACAGCGAGCCGGTCAGCGCGATCACCACCATGATCACGGTGAAAATCAGCGCCAGCATGGTCCAGCCGTTCTCGGATCGCGTGTTCATGTGCAGGAAGTACACCATGTGCACGACGATCTGCACCGCGGCGAGCACCAGCACGATCAGCGCGGTGACCTGCTTGTCGGCGATCGCGCCGGTCATCACCAGCCAGAACGGGATGGCGGTGAGGACGACCGAGAGACCGAAGCCGATCAGGTAGCTCTTCAGCGAGCCGTGCGCGGCGCCGCCGTGGTCGTCATGGCCGTGGCCGCCACCATGGCCTTCGAGGGTACGGGCTTCCGTTGTCATCGCAGCATTCCCAGCAGGTAGACGAAGGTGAAGACGCCGATCCAGACCACGTCCAGGAAGTGCCAGAACATCGACAGGCACATCAGCCGGCGCCGGTTGGCTTCGGTCAGGCCGAAACGCGCAGTCTGCACCATCAGCGTCACCAGCCAGACCAGGCCGAAGGTGACGTGCAGGCCGTGGGTGCCGACCAGCGTGAAGAACGACGACAGGAAGGCGCTGCGCTGCGGCGTCGCGCCCTCATGGATCATGTGGGCGAACTCGGTGAGCTCGATGCCGAGGAAGGCGAGGCCGAACAGCCCGGTGATCGCGAGCCAGAGTTGGGTCTGCCCGATCTTCGACTTCTCCATCGTCAGCATGGCGAAGCCATAGGTGATCGAGGAGAGCAGCAGCATCGTGGTGTTGAGCGCGACCAGCTTGAGGTCGAACAGGTCCTTCGGCGCCGGACCGGCGGCATAGTTGCCGCCGAGCACGCCATAGGTCGCAAACAGCATCGCGAAGATGAGGCAGTCGCTCATCAGGTAGATCCAGAAGCCCAGCATGGTGCTGGCGCCTTCCGGATGATCGTGTTCGTCGACGACGTGGAAGACCGGCTCGGAATCCTGAGTGGTTATCGTTGCTACGCTCATGTCTGGGCTCCCGCGGCGAGAACACGCGTCCGCGCGTCTTCGGTCCGCACCACCTCATCCGCAGGGATGTGGAAGTCGCGGTGATAGTTGAAGGTATGGCCGATCGCGACCGCGAGCAGCGCAACGAAGCTGACGGCGGCGAGCCACCAGATGTACCAGATCAGCGCAAATCCCATCACCGTCGCGAAGCCGGCGAGGATGATGCCGGTGCCGGTGTTGGAGGGCATGTGGATCGGCTTGAAGCCGGTCAGCGGGCGCTTGTAGCCGCGGCGCTTCATGTCCCACCAGGCGTCGTTGTCATAGACTACGGGCGTGAAGGCGAAGTTGTAGTCCGGTGGCGGCGAGGAGGTCGCCCATTCCAGCGTCCGTGCGTTCCAGGGATCGCCGGTGGTGTCCTTGAGCTGCTCGCGCCGGAGGATGCTGACCGCGAACTGCACCAGCATCGCGCCGATGCCGAGCAGGATCAGGAAGGCGCCGAAGGCCGCGATCACGAACCAGATCTGCAAGGAGGGGTCGTCGAACACGCGGAGCCGTCTCGTCACGCCCATCAGGCCGAGCACGTAGAGCGGCATGAAGGCGAAGTAGAAGCCCGAGACCCAGAACCAGAACGACAGCTTGCCCCAGAACGGATCGAGCCGGAAGCCGAACGCCTTCGGGAACCAGTAGTTGATGCCGGCGAACAGGCCGAACAGCACGCCGCCGATGATCACGTTGTGGAAATGCGCGATCAGGAACAGGCTGTTATGCAGCACGAAATCGGCCGGCGGCACCGCGAGCAGCACGCCGGTCATGCCGCCGATCACGAAGGTCAGCATGAACGCCACCGTCCACATCATCGGCAGCTCGAAGCGGATGCGGCCGCGATACATCGTGAACAGCCAGTTGAACATCTTCGCGCCCGTCGGGATCGAGATGATCATGGTGGTGATGCCGAAGAACGAGTTTACGCTGGCGCCGGAGCCCATCGTGAAGAAGTGGTGCAGCCAGACCAGGTAGGACAGGATGGTGATGACGACGGTGGCGTAGACCATCGAGGTATAGCCGAACAGTCGCTTGCCGGAGAACGTCGCGGTCACCTCGGAGAAGATGCCGAACGCCGGCAGCACCAGGATGTAGACCTCGGGATGGCCCCAGATCCAGATCAGGTTCACGTACATCATCGGGTTGCCGCCGAAGTCGTTCGTGAAGAAGTTGGTGCCGACGTAACGGTCGAGCGAGAGCAGCGCCAGCACCGCGGTCAGGACCGGGAAGGAAGCGACGATCAGGACGTTGGTGCAGAGCGAGGTCCAGGTGAACACCGGCATCTTCATCATCGTCATGCCCGGCGCGCGCAGCTTGACGATGGTGCAGACCAGGTTGATGCCCGATAGCGTTGTGCCGACGCCGGCGACCTGTAGTCCCCATATGTAATAATCGACACCGACGTCAGGACTGTAGCCGATGTTCGACAGCGGCGGGTAGGCGAGCCAGCCGGTGCGGGCGAACTCGCCGACGAACAGCGACATCATCACCAGCACCGCGCCGCCGACCGTCATCCAGAAGCTGAAATTGTTGAGGAACGGGAAAGAGACGTCGCGGGCGCCGATTTGCAGCGGCACCACGTAGTTCATCAGGCCGGTGACCAGCGGCATCGCCACGAAGAAGATCATGATCACGCCGTGGGCGGTGAAGACCTGGTCGTAGTGATGGGCCGGCAGGTAGCCGTCGGAGCCGTTGAAGGCGATCGCCTGCTGCATACGCATCATCAGCGCGTCCGCGAAGCCGCGCAGCAGCATCACGATGCCGAGGATCATGTACATGATGCCGATGCGCTTGTGGTCGACGGTGGTGAACCACTCGCGCCACAGATAGCCCCAGAGCCGGAAGTAGGTGACGAGCGCGAACAGCGCGAGGCCGCCGGTCGCGACCACCGCGAAGGTGCCGACCAGGATCGGCTCGTGGATCGGCAGCGCTTCCAGATTGAGGCGGCCGAAGATCATCTTGACGAGATCGGGATTCATGCGGTCCTCCTCAGGACTCTGATTTCGGACGCTGGCCGAGCAGCAAAGAGGTCGATGACGGCTGCGCCGGCGAGAACGGCGGGCGCTTCAGCCCGAAGCCGCGCAGCGGCGTCAGGTCGAGCGGCGCGGTGACCTCGCGCGACGGCGCGTCCTTGATCTCGTCCATCGAGCAGATGCCGGCGACGAAAGTCGGTCCGGTGCCGAGCGGTGCGCCGCGGCGGGCGTATTTGTCGTAGGTGAGCGGCAGCGTGTTGTTGAGGCCCTCGCGCCCCAGGCCGCCCTTGGCGTCGATCGCCATCATCTCGCTCATGCACATCTTGCCGGGCTCGACGCACATGTTGAGGATCGCCTTGTAAAGATCGCGATCCACGGTGCCGTAGAGCCGCACCGGATCGTCCTGGCTCGGGCGCTCGAGCTGGAGATAGTCGCTGCGGCCGAGCATGTTGGAACTGGCCTTGGTGTTGGCGATCCATTTGTCGAAGCCTGTGGCCGACAGGCTCTTGAACTCGAAGTGCATGCCGGAGAAGCCGGCGCCGCTGTAATTGGCGGAGAAGCCGCGGAAGGTGCCTTCCTTGTTGGCGACCGCGTGCAGCTTGGTCTCCATGCCGGGCATGGCGTAGATCTGGCCGGCAAGGGCGGGGATGTAGAACGAGTTCATCACGGACGAGGCCGTGATGCGGAAGCGGATCGGGCGATCGACGGGAGCGGCGAGCTCGTTGACGGCGGCAACGCCGTAATCCGGGTAGATGAACAGCCACTTCCAGTCGAGCGCGACCACCTCGACATTGAGCGGGGCGTCCTTGCTCTCGATCGGCTTGTTCGCGGCGATGCGGCCGAGCGAGCGGTAGGGATCGAGCAGATGCGTGCCCATCCAGGTCAACGCGCCGAGGCAGATGATGATCAGCAGCGGCGCCGACCAGATCACCAGCTCGAGCTGGGTGGAGTGATCCCACTCCGGCTCGTAAGGTGCCGCGGTGTTGGACTGGCGGTAGCGCCAGGCAAAGAACACGGTCAGCGCCATCACCGGGAGCACGATGATCAGCATCAGGACGGTGGAGATCACGACGAGGTCGCGCTGCTGGACGGCGACGTCGCCGGCGGGCGCCAGGACGACGAAATCGCACCCGCCAAGGAGCGCCGCGAAGGGCAATAAGGCCAATAATTTCAAGGCGCGCACGGCTCACCCCACTGGAATTTTATGAGTTCGGCCAACGGGTAGCTGCGATGCAGCAAAGTTGACATTGGACAATTTGTCCAATGTTGCACTGCGGGATAGAAGCTCAGAAAGTGAGGTGGACCGCGTGGCAAAGCGCCCGTGGACGCATCTCTTGCTTGAGCAACATCCGGCCGGAAAACCAGTTTCCATGTTCCCGGATTATGCTCCAAAGGACGGTTCTCCGGCGATGGCACAGGCCCCAGCAATGGCTCACGGCACCCCGACGGCATCAGGTCACGGGCAGGCGAAACCCGGCGAGATCGCCATCGGCGTCATCATCGGACGGACCTCGGAATTCTTCGACTTCTTCGTCTATGCCATCGCCTCGGTGATCGTGTTCCCGAAGCTGGTGTTCCCGTTCGTCAACGAGCTGACCGGCACGCTCTATTCGTTCGGCATCTTCGCACTGGCGTTCGCCGCGCGGCCGCTCGGCACCGTGATCTTCATGGCGGTCGACCGCCGCCACGGCAAGGGCGCCAAGCTCGTCATCGCGCTGTTCCTGCTCGGCACCTCGACGGTGGCGATCGCCTTCCTGCCCGGCTACGACACGATCGGTGTCGCCGCGATCTGGCTTTTGGCCGCCGCGCGCGTCCTGCAAGGCATCGCCTGGGGCGGCGCATGGGACGGGCTCGCCTCGCTGCTTGCGATGAACGCGCCGGCAAATCGCCGTGGCTGGTATGCGATGGTGCCGCAGCTCGGCGCGCCGCTCGGGCTGATCGTGGCGAGCGCGCTGTTCGCCTTCTTCGCCGGCAATCTCTCGGCCGATGATTTCTTCGACTGGGGCTGGCGCTATCCGTTCTTCGTCGCCTTCGCCATCAACGTGGTGGCGCTGTTCGCGCGGCTGCGCATGGTGGCGACCGACGAATATTCCGAGCTGTTCGAGAGCCGCGACCTGGAGCCGGCGCCGGTCGGCGAGACCGTCGCGCAGGAAGGCCGCCACATCCTGCTCGGCGCCTTCGCGCCGCTGGCGAGCTTCGCCCTGTTCCACATGGTCACGGTGTTTCCGCTGTCCTGGGTGTTCCTGTTCACCAGGGAAAGCCCGGTACGCTTCCTGATCATCGAGATGATCGGCGCCATGGTCGGCGTCGTCGCGATCATCGCCTCCGGCATGATCGCCGACCGCGTCGGGCGCAAGCCGCTGCTGCTGGGCTCGGCGGTCGCGATCGCGGTCTATAGCGGCTTTGCCCCGCAGTTGCTCGATGCCGGCGCGTTCGGCGAAACCGTGTACATGGTGCTCGGCTTCGTGCTGCTCGGCCTGTCGTTCGGCCAGTCGTCGGGCGCGATCGCCTCCAGCTTCGCATCGACCTATCGCTACACGGCCTCGGCGCTGACCTCGGATTTCGCCTGGCTGTTCGGCGCCGGCTTCGCGCCGCTGGCCGCGCTGCTGCTGGCCACGCATTTCGGCCTGATCTCGGCCGGCGCGTATCTGTTGTCGGGCGCGGTGTGGACGCTGCTGGCGCTTTGGCTGAGCGGCCTGCGCGAAGCCGAGGGTTGAGCTAGCGGAACAGTCCGTCGACGCGGAACGAATAGCCCAGGCCGACGATAGTGTTCGGCGAGTTGCGGTTGAGCCCGAAGGCGACATGGAGGTCGACCTGCTGGGTCGGCGTGATCTGAACCATGCCGCCGGAATTGATCAGCTGGGTCGGCCGCGCGCCGTCGGGATAGTCGCCGACATATTCGGTGAAGACGCTGATCCGCGCGGTCAGTTTCTTCTCGATCACGAAGGTCGCTTCCGACATCTGCCGGCCGGTCAGCTCGGAGGGGCGAAAGAATTCCGTGAACATGCCGCTGACGCCCCAGCCGTCATGCAGCTCCCATGACCATGGCAGTTGGATATAGGGCTGCGTGCCGCGCCCGGCGACGTCGACCGCGCCGGTCGGCAGTGCGACGCCGGCCGCGAGCGAGAGGTCGATCTTCCCCGGCACTGGGCTGATCTGCCATTTGATGCCGGGCGCGACGTCGGAAAAGCCGGATGGACCGGGCGATCTCATTGTTCCGAGATAGCTCGGCAAGTCGACCAGCACCTCGAGGCAGGGCGCGATGCCGAGCCGCCAGCGGCTGTTGCTGCCGTCGATGCTGCGGCCGCCGTCGCGTCCGGTCAGGTTGCTGCCGTTCTCGTTCTGCAAGCTCCCGACCGGCACGACGATGCTCGAATTGGTGACGTCGGGCCGGTCGGTCGCAATGTCGTCGCCCGGCTTTGGACAGCCGTCCGCGCGCGCGGCGGTGGCTGCTGCGGCGGTGAACGCAGCAAGCATGCACGCGCATCCGGCAAGTCGAGCGACGGCGCCGAACCGATTGCGAAACACTGGGGATGCTCCCATAGCGCGGCGCCGCTGCGGAGGTGGCAGCTTCCGAGTGAGATTGCCGGTGGCGCGCGGATATTCCTGGCGGCTTCAAAAATCTCCCTCAAGCGAGGGTGTGCGGCATGTCGAGGAATAGAATGGTGGTGTGGCTGCTCCTGTCGTCGTGGCAAACAGGAGACCACTGCAATGACCATTCGTTCGATCGCGGGCGTGCCGGCGCTGCGGCACGCCAAAATCGCCGCGATGGCGGCCATCGCGATCCTGCTTTCGTTGAACGGCGCCCGCGCGGCGGGCGATCCGGTGCGCGGCGCCACGCTGTACCAGGGCTGCGGCGATTGCCATTCGATCGAGAAGAACGATGTCGGCCCGATGCACAAGGGCGTCGTGGGCCGCGTTGCCGGGACCGTCGCGGGCTACAATTACTCGCCGGCGCTGAAGAACTCGAAGATCGTGTGGACCGAGGCCAATCTCGACAAATGGCTCTCCGGTCCGGACGCGATGGTGCCGGGCACCAAGATGTTCTACGAGGTTCAGGATCCGAAGGACCGCGCCGACATCATCGCCTTCCTCAAGGAGAAGGCGAAGTAGGGCGCCAAGCTTCTCCACCCGTCGTCCCGGCGAAGGCCGGAACCCTTATCACCGAAGGTGATTGTTGGAAGCGGCTGGGGCCACAGCGCGCTCGAACAACGCTACCCTGTGGTTATGGGTCCCGGCCTTCGCCGGGACAACAGCGGTGGTGAGGTGCGAGCGCGACGCTTCGCAGGCTCAATCCACCACGATCTTGACGCGGTCGCGCGGCTTCACCTGGGCGTGGGCGTCGAGGCCGTTGAGCACGCGGAAGCGCTCGGCCGGATGATCGACGCCGGCCATGCGGTGCGACAGCGATTCCACGGTGTCGCCGGGCTGCACGTTGATGACCTTGATGCGCAGCGGGCGCGCGGCCTGGATCTCATCGAGCGTCAGACGACGGAATGAATTGACGGTCTCGCGCGCATTGCGCTCGCTCTCGGTGGATTTCTGCTTGGCGGCGAAGATGAAGCGGTAGACGTCGCTGCCGAAGCGCAGCGCGTAGACCTTGAACTGCCACTGGTCGCCATGCGCGGTGGCCGAAGCTGCCGGAAAACCATTGATGTTGAGGTCCTCGGTCGAGGATTTCTCGACGCCTTCCATCCAGCCGGAATTCAGATAATCGCCGAGCGTCTGCTCGGCCGGCACCCGTACCACGTCGAAGCGCATCGCCTGGCTGCCGCCTTCGCGCACGCCGATCACCGCCTGTGCGGTGTTGTCGAGCGTGAAATTCTCGGGCGCGGTGAAGGTGAAGCCGAGCTTCGGATGCAGGAATCGGCGGCCGCGCACGAAGCCTTCGCTGGGATCCTCGCCATAGACGATGTTGTCGATCGCGGCGAGATAGGTCTCGCGGTCGCGCTCGTCGTTCTCGGGCGACGAGTATTGCCGCGCGGTGGTCTGCGCATTGGAGATGCGCTCCGGCGTCGCCGGATGCGACGAGGTGAAATCTTGCGCGCGCGGATCGAGCGCGGTCTTGCCGACCTTCAGCGCAGCGTTGCGCTCCATTGCGGTCAGGAAGCGCGCCGCGCCATAGGGATCGAAATGCGCGCGCGCGGCGATCCCGACGCCGATGCCGTCGGCCTCGAACTCCTGCTGCCGCGAGAAGCTCGCCATCGTCAGCTTGGTCTTGGCCAGCGCCAGCGCCGTGAGATCGGGGTCGCTGCTCATGTCGGTGACGACCCGCGTCACCACCGCGGCCTGGCGCGCCTGGTCCTCGCGCATTGCGGCGTGCTTGGCCAGCACATGCGCCATCTCGTGGCTCAGCACCGAGGAGAGCTCGGAGGTGTCGCTGGCCAGCGCGATCAGGCCGCGCGTCACATAGAGCTGGCCGGTCGGCAGCGCGAAGGCGTTGACCGCGCCGGAATTGAGGATCGTCACCTTGTAGGCCTGGTCGGGCCGTTCGGACGCGGCGACCAGCCGCTCGACGGTCTTGTTGATCAGGGCCTCGAGCCTGGGATCGTCATAGGCCCCGCCATAGGACGACAGGATGCGTTCGTGCTCGCGCTCGCTCGAGGGCGTCTGCTGCACCACGCGGTTCGGTTTCACCGGCGGCGCCGCCGCTGCGGTCGGGGTGACCTGCTCGAACCGGCCGACATTGCCGCAGGCCGACAGCGTCAGGGCCGCGCAAACGAGCGCCGGCGCAGCCGAAAGGCGGCGGCCAGTCCCTTGTTCACGCCGTCCTGCGCGTTCAATCACGTCCAAAACTCACACATTGTCCCGCAACCGGTCAGCGGCATGGCTTGTGCGGCCTAGTTCCCGCCGAGTAGCTCAAGCTGTCCCACCCGGAGCAGTTCGATTCGCGGCCCACGTCGTGCCTCAACCCAGCCTCGCACACGAATCCTGCGATTTTCCAGAGACTTGGGCGCAAGCCCGGCGGCCTCGAACGCAGGGACTATGCGCTTTGAAATAGTCACAGCAAAGTCCTGTGTCCAGTTTCGGCCGAAATTCAGGTAGGTCGTCGCCCCCGCCTGGCGCACGGACAAAACCCTGCCCTCGACCACTGTAAAGCGCCCGATCCCGGCCAAAATATCGCCGGGACTTTCGGCGTTTTTTATGACGCTGGCCTCGCCCCAGGTTCCCGATCGGGCGGCCCGCGCCTCGGCCTCCGCGGCCATCAGGGCGGTGGCGCAGTCCTTGTCGGCGATATCAGATGATGCCAGCGCGAGGCCATGGCGCAGCAACTCCCCCTGCACCGGCACGTCGCTGGCCGCGAGGAAGGCAAAGGCCGGCTGCCGTCCATAGCGGTCCGGCGTGTCGTCCTGGCCGCGCAGCGTCACGTCGCGACCGAGCAGCAGCGCCGACAGCGCGGCTGCGGCCCTGGCCCGGTCGGCAATCTCGATGCCGGCAAGCTTGACCTCGCGGCCGTCGTCCAGCCGAAAGCTGCGCGCATCGACGATGGCGGCGACGCGGCCCTCGCCCTGCACCTCGAAATTGCATCCTGCCGCGTCGGCAGGTCCGATGCATGCGACGATCGCGAGCGCGCAGGCAGCCATCGTCAGAGCCGCCGGCCGGCGACGCCATGCTCTATCGCGGCGAGACGTCATGCTGCACTCGTCGTCACTCCGGCGCGCTCCGTTGCAAGCGTTGTCGTCACCAAGGACAGTCTGGCGGAAAGCGCGTCCCGGGGCCACAAGCGAAGCGAGACCACGCCGACCATCCCTGGTTCTGCCGCCGATCATTTTCCTGCGGCGCTTCTCATCGTACGCATGATCGTAGCGCGTGTTTCACGCCGCCGCATGTTGGCCACGCGACGAGCGTGTTCTCGTGTGCCCGGTATCGTGCCGAAGATTGTCGTTTACGCCGGAGTAGCGCGTCGTCGCGCCCGTCAACCTTACCCATTGACCATTGCAACTCCGTGCACGGAATGAGAATTTGTTATTATTGCCAATGACTTGCGCTGCAAGCTAACTGTCGGAAATTTTTGGAAACAGCGGCCCGTTGCGGTCGCTCGCACATATTTCCGAGGTCCTTGTGTCGAATCCCGTTGTTCTGACGCTGACGACCAGCGATCCCGTCCACGACTACACCCAGCTCTATGCAGCGATCACGGCGATCAGCGTCGGCGGTGGCCTCGCCGCGGCCAATACCGATTACGTGATCAACTTCTCGCTGTCGTCCGGCGCGCGCACGCTGCAATTGCTGGACGATCTGCCGGCCATCAATCTGATGAACGGCTCGACACTCACCTTCGACGGCAACTCCGACTACAACAATCAACTCGGTGGCCAGGACTACAGCGACGTCATCGACGCGCGCGGCTATCAGGGCTTCGTCGTCACCTCCGGCACGGTGACGTTCAAGAACCTCTCCATCATCAATGCGGTTGCGAGCGGCGGCAATGGCGGCACCGGCGGCGGTGGTGGAGGCGCGGGACTCGGCGGCGGCCTGTTCGTCGGAGCGAACGCCGACGTCACGCTCAACAATGTCAATTTTGGCAACAACACCGCCAAGGGCGGCGATGGCGGCGCGGTCGATCCAGCCGGCGGCGGCGGTGGTGGTGGCGGCATCGGTGCCGATGGCGGAGCCGGCAATGGCGGCGGCGGCGGTGGCGGCGGCTTCGGCGGCCAGGACTATTACGGTTACCAGGGCACCGGCGGCAACGGCTACACCGAGACGGGCTCTAACACCCAGCATCCCTCGACCGGCGCGAACAATGCGAGCGGCACGCCGGCGACGATCGGCGGCGCGGCCGGCGGCGGGCAGGGCGGCGACAATTACGGCGGCATCGGCTACGGCGCACATGCCGCCGGTGGCGCGAATGGCGGAGGCGGCGGCGGTGGTGTCGGCGGTGGCGGCGGCGGCATCGGTGGCGGCAATTCGACTGCCAACGGTCTCGGTGCTGGCTTCGGCGGAACGGGTGGTATCGGCGGCGGCGGCGGTGGCGGCATCTTCGCCGGCGGCAATGGCGGCTTTGCCGGCGGCGGCGGCGGATCCGGCAATGGCAGCGGATATGCGCATACCGGCGGCAATGGCGGATTTGGCGGCGGTGGCGGCGGTTCGAACGGCACGCCCGGCACCGGCGGCTTCGGCGCGGGCAGCGGCTCGCTCGCGGGCGGCGGTGGCGGCGGGCTTGGTGCCGGCGGCGACATCTTCGTTCAGCAGGGCGGCAAGCTGACCGTCATCGGCGGCACCCTGACGAATGGCACCGAGATCGGCGGCACCGGCGCCAACGGCGCCGGCAACGGCTCCGCCTATGGTGGTATCTTCATCCAGGGCACGATGACCGTCACGCCGACGCACACCGTGCCGACGGCGACCCAGGGATTGCAGACCGTCACCACGCTGACGATCGCCGACACCATCGCGGATGAAAGGGGCATCAGCGGCACCGGCACGAGCGGGAAGCTGGTCGTCTCCGGCGGCGGCACGCTGACACTGACCGGCGCCAACAGCTACGTCGGCGGCACCCAGATCGACAGCGGCAACACGCTCGCGATCACCGCCGATAACAACATCGGCGGCTCGGCCGGCGCGCTGATCCTCAACGGCGGCACGCTGACCACGACTGGCGGCTACACCTTCACCCACGACATTCAGGTCACCGCTAATGGCGGTACCCTCAACATCTCGTCCGGCACGATCGCCGACACCGGCTCGATCAGCGGCTCCGGCACATTCACGCTATCTGGTGCGGGCACCTTGCAACTCGGGCTCGGTCAGCTCGCCGGGTTGACCGGCACGCTCAACCTGAATGGCGGCCATCTCGGGTTGACCAGCGGCGGAATCTTTGACGACGCGATCGTCGTGAACGGCAGCACATCCGTTGCGGTCGGGACCGGCGCGACCGTCACCGACACCGCGCTGATCAGCGGCGGCGGCAATCTCGGCATCGACGGCGGCGGCACCTTCGTGCTCAGCCATGCCAACACCTATAGCAGCACAACGATCTATTCGGGGACAGCCTGGCTCACGACCTATGGCGCCGCCGGCACCGGCAACATCTCCTTCAGCACGGGGCTTGCCGGCACGCTGAAGATCGACAATGCCGCGCTGAACGGCAATGCGTTCACCAACACGATCTCGAACTTCAATCCCGGCCAGAAGATCGATCTCACCGGGCTGCAATACAACACCCAGAACCCGTCGCTCAACACGGTCAGCCTGTCCGGCAACACGCTCTCGATCTCCAACGGCACCACGACTGATACGTTGACTGTGAACGGGCTCGACGGCGGCACCCGCTTCCAGCTCACGCAGGATGCGACCGGCGGCACGATCGTGCAGATCATCTCGACCCGGGTGTTCAACGTCGCCAGCGTCGCCGATCTCAATGCGGCGATCCTGCAAATGGACTCTGGCGGACAGAACGCCGCGCAGAACGCCAATTACACGATCAACATCACGGCCAATTTCAGCCTGACGTCGGAGTTGTACGCTTTCAACCTGCTGAGCGGATCGAGCGTCACCATCAACGGCAGCGATGGCCATGGCGGTACCTACACAATCGACGGCCTCAACGCCCAGCGTGGCTTCTTCGTCTATGCAGGCAACGTCAATCTGGAAAACCTGACCATCCAGAACACGGTGGCGGCGGGCGGCGGTGTCGTCCGCGGTGGCGGCGGTGGCGGTGCCGGGCTCGGCGGCGCGCTGTTCATCTCGTCGAACGGCAGCGCGACGATCGACAATGTCATCTTCCACAACAGCGCCGCGATCGGTGGCAATGGCGGCGGCGGCGGCACCGGAAGTATCACCAGCTTCTACGGCCTGGGCGGCGGCGGCGGGATGGGCGGCCGCGGCGGAAGCAGCGGCGGCGGCGGCATCGGTCTTGGCGCCCAAGGCTCCGACTCCGTTGTCAGTTCCAACGGTGCGGGTGGCATTGTGCCTGGCACAGCCGGCGGCGGCAGAGGCAGCGATGGATACGACTTCCCCTATATGGGCGGGTACATCCACAACTACCGATCAGGCGGGGCAGGCGGTGCCAATGGCGGCGGTGGCGGCGCCGGGGGCGATGTCGGCATCAATACCCGCGCGAACGGGGCCGGCGGCGGCATCGGCGGCGGCAACTCGCTTGACGGCGGCAATGGCGGCTACGGCGGTGGCGGCGGCGCGGGTGGCAATGGCGGCTTCGGCGGTGGCGGTGGCTACGGCGGCAATGGTGGCTTCGGCGGCGGTGGCGGCATCGGCGCGATGGGCGGCTTCGGGGGCGGCAATGGCGGCACCAATGGCAACGGCGCGCCGGGTGGTGGCGGCGGCCTTGGCGCCGGCGGCACCGTCTTCGTCCAGCAAGGCGGCTCGCTGACCGTCAAGGGCGGCTCGCTCTCCAACGATTCGGGCTTCAACGCGGTCGCCGGCGGCACTGATGGCAGTGGCCAGGGCAGCGGCTCGGGCTTGGGCTCCGGCATCTTCATCCAGGGCAACAACACGCTCAGCTTCGCGCCAGTCAGCGGCCAGACGCTCACCGTCGCCAACGACATCGCCGACCAGAGCGGCAATGGCGGCACCGGCGCCAATGCCGGCACCGGCAGCGTCGCCATCAGCGGTGGCGGCACCGTCGTGCTCGGCGGCACCAACAGCTACACCGGCAACACCACGCTCAGTGGCGCCGGCACCGTGATTTCGATTTCAGCCAACGTCAATCTCGGTGCGGTCACCAGCATCCTGAAGCTGGGCGACGGCACCGGCATCAGCTTCACCGGAAGCTTCACGCAGACCCACAACATCACCGTCGCCGGCGATCCGACCTTCAATGTCGCCGCCGGTCAAACCGTGACCCAGAGCGGCGTCATCTCCGACGGCGCCGCACCTGGCGATGTCGAGGTGACAGGCGGCGGCCGGCTGGTGCTTTCAGCGTACAACACCTATTCAGGCGGCACCGTCATCAAGGGCGCCACCCTCGAACTGGCAGCGAATGGCGCCGCGGGATCAGGCGCGATCGCTTTCACCGACGGCACCGTCGACAAGCTGGTGCTCGATGCCGCGGCGTTCTCGGGCACGGCGTTCGGCACGTCGATCACCGGCTTCGGCGGCGGCGACACCATCGACTTTGCCAACATCGCCTACGACGCGACGGCGACGCTGTCCTATGCCAACGGCGTGCTGCTGGTGAAGAGCAGCGGCGGCACGGTCCTCGCGTCGCTCAATCTGACCTTCGGGCTCGGCGGCTCGGCGAGCTCACTGATGCTCGCCTCCGATGGCTCCGCCACGCCGCATCTCGAGATCAGTGCGCAGGCAGCCATCACCTCGGTCACCGCTGACACCACCGGTCACGTCACGGTCCTGAACGCCGGCAAGGTCGTCACCATATCGGTTAATTTCAGCAACACCATCAGCGTGACCGGCGCGCCGCAATTGCTGCTCAACGACGGCAAGGCTGCGACCTATCTCAGCGGCAGCGGCTCGCACACGCTGGTGTTCAGTTACACCGTGCAGGACGGCGACAACACCTCCGACCTTCAGGTGCAGAGCCTTTCGCTCAATGCCGGCACCATCAAGGATCCGGGCGGCCAGGACGCAGGACTGGGCCGTGCGGCAACGGACCTGCATCTCGTGGTCGACACCGCGGCGCCGACCGTGTCGGTGGCGGCGAGCGCGACCGCGCTGCTGGCCGGGCAGACCTCGACCGTCACCTTCACCTTCTCCGAGGCGGTCACGGGCTTCGCGCTGTCGGATACGACGGTGAGCGGCGGCACGTTGAGCAACCTCGTCCATGTCGGCCTCAACGCCTCGCACCAGGACATCTACACCGCGACCTTCACGCCCGACGTGACCAACGCCGAGGCAGGCGCGGTGCAGGTCAATGCGTCGAGCTATGCCGACAGCGCGGGAAATGCCGGCGCGGCGAGCAGCACGGTGAGTTTCACCGGCGACACCAAGGCGCCGACGGTGCAGGTCACCGCCGATCACAACACGCTGACCGCCGGCGATAGCGCCGTGGTCACCTTCACCTTCTCCGAAGCCGTCACCGGCTTCGGGCTTGGCGATGTCACGGTCCCAGGCGGCACGCTGAGTAACCTCAGCCATGTCGGCGTCGATAGCTCCGGCCACGACGTCTACACCGCGACCTTCACGCCCGACGTGACCAACACCGAGGCGGGCTCGGTGCAGGTCAATGCGTCGAGCTATACCGACGTCGCCGGCAATTCCGGCGTGGCGAGCAACACCATCAACTTCACTGGCGACACCAAGGCGCCGACCGTGTCGGTGGCCGCCGATCACAGCGCGCTGCTGGCCGGTCAGACCGCGGTGGTGACCTTCACCTTCTCCGAGGCCGTCGCCAGCTTCGCGCTCAATGACGTCACCGTCCATGGCGGCACGCTGGGCAGCCTCGTCCATGTCGGCGTCAACGGATCCGGTCAGGACATCTACACCGCGACCTTCACGCCGGACGCGACCAACGCCGAGGCGGGCTCGATAAAGGTCAACGCATCCAGTTACAGCGACACGGCCGGCAATGCCGGCGGAGCCAGCAACACGGTCAACTTCACCGGCGATACGCTGGCGCCGACGGTGTCGGTCACGCTCAACCCGGACACGGTGCTGGCCGGCGACGACTCGGTCGCGACCTTCGCCTTCTCGGAGGCTGTCTCGGGCTTCACGCTCGCCGGCACCACCGTGCATGGCGGCGTGCTGAGCCATCTCGTGCATGTCGGGCTCAACGGCTCCGGCCACGACATCTACACCGCGACCTTCACGCCTGACGTCAGCGACACCGAGGCGGGCTCGGTGAAGGTCAATGCGTCCAGTTACAGCGACACGGCGGGGAATGCCGGCGCCGCGAGCAACACAGCCACGATCGGTGGCGATACGCTGGCGCCGACGGTGTCGATCGCGGTGGACCGCAACGCGCTGCTGGCGGGCCAGACCGCGCTGGTGACGTTCACCTTCTCCGAACAGCTCGCGAGCTTCGCGCTCAGTGACGTCACCGTGCATGGCGGGACGTTGGGACATCTGGTCCATGTCGGCGTCAATGCGTCGGGCCAGGACATCTACACGGCGACCTTCACGCCAGATGAGAGCAACGCCGAGGTCGGCTCGGTGCAGGTCAGGGCGTCGAGCTATACCGACGTCGCGGGCAACGCGGGCGCGGCGAGCGGTACCATCGATTTCACCGGCGATACCAAGGCGCCGACGGTGTCGGTCGCGGCGACCCCGAACTCGGTGCTGGCCGGCCAGACGTCGGTCGTCACCTTCACCTTCTCGGAGCACGTCACGGGCTTTGCGCTCACCGACACCGTCGTCGCCGGCGGTGCGCTGAGCAATCTGGTCCATGTCGGGCTCAACGTGTCGGGCCAGGATGTCTACACCGCGACCTTCACGCCAGATATCAACGACGTGCTGGCTGGCTCGATCCGGGTCACGGCCTCGAGCTATGCCGACGATGCCGGCAATGCCGGCACGGCGAGCAACACTGCTTCGATCGGCGGCGATACGCATTCGCCGACGGTGTCGGTGGTGGCCGATCACACTTTGCTGCGCGCGGGCGATACGGCGCGCATGACGTTCATCTTCTCGGAGGCCGTCGCGGGCTTCGGGCTCGGCGATGTCACCGTCCATGGCGGCACGCTGGGCAGCCTGATTCATGTCGGCCTGAACGGGTTGGGTCAGGATATCTACACCGCGTTCTTCACGCCTGACGTCACCGATCATCTGTCAGCCGACCTGTCCGTCGTTGGTGCGAGCTACGCCGACGTCGCCGGCAATGCCGGCGCGGCAAGCGGCACCATCAATTTCTCCGGTGATACCAAGGCGCCATCGGCCCCAAGGCTGGCGTTGCACCAGGACACCGGTTTCTCCGGTGCCGATCACATCACCAGCAATGCGCTGATCGACTACACGAGGTCCGACCCGGCCGATACGCTGCGCTTCAAGGCAGATGGTGCGTCGAGCTTCTCCACGGTGGCGCCGGTGTTCACGACCGACGGCGTGCATACCGTGACGGTGCAGGAGGTCGATGCCGCCGGCAATGTCAGCGCATCTTCGAGCCTGACCTTCACCCTCGACACGACAGCGCCCCATCTCACCGGCATCACCGCGACGCCGTCCGGTGGCGCGGCGGCGACCGGCGCGCTGGTGCAATTGACCGTCGGTTTCAACGAGGCGGTTCACGTCAATGGCGGAACGCCAGCCCTGACGTTGAACGATGGCGGCAGCGCAATCTATGATGCCGCCGCGACGGCGCTGCTCAGCGATCCCTCGAAACTGGTGTTCGATCACATCGTGTCGTCGACGGATCGCGCCGCCGCGCTGGCCGTGACCGGTTTCACCTCGAATGGCGCCAACGTCGTGGATCTGGCCGGCAATGCGGCCTCGCTGTCGGCCGTGTCCGCCGTGTTCGACGCGCTGCACATCAACGAGACCATCGCGCCGGCCTACACGCTCGGACCGATCACGCGGCCGGAGCTGCATCTTGATCTGGGCGGTCACGTCATCATGGATGCGGCAGCATCGGCATTCGCGGGACAATATGGCATGCAGTATCTGTTCCTCGGCCTGCCGCCCGGAACGCCGTATCAGACCGTCCCCGACTTTCATCTCTGATCGCTGCGCCGCGAGCTCCGGCGCAGCATCTCATTCCGCTTGATGGAAAACAGATTGCTGTCCTGTGCGGCTTGCTGCAGTGCGGGCCATGCGGCATGATCCGCCCCTCGAAACGGACCTGATGGAATGAGGTCCGCGCTTCAACGGGAGGATTTGATGAGACGAGTTTTGGCCGGCGTGTTGGCCTGTGTGTTTGCGATCTCGGCGAATGCGTCGCTGGCGCAGGACAAGCCTCCGCTGAAGCTCGGCGGCATCCTCGACATGTCGAGCCTCTATGCTGACATCACCGGCTCGGGCAGCGAAACCGCGGCCAAGATGGCGGCGGAGGACTTTGGCGGTACGGTGCTCGGCCGCAAGATCGAGATCGTGGTCGGCGACCATCTCAACAAGGCCGACCTGTCGGCCAACATCGCCCGCGACATGATCGACAATCAGGGCGTCGAGATGATCTTCGACGTCGCAGCCTCCGCCACCGCGCTCGCCGCGGCCGAGATCGCCAAGGCGCGCAACAAGATCATCATCTTCAACGGCCCCGGCTCGATCCGGCTCTCCAACGAGGCCTGCGGCCCCTACACCGTACATTATGTGTTCGACACCTTCGCGCAGGCCAATGTGACCGGCCTTGCCGCGGTGAAATCCGGCCTCGACACCTGGTTCTTCCTCACCGCCGATTACGCCTTCGGCCAGGATCTCGAAAAGGACACCAGCAATGTCGTGATCAAGTCGGGCGGCAAGGTGCTCGGCAGCGTGCGGCATCCAATCAACACCTCGGACTTCTCGTCTTTCCTGCTGCAAGCACAGGCTTCGAAAGCCAAGGTGATCGGGCTTGCCAATGCCGGCGGCGACACCATCAATGCGATCAAGCAGGCCGCCGAGTTCGGCCTGACCAAGAGCGGCCAGAGGCTGTCGCCGCTGTTGGCCTTCGTCACCGATATCGACAGCGTCGGGCTCGAGACCGCGCAGGGCCTGCTGCTCGCGGAAGCGTTCTATTGGGACCTCAATGACGACACCCGCGCGTTCTCCAAGCGTTTCATGGAGCGCACCAAGCGGGTGCCGACCTCGGCGCAGGCCGGCGTCTATTCCTCCGTGCTGCACTATTTGAACGCGGTGAAGACCGCCGGCACCACCGATGCGGCCGCCGTCATGAAGGTGATGAAGGAAACCCCGATCAACGACATGTTCGCCAAGAACGGCCGGATTCGCGAGGACGGCCGCATGGTCCACGACATGTACTTGTTCGAGGTCGAGAAGCCCTCGGAATCGAAGGGCCGCTGGGACGACTACAAGCTGCTCGCAACCGTGCCAGGCGACCAAGCATTCCAGCCGCTGGCGGACTCGCGCTGTCCGCTGGTGAAGAAGTGACGAATTGAAAACAACAACGAAAGGCAAAACGCCATGAGCGATAACCAGATGGTCCTTCAATCCCTCGACAAGGGCCTGCTCACCATCACCATGAACCGTCCGGATCGGCGCAATGCGCTCAATCCCGACATGACGCAGGGTCTCGTCGAGGCGGCGCGGCGGGCGCAGGACGATACCGAGGTGCGCGCGGTGCTGATCCGGGGCGCCGGCGGCACCTTCTGCGTCGGCGGTGACGTCAAGTCGATGGCGGCCGGCCGCGCGCCGCTGCCGTTCGAGGCCAAGATGGCCAACCTGCGCCGCGGCATGGAGGTCTCGCGGATCCTGCACCAGATGCCGAAGCCGGTGGTGGCGCAACTCGACGGCGCGGCAGCAGGCGCCGGCCTCTCGATCGCACTGTCCTGCGACCTCCGCGTCGCCAGCGCGTCCTGCAAGATCACCACGGCTTTCGCCAAGGTCGGTTTCTCTGGTGACTATGGCGGCACCTACTTTCTCACCAAGATGCTCGGCAGCGCCAAGGCGCGCGAGCTGTACTTGATGTCGCCGGTGCTGTCGGCGCAGGAGGCCTTCAACCTCGGCATGGTCTCCAAGGTGGTGCCCGATGCCGATGTCGAGGCGGAGACGCTGGAGCTGGCGCGGTCGCTGGCGCAGGGCCCGTCGGTCGCGCTCGGCTACATCAAGCGCAACATCAACAATGCCGAGACCATGACGCTCGAGGCCTGCTTCGACGGCGAGGCGATCCACCACACCCGCGCCGGCGAGACCACCGACCACAAGGAAGCGGCCAAGGCTTTCGTCGAGAAGCGCAAGCCCACCTTCCAGGGGCAGTAAGCCATGACCGGGTATATGCGGCTGCGGCAGATCTGCCTGGTGGCGCCGCAGCTTGCGCCCGTGATCGCCGATATCTCCGCGATCATGGGGCTCGATGTCTGCTACCGCGACGGCAACGTCGCCAAATACGGGCTCGAGAACGCGCTGCTGCCGGTCGATACGATCCTGCTGGAAGTCGTCGCGCCGTTCCAGCCGGGACCGGGCACGGCGGCCGGCCGCTTCATCGAGAAGACTGGCGGCCGCGGCGGCTACATGGCGATCTTCGCTTGCGAAGATCCCGACGCGCGCGGCGCGAATGCCAATGCGATGGGCGTGCGTACCGCGAACGTCATCACGCATGCGCCCTATCATGGCGTGCAGCTGCATCCGCGCGACTGCCGCGCGGCCTTCATCGAGTTCAACCACACCGACGGCAGCGACGACATCCTGGGGCCGTACCCGCCGGCCGGCCCGGACTGGCAGACGTCGATCCGCAAGGACACGACCCTGGCGCTGACCGAGGTCGAGATGCAGAGCCCGGAGCCCGAGGCGTTGGCGGCGCATTGGGGCAAGATCGTCGGCATTGCTGCCGATGGTGCCACGGTGAAGCTGCCGAACAGCACCTTCCGCTTCGTCCAGGGCGATAGCGAGATCATGAGCGGCTTGACGTTCAAGGTCGTCGATAAGGCCAAGGTGCTGGGGACGGCGAAAGCCAAAGGCTGCGTGGTTGATGGCGATCAGTTCCAGCTTTGCGGTGTGACGTTCAAGCTGACGGCGTGATGTTGTAACCCGGATGCAGCGAAGCAAAATCGGGGATCGCGCTCTCAGCGGATAGGCCGTCCCCGGATTGCGCTGCGCTGCATCCGGGCCACGCGGCCCGTCATCCTGAGGAGCGCGTAGCGCGTCTCGAAGGATGCACGGCCCGGCTGGTGGCCGATTCATCCTTCGAGATGGCCGCGTTGCGGCCTCATCAGGATGACGGGGTGAGGTTGAGCTCATCCCAACGATCCAATATCGTCGAACGCAACGATAACAATTGGAACGCGCCCATGCCGCATCCGCTCGATACCTTCTTTGCCCCAAAGAGCATCGCGCTGATCGGCGCGTCGCGCGATCACGAGAAGATACCCGGCCGGCTGCTCGCGATGCTGCGCAAGAACGGCTATCCGGGCGCGCTCTATCCGATCAACCCGAACTATGACGAGATCGACGGCTTGAAATGCTTCAAGTCGATCGTCGATATCGGTGCGCCGATCGATCTCGCCGTCGTCGTCATTCCCGCCCGCGCGGTGCTGACGGCGCTGGAGCAGTGCGCGGCGGTCGGCGTCAAGAACGCGGTCATCATCTCCTCGGGCTTTGCCGAGGAGGGCGGCGACAGCGCCGACATGCAGGACGCGATCGTGGCGCTGGCGAAACGGACGGGGATGCGGATCTCCGGTCCCAATGCCGAAGGCTTTTACAGCCAGGTGCAGAAGGTCGCCGCGACCTTCAGCCCGACCGTCGACGTCAAGCCGGATGCGCCGGTGCTGGTCGCGAGCCAGCGGCGGATCGGTATTGTCGCGCAGAGCGGCGGCATCGGCTTTGCGATCTATCATCGCGCCAAAGCGCTTGGCGTCGCGTTGAGCTACGTCGTCAGCGCCGGCAATGAGAGCGATCTCGCCGCCGGCGAGTTTCTCGACTACATGGTGCAGGATGCCTCGACCGACGTGATCCTGCTGTTCATCGAAGGCATTCGCGACGTCGACAAGTTCCTGGCCGCGGCGAAGCGCGCGGCGGAGATCAGGAAACCCGTGATCGTCACCAAGGTCGGCCGTTCCGGCGCCGGCGAGCGTGCGGCGGCCTCGCACACCGCGAGCATGGCGGGCTGGTCGGCGGCCTATGATGCCGTCTTCGCGAAATACGGCTTCATCGTCTCCAACGATCTCGATGAGGCCGTGACGATTGCTGCCGTGTTGACCACCAATCCGCTGCCGAAGGGCGATCGCGTCGCGGTGCTCACCGTGTCTGGCGGCGCTGGTATCTGGGGCGCCGATACCGTCTCGATGCAGGGCCTGCGGGTCCCGGAGCTTTCCGCCGGAATCCAGAACCAGATCAAGCAATGGATGCCGTCCTATGGCGCGGCGGGCAATCCCGTCGACGTCACCGCGCAGGGCGTCTCTTCCGGCGGTTTGCAGAAGAGCATCGAGTTGTTCGACGCGTCAGATGAAGTGGACGCGACGCTGGTCGTGCTGTCGCTGTCGAGCGAGACGCGGATGCCGTTCAAGGAGGTCGAGCTGAAGCCGCTGATCGCGGCGCAGCGCAAGCCGGTGGTGTTCTATTCCTACACGCTGCCGTCGTCATTCGCGCGGCAGGAGCTGGCGAAATCCGGCGTGGTGGTGCTGTCGGGACTGACCCATGTCGGCGTCGCGATGCGGCGGCTGGCGGATTATGCCGGCTTCGCGCCGGCGCCGGAGATCGCAGCAACGTCGCCGGCGCGCGATCTCTCCGCGCATCTGAAGGCGAAGACGCTCTCCGAACATGACAGCAAGTCGCTGTTGCGCGCGGCCGGCGTCGCGTTGCCGGACGAAGTGCTGGTGACCGATCGCGACGGGCTCGACGCTGCGATCGAGCGGGCCGGATTTCCGCTGGTCATGAAGATCCAGTCGCCGGCGATCGCGCACAAGAGCGAGGTCGGCGGCGTCCGCGTCAACATCGCAGCCAAGGGCGCGGCGTTCATCGCCTATCGCGACATGCTGGAGACGGTGCAGAAGGCGCGGCCGGACGCCGCGATCCAGGGCGTGCTGGTCGGGCCGATGGCCAGGAAGGGCGTCGAGATCATCGTCGGCACGATGACGGACAAGACCTTCGGGCCAATGGTGATGGTGGGGCTCGGCGGCATCACCACCGAGCTGTTCAAGGACGTGGTCTATCGCCCGGCGCCGGTCAGCGCGGCGGAGGCAACCGCGATGCTGGCGACGCTGAAGGCCGCGCCGCTGTTGCACGGCTTTCGTGGTGCGCCGAAGGCGGATGTCACAGCGCTTGCGCAGTTGATCTCGCAGATTTCAGTACTGGCGGCGCAGCATCGAAGCGAGATTGCCGAGATCGAGGTCAATCCGGTGCTGGTGCATCCGGAGGGGCAGGGCGTCACGATTGTCGATGCGCTGGTGGTGCCGAGGAGTTAATCAACCCCGTCATTCCGGGACATCGCGAAGCGATGGGCCCGGAATCCATACTCACGATCATGGTTATCGATTCCGGGCTCGCGACTGCGTCGCGCCCCGGAATGACGGGTGGAAAGAGAATGGTGTGCCCCTTCCGCGGGCCGCGGCGTATGGGTCCCGGCTTTCGCCGGGACGACCATGTGGAGAGAGCCGCGGCTACCGCCCCTTGAAGTTGGCGACGCGGCGCTCGGCGGTGGCCTTGACGCCTTCCTTGAAGTCTTCGGTGGCGCGGAGCTTGGTCTGCTCTTCCAACTCATGGTTGGTCGCGGCGAGCACGCGGTCGGCGAGGCCGGCGCGCATGGTGGCGCGGGTCGAGACCAGGCCGAGCGGGGAGCATTCGGCGATCTCCTGCGCGAGCTTCATTGCCTCGGCACGCACCTGATCCTGCGGCACCAGCACATTGGCGAGGCCCCAGCGATAGGCCTCTTCGCCGGTGACGCGGCGGCTGGTGTAGAACATCAGCTCGGCATTGTTCTTGCCGATCAGCTCCGGCAGCGTCGTCGTCAGGCCGAAGCCCGGATGGAAGCCGAGCTTGGTGAAGTTCGCGGCGAAGCGCGCCTCGGGGCAGGCGACGCGGAAGTCGGCCGAGACCGCAAGGCCGAGACCGCCGCCGATCGCGGCGCCATGGATCGCGGCGACGATCGGCTTCTTGTTGCGGAAGATGCGGACCGCCTGGACGTAGAGATGGTTGATCGGCAGGTTCGAGGCCGGATCGCTCTTGGCGCGCTCCTCTTGCTCCTGGCGGGCCGGGTCGCCGAAATTGGCGCCGGCGCAGAACGCCTTGCCCTGGGCTGCGAGCACCGAAGCGCGGATCTCGATGTTGTTGTCGAACTCCTCCAGCGCGTCGGCGATCTGGTTGATCAGCGCGACGTCGAAGAAGTTCAGCGGCGGCTTGCGGATTTCGATCAGGCCGACATGGCCGTGGGTCTCGACGCCGATATCAGTGTACTTGGTCATCTCTTGTCTCCGGTAAGGCTGCTATCTCTCGGTGCGATCGGTGTCACCTCTCCCAAGGGGAGAGGTCGATTTGCGCGAGCAAATCGGGTGAGGGGTTGTGCTCTCTCGATAGACCGTAATCCCTCACCCGGCGCTATGCGCCGACCTCTCCTTCCGGGAGAGGTCGATCGAGCGCCTGGCTGGGTCATCGATCTCATCGACTAACGCAAACCGAGCCCGCGGGCGATGATGCCGCGCAGTACCTCGGTGGTGCCGCCCTGGATCGTCAGCTTGGGTGCGGTCTTGATGGCGAAATCGAGCTGCTTCTCCAGCGTCTCGCGGTTGGTCGCGGTCTCCTCGACGAAGGCCGCGAGATCGCGCACGCGATGCGGCAGCTGCTGCTCCCACACCGTGCCGATGTCCTTGACGATGGAGGCTTCCACCACCGGCTCCTTGCCGGCTTGCAGCATGCCGGCGACGGACACCGACATGCGGCGCATGGTGTGCACCTGCGCCACCAGGCGGCCGATGCCCTCGGCGCTGCGAGTGTCCGGATTCTTGCCGACCGCACGCACCAGCTCGGTGAGCACGTAATACGTCTCGAGGAAGCGCTCGGGGCCGCTTCGCTCATAGGCGAGCTCTGATGTGGCCTGCTTCCAGGCGCCATCGACTTCGCCCAGCACGTGATCCTCCGGCACGAAGTAATCGGTGAACACGACCTCGTTGAACTCGAACTGGCCGGTGATCTGGCCGATCGGATTCACCTGGATGCCCGGCTGCTTCATCTTGACCAGGAACTGGGTCAGGCCGTGGCGGCGGTTTTCCTTGGTCGGCGGCGAGGTGCGGAAGATCGCGATCATGTAGTCGGCGATGTGCGCCGACGAGGTCCAGATCTTGGTGCCGTTGATCAGGTAACCGCCGTCGGTCTTGGTCGCGCGGGTCTTCGCCGCGAACAGATCGGAGCCGGAGTTCGGTTCGCTCATGCCGATGGCGAAGCAGACCTCGCCGCGGCAGATCCGCGGCAGGATGTCCATCTTGATGTGCTCGGGGGCGTATTTCAGCAGCACCGGGCCGCTCTGGCGGTCCGCGACGAAGAAGCGCCGGGTCGGCGCGTTCGCCACCCGCATCTCCTCGGTCACCACGTAGCGTTCGAGGAACGAGCGCTCCTGGCCGCCATATTTCTTGGGCCAGGTCATGCCGAGCCAGCCCTTGGCGCCGACGCGGCGGGAGAATTCCGGCGCGTCATTGTCCTCGCGGTTCGGCGCGTGGGGATCGAAGGTGCCGGCGGCGATTTCCTCGGCGAGGAAGGCACGCACTTCCTTGCGGAGCTGCTCGCATTTCTCGGGCAGGCGGATCGGATCGAAACGAAGGGCTGCAGTCATGATGTCCAGTCCTGATTGTTCTGCCTGATCTCAGCGCGAAGCCACCAGCGGCCACAATTCATCGGCGCCACGGTCGGCGACGAGCTTGCCGAGCTCGACCGCCCAGTGGCTCTCCGAGCCGAAATCGTCGCGCCACGCCAGTGCGCGCAGCGAATAACGGTGCAGGATGTGCTCGATGGTGAAACCGATCGCGCCGTGCACCTGGTGGGCGATGCTGCTGCCCTTCTCGGCCGCTTCCGAGCAGCGGATCTTCGCCGCCGCGGCTTCGAGGAACACCGCATCGCTATTCAGCGAGGTGGCGTTGACGATGGTGTCCGCCGCCGACGTCGCGGCAGCCAGTGCCGCGGCGTTCTCGCCGGCGAGGCGGGCGAGGTTGTGCTGCACGGCTTGGAATTTGGAGATCTTCTTCTCGAAGGCGACACGCTCGTTGGAATAGCGCACCGAGATGTCGAGCATCGCTTCCAGCGCGCCCGCGATTTGCAGGCTGCGCACCACGCCGCCCATCAGCATCAGTGTGGTCTGGTCGAAGTCCTTGGGGGCCGGCTTGGTGGTGACCGGCTGCACCTTGTCGAGCGTGACGGTGTCGTTATGATCACCGCCAAGTCCGGTGCTGGATTCGATCCGGCACTTCGCGGCATCGACCAGCGCGATCGAGATGCCGTCCTTGCCGCTTGCCAGCACCGCGAAATGTTTCGCGTCCTTGGCGAACGGCACGCGACGGGCGCGGCCGGTGAGCGAACCATCGGCGTTGAGTGTGACGCGATCCTTCGGGCTCGCAGGGACAACCGTCATCTCGCCTTCCGGCGAGGTAATCTTGCCCTGCGTCAATAGCCAGCCGGCCAGCATTGTTTCGGCCAGCGGAACAGCGATCGCATGCCGCCCGGCGACGTTGAGGACGCTGAATCCTTCGGCGAGGCTGGCGCCGGAACCGCCGAGATCGTCAGGCACCCAGGACAGCGGCAGGCCGGCGTCGGTCAACGCCTGCCACAGCGGCGCCTTCCACGCGCCCTTCTTGTCGTGATTGATGGTCTGGGCATCCGCGAGATCGGCGAAAATCTTTTCCGCGGTCTCGGCGACGATGTTTTCACTCTCCGCCACAGCGTTCCTCGTGTTGATTGGCTTGGGTCCGGCCGTTCGGCAGGGCCTGCGTGCGATGTTGTCTTGCGCTCAATGATGCGGAAAAGCCATAGCCGTGACAAGCGTTGACCGCAGGGCCACTTGCGCGGACGACATGAAGCCGGATCGGATGGATGAATTCCGCAGAGTGAACTTTCGGACGGTTCGGTTTGTATGCCACGCGCGCAACAGAATTGGTCGATGGCATCGCTTCAGTCCGCCAGATGAAACTGGATCGCCTTCCGCATCAGGTCGGCGAACTCGGTCTCCTGGGTGACCAGCGCGTCGTTCAATCCGGCCACGCACAGCACCAGCGGCTCGTTGGATTCCGCGATCGTCGGCAGGTTCATGGCAACGGCGCCCGCGCCGGGGGTGACCAGGCCGAGCGAAAAGGCATGCCCCTCGACGCGCACCTTCTTCAGCTCCAGCATCACGGCCTTGATGTCGATCTGCTGGTCGGATCGCGGCTCGTTGGCGTTGATCAGGCGCACCAGGCGGCGCACCTCCTTGTCCGGATAGGCCGACAGCAGCGCGTAACCCGATGCGGATCGCGCCAGCGGGCGCAGCGTTCCGGCCTTGACGTATAGCCGCATCGGCAGCTTGGCCTGAATGATATGGACATATTGCGCGCTGAGCCCGTTACGCACCGCGAGCATGATGGTCTCTCCGGTTTTCTCGGAGAGCTCGTTCATCAGATTGATCAGGCGCCCCCGGGTGAACAGCGCCGGGCTCAGCCAATGCCCCAGCATCGAAATCCGCGGCGTCGGGATATAGGTGCGGCGGCTGGTGTCGTAGTGCAGATAGCCGAACGCGGTCATCGTGCGCATCAGCGCTGAGGTGCTGGATTGCGGGAACTTGAGCGCGGCTGCGACCTCGATGGCGGACGCGGCCCGCTGGTGCTCCTCGAAGAATTCGAGCACGTCGAACACGCGCCGCGCCGATTTGACCGCATTGTCCATCTTCGGCAGGTCGCGCGAGGTATCGCCGGGGAAATCGGGGCCGTCGAAAGACCGCGGGCCGGCGGCCGCGCCGGCATTCGCTGCATCCTTCTTCGCCAACGGCATCGCTATCGTCCCTGCTGTGCCACCCGCCGCTTCAGCCACCAGCCATATTGCTCGGGCCAGCTGGTCCATTCGGGATCGCATCCGAGCGCCAGTGCCGTCTGCGCGGGCCAGTTCGGATTCCATAGCAGTTCGCGGCCGAGCGCAATAAGCGTCGCCTTGCCGTCCCGCAAAATGGCTTCGGCGTAGTCCGGCTCGCGGATCAGCCCGACCGCCACCGTCGCCATGCCGACTTCCTGCTGGATTCGCTCGGCGAACGGCACCTGGAAGCCCGGGGTTCGCGACACCAGCGAGTTGCCGCGCGGCAGCTTCATGCCGCCTGACGAGCAGTCCACCATGTCGATCCCGATCGCTTTCAGCTCGGCGGCGAACGCAACGGAGTCCTCGATCGACCAGCCGATGTCGACGCCATCGACCGACGAGATCCGCACGAAGGCCGGCAAATGATCCGGCCATTCCTCGCGCATGATCGCAGCGATGCGCAGCGGCAGGCGCATGCGGTTCTCGCGCGAGCCGCCATACTCGTCGTTGCGGTTGTTGGCCAGCGGCGACAGGAACGAGTGCATCAAATAGCCGTGCGCACAGTGCAGCTCGATGACGTCGTAGCCGGCGACCCTGGCGCGGCGGAACGCCTGGCGGTAGTCGTCCACCACGGCATCGATCTGCTCCGACGTCATCATCTGCGGAGCCGGCCAGCCGTCGTCGAAGGGAATGCCGCTCGAGGCCGCGATCTGCCACGGGCCTTCGCCGCGAGCCGTGACGTCGGCTTCGCCGAGGGGATTGCCACCTTCCCACGGCCGCTGCGACGAGCCCTTGCGGCCGCCATGCGCGATCTGGACCGCGGCCTTGGCGTTGAAGCCATGGATCAGCGCGGCGAGGGCGGCGTGGTCCGCGATGTGCGCATCGTCCCAGATGCCGAGGCAGCCATGGGTGATGCGCCCCTGGACGTTCACCGAGCTCTGCTCGACGAACACGAGGCCGGCGCCACCGGCGGCGAGCTTGCCGATATGCGCGGTATGCCAATCCGTGGCCCGGCCCTCGCGCGCCGAATAGGTCGCCATCGGCGAAACCATGATCCGGTTCTTCAGTTCGAGATCGCGGATTTGCAGCGGGGTAAACAGCAGCGGCAGTTCGGTCATGCGATGTCCAGCCTTGCTCGTGGTGTGTGGGGACGTGATGGCGGTCATTTCTTCAGCAGCGGGCAGGCGCTTTCCTCTGGTGTCGCGAATGCTTCCTTGCCCGGGATGACCTGAAGCAGCTTCTCGTAGTCCCAGGCGCCCTTGGATTCCGCCGGCGATTTCACTTGCACGAGATACATGTCGTGGATGAGCTGGCCGTCCTCGCGCAGATAGGCGTTGCGCGCAAAGAAGTCGTCGATCGGCATGTTCTTCATCTGCGCGATCACCTTGGGGCCTTCGTCGGTGCCGGACTTCTCGACCGCCTTGAGATAGTTCATGACCGCGGAGTAGAGACCGGCCTGAACCATGGTCGGCCGCTTTTTGGTCTTCGCCATGTAGCGCGCGGCGAAATCGCGGGTCTTGTCGTCGAGATCCCAATAGAAGGCGGTCGCGAGTTGCAGTCCCTGTGCCGCCTGCAAGCCGATCGCGTGGATGTCGCTGGTCTGCATCAGGAAGGCCGCGAGCTTCTGCTGCTGCGCCATGCCGAATTCCTGCGCCTGCCGGATCGAATTGGCGAGGTCGCCGCCGGTGTTGGCGAAGGCGATCACGTCGGCCTTCGAGCTCTGGGCCTGTAGCAGATAGGACGAGAAATCCATGCTGTTGAGCGGATGCCGCACCTCGCCGGCGATGCTGCCGCCGACCTTCTCCACGGTCCTGGCCGCGTCGTTGCGCAAAGCGTGGCCGAAAGCGTAGTCGACCGTGACGAAATACCAGCTCTTGGCGCCTTCCTTCGCCAGCGCCCGCACCGTGCTGTTGGCGAGCGCGTAGGTGTTGTAGGTCCACTGCACTGAATTCGGCGAGCAGCCCTTTCCGGTCAGATCGGACGAGCCGGCCGACGACACCAGCATCGCCTTGTTCTTCTGCTTGGTCAGTTCGAGCACGGCGAAGGCGACGGCGGAGTTGGCGAAATCGACGATGACGTCGACATTCTCCTGCTCGTACCAGCGTCGCGCGATGCCGGCACCGACGTCGGCCTTGTTTTGATGGTCGGCATCGACCATCGCGATCGGCTTGCCCAGCACCTTGCCGCCGAAATCCGCGATCGCCATCCGGACCGCTTCGACTGCTCCGGGGCCGGCAGCGTCGGCGTAAAGGCCGGCCTGATCGGTCAGTACGCCGATCTTCACCATGTCGTCGGAGATCTGCGCGCGGGATGGTGTGGCGAAGGCGGCAGACAGGATTGCGGCGCTCGCGGCGATCCATCCGTAGGTCGATCTCATTGTCGTTCGTTTCCTCTAGTTCGATTGCCTGATGGCGTTGGCTTTCTCTTGCCGCAGGTCGATCATGCCGGGATGCGATAGCGGGTCCCGGTCTGCGCCGAGCAACACGTGCTTCTGGATCTTGTTGGTCGAGGTCAGCGGCAACTCGGTGACGAAAGCGATCCACGCCGGCAGCTTGAAAGCCGCGAGGCGTTCGCGGCAGAACTGGAAGATGTCCTGCGCAAGCTCGCGTGAGGCCGTGGCACCGTCATCGGTCACGATGAACGCCGCGACCTCCTCGTCGCGGATCGGATCGCGCGCGGCGACGACCGCCGCCTGCTTGACCAGCCCGGACGTGGTCAGCACGGCTTCGACCTCCGCCGCCGAGATGTTCTCGCCGGCGCGGCGGACCAGATGCTTGAGGCGATCGACGAAAACGAAGGCGCCGTCCGCGTGCTGCCAGGCGCTGTCGCCGGTGTGAAACCAGCCGCCGCGCCAGGCCTGCTCGGTCGCCTCGAAATCCCTGAGATAGCCGGAGAAGAAGCCGCGCCGCGGCGTCGCTTCCGAGTGGCGCACGCAGAGTTCGCCGATCGATCCAGGTGGCACGGGATTGTCGTCTCCATCGAGGACGATCATCTCGAGGCCCGGCTCGCTGCGGCCGATGGTGTTGGTTTCGAGGTGGCGCGGCTCGACCGTGTTGAACGGACTGCGCCCGGTTTCGGTCATCCCCCAGCCCTCGACGAACGGGATGCCGAAGCGGTCGCGGGCGCGTGCGCGCTGCTCGGGATTGGCGCCGACGCCCATCGAAAAGCGCAGCGCATGGGCTTTCTCGTCCGGCGTCTCCGGCTGGGCGAGCAGGGCCGCGACGATGACGCCGAGATAGTGCAGCACGGTGGCCCGGCAGGCGACGATGTCGCGCCAGGCAAATTTGGCGTTGAAGCGCTCGGGCAGGATCAGGCAACCGCCGGTCAGCATCATCGCGATCGGCGTCAGCGTCAGGCCGGCCATGTGGAACAGCGGCAGCGGGCTGTAGAGCCGCTCCGTACCGGCATGATATGTCGCCTCGCCGCCGCGGCCGATGTACCAGCGGCCGGTCGAGACCACGTATTCGTTGGTCAGGATGCATCCCTTCGGACGCGCCGTCGTGCCTGACGTGTAGAGCAGCGCAGCCTCGGTCTCGCTTCCCGGTTCGCCGGCACGAGGTGGCGGCCGCTTGGCAGGCGGGATCTGCGTCGCGCTTGCGCCGAGGTCGTCACCAGACACCTCAAGCACGGGCACCGCGCCGGTCAGCGTCTTCTGCAATTCCTTCTGATCGTGCAGCGTGACGATCAAATCGGGCTCGGCATGCGCAATGAGATATTCGATTTCCGCGGCGCGATAGGCCGGGTTGATCGGAATGATCGAGACGCCGAGGCTGTTGAGCGCCAGCCAATGCACGATGAAGTCGGGCCGGTTCTCCAGCAGCAGGCAGGCGCGATGCCCATGGCCGAAGCCGGATGCGCGATACCGGTCGCGTAATGCGCAGACCTGCCGCGCGATGTCGCCATAGGACAGTTCGACGCCGTCGGGAAAATATGCGCGGTCGGGCCGCGCGGGAATGCAGAGAAAGGGTTTGAACGCTGCCGGATCGGACGTCGCAGCGAACACGCTGAACACGGTGTACATCGTGGCGAAACTTCCCTTGGGCGACCGCTGATCGATGTCAACGACGCGGGCCGGAGAGGCGGCTGCTTCGTTGAGCGCATGGTGATGCGATCGCGACGTTGCGCGGAAGCTATAGGCGCGAATAAGATGCTGTCAAATCTATTATGAGTTTCTATAAAACTCATATGTGGTTTGAACTCAAAATCAGGGGTGATGCGATGAAGATGCATATGTTGTCCGGCGGGCGCTTGCGGATGTCGAAGCGGACCTATCTTCCCGATGCGGCGCGCGGCGAGATGATCGACCTTCCGGTGTCCTGCGTGCTGTTGCGGCATACCCAGGGCAACGTGCTGTTCGACACCGGATGTCATCCTGACGTTGCGACCGATCCGGAAGGCCGGCTCGGCACGCTCGCCAAATACATGCAGCCGATCATGCCGGCGGACGATCACGTGCTAACCAGCCTGAAGGCCGTCGGCCTCGGTCCCGACGATATCGACGTGGTGATCTGTTCTCACCTGCACACTGATCATTGCGGCTGCAATGCCTTCTTCAAGAAGGCGACGGTCTTCGTCCACGCGCTCGAGATCGAGGCGGCGAAGGCCGATAACGCGTTCGATCGCGGATACATCAAGGCGGATTGGGATCATCCGCTGAAGACGGAGATCTTCGACAAGCAGATGGATGTGTTCGGTGACGGCAGGTTGACGCTGATCCCGCTGCCGGGACATTCGAAGGGCACGACCGGCGCGCTGGTCAAGCTGGATCAGAGCGGCGAATATTTGCTCGCGTCAGACTCGCTCAGCGTGCGCGCCAATCTCGACCAGCGGGTCTCGCCGCGGAACAGCCTCGACGTCGATCAGTTCCTGAACTCGCTGGAGGAGATCGCAAGACTCGAAGCATCCGGCGTCAAGATCATCTGCGGCCATGACGAGGCGCAATGGGCCGGCCTGCAAAAGGGTCCGAACGCCTACACATAGGATAGGCGCTGTTTGCAGATACTGTTCCGCGCGATATGGTATGCCATCGCCGGAATTCATCTGGCTCACAACAACAAGGAAAATGCAGATGTCCAAGGATGGTTTGTGCGCGATCGTGACGGGATCGGCATCGGGGCTCGGCGCCGCCACCGCGCAAATCCTCGCCACGCAGGGCGCGCGCATCATCATCAACTATTCCAACAGCAAGGCGGAGGCTGAGGCGACGGCCGAGCTCTGCCGCAAGCAGGGCGCTGAGGTGCTGGTGGTACAAGGCGACGTCTCGCGTGACGAGGACTGCAAGAAGATCGCGGCCGCCGCGCAGGGTTGGGGCCGCGTCGACGTGCTGGTCAACAATGCCGGCACCACCAAGCATGTGCCGCATCACAATCTCGACGGCCTGACCGCGGAAGACTTCCAGCGCATCTATGCCGTCAACACCATCGGCCCGTTCCAGATGGTCCGCGCGGCGCGTGCGCTGCTCGAAGCCGGCGCGAAAGCTTCCGGCCGTCCCTCGGCGGTGGTCAACGTTTCCTCGGTCGCCGGCATTTCCGGCGGCGGCTCGTCGGTCGCCTATGCCGCGAGCAAGGGCGCGCTCAACACCATGACGCAGTCGCTGGCGCGTGCGCTGGCACCATTGATCCGCGTCAACACGGTGTGTCCGGGTTACATCGATACGCCCTGGTTCACCAAGGGCCGCGGCGAAGACGGCGCCAAGCAGGTGCGCGATGCGGTGGTCGCGCGGGTGCCGCTGAAGGTCGCCTCGACGGCCGAGGACATTGCCAATCTGGTCTGCTTCCTGGCGAGCCCGGCGTCGAGCAACATGACCGGCGAATTCGTCCGCATGGACGCTGGCATGCACCTGATTCAGTGATTCGGCGTCCGTGTCGTTTGCCGAAAGCGAAATGCCCGGGCTTTGGCCCGGGCATTTTGATTTTGAAGCCGTGTTGTGACGCGTTCTATCTATTTCCGATATCCGGGATCACGCGCGCCGCGACCAGCCGATTCCAGATGAACAGCACCACCAGCGCGCCGATCGTAGCGGTGATGAAGCCCGCGCCCTGTTCGGGACCGTAGTGGCCGATCGCCTGGCCGATGAAGGTCGCGAGGAACGCGCCGGCGATGCCGAGCACCGTTGTGAGAATGAAGCCGCTTGGATTGTTCGGCCCCGGCGACAGGAACCGCGCGATGATCCCCGCGACAAAACCGACGATGATGACCCAGATGATGCCGCCCATGACTGTCGTCCTCCTCAGATGGAATCAACGCTGCCGTCAAAGCCTGCCGTGCAGCTCGTCGCCGCTCGGCAGCCGTCCGTCCGGTGTCAGATGATTGATCGCGTCGGGCAGGTACTGGCTGAGCCCCTGCAGCAGTTCGTCGCGCGACAAGCCGCTCTGCGACGCCAGCGAGTTGATCTGATCCGCGCCAAGCGCGTTGGCGAGGTCGCCGGGCGAGATCTGCTTGTTGGGACCGTTGCTGACCCATGAACTGGCCGCGTCGCCCTGGCCCTTTTGCTGCAATTGATTGAGCAGATCGCCGAGGCCGCCGCTGAGCACGCTGCCGGCCGCACCGCCCGCGAGCAGGCCGCCGAGTCCGCCCTTGAGCAGGTCGCCGAGACCGCCACCGCCGGCTCCGCCGGGCAGGCTCGCGGTCACATTGCCGGGAAGCGGCGGCGCCTGCGCCGGCCGCGGGTCAGGGGCGGTCGCGCCCGGCTGGCCGCCGGAGAAATGCTTGACCGCCTTCCAGGCGAGCAGCGCCATGATGGCCATCGTGATTGGCGACATGCCGCCGCCGCTCGAACTGTCGGATGATGTGCTTGGCGCGCTCGGACCGCGGGGCCCGTTCTGCATGCCGTTGAGTACGTCGAGTAAACCCATGATCGTCTCCTGCCGCAACCGTGCCCCGTGCCGGAAACATAGCTTCGGCCCATGACGGTTACAAGGCGGGGCATCGGGGCCGTGGCGCATCGAAATAGGCAGACAGTCCCCGGTCTGCTATCGAGTTGCGATGAACGGACGTTTAGCCAGATGAACCGGGACCGGTCGATCGGCATCGCGGGCGCCGGCAGTATCGGCTGCTTCGTCGGCGGCATGTTGGCCGCCGCAGGCCGCCGCGTCACGCTGCTGGCGCGGCCACGGCTGATCCAGGAGATCACCGCCAGCGGCCTGCGGGTCAGCAGTTTCGACGGCTCCGAGCAGACGGTATCCGCGGACCGACTCACGCTATCCGACGATCCATCGATCCTGCACGATGTTCAGACGGTGCTGGTGACGGTGAAGAGCGCCGACACACGCGAGATGGCCGAATTGGTCGCCCGCCACGCGCCTTCTGACGCGGTGGTGGTCAGCCTACAGAATGGCGTCGGCAATTTGCCGGTGCTGCGCGACGGCCTGCCGGGGCGCAAGGTGCTCGGCGGCATGGTGCCGTTCAATGTGGTCGCGCTCGGCGACGGCCGCTTCCATCGCTCGACGTCGGGCGACATCGTGATCGCGCAGGATGATGCCGGCACCGCGGCAGGGCTTTCGGTGCCCGGCCTTGCGATCAGCAGCACCGCCAATATCGACGGCGCGCAATGGGGCAAGCTGATCGTCAATCTCAACAATGCGCTCAATGCGCTGTCCAACATTCCGCTGCGGCAGCAACTCGCGCAGCGCGGCTGGCGCCGGCTGCTCGCCGACCAGATGGCCGAGGGTATCGCCGCCGTGCGCGCCGAAGGCATCGTGCCGGTATCGCCGACGCCGCTGCCATCGAGCTGGATGCCGCCATTGCTGCGGCTGCCGGACGCACTGTTCGGCATGCTGCTCGGCCGCACCATGAAGATCGATCCCGAGGCGCGCTCCTCGATGTGGGAGGATCTGCAGCGCGGTCGGCGCACCGAGATCGATTACCTTCAGGGCGTGATTGCCGCGATCGCAGATCGCCGCGGCCTCGACGCGTCGTTGTCGCGCCGCGTCATCGCGCTGGTTCGGGCGGCGGAGGCAGACGGCAAGGGATCACCGGGGCTGACACCGGAGCAGATTCGCGCGGGATAAGCGGCGAACGGAGATGTGACATCATGAGACCAGCTTGCGCCGCACTCGTCATTGTCATCGCGTTGGCCGGCAGCGCCGTTCGCGCCGCGCCGCCGACCGTGACGCCGTCGCCGGGTTATGACGCGCGCTTGCAGGAGCAGCGCGCGGCCGCCGCGGCATCGAGCCAGTCCGCGACATCAGAGCGCAAGCCGGTCGCGGTCGCCGACTATGCCGGTTCGATCAGTGTGTACCGGCGCGCCAATCGGATGCCTGCGGTGACGCTCGACGCGAAGCTGAATGCGATGGCGCTGAAGCAGGCGCAGGCGATGTCGGCGACCGGCTCGGTCAGTCATTCCGCGGGCGGCAGCTTCTTCACGCGCATCGCGCCGCTGAAGAAGCAGCGCGCCGCTGAAAACATCGGGGCCGGCTTCATCGCCTTCGCCGAGATGCTGAAGCAGTGGGAGAATTCGCCGGGTCATCGCGAGAACCTGCTGATGCCGGGCGCCAAGCGTGTCGGTGTCGCCTTCGTCGACAATCCGAAGTCGCCGTACCGCAGGTTCTGGGCGATGGTGATCACCGACTGATATTGCGAGATCAGTTGCGCTTCGCGAGCTTGGTCGGCGACAGCGAGGGCGGCGTGAACAGCTTCTTCAGATCGTTCAATCCGTCCGAGAGCCGCGGCCAGTCGCAGGAGAAGGTACCCTTCACGCAGCTGCGCACCCGCGGTCGCGCCTCGGGAACGGGGACGGCCGCGACCCGCGGCTTGCTCGGTCGTGCAACCGGGACCGGGATTTTCGCCGGCTCGCTGCGCACCGGCTCGCTGTGCAATGACGCCTGCTGGATCCGCGGCGCCTGCTCGCGCTGCTTTTCCTGCCGCTCGAGCTGCTTGGCGTTGAACGCCGCGACGATGCTGGAGCGACGCTGCGTCTCGAGGTAGCCGGTATATTCCTGGTCGATCTTCTTCTGCTCGTCCGGCGTCGGATTGGGACCGGCGATGTCGAAGCTGCGGTCCTGCATGAAGTCGTAATAGGTGTAGCCGCCGCCCACCTTGCGGCGCCCGGCAAACTTGGCGTTGCAATCGGCGAGTTGCGCGGTCTTGTCTTCCTTGGTCTTCGCCTTTTCGGCGAGGTCGGCGCAATCCTCGAAATCCTTCGGCCCGCTGCGCCACCATTGCGCATGCGCAGTGATGGGCGCCAGCGTGACAGCGGCGACCAAAACGGCAACAGCCAACGTCGATGATCGTGACGGCATCACGGACATTGCAACCAAACCCGAACGACACAGAGTGAGCGGATTGTCGTCATTTTAGTGACGCTTGTCACCCAGGAACCCGACGAATTCGCCAACCCTTGGAACTGCGATCGGCCCCTGTGTCTGATGGAACACAGCGGCGTGCATCATTGGAATGATTGGAAGAATTCTGATCGTCCGGCGCGGGCGGATCGGAACAATTCGACTTGAATCGTTCACCTCACCCGAAGCGATGATCGGTCCCGTTCAATGCCACGCGGCAGAAGCTGGCGGCGATTGCAACGACGTCCTCGATCGGTTGCGGATATTGCCTCGACACCCAGCGCAGTGCGATCGAGATCACGGCGCCGACCATGCCGATCGAGAGCAGCGCGGCCGTCGCGGCATTGTCGCCGCGTTTCGAATCGCGCCTCGGCGGCACCAGGATGTCGCTGAACACACGTCCGGCGTCGAGCTTGACGGCATCGACCGCCGGGCTGATGCCGGAGATTTCCAGCAGGAAGACCCGCGCGGGCTTCGGGTGCTGCTTCAGCCGTGTGAAATACAGCGTCAGCGCGGCGCGCAGTCTTGCTTCGGCGTCGTCGCCGGCAGCCGCCGCGGCAGCGGTCATCTCCGCGTGCAAATGGCCGACGACATGGCCGTAGGCGGCGATCAGCAGGGCCTCGCTGTTGGCGAAAGACTCGTAGAAATAGCGCTCGGTCAGCTCGGCCGCCTCGCAGATCGCCTTGACCGTCGCGCCGCGGTAGCCGACCTCGCCATAGACCTCGACCGCCGCGTCGATCAGCTTGAGCCGCCGCTCGGTGCGGCGTTCCTCGGCGTCCATGCCGCCGTAGAGGCGGGCTTTCCGGCTGCTTGCCATGGAAGGGTATTGACATGAGCCATTGTCAGATGTCAAGTTATCTGACAATACGGATTGTCAATTCTGCCACGGGAGGGTCAGGGCATGTCCGCGCATTTCGACGTGTTGATCGTAGGGGCCGGGCTGTCGGGCATCGGCGCCGGCTATCATCTGCAGACCAACTGTCCTGACCGCAGCTACGCCATTCTCGAAGGCCGCGATTGCATCGGCGGCACCTGGGATCTGTTCCGCTATCCCGGCATCCGCTCCGACTCCGACATGTACACGCTCGGCTATTCGTTCCGGCCGTGGACCGCGCCGAAGGCGATCGCGGACGGACCCTCGATCCTGAACTATGTCCGCGAGACGGCGCGCGTGTACGGCATCGACCAGAAGATCCGCTTCAACCACCGCGTCGTGCGCGCCGACTGGTCGTCCGCGGATTCACGATGGACGGTCGAGGTCGAGCGCGGGCCGGAGAAGACCATCGAACGCCTGACCTGCAATTTCCTGTTCATGTGCAGTGGCTACTACAAATACGAGCACGGCTATACGCCCGACTTCCCCGGTATTGCCGACTTCGCCGGCCGCGTCGTCCATCCGCAGAAATGGACCGGTGACATCGACTACGCGGGCAAGAAGGTGGTGGTGATCGGCAGCGGCGCGACCGCGGTGACGCTGGTCCCCGAAATGGCCAAGACCGCCGCCCATGTCACGATGCTGCAACGCTCGCCGACCTATGTCGTGGCGCGGCCTGACGAGGACAAGGTTGCCAACTGGCTGCGCGCGCGGCTGCCGGCCAAGCTCGCCTATGGTCTCACCCGCTGGAAGAATGTGCTGTTCGGGATGTATTTCTACCGGCTCTGCAAGCGCGATCCGGAGCGCGTGAAGAAGCTGATCCTCGGCGGCGTGCGCCACGCGCTTGGTCCCGACTACGACGTCGCGACGCATTTCACGCCGCGCTACAATCCGTGGGACCAGCGGCTCTGCCTGGTGCCGAACGGCGACCTCTTTCAATCGCTGCGCAGCGGGGCGTCGTCCGTCGTCACCGACCAGATCGAGACCTTCACGCCCGGCGGCATCAAGCTCAAGAGCGGCAATGCGCTCGACGCCGATGTCGTGGTCACCGCGACCGGCCTCGATCTCGAGGTGCTTGGCGGGCTCGAGATCAAGGTCGACGGCGCTGACGTCGATCTGTCGAAGACCATGAACTACAAGGGGCTGATGTACAGCGGTGTGCCGAACCTCGCTGCCGCCTTCGGCTACACCAACGCGTCATGGACGCTGAAATGCGACCTGACCTGCGAATATGTCTGCCGCATGCTCAACCACATGAAGGCGAATGGCTACGCGCAGGTCACGCCGCGGCGGAACGATCCTGACGTCACCGAACTGCCCTGGGTAGATTTTTCTTCAGGCTACATCCAGCGTGCGGCCGCCAGATTCCCGAAGCAGGGCTCGCGCCGGCCGTGGCGGCTCTACCAGAACTATGCGCTGGATCTCGTCACCCTGCGTTTCGGTTCGCTGAAAGACGGAGCGCTGGAGTTTATGCCGGCACGCGGGCCAACTGCCACGATCGGCTCACCGTCGAAATCGGTCGGCCAGGCGGCGTAGCGGCGGGGGGCTCCGCCGCGTACCATGCAAGGGATTGAAACTACTGCGGTTTGGTGCAGTTCGTGCACGGCGCTGCGATTTTCAGTTCCAGGTAGTCCTGTGTCGGCGGTATCTTGACACAGTCGACCTTGGAGGTATTAAATCGATTTATTGGAAGTATTTAATATTATCAGGAGAGGGCACATGGCAATTAAGTCATTACTCTCGGCGAGTGTGGTTGCCGCACTGACACTAGGCTCGCTCGGGACCGCAAGCGCCGCAACGTTTGACAGTGGAACGCTGGGTTTCCAGTACTATTCATACGGCGGCGCATATAGCGGCCCCGGGAGCCCGAGCACCCTCACATTGCCGGGCGGCAGCGCGCAGTTCTTCAACTACTTCACGGTCAGCGCGTCCGGAAATCAGATCACCTTCACGTATCTGAGCGATACGACCTGGAGTCCTTCCGGCACGTCCTACAACGCCAATGGCGTCTTCATCGACAATGGCGCGCTTTTGACGGCGGGAAGCGGCGTTCCCAGTTTCACGAGCGTCTCGCTGGACCCATCGTCCATCCTGACGGGGTCGACATTCGACGCAAGCGGTGTGACGTTCGACTCGACGCATATCGGAACGGCCTGGGCCAACGTATTCTTCAAGGCGGGTGACACCGTCGTCCTCGACGTGAACTCCGCGGTTTCGTCGGTGCCCGAGCCCTCGACCTGGGCGATGATGATCATCGGCTTCGCCGCGCTCGGCTTCGTGGCCTATCGTCGCCGCGATTCTTCTGCGTTGGCGTGATCTCGCCCTCGCTTCGGCTGTAAAACCCTGATGAAAGCCTGTCCCGAACGTGCAGTCGGGACGGGCTTTCGTCGGGAACTGCTCTTGGAAATCCCTCGAGAGAGCCGTTTCGGCCGCTCGAACGGCACCGCTGCGGGCCACAACTTCACCCATCAGGGACCTCGCGACAGGCTGGCGATCACGCGTTGCGTTTGATATGGGATGCGACGCGGGCTCGCGGTCCCGTAGCTCAGCCGGATAGAGCGACGGTTTCCTAAACCGTAGGTCGGAAGTTCGAGTCTTCCCGGGATCGCCATTCTCCGCCTGACGGCGCCAAATCGCGCCGGAAGCGCGCCCGCAGTGCGATCGGCCCCCCCCCGGCGTCCGGCCCCCAAAGCTCACCCAGCGAGTTCATCCCAAATTAGGGAAAGCCCGGGACTATGGGGCGGGGCACCGGAAGACCACGCGCATGCGAGCGAGCGTTCCAGAACGGGTTGAGCAGAGGGACGGCGCCGCCCCTCGCGATCCGCTGCGTTCAACGCTGCGGCCGCTTGTCGTCGACCTCGACGAGGTGATGGTCCCGGAAAGCGCGCTTCCGCTGGGGATGGCCGGGCTGAGCACCCGCTTTCGCGCGATCACTGCCGCGGTTGCCGCGGCGCTTGGACCGGAAGCGGGACCTGGGCGTGGCACTGATGCGTCGGGTTTCGATCCGTCCGGTGCACAGTTCGACCACGACGTCGTGACGTTCCTGTTGCAGGTACTGGGCGAGGGCCGCCCGGTCTATCTGTGCTCGGAAACCTATCCCGAGCCGTTCGTCAGCGCGGTCGCGGCGCATCTCGGCGTGTTCACCGCATGGGGCGTCGGACCGGGCGGCCAATCGTCGTCGGTGCCGCGCGAGCAGCTGCCGCCCTCGCTCAATCAGGGTTTTGACTACATCGGCAGCGCGACGGTGGCGTTGCCCGGCTCCGCGTCGCGCGTGGTGCGCCCCGGGCGATCCGGGCCGGCAGGGCCTGCGCGCGCCAGCGTGCGCAACTGGCTGAAACTGTTCCGGGTGCATCAATACGCCAAGAACGCGCTGGTGATGGTGCCGCTCCTGACCGCGCACAAATTCACGCTCGCATCGGCCGCGACGTCGCTGCTTGCAGTGGTCGCGTTCTCGCTCTGCGCGTCGGCTGCCTACATCCTGAACGATCTGCTCGACATCAAGGCCGATCGTGCGCATCCGACCAAGCGCAACCGTCCGATTGCAAGCCGCGTCGTCCCGGCGTCGCAGGCCGTGGGCGCGATGGGGCTGGTGCTGGCCGTGGCGTTCGCGATCGCCCTCTCGATATCGGTCGAGTTTTGCGGTGTGCTTTTCGGCTACTTGGTGCTGACCACGTCCTATTCGTTCTGGCTCAAACGCATCACGACCGTCGACGTGGTCGTGCTGGCGACGCTTTACACCGTTCGCGTGATCGGCGGCGCGGTCGCCATCGACGTGCCGATATCGGAATGGCTGCTGGCATTCTCGCTGTTCATCTTCATGTCGCTGGCGCTCGTGAAGCGCTACATCGAGCTCGCTAGCCAGCCGGACGGCGCGGTGCTCGCTGCGCGCGGTTACCAGGTCGACGACAAGTCGATGGTCGCGATCCTTGCGGCAGCATCCGGTTTCAATGCCGTCGTGATTTTCACGCTCTACATCTCGTCCGATACGGTTCGCGCGCTTTACAGCTATCCGCAACTGCTCTGGGCCGGCTGTCCGATATTGATGTACTGGATCAGCCGCGTGATGTTGTTCGCGCAGCGCGGGTTGATCGACGACGATCCGGTGACGTTTGCGCTGAAGGATCGCGCCAGCTGGGTCGCCCTCGGCGCGATCGGCGTCATCATGCTTGCCGCCATCTAGCGATGCCGGCGGCTGTATTGCCAGGACGTGCGATGGCGGCTTCCAGCCCTGAGGGGATTGGCCTGTCCGGCTGGGGCAACTATCCCAAAGTGCCGACCGACCTGCTGGCGCCGCAGACGCCCGCCGGCGCGCGCGACCAGCTGCTGGCGCGGACCGGCGTCATCGCGCGTGGAGCAGGCCGCGCCTATGGCGATGCGGCGATCGGCGCGCAATCCACGATCTCGTCGCGCGGCCTGAACCGGATGCGCAGCTTCGACGCTGCGACTGCCCAACTGACAGTGGAAGCCGGCGTAACCATCGCCGACATCCTGGCAGCCTTCGAGCCGCGGGGCTTCTTCCTCCAGGTCGTGCCGGGCACCAAATTCGTGACGGTCGGCGGTGCGATTGCGGCCGACGTCCATGGCAAGAACCATCATCGCGATGGCGGCTTCGGCACTATCGTCGAGTCGTTCCGCCTCGCGCTGCCGGGCGGCGAGATCGTCACCTGCTCACGCTCGGAGAACGCCGCGCTGTTCGCGGCGACGCTCGGCGGCATGGGCCTGACCGGCATGATCCTCGATGCGACGCTGCGGCTGCTGCCGATCGAGACCGGCTGGCTGCGGCAGGACACCCGCGTCGCCAGCAATCTCGACGCGGCGATCGATCAGCTGGAAGGCAGCGCATCGACCACCTATTCGGTGGCCTGGATCGATTGCCTCGCGCGCGGCACAGCGCTTGGACGGTCGCTGGTCTATCTGGCCGAGCACGCCACGCGCCGCGACAAGGATAGGCTCGGACCCGACCTCGAGCCGTTCCCGCGCCCACGCTACCAGCGGCTGTCGGTCCCGGAACTGTTTCCCGGATGGCTGCTCAACCGGGCGTCGATGCGGGCGTTCAACGAGCTGTACTTCCGCCGCGGCGCCGCGCATCAGGACGAACAGCGGCTGGTGCATTGGGACCCTTACTTCTTTCCGCTCGATGCGATCGCCGACTGGAACAGGATCTACGGGCGACGCGGTTTCGTGCAGTATCAGTGCGTGATCCCGCAAGGCCGCGCGCGTCCCGTTCTCGCCGAAATGCTGGATCGGGTCTCCCGGCGCGGCGATGCGTCGTTTCTTGCCGTGCTCAAGCAACTCGGCGAGGGCGGCGGGCCGATGTCGTTCCCGCTCCGCGGTTACACCCTGACAATGGATTTCCCCGTCACCGCCACGCTGTTCGCGTTTCTCGACCAGCTCGACGCGCTGGTGGTCGAGGCCGGCGGCCGGCTCTACCTCGCCAAGGACGCGCGCCAGTCGCGCACGACATTCGAATCCGGGTATCCCGGCCTCGCGGTCCTGCGGGATATCCGTCAGCAGACCGGCGCGAATACGCGCCTTGCATCCCACCTTTCAGCACGGCTTGGAATTTGATGACCGGCACAAGATCAATTCTGGTGATTGGCGGCAGCTCGGATATCGGGCATGCGACCGCGCTGCGCTACGCCAAGGAAGGCTGGCGCGTGATGCTCGCCGCCCGCGATTTCGAGGCGGCACGGCGCAATGCGGACGATATCGGGACGCGAAGCGGCGTCGAGACGTCGGTCCAGGCGCTGGACGTGCTGCAGACCGCGCAACTCGCCGGCTTCATCGCCGCCCTTCCCGTGCTTCCCGACTCCGTTGTGTGCGTCGTCGGAGAGCTCGGCGATCAGCCGCGGGCCCAGACCGATCCGGAGCTCGCGACGACGATCATGCGCACGAATTTCGAGGCGCCGAGCCTGCTGCTCGAACGGTTCGCGCAAGCCTTCGAGAAACGTGGCTCGGGAACCATCGTCGGGGTCAGCTCGGTCGCCGGCGACCGCGGCCGGGCCTCGAACTACTACTACGGCGCGGCCAAGGCCGGCTTCTCGCAATTCCTGTCCGGGCTGCGCAACCGCCTGGCGCTGGCGGGCAAGGTCCGCGTCATCACCGTCAAGCCCGGCTTCGTGCGCACCAAGATGACGGCGCATATGAAGCTGCCGGCGCCGCTCACCGTCGATCCGGATCGGGTCGCCGAGGATATCTTCCGGGCCGACGTCACGAAGCCGCGTGACGTGATCTACGTGGCGAGACGCTTTCAACTGGTGATGGCCGTGATCTGCGCGCTGCCGGAGGCGATCTTCAAGCGGATGCGCATCTGATGTCCGGCGTCGCCGCTGACCGCGCGCCGTTGCCGCGATCCGCCGCGATCTGGCGAAGCGTCCCGCTGCTGGCGGCATTGCTGTGGCTCGGCCTGTTCGCGGCGGCGCTGATATTCAGCGTCATACTCTGCGATGGCCGGTTCATCTTCGCGCTGGATGATCCCTACATCCATCTCGCCGTCGCCGATCACATCCGGTCCGGCGGTTACGGCGTCAACGCGTCCGAATACTCGTCGCCGAGCTCCTCGATCATCTGGCCCTATCTGCTGGTCGTGACCGAGGCGCTGCATCTCGGGGCATTTGGCCCGCTTTTGATCAACGCCGCGGCGGCGGCCGGCACGATCGTGGCCTTCTTGCGCATTCTCGAAACGGCGGGCCTGCTCGATCCCGTGCGCGGGAAGCCGCTCTGCGCCTTCGTCGCACTGCTGGCGATTCTCTCGTCGAGCGCGATCGCCTTGCCGTTGACCGGCATGGAGCACAGTGTTCACGTCTGGGCCACGGTCGCGACCTTCGGGGGTCTCACCGAGGCCGCGCGTGGGCGATCGCCGACCCCCGTGCATTTCATCGCGCTCGTGCTGCTGCCGCTCATTCGTTTCGAGGGCGCGGCCTTTGCGCTGGCGGCGATCGCGGGATTCGCGCTGCTCGGCCAGCGCCGCTTTGCAGGCGGGGCCGCCGTCGCGATCGCCTGCGCGTTCGCGGGATACTTCGCGCGGATGGCCTCGCTAGGTCTCCCGCTTCTGCCGAGCTCGGTGTTGCTCAAGTCGCATGTCGCCGAGACGGCGTATGAAGGAACCGCGGCGTTCGCTCCCATCCTGCACAATCTCGCCGCCAGCTTCGATGACCCCACCGGCTTCCGGTTGATGCTGCTCGGTCTTGCGCTTGCCTGCGCAATGTGGCCGCTGCGCTCGGATCGGGGCGCGCTGATCGTCTGCGCGACGGTGCTCGCCGCGATCGGCGCGCATCTCGCTTTTGGTCAGTATGGCTGGTTCTATCGATATGAAGTCTACGTCATGGCGCTCGCGGTGCTGGCCCTGCTCTATGCCGTGGCGCATGCCAGGACCCGCCTCAGCGCGCCGCAATGGACCGCCGCTACGCTCGTCAGCGTCGCATTGGCCGGCTTCGTCAGCGTGGGCTACGTCAGTGCCGCGCTGGAGACGCCGTTCGCCGCACGCGGCATCTACGAGCAGCATTATCAGCTGAGCCGGTTTGCCCAACAGCTCTACAGGGGGCCAGTCGCCGTCAATGATCTTGGGCTGGTCGCCTGGAAAGATCCGGACTTCGTGCTGGATCTCTGGGGGCTCGGTTCGGAGCGCGTGCGCAAGGCGAAGCTCGCCGACCGCTACGGTCCAGGCGAGATGGCCGCGCTCGCCGACGAGTACCATGTCGGCGTCGCCATGATCTACGACAGCTGGTTTCCAAAAGGCGTGCCGGCCGCCTGGAAGAAGGTCGCAACCCTGCACACAATTCCGGTCACGGGCGAGCAGGGCGATGTGGTGTTCTACATCACGCCGGCGGCGGATCCGAAGGTCGTTGCCAGCGCACTGAAGGCGTTTGGGCCGACGCTGCCGGCGCGGGATCGTCTTGAAATGAACGCGCAATGAGCGCTGCGTGGTGCCGTACGTTTCGTGATCCGATAGCGTGGCGGCTCAAACCCTCGCAAGCGGTCCCTGCGTCGGGACGGACCGCGGCGCTTCGGTTTTTGAGCGGCGCACGAGCAGGATCCCGACGATAAGCCCGATCAGTGGAATGATCATGAAGGCTCCGATCGAGAGCACGTCGAGCCACTGCATGTCCTTGTGGGAGGTCGCCATCTGCTCCGCCCGCACGTAGCCGAGGGCGCCGATCGGAATCGGCAGGAAATAAATCACGTCACGCTCCCACTCACGCGCGTTGGCGAGCAGCGACGGCAACAGCATGGCGAGACCAATGCCGAAGATCAGGAAGTCATAGTCGTAGGCATAGGGGCTGATGCACGGCGAGATGATTGCGGTCAGGCCAAGGCTCTCGCGCACCGGTATCTTTCGGTACACGGCGATGAGCACGATGCCGAGCGCGAGGACGGCAACGACGCCCTGGGCGAGAAATGATCCGAAGGCGGGCAGCCCCGCGGTTCTCAACGCCGCATAGCCGGAGATCATGCGATACAACGGATAATAGCCCTGCTCCAGGAAAGCCGACGAGTCGCGCACGCTCTGTAGAAGCGCGCTCCAGATCTGCGTGCCGAACACTGCCGTGCAGAGCGCCGAGCTGGCCAGCACGACGGCGGCGGCCGTGCCGACGACGACCCAGGAACGTCGCAGCACGGCGTAGACCGCGAACGCAATGGCGAGGTGCGGTTTGATGATCATGAGGCCGAGAGCGGCCCCGGCGACAACCGGTCGCTCCTCGAAGTAAAGGCAAACCAGCCCGATCAGCGCAGCCGTGAGGAAGCCGTTCTGGCCGCACGCCAGCGTAATTCCGATCGTCGGAAAGAAGACGATGAGGACCAGAACGAACTGGCTTCCGGCGATGCGGCGCAGCACGGCAAGGTAGAGCGTTAGCGTCGAGGTCGCGAACAGCAGGTAGGCGATCCCGACCGGAATCAGCGCGAATGGCGCCATCAACAGGCTGAATTGCGGGGGATAGGTCCAGGGCATCAGACTGTCGTGCCCGCCCGACGCCTCTCGCTGGATCACGAGGAGCTTCGCGAACTGGTAGGCTTGATCGACCGTGCCTTGCCACACCAGCTTTGCGACGATGTAGAAGGCATCGAAGTCGACCAGCTCGCGGTGCTGTCCGAGACCCAGCCGGGCGAACCACGCGGTCTTCAGGACAATGGCGATCGCCAGAAGGACGAAGATTCCCCTGACGTAAGCCGATCGCTTCGAGGCGGTCGATTGAATTGTTTCGAGGGTCGTTGCGAACATCAAGGCGGGCCCAGTTTCTGCAACGCAAGCTAGGTCGAATAGGTTAAACAGTCGAAAAATCGTACCGGAGAGGGTGGTTCGGCACCTCCCCCTGACTGCCGCGGACATGCCTCACGATCGGGCCGTTCGGGCGTCCTGGAACCGGGGCGGTATTTCGGTGTCAGGTCCCGGCCTGCGGCCGGATGCGACTTTCGCTGGACGCTCTGTCGGCGGCAGTGATAACGGCTGGGATGCCATCGCAGGACCCATCGTATGCCGAAACCTCCGCCCCCCTCCGCCAACCGCGGTCCTGGGCCGTCCCCGCTCCTGCAGCGCGCCGTGGTCGCCTTGCAGATGGGGCAGATCGTCGAAGCCGAGCGGCTGGCGGCCGAGGTCTTGAAGGCAAACCGCAACGATATCGGCGCAGCCTCGATCCTGGCGCGGGCGCTGATGATCCAGAACCGCAACGAGGAGGCGATCGCGCCGCTGGAGCGAGCGACCCGCCGCGTCGAGGATCCCGGCCTCGAAACCCTGCTCGGCGCAGCGCTCGGCGGCGCCGGCCGCCGCAGCGAGGCAATCGATGTCTTGCGGCGAACCACCGCGCGGCGGCCGCCGTACCTGCCCTCATTTCAGGCTCTGGCAGGGCAATTGCACGCGGACGGCCGCATCGACGAGGCGGTAGTCGTCATTGAGAGCGCGCTTGCTCTCGCGCCAGGCAGCCTCGAGTTTCAACTCCTGCTCGCGCAGTTGCTGCCCCAGCGCAATGAGCGCGGCCGGGCGCGCGCGATTCTGGAGAAGCTGCGCACGGCAGCGCCGGGGCATCCCGACGTCCTGGCCGCGCTCGCGCGCGTCCTGCTGCTCGATGGCGATTACGTTGGTGCCGCGGATCTCTACCGCCAGGTGGTGGCGCAACGTCCCGACGACCCATTGGCGCGTCTCAGCTTCTCCGCCAGTCTGCTGGAAATGGGCGACCGCGCGGCGGGCGAAGCGAATTTGCGCCTGGCGCTGCGCGGTCGGCCGCAAATGATCGGCCGTACGACCGCCGCGCTGAGCATGTCATCGCATGGCCGCTTCTTCTTCCGTCCCAGCGGGTTCAAGAAATTTCTGAGCTAGCGCGGTTTCGAGCATAGGGGACGGCTGTGCGACAAACTCCGTGTCGTCCCGACGAAGGCCGGGACGACGACGGGAAGGGTCCGCACCCACACCCGTTATCGCCGTGTGCGCTCGCCCGATCTATGACCTGAACTGGCGGCGATAGAGTCCGGGCTCGCGGGCCATCCTGGTGGACAAGTCCTGTGCGCGCGACGTTTCATCCGGCGTCATCGCAATTGTCTGCGCGACCCAGTTTTCGCGCTTCACCGGGTAGCATTGCGCGACCGGCGTGCCCTTGGGCAGGATGCCGCTGAAATTGGTGTCGTGCCAGCGTGCCGGGAAATGCACCCAGCCGTCGTGAAACAGGTCGCAATCGACCATGCCGGTCAGCGTGGTGAACGGCAGGTCGAACCGATTGACCGGATGCGTGAACATCACCGAGTAGCCCGGCGGCGCCTCGATGGTCCACAGATTGACGAACTTGACCACGAAGCGGTCGGGCTCGAACAGCGGGGAGCCGACCACCTGGCTTTCATCGTGGAATCCGACCGGCGAGCGCGGGAATTCGAGCATGCCCCCGGCCGGAAGGTCGTTGTCCCAAGTCATCTCGCCGTTCTCGACCTTGAGATCGCAGATCAGCGGCAACAGGAAACCCGACGTCATCGCATCGACGAATGGCGGGCAGCGCTTGACGGTGTCTTCTTCGCGATTGCTCATCGCATTGAACGCCTGCGTCGGCATCGCCTTGAGCCATCCGGGAAGTCCCAGTGATGCGGGCACCGGCGCCGGAATCTTGCCCTCGAGCTCCGCCGGGCAGCGGAATTTGAGCGTCATCGTTTCATTGTTGTTGGACACGGTAGTGGTCCTTGGTTCGTTCAGTGTCGGCAGCGCCCTTGCGCCAATCGGTGCTGATCTAGCACGCGATGACGTGACGGTGAAAGCAGCCGGCCCCGGCGCGTGGCGAACCACGGAATGGAGTCATAAGTTGTTGTTATCATGGCGGATAAGATAAGGCCTCAATTCGGTTCGTCAGTGTGCAAGAGTTTGCCGATAGGCATTGGCTTTCGCCGCTTGCCCGGCGCATCATGGTCGGTGTCGCTGACGACGGCATTTGCAGCACGCAACGGAGGGATCGATGGCCGAATCGAAGGTTGAGACCAACACCGCAGGGGCCGTGCCGGCGTCCGGCGACGGCGGCGGCGTCAGCGAGCTTGCCATCGCGACGGTCCGGACGGTGCCGATCGAGCAGGCGCAGTCCCGCACCGAGCACGACCTGCTCGGCGAGGACGATGTGCCGGCCAACGCGCTGTGGGGCATCCACACCAAGCGTGCGGTGATGAACTTTCCGATCACCGGCGTGCCGGTCGGCCATTTCCCGGAATTCGTCCGCGCGCTGGCGCTGGTGAAGCAGGCGGCGGCCCGCGCCAACAAGCGCCTCGGCTATCTCGCGCCGGAGAAGGCCGATGCGATCGACAGAGCCTGCACCGAGATCGCGACCGACAAGGTCTATGCCGAGTCCTTCGTCGTCGACGCGATCCAGGGCGGCGCCGGCACCTCCACCAACATGAACGCCAACGAGGTGATCGCCAACGTCGCGTTGCGGCTGATGGGCCGCAAGCCCGGCGACTATCACGCGCTGCATCCGAACGACGACGTCAACATGGCGCAGTCGACCAACGACGCCTATCCGACCGCGCTGCGGCTCGCGGTGATCTTCGCCACCCAGCCGCTGGTGCGCGCGCTCGACGACCTCGCCTATGCCTTCAAGGGCAAGGCGGTGGAATTCGCCGATGTGCTGAAGATGGGCCGCACCCAGCTTCAGGACGCGGTGCCGATGACGCTCGGCCAGGAGTTCGATGCCTTCCATGCCACCGTGAAGGAGGACGTCGCGCGGCTCAACGAGATCTCCTCGTTGTTCCGCGAGGTAAATCTCGGCGCCACCGCGATCGGCACCGGCATCAATGCCGATCCGCGCTATGCGGCGCTCGCGGTCGAGGAATTGTCGCGGCTCTCCGGCCAGCCGATGGTGCTGGCCTCCAACCTGATCGAGGCGACCTCCGATCTCGGCGCCTTCGTGCTGTTCTCCGGCGTGCTGAAGCGCGTCGCGGTCAAGGTATCGAAGATCTGCAACGACCTGCGCCTGCTGTCGTCGGGGCCGCGCACCGGCATCGGCGAGATCCGGCTGCCCGCGGTGCAGGCCGGCTCGTCGATCATGCCCGGCAAGGTCAACCCGGTGATCCCGGAGGTGGTCAACCAGGTCGCCTTCCTGGTGATCGGCCACGACCTGACGGTGACGATGTGCGCGGAGGGCGGCCAGCTCCAGCTCAACGCCTTCGAGCCGACCATCGGCTACTGCGTGCTGAGCTCGCTGCGCATGCTGACGGCGGCGATCGATACGCTGACCAAGCGCTGCGTCGACGGCATCGAGGCCGACCGCGAGCGCTGCCGCAGCCTGGTGCAAGGCTCGATCGGCCTGATCACGGCGCTGGCGCCGGCGCTCGGCTACGAGGCCTCGTCGCGCGTGGCACGCCGCGCGCTGAAGGAGAACCGCTCGGTCGCCGACATCGTGCTGGAGGAAAAGCTCCTGACCGAGGACCAGCTCAACCAACTGCTCGAGCTCGAGGCGATGACCCGCCCGGCGCGGCGGCAACCCGTGCCAAAGGGGTGAGGCGCGCGGTGAAGGCAGGCTGAACCGCGGCGATGCTGCCCTTCTCGTCCCGCTTGCGGGACCGCCGCGGTGCGTGCTGCCTAAATTTCGAAAACAACCCCATGCAAAGCAGCCGGCGGCCATCGCTGCTCGGTCAGGCGACTTGACGCGTCGGGCAAATCAGGGGTACATTTCCAGTATTCCGAAGTCCTGCACGCCGCCTCTCGCCAGCAATGGCGGCGCTATCGCGTACCGGCGCGATCTCTCCATGAGCGCGTGCTGCCCGGACATGCCCGGCCAGCACGGTGAACCCGTTGGCGAGACCTACAGCGTCTTGATGAACTCGATCAGGGCGCGGCGCTCGTCTTCCTTCAGCTCCGGTCCGATCACGCCGGTGCGCTTCTCGTTGGCGAATTCGTGGCCGGCATTGCTGTTGCCGCGTTTCCTGGTGTCGAGCGCGAACACGTTCTTGATCTTGTCGTCGGAGACATAGCCGAGATTCTTCGGGTCATACTCGCGGCTGCCGAGATAGACGATCGGGGGACGTTCCTGCACCGGGGACAGCAGCGCGTAGATGGTCGGGACCGACCCGTTGTGCAGATAGGGCGGGGTCGCCCAGATGCCGTTGAGGGGACGGACCTTGTAGGCGAGCGGCGCCTGGATCTCGTTCGGCCGGTAGCCGTTGATGCGCTTGCGATCCTCCGGCGGCGTCTTGTTCTGGTCGTACCAGTAGTCGACGGTCTTCTCGACCAGCTCGCCGAGCGCGGGCCCGAAGCCACCGTCCTTGATCCCCAGATTGGCCGGCGTCTCGACCGTGCGGCTCGCAAGGCCCTCGGCCTGCGCGCTGTCGGTGCCGATATGGCTGATCGGAATCATCTCGACGTCGAGCAGCGGCTGGCCGGCGTCGTTCTTGATCCAGCGCTTCTTGTCCTTGAACAGCGCGAAGGCCTCGCTCGCCGGCAGTGCCTTGCTGTCGATCGCGGGGCCGTGGCAGCCCTGGCAGTGCGCCTTGTAGAGCTCGCCGCCCTTCTTCGCGAGATCCATGTTGATCTGGCCCAGGATGTTCTCCGGCCATTTCGGCGATGCCAGCCCGCCAAAGCCCTTGTCCTCGCTCGGCGGCTCGCCGGCGATCATCCGCTCCATCTCGTGCAGCACGTCGATCCGTGCGCTCGACTTGTAAAGTCCCCTGGACTCGTCGAGCAGATTGAGCTCGGCGCTGACGCCGAGCGCCTCGCCGGCATTGCGCACCATCGGCTGCATGATCGAGCCGTCATACTGCACCCAGCTGAACCAAGGTGCGTTCCAGATCCGCGGGAAATGCACCGGCGCCGAATGCGAGGCGTAATTGTTCGGATTGTTGAGATCGATCGAGAACACCTGGTTGCCGATCCGGTTCAGCGCGTCGAGCCGCGTGTAACCTTCCTCGACGCTGTTGGCGGCGACCTTGTTCTCCAGCGCGTTGATATTGGCGTATTGCTTGAGCACGAGATCGAGCTGGCCGCGCAGCGCCATCCGCTCGTCGACGCTGGCATCCTTGCCGACGATCGCCTCGGCAAAGCGCGCGAAGCGGCCCGGCCAGAACCGGGTCAGCAGCAGCGAGACGCCGACGCTCTTCTGGAATTCGAACAGGTTGGTGTTGGCCGGGCCGCCGTCGATCACGATCTCGGTGCCGCGATAGCTGAGGCTTCCGGTGTGGCAGGCGGAGCAGGTCAGCCCGACGCCGTTCATGTCGGCCTTGCTGTGCGGATTGCGCCACGGCGCGCCGTTGGCATCCGCCATCGGGCCGCTCGGCGCGAAGCCGATCGGCAGCGGATCGGGCTTGCCCGGGATCACGGTGTCGGGAATGAAGCCGAAGCGGCCGAGATAATTGGTCTCGCTGAGCTTCGGTGCCGCGGTGAACAGCGGCCAGAGCGTCGGCTGCTCCAGCGCATTGAACCATTCAATCGGGATACCGAAAGTCCGCGTGCCCTGGTCGGCGTGGTAGAACCAGCGCAGCCGCTCGGCGGTGACATTCTGATCCAGCCAGACGGTCTTCGCCGGCGGCTGGTAGTCGACGACCTTGACGCGGAAGCCGCTCGCCAGCGTCTCGAGATCGTCCTTGAAGTAGAGGACGCCGGCGACAATCAGCAGGCCTATGATCACGATCGTCTTGCGAGGCATGCGCCCGTCCCCCAATTCGCGGTACCCGCGCGTCATATTGATGAGATATTAACAATCGTCAAAACGGATTCGCGCTAAACGTGTGGTGCGCTGTATGCCATCCTACAGTAGCGGTGTCAGGTCTACCAACGGAATGTTGCAAAGGAAATGTGGATTGGCTGTGAGCCAGTTCACTTGCGGCGCGACCGCCAGGGCGGCATTTGCGCGCATCGGGATCGGAGGGCTAGACATGGCGAAGCAACAAGTCGTCGAGATGTCATCTTGAACGCGTCAGGTCTCCAGCCGCTCACGATCACGGTCTCGGGCGACAGCACGGTGTCCGCGCTGCTGCTGCGACCGGCGCAGGCGCGCGCGGCCTATGTGTTCGCGCATGGCGCCGGCGCCGGCATGACGCACCCGTCGATGGCCGCGATATCGGAAGGGTTGGCGGAGCGCGGCATCGCGACGCTGCGCTATCAGTTTCCCTATATGGAGAAGGGCAGCAAGCGGCCCGATCCGCCCGCCGTCGCGCAGGCCACGGTGCGCGCCGCGGCGGCGGAGGCGGCGCGGCATTGCGGCGAACTGCCGCTGTTCGCCGGCGGCAAGTCGTTTGGCGGCCGCATGACCTCGCAGGCGCAGGCCAAGGCGCCGCTCGCCGGCGTACGCGGGCTGGTGTTCCTCGGCTTTCCGCTGCACCCCGCCGGCAAGCCGTCGAGCGAACGGGCTGCACACCTCGCCGAGGTCAAGATCCCGATGCTGTTCCTGCAAGGGACGCGCGACGCGCTGGCCGAGCTCGACCTGCTCGAGCCTGTGGTGAAGGGGCTGGGGAGCCGGGCGACGTTGCACCTGGTGCAGGAGGCCGATCACTCCTTCCATGTGCTGAAGCGCTCCGGCCGCACCGACCGCGAGGTGATGGCCGAGGTGCTCGATGCCTTCGCGGCATGGGTGGCGACACATTCGTGACGGACCGCGTTCCGCCTGTGACACTGCCCCGGATTGCGCTGCGCTGCATCCGGGCTACTAATCTTCGTCCATGACCAAGATCCTGATCGTCAATCCCAACACCACCGCGTCGATGACCGCGACCATCGCCACCGCGGCGCAGGCGGTTGCCGCTGATGGCACCGAGATCATGGCCGTCACGTCGGCGATGGGCCCCGCTTCGATCGAGGGCTTCTATGACGAGGCGTTCGCCATTCCCGGGCTGATCGAAGCGCTCCTGAAGACGCCGGATGCCGATGCCGGCATCATCGCCTGTTTCGACGACACCGGGCTCGACGCGGCGCGGTCGGCGGCGCGCTATCCGGTGGTCGGCATTTGCGAGGCGGCGCTGGTCACCGCCGGCCAGCTCGCCAGGCGGATCGGGATCGTCACCACGCTGCCGCGCTCGATCGTGCCGCTGGAGGAGCTGGTCCGCCGCTACGGCTTTGCCGATCGCGCCGCGGTCACCGCCTGCGATGTCGCGGTGCTCGATCTCGAAAAGCCGGGCTCCGGCGCGCGGGAGAAGCTACAGGCGGAAATCGCGCGAGCGCTGGAGAAGGGGGCCGATGCCATCGTGCTCGGTTGCGCCGGGATGGCCGACCTGGCCCAGGCGCTGTCGGTGCAGTTCGGCGTGCCGGTGGTCGACGGCGTGGCGGCCGCGGTGAAGCAGGCGGAGGCGCTCGCAGCCCTCAAGCTCACGACATCGCGCCGCGGCGCCTACGCGATGCCCGCGGCGAAAGCCTATTCCGGGCTGCTGGACAAGTTCGCGCCGCCTCTGAAAGAGCCGTAACAACGTCATTGCGAGCGAAGCGAAGCAATCCATCTCGCCGTTCGCGGATGAATGGATTGCTTCGTCGCTGTCGCTCCTCGCAATGACGATGGGGCCGTCAGCCTGACGCGGCGCCGCCATAGATCCGGTCGCGCAGGCGGCGCATGCCGGACAGCCAGCGTTCGCGGTTGGTGGCCTTGCGCTGCATGTATTCCTGCACCTGCGGATGCGAGAGAATCAGGAAACGCTCTTCAGCCATCGCCTCGATCACCATCCGCGCCACCTCGCCCGGTTGCAGCACGCCGTCGACGCGGGCCGCGCTCGGGCCCGGCGTGGTCATCCCGGTCTGTACCGATTGCGGGCAGAGCACGGAGACGCGGATGCCGCGATCGCCATACTGGATCGCCAGATGCTCCGCGAGCGCGACCGCGGCGCTCTTGGTGACGCCGTAGGGCATCGAGTTCAGCGAGGCCAACAGCCCTGCCGCAGACGCGGTGTTGAGCAGATAGCCGGAGCCGCGTGCCAGCATGCCCGGCACCAGCGCCCGCGCCGCGAACACGTGGCTCATCACATGCACGCGCCAGCTCACATCCCAGTCGGCATCGGATGCGGTTTCCTGTCCCTTGCGCGACAGCCCGGCATTGGAGAAGAACACGTCGACCGGCCCATATTTGTCCTCGGCGGCCGCGATCAGCGCCTTGATGTCCTCCTCGAGCCCGACGTCGGCGGTGACCGCGAGCCCGTCGATATCGCCGGCGACGCTGGCGAGCCGGTCGCGCGAGGTCTTCAGGTCGGCGACCACGACGCCGCGTGCGCCGGCCTCCGCATAGGCGCGCGCCACCGCTTCGCCGATCCCGCTGGCGCCGCCGGTGACGACGCAGACCTTGTCCTTGACGTGCATGGTTCGATGTCCCTGCTTGTTGTCGTGATGCCTGGATTGTCAGCCCTGATACAGGCCCTTGTCACGCGCCTTCTGGATCGCGAGCGCGGCCATCAGGTCGAGCATCGGGGTCGCAATATCAGCCGCGCGGGCGAACGCCGCCGGTGCGCGCACCAGCACGTCGATCTCCATGGCGCGGCCGAGCTCGCAATCCTGCAAGATCGAGGGCTTGTGGTCAGGCGCGGGTCCCGAGCGGGTGACGCGCTTGACCCCGGGGATATAGTGCGTCGCCACCGTGTTGGCCTCGTCGAGCAGCCGCGGGATCACGTCCTGCATGTCAGGATCGTCGCGGACGCCGCGCGCGGTCAGCCCGGTCAACAGGCAGAGCACCGACATCGTCATGTTGGTCAACAGCTTCGACCAGATCGTCTCGCGGATCTGCGTGACCTCGGGCGATTCGATCGCGGCCTCGTTCAACGCCGCGCGCAGCCGGGCGATGCGCTCGCTCCGGCGATCGTCGCATTCACCGATCAGGAGCCGATTTCGTTCCGGCGACAGGTTGGCCACGGTGCCGGGCGCGATCACCTCGTTGGAGGAGAAGATCACGCCGCCGATGATTCGCTCTTTCGGTATGGCGCGGCGCAAGCGCCCGCCGGGATCGAGGAAGCCGAGATCAGGAATGCTGGGATGCTGCGGCGGCGGGCCGAGATCGTACCACCAGGGAATGCCGTTCTGCGCGAACACGATTGCGGTGTCCCGCTCAAGCAGCGGTAACAACCCGCTGGCGAGCGCACTGACTCCGGTGGCCTTCAGCGTGCTGATGACGACGTCCTGCGGGCCGAGCTCGGCGGGATCGGCCGACGCCTTGACTTTCGCGGTGACGCTGCTGTCGCCGACCTTCAGCGTCAAGCCGTTGGTCCTGACCGCATCGAGATGGGGGCCTCGCATCACGCAGGACACCTCGTGGCCGGCGCGGGCCAGCCGGACCGCGAAGTGGCTGCCGACGGCGCCCGCGCCGAAAATGCAAATGCGCATGAGTGGAACTGGTCCTTGCAACGTGCCGCGTCAGTTTCCACAAGCGCGGGGCATCGCGCAACCCGTCATGCGCAAGGCGCGGTCGTGCGCGCCCGAAAGTGATGGATCAAGGCGGCCGCTCTCGTCATAGTGCCTGCCAAGAGCAATGCCGAGCCAGGGAGAAACGTCATGTCGGCCAGCCCAGTCCTGTGGAGCCTCGATGCGCGCGGGGTCGCGACCGTCACGCTGAACCGGCCCGAGGTCAACAATGCCTATGATGGCGCGTTGATCGCCGGCGTGCTCGCCGCGATCGACGATCTCTCGACCAAGCCGGTGCGCGTCGTCGTGCTCAAGGGCAACGGCAAGCATTTCCAGGCCGGCGCCGATTTGAAATGGATCAACGGCGTGCGGCCGAAATCGTCTGACGAGAACGAGACGGCGTCGCGAGCCACCTTCGAGGCGGTGCAGCGCCTCAACACGCTGCCGGTCCCGACCGTGGCGCTGGTGCAGGGCGGCTGCTTCGGCGGCGGCACCGGCGTGATCTCGGCCTGCGATATCGTGATCGCGGCCGACAACGCGCTGTTCTCGATCACCGAGGTGCGCTGGGGCCTGACGGCTGCGATCATCATCCCGCAGCTCTGCGACGCCATCGGCGTGCGCCAGGTACGCCGCTACGCCCTGACCGGCGAACGTTTCGGCGCCGAGGATGCACGGCGCATCGGCCTCGTTCATGAGGTGGTACCATTGGCCGATCTCGAAAGCGCCGGCGCCAAGGTCGTGGAACAGTTGCTCGGCAACGCGCCGGAGGCGATGGCCGAGACCAAGACGCTCGCGATGGAGAGCTCGTTCGGCGGCATGGCGGTGGACGATGCGGCCTACAAGCGTCTCGTCCATCTGCATTCGGCGAAGCGGCAGACCGCCGAGGCCGCCGAAGGGCTGGCCTCCTTTGCCGAGAAGCGCGCGGGCCGGTGGGGCGGCGGCAATTCGTAGGGCGGGTTAGCGTAGCGTAACCCGCCGTTCATACCGCGATAAGTTGGCGGATTACGCTTCGCTAATCCACCCTACAGATTCCGCCTCGCTCAGCAGCCGCGGCAGATGCCGCGCATGCTGCGATAGACCTCTTCGTCGTCACGGCGCATCTGCTGCAAGGAGTCGAACGTCTTCGATTGGCTCGATTGGGTGATCGACGGTTCGGGCTTGCGCCGGGCCGCCAGTTCCTCCTCTTGCCGATGGTAGCAGGCCTCGCGCTCCGCCTTGGCCTCGATGAAGCGGCACGTCTCGATCGCTGCCGCGGGCTGAGCGGCGATGATGAGACCGAGCGATACTGACAGCAGGAGTTTCAAGCAGGCGATCCTTTCGCATTGTTCTCGCAGGTCCGCATGCGAAGGCCAAGACCAGTGCCGGATTACAGCGGCTGCGACAGCGACTTCTTCAAAGTCTTCAGCAGTGCCTGCACCGCGGCAGCGTCGATGCGGCGTTCGGGAACGGCGGCTTTCACCCACAGTTCCGGAATCGGAAACTCGGCAAGGATCGGCTGCAACGCGCCGTCGCGCAGTGCGTCGGCGACCAGGTAATGCGACAGCAGCGCGATGCCGTTGCCGGCGATCGCACTCTGCGTCAGCACGCGGCCCTCGTTCGACGACAGGATCGGACGGACCTGGACATTGATCCGGCCGCGCGGCCCCTCGAACGGCCATTCCGGCCCCGTGGGCAGGAAGCTGAGGCAGCGGTGATCGACCAGATCGCGCGGATGTTTCGGCGTGCCGTTCTTCCTGAGATAGGCCGGCGCGGCGCACACGAGCCGCGGCAGCCGGCACAAGGGCTCGTCGACAACCCCGCCGAAGGAATGCGGGAAGGCGCCGATCGCGATGTCGAAACCTTCGGTCACCGGATCGACCGGGCGATCGATCATCACGATCTCGAGCTTCACGCTGCGGTTCTGTCGCTGGAAGACGGTGAAGGCATCGGCAAGCCGCGCCACCGTCAGCGAGGTCGGCGCCTTGACGCGGAGATGGTCGGAGAGGTCGCGCTGCTTCTCGCCCATCCGCGACAGCAGATCGCCGACATCGGCGACGACGCCGCGGGCGCGATGCACATATTGCTGACCGGCCTCGGTCAGCCGCAACTGGCGGGTCGAGCGGTGGAACAGCGCGGTGCCGATCCGCTCCTCGAGCTGGGTGACGCGCTTGGCGACGACCGAGGTTGCGACGTTCAGCTTGCGCGCGGCGGGGGAGAAGCCGCCGGCGTCGGCGGTGGCGAGGAAGGCTTCGAGATTGACCAGCGTATCCATCTGCCGTCCTTTAACTCATCTCTCGCCTTTCTCGATTCGCGAAAGCTGATTACATAATTTGGTGGATTGTACTGCAATCCGCATCAATTCATAGTCGGCCCAATCAACTTGTTCAGGGCGGAAATGATGCGAGCGAGCACGATCGAAGAACCTGCGCGGCAGGTCCCCCTCTATGGCGAATATGACGTGGTGGTGCTTGGCGGCGGCCCGGCCGGCATTGCAGCCGCGGTCGGCGCGGCGCGCGCCGGACGGCGGACGCTGTTGATCGAGCGCTACGGATTTCTCGGTGGCATGGGCACCGCGGCCGGCGTGACCAATTTCTGCGGTCTGCACGCCAACATCTTCGGCGAGATGCATCGGGTGGTGCAGGGCATCGCCTCCGACCTGCTGGCGCGGATCGACCGGCTCGGCGGGCTGAACGCGCCGCATCTGATCCTCGGCAAGATCCTTGCGCAGGCCTACGACACCGCAGCCTACAAGATCGCGGCCGACGACCTGCTGGCGCATCACAAGGTCGACATCCTGTTCCACGCGCTCGGCGCCGGCGTCGTGATGGATGGCGCGCATATCCGCGCGCTGATGGTGGAAACCAAGGCCGGCCGGCGCGCGGTGCGCGGTGGCATCTTCATCGATTGTTCCGGTGACGGCGATCTCGCGGTGTGGGCCGGCGCGCCCTACGAGGTCGGCGACAATGCGGGTGGCATGCTCTACCCCTCGATGATGTTCCGCCTCAACGGCATCGATCCGGCCAGGGCCGGCGATGCCTGGCGCACGATCCCGGCGCTGATGGCGGAGGCCGAGGCCGCCGGTACCCATACATTCCCGCGCAAATCCGCGATCGTGCGGCCGCAGAAGTCGCAGATCGAATGGCGGGTGAACTTCACCCAGGTGACGCGGGACGATGGCCGCGCCATTTCCGGCATCGATCCCGACGACATGACGCGCGGCGAGATCGAGGGCCGCCGCCAGGCGGTGGAGGCCTTTGCATTCCTGCGCACGGTGCCGGGCTTCGAGAACTCCTATATCGTCGATCTGCCGCCGCAGCTCGGTATCCGCGAGACCCGGCGCGTGATCGGCGGCTACATGCTCACAGGCGAGGACGTGCTGGGTTGCGCCTCGTTCGAGGATTCGATCGGCGTCAATGGCTGGCCGAAGGAATCGCATGTCGCGGGCGACGTGATCTTCGAGTTTCCGCCGATCCCGGACAGCCGCGGCTACAATGAGTTGCCGTACCGCATGCTGGTACCCGATGGCGTCGACAATCTCCTGGTCGCCGGCCGTTGCGCCTCGATGACCCATGAGGGGCAATCGGCGGCGCGCGTCTCCGGTGCCTGTTTCGTGATGGGCGAGGCGGCGGGAACCGCGGCGGCCTTGGCGCTGTCGGGCAACACGATTCCGCGCGACATTTCCGTCGAAAAGTTGCAACAACAGCTCGCGGCGCAGGGCGCGTTCATCGGGCGCGACCAAACCGTGCCTGATGGACTATAAGCGGAGTACAGGGATGAAGGGTTGGGCGCGGCTCGCACTCGCGGGCTTGCTGATGTGGGCCGCGAGCGGCATTGCGCGGGCCGACGACGTCCTCAAGGCGAAGATCGGCGTGCTGCGGCTGTCGTCCTCGGCGCCGGTGTTCATCGCGCAGGACAAGGGCTATTTCCGCGAAGCCGGGCTCGATGTCGAGCTGAAGTTCTTCGACGCGGCGCAGCCGATCGCGGTGGCGACCACCTCGGGCGATGTCGATGTCGGCATCACCGCCTTCACCGCGGGGCTCTACAATCTCGCCGGCAAGGGCACGCTGAAGGTGATCGGCGGCATGAGCCGCGAGAAGGCCGGCTATCCCTTGATCGGCTATTTCGCCAGCAACAATGCCTATGCGGCGGGCCTGAAGACGCCGAAGGATCTCGCCGGCAAGCGCGTGGCGGTGACCCAGGTCGGCTCCAGCTTCCATTACTCGCTCGGCCTGCTCGCCGACAAATACGGCTTCAAACTGTCCGATGTGAAGATCGTGCCGCTGCAATCGCTGTCGAACGCGGCGGCGGCGTTGAAGGGCGAGACGGTCGACGCCGCGCTGCTGCCGATCTCGACCGCGCGGACTTTGATGGATTCGGGCGGTGCGAAATTGCTCGGCTGGGTCGGCGACGAGACGCCGTGGCAGTTGGGGGCGATCTTCGCGTCGCCGAGGACGCTGACCCATGCGCAGCTGGTGACGAGGTTGCTCACCGCGCTGACCCGCGCCGATCACGACTATCACGACGTGATCCTGAGCGCGATCAAGGACGGCGTGGTGCCGATCAACGACAAGACGAGGCCGCTGCTCGAGATCATCGCCAAGTACACCAACCTGCCGGTCGAGCAGGTGGTCGGCAATTGCGCCTATGTCGATCCCGACGGCAAGCTCGACGTGAAGAACGTCGACAACCAGATCAAATGGCTGCAAGAGCAGGGCTTCGTCGACAAGGGCTTTGATGCGAACGCGATCATCGCCAAGGACTATGTGAAGGCGGATTGATGGTCGACGGCGCGCACCACTCTATCTCCGTCACCCTGAGGAGCCGCGCAGCGGCGTCTCGAAGGGTCGACGGCCCACCTGCATCCGGGCCGTGCATTCTTCGAGACGCGCTTCGCGCTCCTCAGGATGACGGATCGACAGCGGAAGGCGCGATCACATGGACCTGATCGCCGACCGTATCAGCCATCGTTTCGGCGCGCTCGACGTGCTCGACGATGTCTCCTTCCAGGTCGCCGCCGGCGAGATCGTCGCGATCGTCGGTCCGTCCGGCTGCGGCAAGAGCACGCTGCTGTCGATCCTCGGCGGCCTGCTGCGGCCGAGCAAGGGCGCCGCCGAGCTGCGCGGCGCGGCGCCGGCCGGCAGCCTCAATCCGCTGACCTTCGTATTCCAGGATTTTGCCCTGCTGCCGTGGAATACGGTCGAGGAGAATGTCGCGTTTCCGCTGCTGCACACGCCCCTGAGCGCCGGCGAGCGCCGCACCGTGATCGACGACGCGTTGCGCCGCACGGGTTTAACGGATTTCCGCGCCGCCTATCCGAAACAACTGTCCGGCGGCATGCGGCAGCGTGTCGGCATCGCGCGGGCGCTCGCGGTGCGTCCGGCGATCCTGCTGATGGACGAGCCGCTGTCGGCGCTGGATTCGCAGACCCGCGAGCTGCTGATGGAGGATTTCGTGCGCCTGCTGGCCGACGGGGCGATGGGCGCGGTCTATGTCACGCATAATCTCGACGAAGCGGTGCGGCTCGCCGATCGCATCGTCGTGCTGTCGCGCCGTCCCGGCCGCATCCGGGAGATCGTGAGCATTCCGATGACGCGCGCCGAGCGCGGCACGGTGGATGCGCGCGGCCGGATGGCGGCATTGCAGGGCGAATTGTGGTCGCTGATCCGGAAAGAGGCGATCGATGCCGAGCGCGAGGTCCAGCATGCTTGACCGCGCGCCGCAGGAAGCGAAAGAAGCGACGCGGCCGGTCGCGTTTCGCGGCGCCGGCTTCACATCAGGCGGCAGCCGCTACGCCGGCTGGATCGCGCTCGCGCTGGTCATCGCGGTGTGGCAGATCGCCGGCAGCGCGGGCTGGGTCAATCCGCTGTTCCTGCCGGCACCCTCGGCGATCGCGGTCGCGATCACCAAGCTCGCGACGTCGGGCGCGCTGTGGCAGCATTTGTCGTGGTCGATCATGCGGATCGGCACCGGCTGGATCATCGGCACGGTTGCCGGGGTCATCGTCGGCTTCGCGATCGGGCTGTCGACGATGGCGCGCGGCGTCGGCATCACCTTCATCTCGGCGCTGTTCCCGATCCCGAAGATCGCGCTGCTGCCGCTCCTGATCCTGTGGCTCGGGATCGGCGAGGAGCCGAAGATCGCCACCATTGCGCTTGGCGTGTTCTTCTCGACCGCGATCTCGGTCTATAGCGGCGTCGACGCGGTGCCGCGCAACCTGATCCGGATGGCACAGAGCTTCAACGTGCCGTTCCATGCCATCGTGCGCCGCGTGATCTGGCCGGGCGCGCTGCCCTCGATCCTCTCCGGCTTCCGCATCACCGCATCGGTTGCGCTGTTGCTGGTGGTCAGCGCTGAAATGATCGGCGCGCAATACGGCATCGGCGCCTTCGTGTTGCAGGCCGGCAATCTGATGCAGACCGATCAGTTGCTTGCCGGCGTCGTGATCCTGTCGCTGTTCGGGCTCGCGGTCGGCAAGCTGATCAATCTGCTGGAGACGCGGCTGCTGCACTGGCGGTGAAGGCACGCTGTCGGCCCCAGCACAGGCGTCGTCCCGGCGAAGGCCGGGAGGTGGATTCACACTCGAAGTGCAACACTTGAGCAGCAAAGACCTCTGTCGGGGTCTTGAAGTCAAGGCATTTGCGCGGGGTGTTGTTGTAGGCGGCGATGGACT
>Ga0268288_10064_pt1 | contig 82999 bp, 69 predicted proteins | sample BraspS3V5C_FD_191349 | JGI IMG/M metagenome (GOLD analysis project Ga0268288, IMG submission 191349) | Soil microbial communities from Anza Borrego Desert, Southern California, United States - Bradyrhizobium sp. S3-V5C | ecosystem: Environmental > Terrestrial > Soil > Desert | place: USA...
GGACCGGTCCTGGGTGACAACACCCCCCGGATCATGGATGACTGGGGGCAAACGATCATGCCCAGGACCGGCCGGTCAGCACTCCCTGATCCTGCCGGATCCAGGAGCCACGAAGAAGGTAACGGGGGGAGCCAGCACGCTGCGACGGGCGCGAGCCAGACGTTTCTGCTGTTCTGAGGGGGCTGTCACGACCGATTCGTCTGGCTCAGCGCCGCTCGGACGCGTAGAAGACGTGAGCCAGACGATTCAGTGGCTCCTGCACAGGGCCGCCGGCCCGGCTCGCCCTCCACGGCCCTCCCGCTCGCCATCCGGGGTCCACCGCCGGAAGGGGAGGCTGGCGGCATGGTCGCCCCTCCTCCGCACGACGACGCCCTCGGCCCCGTCTTCCCGGTCGCCGCGGGGCTGCAGGCCGGTCTGACGGCCTCGCAGCTGCGCGGCCCCCGGTTCGACGCCCCGCACCACGGGCTGCGGCACCTCGCCGGGGGTCAGCCCTCACTGGCCGACGTCGTCCGCGCCCTCCAGCGGACGAACCCCGGCACCGCGGCCACCCACGCCACCGCCGCTCGCCTCTGGGGGATGTGGCTGCCGCGGCAGTGGGAGCGCGGCCCCATCCATCTGGGGCGCACGCGGGCCGAGGGCGGGGCGCCGCGCCGCAGCGGCGTCGTCGGGCATGAGCTGCACCCGCAGGACCCCGTGCTGGTGCGCTCGGGGGTGCGGATCACGACGCCGGCCGCCACCTGGGCGGCGCTGGCGCAGCTGGGTCTGCCGTTGGCCGACGTCGTCGCCGCCGGGGACAGCCTGCTGCAACGGGCGGACGGCCCGGCCGGCCGGCGTCGCCCCGGCGAGCATCCGCGGTGCACCGTGCGTGATCTGGAGGCGGAGGTGCTGCGGGTGCGCGGGAGGCGAGGGACGCGGACCCTGCGAGCGGCCCTGCCGCTGCTCAGGGACGGCGCGGATTCGAGGGCCGAGACGCTCCTCCGACTGGCGCTGGCCGACGCGGGTGTGCCGGAGCCGGAGGTGAATCCGCTGCTGATGCTGAGCGACGGGTCCACCGTCCGGCCAGACCTGGTGTGGCGGGAGGCCCGTGTCTGCGTGCAGTACGAGGGCGATCATCACCGGACGGACCCGCAGCAGTGGCGCCGTGACATCGAGCGCGACCGCCGGATGCAGGCCGAGGGGTGGATCGTGCTGCGCGTGACCGCCAGCGTCGTCACCCAGCGGGGCCTCGACGCCCTGCTGCGCGACCTCGCCGCCCACCTGCGGCTCCCTCTGCCTGCGTGAGCCAGATGAATCGGCCGCCGAGCCAGACGAATCGGCGGCAGGGGGGCGTGCGTACCAGCAGAAATCTCTGGCTCACGCCGCCGCCCCCGCTCGCGTCATCTCACACGAACGCGCCGACCCCCGTGATCTCGCGGCCGATGATCAGCCCCTGCACGGTCTCGGTGCCCTCGTAGGTGTGGATCGCCTCGATGTCCGCGAAGTGGCGGGCCACCTCGTTCTGGATGAGGATGCCGTTGCCACCGAGCAGGTCGCGCGCGTTCGCGGCGATGGACCGCGCGGCGCGCGTCGCCGAGTACTTGGCCATGGACGCCATCGGCCCGGTGAGCCGCCCCTCGTCCTCGAGCCGGGTCGCACGCAGCACGAGCAGCTGCACCTGGGTGAGCTGAGAGAGCATCTCGGCCAGGCGGGTCTGCACGCTCTGGGCGGCGGCCAGCGGCCGGCCGAACTGGACGCGCTGCCCCGCGTACTGCACCGCCGCCTCGTAGCAGCCCACGGCCTTCCCGAGGGCGGACCACGCGACGCCCGCGCGCGTGGCGAAGAGGACGCGGGAGGTGTCCTTGAAGGAGCGGGCCTCGGGCAGGACGTCGGCGTCGGGCACGAAGACGCCGTCGAGGGTGATGTGGGCCTGGTCGATGGCCCGCAGCGCGACCTTGCCCTTGATGACCTCGGCCGTGTAGCCCTCGGACTCCTGGCGCACGATGAACCCGCGGACCTTCTCGTCCTCGGCGCTGCGCGCCCACACCACGGTCACCCCGCCGGCGGCCCCGTTGCCGATCCACTTCTTGTGCCCGTGCAGCCGCCAGCCGCCGTCGACGCGCTCGGCGCGGGTCTCCAGCGAGACCGAGTCGGAGCCGTGGGTCGGCTCCGTGAGGGCGAAGGCGCCGTAGAGCTCGCCGCGCGCCATGGCCGGCAGGTGCTCGGCACGCTGCTCCTCGCTGCCGCACAGCTGGATCGAGCGCATGGCCAGACCGCCCTGCACGCCCGTCATCGTGGCGATCGAGCCGTCCAGGCGCGAGAGCTCCATCATGGCCAGGCCCGCTGCAACGCGGGAGACGTCGGGCAGCCCGTCCACGGGGACGCCGTCGCGCAGCAGGTCGGCCTGCCCCAGGCGGGCCACGAGGTCCAGCGGGTACTCGTGGCGGTCCCACGCCTCCCGGATCCGGGGCAGCACGTCCGGCTCGAGGGCGAAGGCGCGGGCTCGACGCCACACGTCCTTCTCGGCGTCGGAGACGTCCGCGAGCGCCAAGTAGAAGTCGGTGTCCAGCGGCGTGGCGACGTCGTACTCGGGCTCGACGGTGGGCAGGGTCTCGGTCATGGTGGCCTCCCGGGCGGGGTCGGAGAGATGGGTGTGTCCGTCATCACCCTACACCAACTGACACGCCATCTCACAGAATCAGACGCAGTCTCACCCCCTCTCCTCGCCCGTGGCACCATGGCCCGCATGACGACGCCCGCCGAGGACACCCTCACCGCCCTGATCCACCTGCTGGACCGCGAGGGCTACGACGCCGTCACGGCCGACCAGCTCGCCCGCCAGGCCGGCATGAGCCGGGCCAGCTTCTTCCGCCACCTCGGCGGGAAGGAGGAGGTGGTCTTCGCCGACCACGCGGCGCTGCTCGCCCGCCTGGACGACTTCCTGCGCGGCACCTCCCTCGGCGTGCGGGAGGCCCTCGAGGAGGCGGTCCTCCAGGTCTTCCGGCATCACACCGCCGATCCGGACCGGGCCCGGGCGCGCTCCCGCCTGCTGCGCGGCTCCCAGGCGCTGCGCACGCGCGAGCTGCTCACCTCGCACCGCTACACGGAGCTGTTCTCCGGCTGGCTCGCCACGGCCCTGCCGGACACGCCCGCGCGCGGCGGGGTCGCCGTCGGGCTGGCGGCGGCCGTGGTGGCCGTCCACAACCGCGCCCTGCGGGCGTGGCTCCACGCCCCGGCCGACGACGCCGAGGCCGGCCTGCGCGCGGACCTCGCGGAGGTCATCGCGCGGCTCACGGCCGAGCCGGCCGAGGCCGAACGAACGCTCGCCGCCGTGCGCCGACTCGTGGGCTGACGCCCCGCCCTCAGCGGCCGGCGACCTGCGCGTTCTCCGCCCCGAACGCGGGCGGGTAGCGGAACTCGCCGGCCGGCACCTCCGCGCCGTCCTGGAGCGTGAGGATCTGCAGCGCCTCGGGTTGACGCGCGAAGGCCGCGTGCACGCCGTGCTCGGAGGCCCGGTGGAAGCCGAACTTCGCGTAGTACTCGGGCCAGCCGTAGACCACCACGACCTCCTCGCCGTCGGCCTGGGCCTTCTGGAGCAGGGCGTTGACGAGCGCGGTGCCGGCGCCCTCGCCCTGGTGCTCGGGCAGGACGCCGTGCGGGGCGAGGGCGATCACCTCGGCGTGGTCGATGTGGGCCCGGACCAGGGTGCCGTAGCCCATCGGGTCCGACTGCAGGTCCGTGCCGGGGATCGCGGCGGTCATGGCCACGAGGGAGTACTGGGGCAGCCAGCCCTCCGCGCCGCCGGCGAGCGCCTCGACGAGGTCGGCCTCGGCCGTGGACGCGAAGGCGAGCTCGGCGATCTGGCGGACGGCGCGGCGGTCGGCCGGATCGTCGTGATCGGCCTCGCGGGTGGACCAGCGGTGGCCGAGATCCTGGCCGGCAGGGACGTGGGCGGTGCGGTGGCCGGGGGTCTGGGTGCTGTTCTGCTCGGCGCTCATGCGCTCACCGTAGCCAGGGTGTGACCCCGGATACAGAGACGGCGCCCTGCGTCACGCTCGTGACGCGGGCGCCGTCGCCTCCTCCGGCCGGGGCGGGCTCAGTCGATCTGCAGCTCGCCCATCGGGCCGAAACCCTCCGCACCGACCTGCTCGGAGATGATCTGGGGCGTGCTCGCCAGCAGCGGGCGCATCGCGTCCAGGCCCTCCTGGAAGTGCGGGGACGCGACGTGGGCCTGCGCACCCTCGTCCGTGAACCCCTCGAGCAGGAAGTACTCGTTCGGGCCGCCTTCCACCGGGCGGTACCACTCGAAGAACAGGTTGCCGGGCTCGGAGCGCACGTCCGCGGTGTACTTCGCGACGGCGTCCATCCACTCGTCGGCACGCTCGGGCTGGACGGTGAACTTCAGGTTGATGAGGATCATGCCGTCCATTCTGGTCCACCCGGCACGGCCGCGGCACGGCCTCGCGTCCGCCGCGCGCGGAACCGCCGGGCCAGCAGCCACAGGCCCACGACGACGGCGACCACCAGCACGGCGACCAGCACCGGCAGGAACAGCGCGGCCGCGACGAGGCCGGCCGCCGAGACGTCCTCGGCCGCCGAGAGCACGGGCGCGGCGGCCCCCACCGTGACCGTGTCGGCTCCCACGACCGTCTGGACGACGTCGTTGACCGCGTCCACCCCGGGGATCTTGTCCGCGACGAGCTCGAGCGCGAGCAGGGCGCCGAGGATCCAGAGGGAGGCGTCGGCGGAGAGCCACGTCCACCCCGCGGGCAGGTCGACGAGCCCCGTGAACCGGTCCAGCAGACCCAGGGCGAGCAGGGGGATGTAGGCGTTGAGCCCGGCCGAGGTGGCCAGGCCCGTGCCGGTGAGGAACTCGAGCACGTCCGTCCCCGTCCTTCGCGGGTCGCTCGGGGCGCCCGGGCGGACGCTCCGGGTCCGAGGACCCTCGTTCCCCGGTGAACACCGCCGGCCGTCGGGCGCTTCCCGTCCGGGGTCGGTCCTACCATGGGCGCATGCCCCAGACCGCTCACTCCCCCCAGCACTCCGCCTCCGCCCCCGCGCTCGCCCTGACCATCGCCGGGTCCGAGGCCACCGGCGGCGCCGGCGCCCAGGCCGACCTCAAGACGTTCCAGGAACTCGGCGTCTTCGGCATCGTGGCGCTGACCTGCATCGTCTCCTTCGACCCGGAGGACGACTGGAACCACCGCTTCTTCCCCGTGCCCACCGAGATCCTCCAGCAGCAGCTCGACGCCATCCAGGGCGACTACCCGGAGCGGCTGCGCACCGTGAAGCTGGGCATGCAGGGCTCCCCGGAGGTCATCCGCACCTCGGCCGCGGCCCTGCGCCGCGCCGAGTGGGACCACGTGGTCCTGGACCCCGTGCTCATCTGCAAGGGCCAGGAGCCGGGCCACGCCCTGGACACGGACCAGGCGCTCAAGGCCGAGCTGCTGCCGCTGGCCACCTTCACCACCCCGAACCACTTCGAGACGGAGCAGCTCTCCGGCATGACCGTGCGCTCGGTCGAGGACCTGACGGCGGCCGCTCGGCGCATCCACGAGATCTCCGGCGCGGCCGTCCTGGCCAAGGGCGGGATGCACCTGCCCGGCCCGGACGCCGTGGACGTGTTCGTGGACGGGGACACCGTGGAGGTGCTCTCCGCCCCGAAGATCGGCCAGTCCGGCGTCTCTGGTGCGGGCTGCTCGCTCGCCGCCGCCGTCACCGCCGAGTTGGCCAAGGGTGCCACCACGCTCGAGGCCGCGCGCCGCGCCAAGGAGTTCGTGCGAGCCGGCATCGCGCAGGCGGTGGAGGGCCGCACGCCGTTCGCCGCCCTGTGGCAGGGCGGCCTGCGCTCCGCTTGAGCGCGCACGTGGGCCGCTGACTCGTCCTGAGCCGGGCGGTGCGCCACACTGGGGGCATGAAGCTCCCCTCCCCCGCCCCTTCCGCCCCCGGCGAGGTCCACCACTCGGCGTCGTCCGTTCCCGTCGACGGCGTCGAGGCCGTCGTCCCCGCGCTGCGCCAGCGCGCCCTCGCCCCGGGCGGCCGGCTCTACGGGCTGGCGGCGGCGGCCGCGGTCGGCGGGCTCACCCTGCTGGATCCGCACGCCCGCCGAGGGCGCGAGCGTCGGGCCCTCGCAGAGCTCGAGGCCGCCGTCAGCGGCACGTTTCTCGCGGCCGAGACCGCCAACGCCCTCCACACCGCCGCGATCGCCGACGGCGAGGTGGCCCCCTCCCCCGCCGCGCGTGCCCTGCGCGGGCTCGGCGGACTGGCCGTCGGCGGCGCGGTCGCGGCGGTCGCGCTGCGCACCACCGGCCTGAACGACCGGGTCGACGGCGCCGTGGTGCGCGGGCTCCAGCGGGCCGGCGTCCCCGCCCCGCGCGTCGCGCTGGCCGCAGCGGCCTCCCTGGCGATGCTGCTGGCCAACGAGGACGCCCGCCGGACCCGCCGCGACGCCGTCGAACTCGCCGTCACCGGACCCGCCGGCCTGGACGAGGACACGGTCGACGAGGTCGAGCCGGAGGCCACCGCCGAGCTGCCGGTCGAGGTGCGCGTCCTGCTCGAGACCCTGCTCGACCCGGCGCTGGCCGAGGGCCGGGACCTGCCCGGGGCTGAGGCGCTGCGCTCCCAGCTGCCGCACGCCCGCACCGTCACCTCGGTGGCCGAGGCCATCCGTGAAGCCGGCGAGGTCCCGGACTGGGTGCCGCTCGTCGTCCAGACCGACGACGACGTCCGGCGCGCGGTGCCGAACGACTGCGTCTGGCCCGTCCGCGGCCGCTTCGCCTCCGGATCCGCCGGAGGACACGAGCTCGAGCTGCGCCTGCAGGTGATCGACGGGGAGATCGGCGCCCTGACGGTGACCCTGCCCGCGGACGCCGAGGCGGACAGCGACGCCTGGGACGCGTTCCAGGAGATCGAGTCCTTCCCCGGCGTCGAGGACCTGGCCTTCCACGTGGACGGCGACCGGCGCGCCTGACCGGGAACTCTCCCGGGGCCCGTCCAGCCCGGCCCACTACAGTGGGGACCCGCCCGACGTCGTCGATCCCCCTCCCGGAGAGTTCCCGCCATGACCACCCCCGCCCCGGTCGCGTCCGCCGCCCGTGCCCGTCGCCGCGCGGCCCGTTCCGGCCCCTGCCCGCAGCTGCGCATGGGACTGAACGGGTTCCTCGTGGCCTGGCTGCTGCCCAACCTCGTGATGGCCGCCGTGGTGGCGGTCCTGGCCGTGGTCCCGGGCCTGCAGGCCTTCGGCAGCCTGACACCGCTGCTGACGGTGGTCGGGGTCGCCGGGCTGGTGGTGGGGCTGCCGCTGTGCCTGCTCGTGAACTGGGCGTTCCGGCACGTGCTCAACCAGTGGGTCCACGTGCTGGCGTACGCGCTGATCGGCATGCTCTACGGCCTGGTGGTGCTCACGCAGGGCGCGGCGGGCATCCTGCCGATGCTCATCCCGGTGATCGGATTCCCGGCCGCCGTGCTCATGGCCCTGGGCCGGACGGCGGCCCGTCCCCTCGTCCGCACGGTCACCCCGGAGCCGTCGCGCACCGAGCCGGCCTGAGCACGCCCGCAACGAGAAAGGACGATGGCCGGATGGCCATCGTCCTTCTCGGAACCGCGTCCGGGGCCCGCATCCCCTCAGGCATGTATCCCGGCTCGTGATTCGCACTGTGCACCGTCTCAATGGGGCATGACCCACTCTAGGAGGGACGACGGCGCCCCCGACAGTGGCGGATGGTGCAGACTTTCGGGCGATGATGTGAGGCAGCTCACATGGACGTGGTCCATGACGGTGCCGGCGCCGGCCTCAGTCAGACGGACCGGGGGAGCACCGCGCGCACCCGCCACCCCCAGCCCCCCGGCCCGGCCTCGATCGCGCCGCCGAAGGTGGCCACGCGATCCCGCATGGAGTTCAGGCCCACACCGGAGGAGTTCCACTGCGGCGGGCCGGACCGCTCGGCGACGGTGTTCTCCACCGCGAGCACCACGTCCGACCCCGCGTCGCGGAGTTCGATGCGCACGCGCGCGCCCTCGCCGGCGTGCTTGGCGACGTTCGTGGTGGCCTCCTGGAGCACCCGGTGCAGGGTGGACCGCACGGAGATCGGCATCGCGTTCTGGTCGCAGCGGACGTCCGTCTCCACCGTCATTCCGAGACTGCGCAGCTCCTCGGCCAGGCGGGCCACGGACAGGACCGGATCCGCGGACGTCGCGCCGTCCGCGTCCCCCGCGGCGCCCGGCTCACCGCTCGGGTCCACGATCCCGTCCTCCTGGAGGACGGAGAGCATGCGCCGCAGGTCCCGCAGCGCGTCCTTCGCGGAGTCCCCCACCACGTCCAGCACGCTCTGAGCCGCCTCCGGGGTGCCGAGGTAGCGTGCCGTCCGGGCCTGCATCGAGATGATCGTGAGGTTGTGCGCGACCACGTCGTGCAGGTCGCGGGCCAGGGAGCGACGCTCGGCCTCGGCAGCCAGCCGGGCCCGTTCCTCCGCCTCGAACACCCGGCGGCGATCCCGCTCCCGCCGGGTCAGGCTCTCGCGGATGAAGAGCCCGCCGCCGAGGCCCATGGACATGAGCAGCAGGATGAACCACGTCGCGTTCGCCTGACCCACCGCGAACGGCTGGGCGACGCCCCAGGTCAGCGCCAGGACGGCGGCCGTGACGACGAACCCCCAGGAACGGGCGGTCGCCGCGACGGCCCCGAGGACCACGGGCGCGACGACGGCGAAGAGCACCTCGGAACCGCCGACGACGGTCGCGACGGCCCCGGGCAGGAGCAGGGCGAAGCCCACCGTGCTGCGCCACCACTGGGCGAGGAAGGCGCTGGTCGCCGACGCGATGGCGATCCCGTCCAGGACCGGGATGACGCCGTGGCCCGGGCCGAACAGACCGATGTCGGACGCGGTCGAGGCGAGCAGGAACGCCGACCCGAAGGCGAGATAGACGCGGCTCAGCGGCGCCGCGGCCCAGAACGCGCGCCACCGCAGGCTGCGCGCCTGACGCCACGCCGAAGAGCGGCGCGCCCGGGAGGGCGCGCCGCTCCGGACGGAGGGGGTCGATGGGCTCGAATCAGGCATCGGGGGCGGACCGCCCCGGGGTCAGTCGCACCAGATGCCGAAGTGGCGGCACGTCCACTCCGCAGTGCCTTTGCCGAGGCCCAGGGTCGTGACGACGTCGTCCTCGGCCGAGGCCGCCGAGGCGGCGGCGGCCGGAGCGCCGACGAGGGTGGAGGCGAGAAGGAGAGCGGAAGCGAGGAGAGCGCGAGTCTTCATGGCCCCAGTATGTATGACGCCCGTCACAAATGGTGCACGCCGCGCACAGGCCGCGCCGCGGCATGGCGCAGATGACGGCCGGCGGGCACCCCGGCCTCGCCCCGACGCCGACAAGGTGGCATGCGCCACAGCACCGGTTACGCTGACCTGCGTGTCCGAAGAGCTGCGCATCCTGATCGCCGACGACCAGCCGCTCATGAGCGGCGCGCTCCGCGTGCTCGTCGACTCTGCCCCCGGCATGACCTGCGTGGGTGTGGTCGCCAACGGCGTCGAAGCCGTGGAGGCGTGCGCCGCCATCGAGCCGGACGTGGTCCTGATGGACATGCAGATGCCCCTGATGGACGGGGTGGAGGCCACACGCCGGATCAAGGACACCCACCCCGCGATCCGGGTCCTGGCGATCACCACGTTCACGTCCGAGGACTACCTCGTGCCGGCCCTGCGCGCCGGAGCGGGCGGCTACCTCCTCAAGGACGCGGAGCCGCCGGCCATCCTGGGCGCCATTCAGGCCGTCCATCGCGGCGAGTCCGTGCTCTCCCCCGCCGTGGCGACCAAGCTGCTCGTCTCGATCGAGCGGGACCGGCCGACGGTGGGCCCCACCTCGGTGCAGCCCGGCAGCCCCGACGGCTCCGACCTCACCGAGCGGGAGCTGGGCGTGCTGCGGCTGCTGGCCAGGGGTCAGTCGAACCCGGAGATCGCCGCGAACCTCTTCGTCTCCGAGTCCACGGTCAAGGCCAACCTCACGCGGATCATGGCCAAGCTGGAGGTCCGCGACCGCGTCCAGCTGATCATCCGGGCGGCCCAGCTCGGGCTCGTCACCCTCGCCCTGGACTGAGCGCGGCGGGGTCAGCCACGGGCCGCGATCTCGTTGCGCCGCGTGTTGAGGTCCTTCAGGACTTGCATCCCGTGCTCCACCACCGGGTCCGCCTCGGCCAGGAGCGACTCCTTGGCCGGCCCGTAGGCGAGGTCGGCGAACGTGCCGTTCTCCGGGTCGAGGGCCCGGATCTCCTGCTGCACCAGGCGCACCTGGTCCAGGCCGGCCGCGTACTCCACCGCTCGCTCGTCGATCTTCGTCAGGGACGCCTCCGCGTCCTCCGGGATCTGCTCCAGGGCGAACTGGGCCTCGTAGAGCCGGTTCTGGTACGTGCAGGGCTCCTCGATGTCGTAGAGCCCCACGCCGCGACCCACGGCCTCCTGATTGGCCTGGGCGATCTCCTCCGCCAGGCGCTTGCCGACGGCGACCTCCGTGGGGGCGGCCATGCCGGCCTCCGCCATGGCCACGTTGACGGTGCCGCCGCCGATCGAGATGACCGCGCTCTCCATCCCCTCGGGCGCGCCCTCGTCCGAGGTGGTCATGCTCGCGGTCGCCCCCTGCGGGAGCCGATCACGCAGCCAGGCGTAGGACTCCTCCCCCATGCAGAGGTTGGGGCCGACCTTGAGGCCCTCGGGGTTGCGGCCCGCGCTCGTGACGCCGGCGAGGACCACGGTCCGCTCGGTGCCGCCTTGGTTCACCACCACGGTGTTGCCGTCCAGCACGGTGACGATGTCCACGCGGGCGGCGTCGGCGGCCACGCCGCGGAGGACGGTGACGATGCCCAGCAGGAGCAGGACGGCGGCGACGGCGAGGAAGACCAGCAGCCCCTTCAGGGGGACCCGGGCACGGGCGGCGACGTGAGTCATGCGGACTTCCTGCAGGTGGACGGCGGGACGGGGGGCCGCGACGACGGCCCGGAGCCCGAGTCTAGCGAAGGGCCCCGGGACCGCCGAGCGGCGGGCCGAGGGACGGCTGCGTCGGGCTCAGCGCTCCCGGCGGTAGAACGGCGTGGCCACCACGGTGAACGGCTCGCCGCGGCCGCGCAGGTCCACCTGCAGGGACGTGCCCTCGGCGGCCACGTCGCGGCGGACACGGGCCAGGGCGATGGGGTGTCCGAGGGTCGGGCTGGGGGCGCCCGAGGTCACCTCGCCCACCCGCTCGCCGGACTCGTCCAGCACGGCGTAACCGTGCCGGGCGGCACGCCGACCCGCGCCCTGCAGCCCCACGAGGACCTCCTCGACGTCGTCCCTGCCGACCAGCGCGGATCGTCCGACGAAGTCGGCCTCCTTGCTCGCGGGCACCGCGAAGCCGACGCCGGAGGCGTGCGGCTGGTGCCCGGTGTCCAGCTCGTTGCCGTAGAGCGGCATGCCCGCCTCGAGGCGCAGCGAGTCCCGCGAGGCGAGCCCGCACAGCGTCAGCTCCACGCCCGCCTCGTCCGCGGCCGAGAGCATCGTGTTCCACACGGCGGAGCCGCGGTCGCCGGCCTCGGCGGTGGAGGCGGCGGGCAGGAACAGCTCGAAGCCGTCCTCACCGGTGTAGCCGGTGCGGGCGACGACGGCGATGACGTCACCGGCGTCCGTGGGCACGGTCAGGGTCAGGTGGCCGTAGTACTTCAGCTCGGCCAGCTGCGCCGCGGCCTCCGGCATGGCCCGGGCGAGGATCCTCTCGGCCTGCGGGCCCTGCACGGCCACGAGGGCGGTGGTCGAGGACTCGTCCTCGACGACGGCGTCCCAGCCCGACGCCCGCTGGTTCAGGGCGGTGTGGACCGCGGCGATGTTGCCAGCGTTGGGCACCACCAGGTAGTCGGGCTCGGAGCCGGCCTCGCCGTCGTCCATCCGGTAGACGATCGTGTCGTCGAGGATGGTGCCGGCGTCCGTCAGGCACAGGGCGTACTTGGCGCGGCCGGGCTTCAACGTGGAGAGCACGCTCGAGAGGGCGTGGTCCAGCATGGCCCCGGCCTCCGGGCCGGTGACCCGGATCTCGCCCATGTGGGAGAGGTCGAACAGGCCTGCGGAGGTGCGCACGGCCTTGTGCTCGGCCAGCTCGGAGCCGTACTTCAGGGGCATGTTCCAGCCGCCGAAGTCCGTGAACGTGGCGCCCGCGGCCTCGTGGACCGGGTGCAGCGGGGAGTTGCGCGTCGAATCGCTCATGGGGGTGATCCTCTCAGTCCTCGTCGGCGGTGTCGGCCACGGCGCCCTCGAACGCCTCGGGCGGCGGGCACGAGCACACGAGGTTGCGATCGCCGTAGGCGCCGTCGATGCGGCCCACCGGCGGCAGGTACTTGTCCAGACGCAGGCCCGGCACCGGCGTGCCCGCCTGGGCGCGCGAGTAGGGGCGGTCCCACTCGTCGGCCATCAGGACGTTGAGGGTGTGCGGGGCGCGGCGCAGGACGGAGTCCGCCACGGTCTCCGGGGTGACGGCGGTGATCTCGGCGTGGATGGCCTCCATGGCCTCGATGAACCGCTCGATCTCCTCGAGGTCCTCGGACTCGGTGGGCTCCACCATGAGCGTGCCGGCCACGGGGAACGCCAGGGTGGGGGCGTGGAACCCGTAGTCGATGAGGCGCTTGCAGACGTCCTCGGCGGTCACGCCCGTGCGGGCCGTGAGCTCGCGCAGGTCGAGGATGCACTCGTGCGCCACGAGGCCGTCGTTGCCCGTGTACAGCGTCGGGTAGAGGGGCGCGAGGCGGCGGGAGATGTAGTTGGCGCCCAGCAGCGCGTGCGCGGTGGCGGAGCGCAGGCCCTCGGCGCCCATCAGGTGGATGTAGGCCCAGGAGATGGGCAGCACGCCGGCCGAGCCGTGCGGGGCCGCGGTCATCAGGGCCTCGCGGGAGGGCAGGTACGGCACCAGGTGCTCGCCCACCGCCACGGGGCCCACGCCCGGGCCCCCGCCGCCGTGCGGGATGCAGAACGTCTTGTGCAGGTTCAGGTGGGAGACGTCTCCGCCGAACTCGCCCGGCTGGGCCAGGCCCACGAGCGCGTTGAGGTTGGCGCCGTCGATGTACACCTGGCCGCCCGCGGCGTGCACCGTGGCGCAGACCTCCTTGACGTCGGCGTCGTAGACGCCGTGCGTGGAGGGGTAGGTGATCATGATGGCCGCGATGCGGCCCTCGTTCGCCGCGATCTTGGCGTCCAGGTCGGCGGCGTCGATCGTGCCGTCGTCGGCGGTGGCGACGACGACGACCTTCAGCCCCGCCAGCACGGCCGAGGCCGCGTTGGTGCCGTGGGCGGAGGCCGGGATCAGGCAGATGTCCCGCTCACCCTCACCGCGGGCCAGGTGGTACTGGCGGATGGCCCACAGGCCCGCGAACTCGCCCTGCGAGCCGGCGTTCGGGGCCACCGAGACGCCCGCGTAGCCGGTGATCTCGGCGAGCTTGGCCTCCAGATCCGCGATCAGGAACCGCCAGCCCTCGGTCTGGTGGTCGGGCGCGAACGGGTGGATGGAGCAGAACTCGGGCCAGGAGATGGCCTCCATCTCCGCGGTGGCATTGAGCTTCATGGTGCACGAGCCCAGCGGGATCATGGTGCGGTCCAGCGCCAGGTCGTAGCCGGAGAGGCGGCGCAGGTAGCGCAGCATCTTCGTCTCCGAGTGGTGGGTGTTGAACACCGGGTGCATCATGAACGCGGAGGAGCGGCGCAGCGACTCCGGCACGGCCGGGGTGGCCACGGCGCCCTCGTGCGCAGAGGCCGGCAGGGAGCCCGCGTCCAGGCCGAACGCCGTCAGGACGGCCACGAGGTCGGCGTCGACGGTGGTCTCATCGGCTGCGATCCGCAGGGTGTCCGCGTCCACCAGGCGCAGGTTCACGCCGTTCTCCTCGGCGGCCTGCAGGACCTGCTCGGCCCGGCCGGGCACGCGGACGGTGATCGTGTCGAAGAAGTGCTCCTCGGCGACCTCGACGCCACCGGCCCGCAGCGCCTCCGCCAGGCGGACGGCCTGGGCGTGGGCGTGGCGGGCGATGCGGGCGATGCCCTGGGGGCCGTGGTAGACGGCGTACATCGAGGCGACGATCGCGAGCAGCGCCTGGGCGGTGCAGATGTTGGAGGTGGCCTTCTCGCGCCGGATGTGCTGTTCGCGCGTCTGGAGGGCGAGGCGGTAGGCGGGCTTGCCGGCGTCGTCGTGGGAGACGCCCACGAGGCGGCCCGGCATGCTGCGCTGCAGGCCCTCCTTCACGGCCATGTAGGCGGCGTGGGGGCCGCCGAAGAACAGGGGCACGCCGAAGCGCTGCGTGGAGCCGACGGCGATGTCCGCGCCCTGTTCCCCGGGCGGGGTGATCAGGGCGAGGGAGAGGATGTCCGCCGCGACGGTCACGAGGGCGCCGGCCTCCTTGGCCTGCGCGATGACGGCGGCGTGGTCGTGGATGCGGCCGGAGTCGCCGGGCTGCTGCAGCACGACGCCGCACAGGCCCTTCTCCTCGACCTCGGCGCGGACGTCCTCCGGGATGCCTGCGGAGAGGTCGGCCACGCGCACGTCGATGCCCACGGCCTCGGCACGCAGGCGCACCACGGAGAGGGTCTGCGGGAAGAGGTCCGCGTCGAGGAGGGTGACGCCGTCGGTCCTGCGACGGTTGGCGCGGTGCATGAGGAGCACGGCCTCGGCGGCGGCGGAGGCCTCGTCCAGCAGAGAGGCGTTGGCGATGTCCAGGCCGGTGAGGTCCTGGACCATCGTCTGGTAGTTCAGGAGGGCTTCGAGGCGGCCCTGGGAGATCTCCGGCTGGTACGGCGTGTAGGCCGTGTACCAGGCCGGGTTCTCCAGCACCTTGCGGAGGATGACGCCCGGGGTGACGGTGTCCGAGAAGCCCTGCCCGATCATCTGGGTCTTCATGACGTTGCGGCCGGCGATCTCGCGCAGCTGCTCCAGGACCGCGGACTCGGTCAGCGGGGCGGGCAGCTCGAGGGGCTTCGGCTGGCGGATGCCGGCGGGGACGGCGGTGTCCACGAGGGCCTCGAGCGAGTCGTAGCCCAGGGTCTGCAGCATGTGCTCGACGTCCGCGGGGCGCGGGCCGATGTGGCGGGCCACGAAGGGGGCCGAGGCGGTGTCCTTGGGCTCGACGCGCTCGTGGGGCAGCGCGGTCGTGCTCTCGGTGGTCTGGGGGCTGGTCACGGGGTACCTCCGGGGGATCCTGCCGTGGTCACGGCGTGGGTCTGCTCCTCCCCGCTCTGTCATGGACCTGAGAGTTTCCGACGCCCGGGTGGGCGGCTTGCACCGTCGGTGGTCTCGGTCCGGACGCGGGCGCGGCGGAGTGAGACGCTTTCCAGAGCGCCTGACCCCACGCGGTACGGATGCCTGAGAGATTCCCGGGGAGGGTTTGCTCCTTCGGCGGCCTGCTCACGCGGCCGGCCGGGGCAGGACGCGCGCCGACGCTCTCCCGCGCGGGGCATGCGGCGTGCCGTCAGTATCCCACACGTGTAGGCCGCGTCACAGGGCGCCCGGGAGGGGCCGGACGGGGCGTGTCGAAGGCTTTCGTTGATGAAACGGGCGCCCGGGAGGGGTTGAGTCGCCCCACGCGCCCGTGCCTACCGTGGCGAGGACGGGCGGACGTGTTCCTCCGCCCCGGAGCCGACCGAGGGAGCGATCCACCCATGTACACCCGCAGCCGGAACGACGTCGAGAAGGTCGAGTGGGGCGGAGGCACCTCCGAACGCCTCATCACCGCGAAGGACGAGATGGGTTTCGCCGTCGCCCACACGATCGTGCGCGCCGGATCGTCCTCGAAGCTCCAGTACCGCAACCACCAGGAGGCCTGTTACTGCATCGCGGGCAACGGCTCCGTGGTGGAGCCGGACGGCACCGTCCACGAGATCACGCCGGGTGTCATCTACGTCCTGCCGGACCACGAGCCGCACGACCTGCGCGGCGGCACCGAGGACATGCACCTGATCTCGGTGTTCAACCCCGCCATCACCGGCGACGAGAAGCACACCCTGTCGGAGGACGGCTACTCCAGCTACTGAGCCCGGGCACGGTGACGGGAGGCGTCGACGACGGCGCCTCCCGCGTCGGCGCCGACGGCGGCGTCCGGTCGTAGGGTGGCGGGGTGCTCAACCTGTGCGCCCCCGAGCGCACCGTGCGCCGCAACACCCACCTGGCGCTGGTGCTGACCGCGATCGCGGGGATCCTCAACTCCGTGGGCTTCGTCGCCGTGGCCACGTACACGTCCCACATGACGGGGATCGTGGCGTCCATGGCGGACGCGGCGGTCCTCCACGCCCCGGGTCTGGTCGGCACGGGCCTGCTCGCGCTGGCCATGTTCATCCTGGGCGCGGTCGTCTGCGCGCTGGTGTTCAACTGGGGCCGGGTCAACGGCCTCCGGTCGCGGTACGCCAACATCCTCCTGCTCGAGGGCGTCGGCATGCTGGTGTTCGGCCTGCTCGCCGAGCACGTCCGCGATGCGCACCGGCCGCTGGTCGTGGTGGCCGTGCTGTGCTTCACCATGGGCCTGCAGAACGCCTTGATCACCCGCATCGGGGCGTGGCCGATCCGCACCACGCACGTGACGGGCATGGTCACGGACATCGGCGTCGAGCTCGGCAAGATCCTGTACCGCAACGGCCCCGGGGCCGCGGCCCCCGTCGTCGGGGAACCGCGGCGCGTGGGACTGCTGGCGCTGCTCGTGGCCCTGTTCTTCCTGGGCGGGGTGGCGGGCGCGGCCGGCTACCTCTGGCTGGGCTTCGAGGTGGTCATCCCGGTGGCCGGCGTGCTGCTGCTCATCGCCCACCGCCCGCTGATCCAGGACCTGCAGGACGCGTGGCTCACACGAAAGCCGAGACACCGGTGAGGGCCCGCCCCACGATCAGGGTGTTCATGCCGTAGGAGCCCTCGTAGGAGTAGATGGCCTCCACGTCCCCCATGATCTTGGCGATCTCGTGCTCCGTGAGCAGGCCGTTGCCGCCGAGGGCGTCGCGGGCGAGCGCCGCCGAGGACCGGGCCAGCCGGGTCGAGGTGGCCTTGGCCATCGCCGCGTGCATCATCTCCATCCGCCCCTCCTGCCGCAGGGCGTCCACCTGAAGCATCATCCCGGCGGAGGCGGCCAGGTTGCCGGCGACCTCGGCGATCTGGGCCTGGATCAGCTGGAACGCGGCCAGCGGGCGGCCGAACTGCTCCCGCCGCAGCGCATAGGAGCGCAGCACGTCCAACACGCCCATCTGCGCGCCGACGCCCTGCCAGCCGACCCACATGCGCGAGTCGCGCAGCAAGGCACGGGTGGCGGCGAAGGTGGTGGCGCCGGGCAGGATCGCGTCCGCGGGCAGGCGCACGTCCAGGGTGATGTCCGCGTTCTGCATGATCCGCAGGCCCATCTTCCCGCTGATCTTGGTGGCCTCGTAGCCGGGGGTGTCGGTGGGCACCACGAAGCCCTTGATCTCGCCGTCGGCGGTGTCGCGCGCCCAGACGAGCGCGACGTCGGCGATCGTGCCGGCCCCGATCCAGCGCTTGGCACCGCGGATGACCCACTCGTCGCCGTCGCGGGTGGCGGTGGTGGCGAGGCCGCCGGCGATGTCCGAGCCGTGGTCCGGCTCCGTGAGGCAGAACGCGCCCAGGGCGTCGAAGGATTCGAGGCGCCCCTGCCACGTGGCCTTCTGCCGCTCCGAGCCCAGGCCGGCGATCATGCCGAGGTTGAGCTCGTTGTGGATGCCCACGAGGGCGGACAGGGACAGGTCCACGCGGGCGATCTCCGCGTGCACGAGCTGCTGGAACAGCGAGGACGAGCCGTCCAGGACGAGGCGCCCCAGACCCAGCTCGGCCAGGCCCGGCAGCAGGTCGAACGCGAACTCCTCGGCGTCCCAGTACCGGGTCAGGTGCGGCCGCACGCGGGTCTGGAGGTGGTCCTCGATCGCGTCGAGCCGGGCACGCTCGGCCGGCTCGAGGCGGTCCCGCAGGCGCAGCAGGTCCACGTGGGGCAGGCCGGGGGTGACGGCGGGCGCGCCGGAGGCGGGGACGGGGCGGTCGGCGATGGCGGTCATGGCTCTCCTTCGGGGGCGGTCCGACGACGGCGGGCGGTTTCGCCGCGAATCCGACTGTAGGACTTCCAACTATCCAGGTCTGCCAGTAGTGTTCCAGATCACAGACCCCCGGCCAAGGATCCGTTCAGCAGCCATCCCGAGGAGGGACCCATGACCGTCCAGGACCCCACCGCCGTCGCCGCCCCGTCGCCGACGGAGGTGTTCCGCGCGGCCCGCGACCTGCTGGTCGAGTGCCAGACCGACTATGAGCGCGCCCGCGCCGAGTTCGAGTGGCCCCGCTTCGAGCACTTCAACTTCGGCTTCGACTGGTTCGACCGCCTGGCCCAGGACCCGGCCCGCGCGGACGTGCCGGCGCTGATCATCGCCGAGGACGACGGGCGCAGCACCGAACGCACCTTCGCCGAGCTCTCCGCGGCCTCCAGCCGGGTGGCGAACTGGCTCTCCGCGCAGGGCCTGCGCCGCGGCGACCGCCTCATCCTGATGCTGAACAACCAGGTGGAGCTGTGGGAGTTCATGCTCGCCTGCATCAAGCTGCGGGTGGTCATGGTGCCCACCACCACGCAGATGACCTCCGGGGACCTCGAGGACCGCGTGACGCGCGCCGGCGCCGCGTGGGCCGTGGCCGGCGCCGAGGACCTGGCCAAGTTCGCCGGAGTCGGCGAGGACCTGCACCTGGTGCACGTGCCGGGCGTCTTCGCGGAGGGCCCGGCGCGCCGCGCCCCCGAGGTCGCCGGCCACACCGTGCTCTCCTACGACGACGCCGACGACGCCGCCACCGAGCTGACCCCGGCCGAGCCGACCCCCGCCGACGAGACGCTGCTCTTCTACTTCACCTCGGGCACCACCTCGAAGCCGAAGCTCGTGGAGCACACCCACACCTCGTACCCGGTCGGCCACCTCACGACGCTCTACTGGATCGGTCTGGAGCCGGGCGACGTGCACCTCAACGTGGCCTCCCCGGGCTGGGCCAAGCACGCGTGGTCCAACTTCTTCGCCCCGTGGATCGCGGAGGCCACGATCTTCGTGCACAACGCCCGCAAGTTCGACCCCGCGGCCCTGATGGCCAACATGGAGCGCTACGGCGTCACGAGCTTCTGCGCCCCGCCCACCGTGTGGCGCATGCTCATCAAGGCGGACCTGGCGCAGCTGACGACCCCGCCGACCAAGACCATCTCCGCGGGCGAGCCGCTCAACGCCGAGGTGATCGACCAGGTGCACAAGGCGTGGGGAACCACGATCCGCGACGGCTTCGGGATGACCGAGACCACCCTGCAGATCGCCAACACCCCGGGCCAGAAGGTCGTCATCGGCTCCATGGGCCGCCCGCTGCCCGGCATGGACGTCACCCTGCTCGACCCGCTCACGGGCCAGGAGGCCGAGGAGGGCGAGATCTGCCTGCGCCTGGACCCGCGTCCGGTGGGCCTGCTGAAGTCCTACTACGGCAATCAGGAGAAGACGGACGAGGTGTTCCGCGACGGCGTGTTCCACACCGGTGACATCGCCCGCCGCGACGAGAACGGCGTGCTGACCTATGTGGGCCGCGCGGACGACGTCTTCAAGTCCTCGGACTACAAGGTGTCCCCGTTCGAGCTGGAGTCGGTGCTGGTCAAGCACCCGGCCGTGATGGAGGGCGCGATCGTCCCCACCCCGGACGAGCTGCGACTGGCCGTGCCGAAGGCCTTCGTCACCCTCGCCCCGGGCCATGAGCCCACCGCGGAGACCGCCCGGGCGATCCTGCAGTTCACGCTCACCCAGCTGCCCCCGTACAAGCGCATCCGCCGCATCGAGTTCCTCGAGCTGCCGAAGACCATCTCGGGCAAGATCCGCCGCGTGGAGCTGCGCAAGGCCGAGGTCGAGCGCGCCCAGACGGGCGCCGCCCCGGACGGCTACGGCACCGAGTTCCGGGAGGAGGACCTGGACCTGCAGCGCTGACCGGCCGTTCCCCGCCACCGCCCCGTCCGTGTCCGGCGGTGGCGGGGGACCCCCGGTGCGCCGCTAGTCTGGAGCGCCATGAAGAAGCCACCCCTCGCCCAGGACCCCATCCGGGAGGCCGCCCGGAACTGGGAGCGTCACGGATGGGGTGACGTCGCCCGCCCGATGGCCGCCATCACCTCGATCATGCGGGCCCAGCAGATCCTGCTGGGTCGGGCGCAGGCCGCGCTCAAGCCCTACGGGCTCACCTTCGCGCGGTACGAGCTGCTGGCGCTGCTGAACTTCTCGCGCGAGAAGCGGATGCGGATGTCCAAGGCGTCCGCGCTCCTGCAGGTCCACCCCACCTCGGTGACCAATGCGGTGGACCGGCTCGAGGCCGCCGGGCTGGTGGAGCGCACCCCCCACGAGTCGGACCGCCGCGCGCTCGTGCTCGCCCTCACGGACGAGGGCCGGCGCGTCGCCGTCGCCGCCACGGAGACGCTCAACGCCGAGGTCTTCGGCCGTTCCGGCTTCGGTCCGGCGGACGTGGACACCCTCATCGACGTCCTCGGCCGGTTCCGCGCCGAGGCCGGCGACTTCCAGGCCGACGGCCCCGACGCCGGCGCGCCCGCGACGGCGGAGCACACCTCCTCCTGACGCGCCCTCCGGCCTCCGGACCGTCCGACTCAGCGGGGCTCGAGGCGCACGGCGCCGTCGAGCCGGATGACCTCGCCGTTCAGGAACGGGTTGGACACGATCTGCTCGACGAGCAGCGCGTAGTCCTCGGGCCGGCCGAGGCGGGCCGGATGCGGGGTCTTGGTGGACAGCGCCTCGCGGGCGCCCTCGGGCAGGCCGGCCATCATGGGCGTCTCCATCAGACCGGGGGCGATCGTGACCACGCGGATCTGCGAGGAGGCGAGCTCGCGGGCCGCGGGCAGGGTCAGCGCGACCACGGCGCCCTTGGAGGCGGAGTACGCGATCTGGCCGATCTGCCCGTCGTAGGCCGCCACGGAGGCGGTATTGACGATGACGCCGCGGTCCTCGCCGAGCGGCTCCTGCGCCTTCATCGCGGCGGCGGCCTGGGCCATCATCGACACGGTGCCGACCGCGTTGATCGCCAGAACCCGGCTCAGCACCTCGGCGGACAGCGGCCCGTCGCGACCCACGAGCTTGCCCGGCGTCGCCACCCCGGCGCAGTTGACCAGCACCCGCAGCGGCCCGGCCTCCAGCGCGGCGGCCACGGCCTCCCGGGCGGTGTCCTCGGCGGTGACGTCGCCCGTCACGAAGCGCGCACGGGGACCGAGGGCGGCCACAGCGTCCGCGCGGACGGTCTCGCCCTCGCGGTCCGGCAGGTCCACCACCACGACGGCGGCGCCCGCGTCCGCCAGGCGGCGGGCGGTGGCATGGCCGAGGCCCGAGGCCCCGCCGGTGACGATCGCGCTCTGGTTCGACAGGTCCATGGGCGGACCCTCCCTTCCTCCTCGGGATACCCCCCGATTTCGATAGTTGCATGTCCTACGTTCTCATCCTAGATTAGCGGACGAGTAACCCAGATCACACGCACGGCCGGGCCCGCCCCGCCCGCCGTGGGCGGCGCCGCCCGGCGTCCGCCTTCCGCCTGGACCCGCGAGGAGCCCCCATGTCCGAGAAGACCGCGCCCACCGAGACCGCCCCCGTGATCCCCCACTTCGTGCACGGCGAGCGGCGCGAGGGCGCCTCCGGTCGGCACAGCGACGTCTACCACCCGGCCACGGGCCGCGTGGCGGGCCGCGTGGCGCTGGCCTCCGCCGAGGAGATCGACGCCGCCCTGGCCTCCGCCGAGGAGGGCTTCGCAGCGTGGTCGACGCTGAATCCGCAGCGCCGCGGCCGCATCCTGCTGCGCTGGGTCGACCTGATCAACGAGAACATGGACGAGCTGGCCACCGTGCTCGCCCAGGAGCACGGCAAGACCTTCCCGGACGCCAAGGGCGACATCCAGCGCGGCATCGAGGTCGTGGAGTTCGCCGCGGGCGCCCCGCACCTGCTCAAGGGTGAGTTCACCGCCGACGCGGGCACCGGCATCGACGTGCACTCCATGCGCCAGCCGCTCGGCGTGGCCGTGGGCATCACGCCCTTCAACTTCCCGGCGATGATCCCGCTGTGGAAGGCCGGCATCGCCCTGGCGGCGGGCAACGCCTTCGTCCTCAAGCCCTCCGAGCGCGACCCCTCCGTCCCGGTGCGCCTGGCCGAGCTGGCCCTCGAGGCCGGCATGCCCGCCGGCGCCCTCAACGTGGTGCACGGCGACAAGGCCGCCGTGGACGCGCTCATCGAGGACCCGCGCGTCAAGGCCGTCGGCTTCGTCGGCTCCACCCCGATCGCGCAGTCCATCTACGCCCACGCCGGCCGCATGGGCAAGCGCGCGCAGTGCTTCGGCGGGGCCAAGAACCACGCCGTGGTCATGCCGGACGCGGACCTCGAGATGACCGCCGACGCCCTGGTCGGCGCCGCCTTCGGCTCCGCCGGCGAGCGCTGCATGGCGATCTCCGTGGCCGTCCCGGTCGGCGAGGAGACCGCCGACCGCCTGATCGCGCTGCTCCGCGAGCGCGTGAAGGACCTCAGGGTCGGCCCGTCGCTCGAGGCGTCCTCGGACTTCGGCCCCGTCGTCTCGAAGGACGCGAAGGAGCGCATCGAGGGCTACATCGCGGCCGGCGTCGAGGCGGGCGCCGACCTGGTCGAGGACGGCCGGGGCGTCGTCGTCGAGGGCCACGAGGACGGCTTCTACGTGGGCGCCACCCTGTTCGACCGCGTCACCCCGGAGATGAGCATCTACCGCGAGGAGATCTTCGGCCCGGTGCTCTCCGTGGTCCGCGCGAAGGACTACGAGGAGGCGCTCACGCTCGTGAACGAGCACGAGTTCGGCAACGGCGTGGCCATCTTCACCCGCGACGGCGACGCCGCCCGCGACTTCTCCACCCGCGTGGACACCGGCATGGTCGGCGTGAACGTGCCGATCCCCGTGCCGATCGCCTACTACACCTTCGGCGGCTGGAAGGCCTCCGGCTTCGGCGACCTGAACCAGCACGGCACGGACGGGCTGAAGTTCTACACCAAGACGAAGACCGTCACCACGCGCTGGCCCTCCGGCGTGCGCGAGGGCGCCAGCTTCGTGATGCCGGCCGGCTCCTGACCGCCCCGCAGCCCGTCCTGACCAGGAGGACCCCATGACCACCGTTCTGTTCCTCGGCCTCGGCCACATGGGCGGCCCCATGGCCGCCAACCTCGGCGCCGCGGGTCACCGCGTGCTCGGCTTCGACCTCGTCCCCGAGGCCCTCGAGAAGGCCCGCGCGGCCGGCGTCGAGACCGTCACGGACACGGCCGCGGCGGCCGCGGAGGCCGACGTCGTGCTGACCATGCTCCCCCACGGACGCCTGGTGCTGGACGTCTACCGGGGTGAGGACGGCGACGGCGGCCTGCTCGCCGCCGCCCGCCCCGGCACCGTGTTCCTGGACTGCTCGACCATCGACGTCGCCGAGGCCCGCGAGGCGGCCGCGGCGGCGGAGGCGGCGGGCATGCGGGCGGCCGACGCGCCGGTCTCGGGCGGCCAGGTGGGCGCCGAGGCCGGCACCCTCGCCTTCATGGTGGGCGCCTCGGACGAGGTGTACGCCGAGGTGCTGCCGCTGCTCGAGGTCATGGGCGCGCGGATCGTGCACTGCGGGGCCGCCGGCCTGGGCCAGGCCGCGAAGATCTGCAACAACATGGTGCTGGGGGTCACGCAGATCGCCGTCGCCGAGGCCTTCGTCCTGGGCGAGCGCCTGGGCCTGCAGCACCAGGCCCTGTACGACGTGATGAGCAAGGCCTCCGGGCAGTGCTGGTCCCTGACCACCAACTGCCCGGTGCCCGGCCCCGTCCCCGGCTCCCCCGCGAACCGGGACTTCCAGCCCGGCTTCGCCGGCGCCCTGATGGCCAAGGACCTCGGGCTCGCGCTCGCGGCCCTGGACGAGCAGGGCGTGGCGGCCGACCTGGGCCGCCTCGCGCAGGCCAAATACGCCGAGTACGCCGCCGGAGAAGGCGCCGCCCGCGACTTTTCCGGCATCATCGAGGACATCCGAGCATCACACACGGACAGGAGCGAGGCATGAGCGAGCAGACCACCCCGGACGGCGCCGAGTCGCCGATCATCGTGGAGCGGCAGGGCCGGGTCGGCCACATCCGCCTGAACCGGCCGAAGGCCCTGAATGCGCTGAACGAGGCGACGATGCGTGCCGTCGTCGCGGCGGTGCAGGAGCTGGACACCGACCCGGAGATCGGGGCGATCCTGCTCTCCGGCTCCCCCAAGGCGTTCGCCGCCGGCGCGGACATCAAGGAGATGGCCACCAAGGAGTTCTCCGAGATGTACGCGGCCGACTGGTTCGCCGGCTGGGACGGGCTCACCCGTGCCCGCACCCCCATCGTGGCGTGCGTGACCGGCTACGCCCTCGGCGGCGGCTGCGAGCTGGCCATGATGGCCGATGTGCTCGTGGCCGGCGAGGGCGCGAAGTTCGGCCAGCCCGAGATCAACCTCGGCGTCATCCCCGGCATGGGCGGCTCCCAGCGCCTGACCCGCGCCGTGGGCAAGGCGAAGGCCATGGACATGATCCTCACCGGCCGCATGATCGGGGCGGAGGAGGCCGAGCGCATCGGACTCGTCTCCCGCGTGGTGGCCGACGAGAATGCCCTCGAGGAGGCGCTGGAGGTGGCCGCGACCATCGCGTCCAAGTCCAAGCCGGCCTCCTGGATGGCCAAGGAGGCCGTCAACGCCGCGTTCGAGACCACGCTCGCCCAGGGCATCGCCTTCGAGCGCCGCGTGTTCCACGCCGCGTTCGCCACGGCGGACCAGAAGGAGGGCATGGACGCCTTCGCGGCCAAGCGCGAGGCGGGGTGGCAGCACCGATGAGCGACGCGCAGACCACGGCGACGACGGCCCCCGCGGCTGGGCAGGACGGCGCGGCGGACGAGGTGCTCCTCGAGGTCCGCGACGGCCTCGGCCGCATCACGCTGAACCGTCCGCGCGCCCTGAACGCGCTGACGCAGGACATGGTCCGGGCGATCGACGCGGCCCTGACCGACTGGGCCGCGGACCCCGCCGTGCGCGGCGTGCTGATCCGCGGCGCCGGGGAGAAGGGGCTGTGCGCGGGCGGCGACGTCGTCTCCCTGCGTTCCTCGCTCCTGGCCGGGCGGTTCGCGGAGGCCGAGGAGTTCTTCCGCGACGAGTACGCGATGAACGAGCGCATCGCCGCCTACCCCAAGCCGTACGTGGCCTTCATGGACGGCGTCGTCCTGGGCGGCGGCATGGGCGTGTCCGCGCACGGCTCGCACCGTGTGGCCACCGAGCGGACGCGCGCCGGCATGCCCGAGACGGCGATCGGGTTCACCCCCGACGTCGGCGGCTCGTTCCACCTCGCCCGCGCACCCTTCCAGGCGGGCCGGCACCTGGCCGCGACCTCGGCGCACGCCTCCGGGTCCGACGCGGTGGCCCTGGGCCTGGCGGACGTCTTCGTGGAGTCCGCCCGGCTGGACGAGCTCGAGCAGGCCCTCGCCGCGGCGTTCGGCGCCCTCGGCCCGGCCGAGGGCGGGGGCGCGCGCGACGAGGCCGCCTTCGCCGCCGCCGACGGGGTGCTGGCCCGGTTCGCGGTGGCCGAGGACGGACGGCCCGCCTCCGCGCTGGTGGCCGGCCGGGAGTGGATCGAGGACGCCTACGGCCGGGAGACGGCCGCCGAGGTCCTCGCCGCCCTGGACGAGCGCGCCGCCGCGGGCGGGGAGCACGCCGAGGCCGCGGGGCAGGCCGCCGAGGCCATCCGCACCAAGTCCCCGACCGCCGTCGCCGTGGCCCACGAGGCCCAGCGCCGGCTGGCCGCGCGCGGAGCGGACCTGGCCGTGGCCGACGCGCTGCGCCAGGAGTTCACGATCGGCACCCACCTGATGCGCGAGCCGGACATGGCCGAGGGCATCCGCGCGCTGCTCGTGGACAAGGACAAGGATCCGACGTGGAGTCCGGCCCGGCTCGAGGACGTCTCGGCCGAGGACGTGGCCGGGCACTTCGAGCCCGTGCCCGGGGTGGACCCGCTCGAGCTCGGCTGAGCCCGCCCCGACGGACGGCGCCCCGTGGTCCCGTGTGGTGGCCGCGGGGCGCCGTGCTGTGGGGGGCGACCGGGCGGGCCCCCGGTCTCAGCCGATCAGGCCGCGACCCACGATCATGCGCATGATCTCGTTGGAGCCCTCCAGGATCCGGTGCACGCGCAGGTCCCGGACGAGCTTCTCCACGCCGTATTCGTGCAGGTAGCCGTAGCCGCCGTGCAGCTGCAGGGCGGTGTCGGCGGCCTCGTAGCCGTGTTCGGTGGCCACGAGCTTGGCCATGGCGCACAGGCGCACGGTGTCCGGGTCGTTGCGGTCCAGGGCGTCCGCGGCGCGCATGAGCATCGTGTGGGCGGTCTCCAGCTTCACGGACATGCCCGCGAGCTCGAAGACGAGGGCCTGCTTGGTGGTGAGCGGCTCGCCGAACGCGCTGCGCTCCTTGAGGTACCGGGTGGCCTTGTCCAGGGCGGCCAGGCCGCCGCCGATGGAGCAGGCGCCGATGTTCAGGCGGCCGCCGTTGAGGCCCTTCATGGCGATGCGGAAGCCGTCGCCCTCCTCGCCGAGGCGGCCGGCCACGGGCACGCGGACGTCCTCGAAGATCACCTGGCGCGTGGGCTGGGTGTGCCAGCCCATCTTCTTCTCGTTGGGGCCGAAGGACAGGCCGGGGGTGTCCTTGTGGACCACGACGGCGGAGATCCCCCGGGCGCCCGTGTCCGCGGTGCGGCACATCACCACGTAGCAGTCGGACGCGCCGGCGCCGGAGATGAACTGCTTGACGCCGTTGAGGACGTAGTGGTCGCCGTCGCGGACGGCGCGGGTCTTCAGCGCGGCCGCGTCCGAGCCGGCGCCGGGCTCGGTGAGGCAGTAGCTGGCCAGGTGCTCCATGCCCGCGAGGTCGGGGATCCAGCGGGCGCGCTGCTCGTCGCTGCCGAAGGAGTCGATCATCCAGGCGACCATGTTGTGGATGGAGATGTAGGCGGCGAAGGCCGGGTCCGCCTTGGCGAGCTCCTCGAAGATCAGGATCGCGTCCGTGCGCTCCAGGCCGGTGCCGCCGTGCTCCTCCCCCACGTAGATGCCGCCCAGGCCGAGCTCGCCGGCCTCGGCGAGGACGTCCACCGGGAAGTGCTTCTCGGCGTCCCAGTCGAGGGCGTGCGGGGCGACGCGCTGCTCGGTGAAGTCGCGGACGGCGTCGACCAGGGCCTTCTGGTCGTCGGTGATGGGGAACATGGGTTCGTCCTCCTGGGACTCGGGCCGGCCGGGCGGGCGGTCCACGACGGGGTGGTGCGGGGGTGACACTGCGGGCGGCGACAGGGTGTGACTGTCGTCACCATGATAATAGGACATCCAATGATCAGCCGTGTCGCCGCCGGGCCGTGGGCTAGCGTGCTCCCCGTGCAGACCACCACCAGCCCCACCGCGGACTCGCCCACCGGCCCCCGCTCCCACCCCTCCGGCCGCACGGAACAGCTGTTCGGCATCCGCCGCCACGCGCTGATGACCGAGCGGGACGGCGCCCTCAACCCGGCCGCGTTCGAGGTCGGCCCGTGGTGCCTCGACCTGGACGGCCGGCCCACCGGCGCGGCGGCCACCGTGATCATGGACAACGCCACCGCGGTGGCCGTGCACCACGCGGCACGGGACATCGAGACCGTGGTCACCACCGAGCTGCAGGTCAACGTGCTCGGCCCGCTGCCCGCCTTCGACGCGGCGGCGGTCACGGCCGGGGACGAGGACGGCCCGCTGCTGGAGTGCTGGACCCGCCCGCTGGCCTGGGATGCCGGCGGCGGCGTGGCCCGCGCGTGGCTCGAGGACGCGGACGGGCGTCGCGTGGTCGAGGCGACCGGCTGGTTCCAGTCGGTGCCCGCCGGAGCGCCGGAGCGGATGGCCGAGTTCGTCGCCGCCGGACGGCTGCCCCGCGGGGCCGAGACCCGTGTGCCCATGCCGGAGCTGCTCGCCGCCCGCCCCGAGTCGCTGCCGACGGCCGATCCGGACACGCGCCCCGCCGTCGCCGCGGCGGCGAGCGCGGGCGCCCGCTTCGCCCCGAAGCCGGAGCTGGCCAACCCGTCGGGCGCGGTCCACGGCGGGGCCATGACGCTGCGGGCGGTCATCGCCGCGCAGGCGGCCATGCCGGACCGCGTGCGCTACGACGTCCAGGCCGTGCACGTGGTGTTCGTGCGCCCGGGGCATGGCGAGATGGTCGCCCTCACACGGGTGCGACACGCCGGCCGGTCCCTGCGCCTCGTGGAGGTGGACCTCGTGCCGGTCGGCGCCGACGGCGTCCCCGTGGCCGACAAGCCGATGGTCCAGGTGCAGGTCACCTTCCGCGCTGCCCGGAGCTGACGCCCCGCCCGCCCGAGCACCCGAGCGCTTTCGAACGTGAGAAAGGGCCTATCTCACGTTCGAAAGCGCTCATTCCCCCGACATCACGTTCGAAAGTCCCGGGAGGAGGAGGGGCCGTCGTCGTGCGGCCGGCTCAGCGGCCCACGGTGCCGAACCGGGAGGCCACGGGGGCCGTGAAGGCGGGCTTCAGGAAGAACCACGCGGCGGCGGTGACCGCCACGCTCACGAGGAACACCACGAGGCCCCACGCGTCGGTGGCCCCGCCGCGCGAGGTGTACATGTGGTTCAGGTTCGTCAGCAGGCCCGTGAAGGCCACGAGGAACACGTGCACCACGATGAACGCCACGAAGAAGACCATCACCGGGAAGTGCACCTTGCGGGCCACTTCCATGGGGAACGCCTTGTTCAGTCCCTTGGCCTCCGTGGGGAACCACGAGGACATGCGCCAGCCCGTGAGGGCGGCGAGCGGGGCGGCCACGAACACCACCAGCGCGTAGGAGAGCATCTGCAGCGCGTTGTAGTGCACCCAGCCGTTCTCCGTGGGCCAGTCCAGGGACAGGTACTGGATGCCGGCGGACAGGGCGTGCTGGAACACGTGCGGGTCCGTGGGCACGATCCGCGCCCAGTGGCCGGTGACGATCAGCAGCACCACGAAGATCACGCCGTTGAGCAGCCACAGCGCGTCGAGGGCCTGGTGCGTCCAGATGGTGAGCGAGAACTTCTTCGGGGTGTTGCCCCGCGCGGAGAACAGGCCGTCCTTCGTCGGAGTGAAGTTGGCCGGAGGCCGCGTCTCGTGACGGATCTGCAGGCCCGTCCGGATGATCAGCACCATCAGGAACATGTTCAGGAAGTGCTGCCAGCCCATCCACCAGGGCATCCCCTCGGGGGTGCCCTCGGGCAGGACCGGGTGCCCGTCGTAGGTCGCGATGAAGTCCGCCACCGGGTCGAGGCTCCGCAGCCAGCGTCCGGCCAGCACTGCGAGCAGCGCCAGCACGACGACGCCGGCCACCGCCGGCAGCGCCTTGCGCAGGCGGGACGGGGCGGCGGATTCGGCGGCGTCCGTCTCCGCGGCCCGAGCGGGCGTGCCGGTGGCGGCCCCGGGGACGGCCCGGGGCGGCTGCGCGGTGGAGGCCGGCGGGGCCGAACGGGTGTCCGGCGCGGTGGGAGCCGGCTCCGCAGCCGGCGCCGCGGCCACGGGGGCGGCGACGGCCGGTTCCGCATCGGCCGGTTCCGCATCGGCCGGCTCCGCGGCGGCGGGCTCGGCGGTGGCCGGCTCGGCGACGACCTCCTGCGCCACCATCTCCGGCGCGGTGGGGCCGCCCACGGCGGCGAGCTCGGTGAACCACTCCCCCTCCCGGGCGAACGGCACGTACCCGGCCATGCGTCGCCGCTTCGCGAGCGGCACGAGGTCGGACTCCACGGGAGCGCCCACCCCGGCCGCGGCCGGCGCACCGGTCGCGGAGGCGACGACGGCCGCCACGTCCGGCACGACGGGCTCGGTCTCCGCGGGTGCGGGGGCCCGCGTCGGGGACGCCGAGGCGGCGATCGGCTCGGGCGCGACGGACCGCGCCGGGGCGGCGGCCGGGATCGATCCCGCGGCCGGGGCGGGGGCGCCGCCGAGCCACTCGGCCTCGCGGGCGAACGGGACGTACCCGGCCATGCGGCGTCGCGCGGACAGGGGCGTGAGGCCCGACGTCGGCGCGGTCGGCGCCACCGGGACGGCGGCCGCGGCCGAGGCGGGGGCCGCCGTCGTGGTGTCCTGCGCCGGGGCGGGGGCGGGCTCGGTCTCGGCCGGGGCGCCCTTCAGGGGGACGTAGCCGGCCATTCGCTGCTTGGGCATGCTTCTCCTCGTCCGAGGGGCGCGGTCCGCAGCGGACCGCGCCCGCACCGGTTCAGCCGCGGCGGGTGCGCAGCTGCTCGATGACCTGCGGGACCACCTGGAAGATGTCCCCGACCACGCCGAAGTCGGCGTGCTCGAAGATCTCGGCGTCCTCGTTCTTGTCGATCGCCACGATGGTCTTGGCGGTCTTCATGCCGGCCAGGTGCTGGATGGCGCCGGAGATGCCGAGGGCGATGTACAGGTTCGGGGACACGATCACGCCGGTCTGGCCCACCTGGCGCTCGGCCGCGGTGTAGCCGGAGTCGACGGCGGCACGCGAGGCGCCCACGGCGGCGCCGAGCTCGTCGGCGAGCTGCTCGACGATCGCGAAGCCCTCCTCGGAGCCCACGCCGCGACCGCCGGCGACGACGGTCTTCGCGCCGCGCAGGGGCGGACGGGCGGAGTTCTGCGTGCGGGCGTTCACCTCGAGCACCCGGGCGCCGGCGGTCACCGGGCCGAGCTCGGCGGCGGCCAGCTCCACGACCTCGGGCGCCTCGACGGCCGGGGCCCGGTCCGCGACGGCGCCGGGGCGCACGGTGATGATCCGGGGGCCGCCCTCGCCGGTGGACTCGCTGAGGTAGTCGCCTCCGAACACGGAGTGGCGGGCGATGACCTCGTCGTCGGCCCAGCGCAGCCCCACGGCATCCGCGCAGACGGGGCCGCGGGCGCGGACGGACAGGCGGCCGGCCACCGCGCGGGACTCGGGGCTGCCGGAGAGCAGCACGGCCACGGGCGCGGTGCGGGCGGTCGCGGCGGCGAGGGCCTGCACGGCGGCGTCGCCCAGGGTGGTGGCGGCGTCGTCGGCCACGAGGACGTGGACGCGCGTGGCGCCGTACTCCCCCAGACGGGCGACGGCGGCGTCCCTGCCCTCCGCGCCGGTCACGAGGACGGCCTCGGGCACGCCCACGGTGGCGGCGGCGCCGAGGAGCTCGGCCACGATCGGGCGGAGCGCTCCGTCCGCGCCGATCTCGGCGTGCACCAGCACGGTCTGGCCGCTGTTCGCGGCGTCGGTCTGCGTCGTCATCTCGGTCTCCTCCACGTTCGCGCTCACACGAGCCCCCGACCCGCGAGGAACTCCACCAGCCGCTCGGCGGCGGTGCCGTCGTCGGTAACCTTCTCGCCCGCGGCACGCTCGGGACGCGTGTCCGCCGAGACCATCACGGAGCGGTAGGCGGCCTCGGCCGGGCCCGCGGCGATGCCGAGGTCGGCCAGGGACAGCACGGTGAGCGGCTTCTTCTTGGCCGCCATGATGTTCTTGAAGTTCGGGAACCGCGGCTCCGCGGTCTTCTCCGTCAGGCCCGCCACGGCGGGCAGGGCGACGGCGGCGCGCACGTCCGCGTCCGAGGTCGCCACGGTGCCGGTCAGCTCGCCGTCGGCCAGCTCGGGGGCCTCGGCGTGCGGCAGGTAGGGCCGCTCCAGGAGCTCGGCGACCATGGCGGGCACCACGCCGGTGCCGCCGTCCGTGGACAGCGTGCCGGCGAGCACGAGGTCGGCGCCCTCCTTCTCGACGGCCGCGGCGATCACGCGAGCTGTCTGCACGGCGTCCGAGCCGACGAGTGCGTCGTCGGTGATCTGCACGGCGGAGTCCGCGCCCATGGCCAGCATCTTGCGCAGGGTCTTCGAGGAGTCCTCGGGGCCCACCGTCAGGGCCACGACCTCGATGTCCGCGCCGGCGTCCCGCCAGCCCAGGGCGACCTCCATGACGCGCTCGCTGATCTCGTCCGGCACGGGCTCGGCCGCGCCGTCGCGCACCACCCAGCCGGTCTCCAGGCTCAGCTCACGCTCCTGCCACGTGTCCGGCACCTGCTTGGCCAGCACCAGGATCTTCACGGCCTCTCCTCCTTGGGTCGCGGTCTCGCCCCGGGGCCTCCGCCCCGAGCACGGTGACTTACGCTACAGACTACGGGTCCGCGCACGTCCGGGCCGCATGACCCGCGCGCGGGAGCGGCCGGGGCCGCCGTCGTCGGCCCGTGCGTCCGGACCATGATCGCCCGAACCGAGGAGGCACCGTGAGCCCCGCCGCCCCGCCCACCGCCCCGCCGGCCGCCGAGGACCGGCCCCGGGTCCCGGCGGTGCCCGCCTCCTCCCTCGTGCTGGTCCGGCCCGGGGCCGGCGGCGAGACCTCGGTGTTCACCGTCCGCCGCGCCGGGACCATGGCCTTCAGCGCCCACGCCACGGCCTTCCCCGGCGGCCGTGTGGACCCCGCGGACGACCTGCCGGACCGGCTGTGGGAGGGCACGGATCTGGCCGACTGGGGCCGGCGCCTCGGGCTGCCGCACGAGCCCGTGGACGCCCACGGCACCCTCACGGAGCTCGACCCCGCCGAGGGCGCCGGCCGCGTGCTGGCCGCCGCCGTCCGCGAGACGTTCGAGGAGACCGGAGTGCTCCTGGCCCGGGACGCCGTCACCGGCACTCCCGTGGACCCGGCCCGGGTGGCCGCGTTCCCCGACGAGCTGCGCGACGCCGTCGAGCGCCACGAGGTGGACTTCGGGGAGCTGCTCGACCGCGAGGGGCTGCGCCCCGACGCCGGCGCGCTCGTGCCGTGGTCCCGGTGGATCACCCCGCACGGGGGCCCGCGCCGCTACGACACGTTCTTCTTCGCCGTCCACCTGCCGCATGGCCAGTCCCCCGAGCGGATGTCCTCCGAGGCGGCCAGCCACGGCTGGGCGTCCCCCGCCGAGCTGCTGCGCCGCTTCCGGGCCGGCGAGGTCAACCTAATGGCCCCCACATGGTGGCAGCTGCGCACCCTGGTCGACGCCGGCGAGGACATCCACGCGGGCCGCTCCCGGTTCGAGCCCCTCGAGGGGGTCATGCTCGTGGCCGGGCAGGGGCCCGTGTTCCCCCACGCGGACGAGTATCTGCGTGACCTGATGGCGTTCCGCGCGGCCGCGCAGGTGGAGGAGTCCAAGGACAACATCCTCTGAGCGCTCCCGGCTCCGGGCCGTGCGGTGGGTGACGGGCCGGAGAGCAGCGCGGACCGCGAGCCGCGACCCCATGGCCTGCAGGGCCCCGTGCCCCTAGTCTGGTCTGCACTGGATCTCCCGGCTCCGCGCGTCCGGCCCGCACCCCCGGCCGCCGCGCGTCCCGCTCGCACCCTAGGAGCACTGCATGGCGCTCAGCGTCCTCGACCTGTTCTCGATCGGCATCGGCCCGTCCTCGTCCCACACCGTGGGGCCCATGCGTGCTGCCCGCCGCTTCACGGACAGCATGGGCCAGCACGGCGTCCTCGAGCGCACCGCCCGCGTGCACGCCGAGCTGTTCGGCTCGCTGGCGGCCACCGGCGTGGGCCACGGCTCGGACACCGCGGTGCTGCTTGGCCTGGCCGGCCAGGACCCCGAGACCATCGACCCGGACGCCTGCACCGGGCTCGTGGAGGAGATCGTCACGGGCGGCCGACTGCCCCTGGACGGGCGCCACGAGATCGCCTTCGACCGGCAGGGCGACCTGACGCTGCACATGCGCGAGTCCCTGCCCGGGCATCCGAACGGCATGCGTCTGACCGCCTACGACGACGCCGGCGAACAGCTTCACACCCGCGACTACTACTCGGTGGGCGGCGGCTTCGTGGTCACCTCGGACGAGCTCGAGGCCGAGCTGGACGCCACCAAGGACGTCAACCGCACCGACGACGGCGACACCGGCGAACCGTACCCCTTCTCCACGGGCGCCGAGCTCGCCGCCCGCTGCCACGAGGCGGGCCTGAGCATCGCGGAGCTCATGCTCGCCAACGAGGCCACCCGGCACGACCTCGACGAGCTGCGCACCCGGCTGCTGGCCATCTGGGCCGTCATGGAGGAATGCGTCCACAACGGCGTGTCCCGCACCGAGCCGATCCTGCCCGGCGGACTGCAGGTCCGCCGTCGGGCCCCCGCGCTGCGGGAGCACCTGCTGCAGACCACCGACCGCACCGACCCCATGTGGGCCATGGAGTGGGTCAACCTCTTCGCGCTCGCGGTGAACGAGGAGAACGCCTCGGGCGGGCGCATCGTCACCGCGCCCACGAACGGCGCCGCGGGCATCATCCCGGCCGTCATGCTCTACTACATGCGCTTCGTGCTCCCCGAGGGCGCCACTCAGCAGGAGCGGGACGACAAGGTGGTCGAGTTCCTGCTCACCGCGGCGGCGATCGGCATCCTGTACAAGCGCAACGCCTCCATCTCCGGCGCCGAGGTCGGCTGCCAGGGCGAGGTCGGCTCGGCCTGCTCCATGGCGGCGGGCGCGCTGTGCGCCGTGCTCGGTGGCACCGTGGACCAGGTGGAGAACGCGGCCGAGATCGGGATCGAGCACAACCTCGGGCTGACGTGCGACCCCGTGGGCGGCCTGGTCCAGGTGCCGTGCATCGAACGCAACGCGATCGCGTCGGTGAAGGCCATCAACGCGGCCCGGCTGGCGCTGCTCGGGGACGGCTCGCACCGGGTGACCCTGGACCAGGCCATCAAGACCATGCGCGACACCGGCGCGGACATGAAGTCCAAGTACAAGGAGACCTCGCGCGGCGGCCTGGCCGTGAACGTCATCGAGTGCTGATCGCCTGGGTCCGCGGCCCAGCGCCGCTCCGGTCGGGACGGACGGGGCACCCGTCCGCTACCGTGGGGCCCGATCCGCCCCCTGCCCCCGAGCGCGAGAGGACCGACGTGGCCATTCATCCTGTGGACGCGACCCTGGAGGCCGCGAAGATCGATCCCGACCAGCGTGCCGAGCGGCTCAAGGGGGTGAAGCTCGACGGCGCCGGCTGGAAGTACGCGCTCACGCGCGCGCTCAAGGAGTTCGGCAACGACGGCGGCACCGACCTGGCCGCGAAGCTCACCTACTACCTGGTGCTCTCGCTGGCCCCCTCGCTGCTGGCCGTGTTCTCCATCCTGTCCCTCGTGCTCGCCTCCAACCGCGGAGCCATCGACGATCTGCTGGGGCAGCTGACCGGTCTGGTCCCGAGCGACTACCAGGCGCTCGTCACGAACCTGGTGACCACCATGAGCGACTCGGCCGCCTCAGGCGGCGGGATCATCGCCCTCGTCATCGGCATCGCGACCGCCCTGTGGTCCGCCTCCGCGTACGTGAAGGCGTTCAATCGCTCGGCCAACACGGTGTACGGCTACGAGGAGGGCCGCGGCCTGGTGAAGCTGACGCTGACCAACCTGCTCACCACGCTCATCCTGATCGTGGGCATCGTGGTCGTGCTGATCTCGCTGGCGCTGAACCGCTCACTCGTGGACGGCTTCCTCCAGCCGATCGCCGGCCCGCTCGGCATGACCGGCGTGGTGAACTTCCTCTCGGACACGTTCCTGCCGGTGTGGGCGTGGGTGAAGTGGCCCGTCGTCGTCCTGATCCTGCTGCTGCTGATCGCGACCCTGTACTACACCACCCCGAACGTCCAGAAGCCGCGCTTCCACCTCTTCGGCCCCGGCAACATCGTGGCGCTGGTGGGCATGGTGCTGGCCGCGGTGGCCCTGTCCGTGTACTTCACGCAGTTCGCCGGCTACTCGGCGTACGGCGCGATCGGCACGATCATGGCGCTGCTGTTCGCCCTGTGGATCTTCAACATCGTGCTGCTGCTCGGCCTGGAGGTCGACGCCGAGGTGGAGCGTGCCCGCCAGCTCGAGGCCGGCCTGCCCGCCGAGGCTCGGGTGCAGCTGCCCCCGAAGGACGTGGCCGGGGTGGAGAAGCGCGCCGAGAAGCAGACGGCCGTGGAGGAGCGCGGCTACGAGCTGCGGGCGGTCCACGAGGGCCGCTGACCGCACCCGACGCGGGGCCCTCAGCGCCGGGCCGCCCGGTAGCCGTCCGCCTGGGCCGCGGCGGCGGAGGCGTAGCAGTTGCGCGCGTTGGTCTTGCCGTAGTGCTGCTGACCGGGCATGTGGTAGATGCCCGAGTTGTCGTTGGCCTTGACCGGGTGGGAGTCCGGGCACACGGAGTCGGCTCCGCGCACCGGCCCCGCGTCGCCGGACGCGGGGGCCGCCTCCGGGGCGGGGGCCGGGGCCGCCTCCGGGATGGGCTCTGCCGCGGCGCCGCACTCCCCGGAGAACCTGCCGACGCCGTTCGCCCGGGCCTGCTCCCACGCCGCCTCGACCTCGGGCAGGAAACGGTCGTTGCCGTCGAAGACCGCCGGCTCGCCATAGCCCAGGCGGGCCATCTCGGCGTTGACCAGGACGCCGTCGGCGTACACGCCGGCGAGGAGGCGGTCATAGCGGTCGTAGAGCCGGCGGTCGTACCGCAGCACCACCGTGTCGCCGGGGCTGATCATCGACTTCAGCGCCGCCGTCGCCTCCGGGCCCATGCACTCGACCGGCTTCGAGGGGTGACGGGTCTCGGGGGTGTCGATGTTGAGCAGGCGCACCCGCGTGGACACCTCGCCGAGGGTCACGCGGAGCGTGTCGCCGTCCGAGATCGACTCGACCGTGACCACGTCTCCCTCGACGTCGGCCGGGGCGGCGGGCGCCGCCGGCTCGGCACTGCGGGAGCCTTCAGCAGTACGCGACTCCTCCGCGGCACGTGCGGCACGCGACTCGGCGGCCCCGCTCGAGGACGACGCTGCGGCGCGCGAGCTCTGCGCGGCGGAGGATGAGGCGGCCAGCGACGACGCAGCGGCGCGACTCGTCGCGGCCGCGTCGACGGACGGGGTGGGCGTCGTCGGCATCGTGCTGACCGACGCGGAGGTGTCGGCGGCGCTCTCCGGGGTGACGCCGTCGTCGGTGGCGGTGCAGCCGGTGAGCAGGAGCAGAGACAGTGCGGCCGCGGGGAGCGCCGCGCGCAGACGGGCAAGGGGCACGAGGATCCTGGAGGGGAAGGGACGGGGACATGACGAAGGCCCCGCCGTGAGGCGGGGCCTTCGGATCACCACATCATCGCATGTGGGAGGCACAGGGGTTGCTGCACGTCACAACAGCCTCGTCCCCCGTTCCGTCAACGACGACGGGGGTCAGCGGCGGCCGTCGATGGGGTCGCCGCCGCCGTCGAGGGCGTCGAGGACGAGGTCGCGGGCCTCGCCCGTCGCGGACCGGCGGGAGAGCAGCAGCGCGGCCAGCCAGCACAGCAGGACGATCGCCGCGCCGCCCCACGCCAGGAGGGCGAGGCTGCCCGAGAGCAGCCCCGTGCCGTCCGCGCGGCCGACGCCGATCCACACCAGACCCCACGCGAGCGCGAACGCCGGAGCCGGGCGGCCGCCGTTGTACACGGCCGTGAACGCACCGATCAGCACGGCCACCACGAGCATCACCTTCGCCCAGAGGGACGACTGCCCCGGATCGCCGACGACGCCGGTCGAGGCCAGCCACGCGGCCAGGTTCGCCACGGCGGCGATCGAGACCCAGCCCAGATGCAGGCCCTGCACCCCGTCCAGGAGGATCCGCTCACCCCAGCTGTGCGCGCGGACGGATTCGAGGAGCACCAGGATCCACGCCAGGCACGCCAGCAGCAGCGCGATCACCACGACGCTCAGCCCCAGCAGCCCGGCCTGCACCGTCCAGATCCACGCGGCGTTGAGCAGCACCGAGACCAGGATCCACGGTCGCAGGCGGTCGTGACGGGCGGACTGGGCCGAGGGGAGGAACTGCCACACGGCGTAGGCGAACAGGCCCGCGTAGATCACGGACCAGATGCCGAACGCGGGGGTCGCCGGGGACACCCAGGTGGCGTCCGGGCCGAGCCAGCCGCCCGCGGCCTCGGCCACGGGGGTCAGGCCGCCGACGACGCCGGAGCCCAGGAACGCGGCCACGACCGCGAGGATCACGACCACGAGCATGGCCACCCGGCCGCCCGTCGAGGACAGCCCCGTCCCCGAGCTGGGGACGCGCGCCGCGGCGTCGGGGCCGAAGGGGCTGCGGGACGGGCCGAGGTCGGTGGCGGTGCTCATGGGTGCTCCCGTGGGGTGATCGTCGGGGGTGCGCCCCGGGCGGGGCGGGTCTCAGGGTCAGCGTAGCCGCCGGGCCCATCGCGGGCACGGGCCACCGCGGCCTAGGGTGGGGGCATGCGCACTCCCTCCCCGATCGGACTCCTGCTGGACGTGGACGGCCCCGTGGCCTCCACCGAGACCCGGACCGTGCCGGAGGGGATCATCGACGTGCTCGTCCGCCTCGCGCGGCGCGGGGTGCCGGTCGGCTTCAACACGGGCCGCTCCACGGACTTCCTCCTGCACAGCGTGATCGCCCCGCTGCGCGACGCGGGCCTCCCAGACGACGCCCCCTTCCACGCGGTCTGTGAGAAGGGCGCCGTGTGGTTCCCGTTCTCCGCGGTGCCCTCCGGGGACCTGCCCGACGTCACCGTGGACGGCACCGCCCCGGACTGGCTCCGCACCGACCCGGACATGGCCATCGACGCGGACACCCGTGACGCAATCTGGGCCCTCAACGATGAGCGCGCCGGGGACCTGCAGTTCACGGACCACACCAAGCTGGCCATGGTCTCCCTCGAGAAGACAGTGGGCGCGGACCAGACGGAGTACGAGCGGGTGCGCGACGACGTCGCCGCGGGCGTCGAGGGCCTGCTCGCCGAGCGCGGACTCGCCGAGGAGGTGCGCGTGGCCCCCTCGGTGATCTCGGTGGACGTCGAGCACCGCTCCTCCGGCAAGGACCTGGGCGTCGAGCGCTGCTTCGACCTGCTGGCGGAGGCGGGCACCCCGGTGCCCGAACGCTGGCTCACCGCGGGCGACTCGCGCAGCGACTACGCCATGGCCGACCGGCTGCACGAGCGCGGACTCACCGTGGAGCACATGGACGTGCGCCCCGCCGACGGCGTCCCCGAGAAGCCCTACGGCGTGGTGACGGCGGCGATCCTCGCCGAACGCGGCATCGGCGACGCCGACGACATCCACGAGCGGGCGGGCGAGTCCCTGCTGCGCTGGGTCGAGCGCGACCTGCTGCGCTGACCAGGCCGGACGCCCCCTCTGGGCGGCCGACCCTCCCCGGGCCTGGACCTCGACCCCTAGCGTGGAAGGCAAAGCGGCGCCCCTGCCGAACCGGCCCGGGCGCCTCCCGACCAGAGAAGAGGTTCCACCGTGGCCACTGTCGCCCAGAACATCGTCGAGACCCTCCACGCCTCGGGCGTGCGCCGCATGTACGGCGTGCCCGGGGACTCCCTCAACGGGCTGACCGAGGCCCTGCGCTCCCACGGCGGCATCCAGTGGGTGCACACCCGGCACGAGGAGACCGCGGCCTTCGCCGCCTCCGCCGAGTCCCAGCTCACGGATGAGCTCGCGGTCTGCGTGGGCTCGTGCGGTCCGGGCAACCTCCACCTGATCAACGGCCTGTTCGACGCGCAGCGCTCCCGCACTCCGGTGCTCGCGATCGCCGCGCACATCCCCTCGGAGGAGATCGGCTCGGGCTACTTCCAGGAGACCCACCCACAGGACCTGTTCCGCGAGTGCTCCGTCTACGTGGAGCACGTCTCCTCGGCGGACCAGATGCCCCGCATGCTGCGCACCGCGATGCGGGCCGCCGTCGAGCAGCGGGGCGTGGCCGTGCTCGTGATCCCGGGCGACGTGGCCCTCACCGAGCTCTCCGCGAAGCCCGAGGTGATCCGTCACACGCCGTCCCGCGTCATCCCGGCCGACTCCGTGCTGCGCGAGGCCGCCGAGGCCCTGGACTCGTCCAAGCGGATCACCATCCTGGCCGGCGCGGGTGCGGCCGGCGCCCACGACGAGGTCGTGGCCCTGGCAGAGCGGCTGCAGGCCCCGATCGTCCACGCTCTGCGCGGCAAGGACCGGATCGAGTACGACAACCCGTATGACGTCGGCTTGACCGGCCTGCTCGGCTTCGCCTCCGGCTACCACGCGCTCAAGGAGGCCAAGACGCTGCTGATCCTCGGCTCCTCCCTGCCGTACCGGCAGTTCTACCCCGAGGACGCCACGGTCATCCAGGTGGACGTGCGCGGCGAGCAGATCGGCCGACGGGTGGCCGTGGACGTGCCGCTCGTGGGCGGTGTGAAGGAGACGGCCCAGGCCCTGCTGCCGCTGCTGCGCGGGAACTCGTCGTCGGCGTTCCTGGACAAGGCGCTCAAGCACTACGCCAAGACCCGCAAGGACCTCGACCAGCTGGCCTCCCCGGGACGCGGACGCGTGCATCCGCAGTACGTGGCCCGCCTCCTCGACGAGCTGGCCGACGACGACGTGGTGTTCCTGCCCGACGTCGGCTCCCCCGTGATCTGGGCTTCCCGGTACCTGACGATGAACGGGCGCCGCCGGATCATCGGCTCCCTGTCCCACGGCTCCATGGCCAACGCGGTCACCCAGGCGGTCGGCGCCCAGGCGGTCGACCCCACCCGCCAGGTGGTGGCGATGGCCGGCGACGGCGGGCTGGCCATGATGCTCGGCGAGCTGATGTCGTTCGTGCAGAACGGCCTGCCCGTGAAGACGCTCGTGTTCGACAACGACTCGCTGAACTTCGTGGAGCTCGAGATGATGGCCGCCGGGTTCGTCCCCTACGGGACGAGCCTGGAGAACCCGGACTTCGCGGCGATCGCGGAGGCGATCGGCATCAAGGGCTTCCGCGCGGACCACACGACGGACCTGCCCGCGGTGATGCGCGAGTTCCTCGCCCACGACGGGCCGGCGCTGCTGGTGGTCAAGACCGAGCGTCAGGAGCTGACGATCCCGCCGAGCATCGAGTTCGAGCAGGCCAAGGGCTTCGCGCTCTACGCCATGCGCACCGTCCTGGACGGCAAGGGCACCAAGCTGCTCGACCTCGCGAAGGCGAACCTGCGCCAGCTCTTCTGACCTGCCGCGCACGACGACGCCCCGGACGCTGGCGGCGTCCGGGCCGTCGTCGTGGTGGGGCGGGGAGAGCCCAGCCCCGCCGGCAGGTCAGGCGCGGTGGGCGCCGCCCTCGGCGACGATCGGGTGCTCGGCCGTGCCGGCGACGCCCTGGGTGATCAGGCCGTCGGCGCGGTGCTCCCAGAAGTCCGCGTTGCGGATGCCGAGCGGGCGCGGATCGAACTGCGGGTCGAGACCCTGGCGCTTCTGTGCGCGGTAGTCCTTGAGGGCCTTGAGGGCCGGGCCCTGCAGCACCAGGATGCCGAGGATGTTCAGCCAGGCCATGGAGCCCACGCCGATGTCGCCGAGGCCCCAGGCCGCACCCGTGGTGGCGACGGCGCCGTAGGCCACCGACACGAGGATCAGAGCCTGCAGGAAGCGCAGCGCGACGCGGCGGACCATGCCGTTGCGCAGGTTGCGCGTGAGGAACACGAGGTTGACCTCGGCCATGTAGTAGTACGCCACGATCGTGGTGAAGGCGAAGAACGCCAGCGCCACGGCCACGAACGTGGGGCCGAAGCCGGAGAACATGGCGTCGAAGCCGGTCTGGACGAAGGCCGGGCCCTCGGAGGCCGTCGGCGAGACGATGCCCTCGAACAGCAGGCCGGAGCCGGACCCGTCCGAGTACACCCGGTAGGCGCCCGTGGAGATGATGATGAACGCGGTGGCCGAGCAGACGAAGAGCGTGTCGATGTACACGGCGAACGCCTGCACGAAGCCCTGCTTGGCCGGGTGCGAGACCTCGGCGGCCGCGGCGGCGTGCGGACCCGTGCCCTGGCCGGCCTCGTTGGAGTAGACGCCGCGCTTCACGCCCCACTGGATGGCGAGGCCGAGGATCGCGCCGAACACGGCGTGCACGCCGAACGCGCTGGAGAAGATGGAGCCGAAGACCTCAGGGATCTGGTCGAAGTTCAGGAACAGCACGATCAGCGCGAGGACGATGTACAGCACGGCCATCACGGGCACCACGTAGACGGCGAACGTCGCGATGCGCTTCACGCCGCCCAGGACGATGAAGGCCAACAGGATGACCATGGCCAGGGCCACGACCCAGGCGGGCACGGCCCACGCCTCGCCCACGGCCGCGGCCACGCCGTTGGCCTGCACGCCCGGCAGGAAGTAGCTGGTGGCGAAGACGGTGACGACGGCGAACAGGATCGCGTACGCCTTGAACGCGGGGGCGGCGGCCGTGTGCTTGTAGGCCTTCTCCAGGTAGTACGCCGGGCCGCCGCGGTACTCGCCGGTGTCCGGGTCGCGCTCCTTGTAGATCTGGCCGAGCGTGCACTCGATGAAGGATGTGGCGGCGCCGAGCAGGGCCATGACCCACATCCAGAACACGGCGCCGGGGCCGCCGAACGCGATGGCCGTGGCGACGCCGCCGATGTTGCCCATGCCGACGCGGCCGGCGAGCGACATCATGAGGGACTGGAGGGACGAGGTGCCGTCCGCGGAGTCCTGGCCCTCGCGGAGCTGCTTCACCATGTCCGGGATGTTCACGAACTGCAGGAACATGGTCCGGATGGTGAAGTAGAGGCCGACGATCAGGCAGAGCCAGATCAGGGCCGGGGACCAGATGACGTCGTTCACGGCGGTGATGAGATCTGCGAAGGACATGGGGTCTCCAGATCGGGGTGGGGATGGCCGGTGCGGTGCGAGCTCCGAGCGGCGGCCGCCGGCGGTCCCGGACGACTGGGGAGAAGGATACGCGCAAATGTGACCCGCGTCTCGCATCCAGCGCGGCGGGCCGCTGCCGTCGGGCGCGCGGCCCGCGACGACAGCAGCCCCGGACATGCGAAAAGCCCCGGAACCACTGGGGTCCCGGGGCCTACCCGCGGAGGATGGGGGATTTGAACCCCCGAGGGCTGTTAACCCAACACGCGTTCCAGGCGTGCGCCATAGGCCGCTAGGCGAATCCTCCTTGGTGCGCCCTCAGGCGGCGGACCGCGCGAGGGCAGGCTCCATCATAACCAGATCGTCCTGGGCCGCGCCAATCCTCCGCGGGAGGCGCGAGCTCGGCCTGGGCCTCCCCGCGGCCCGAATCGCCGCGCCCGCCGCCGCCCTGGTAGAGTCGTCGGCGGCCCCTCACGTGGTGTCATCTCGCTGAACTCCCCCAGGACCGGAAGGTAGCAAGGGTAGGTGGGCTCTGGCAGGTGCGTGAGGGGTCTTCGCTTTCCCCAGGAGATCCCATGCCCGCCGGACGCTACGCCCCCTCCCCCACGGGAAGCCTGCACCTGGGCAACCTGCGCACCGCGCTCGTCGCGTGGCTCGCGGCGCGCGCCACGGACCGCGCCTTCCTGCTGCGGATCGAGGACCTGGACCGCGTCCGCTCCGGGGCCGAGGCCGACCAGCGGGCGGACCTGGCCGCCGTCGGGCTGGATTGGGACGCCGAGCCGGTGCGTCAGTCCGAACGCACCGGCCTGTACGACGCCGCCGTGGCCGCCCTGCGCGCCGCGCACGGCGCGGACGCGGTCTACGAGTGCTTCTGCTCGCGCAAGGACATCGCCGAGGCGACGTCGGCCCCACACCCGAGGCCCGACGACGGCGCCCCCGCCCCCGGTGGCACCGTGCCGCTGCGTCCGCCCGGCTTCTATCCGGGCACCTGCCGGGACCTGACGGAGGCCGAGCGGGCCGAGCGACGGCGGGTGCGTCCCGCCGCCCTGCGGATCGACGCGGCGAAGGTTGCGGGCCTGCCGGCGGGCGGGATCCCCCGCGCCACCGCCGTGGACGTGCTGCACGGCGAGGTCACGGGCCTGGTCGACGACCTGGTGCTGCGCCGGAACGACGGGGCGTACGCGTACAACCTGGCCGTCGTCGTGGACGACCTGGCGCAGGGCGTGGACCAGGTGGTCCGCGGTGACGACCTGCTCGACTCGGCCCCGCGTCAGCGCTGGCTGGCCGAGGCGCTGTGCGCCGGGCGCGGGGAGCCGACGCCCGCGGTGGAGTACCTGCACGTGCCGCTCGTGCTGAATGCGGAGGGGCGGCGGCTGGCCAAGCGGGACGGCGCCGTGACGCTCGAGGACCTCGCCGCGCAGGACCCGGCGTGGACCCCCGAGCGGGTGCGGGACCGGCTGCTGGAGTCCCTCGGCCTGCCCGCGGGACCGCTGGCGGCCGCCGTGCCCGCGTTCGACCCGGCCGCCCTGCCGCGTGATCCGTGGGTGTTCACCGGGCTCTGAGCGGGCCGGCGCCCTGATCCGCCGCAGGCCCGGCCCCGGTCAGAGGACCTGGGCGGCCTGGTCGAAGTCGAGGCGGCCCTGGCGGGGCTGCTGCGCCTTCTCGTCGTCTGCGGCGGCGTGGCCCACGTTGATCACCAGGAGGGACTTCCAGGCACGGTCCGCATGGAACTCGGCGTCCACGGCGGCGGCGTCGAACCCGGCCATGGGGCCGACCTCGAGCCCGTGCGCGCGCAGGGCCACGAGCAGGTAGCCCACCTGGATGAGCGCGTTCGTGCGGCCCATCCCCTCGCGCATGCCCGGCTTGCCCTCGGCATCCTCCTCGAAGCCCTCCCGGAACGGGGCGAGGTGGCCCATGTGGCGGTGCCAGTCGAGGTCGTAGGAGGCGATCATTGTGAGCGGGGCGCGCTCCGTCTTCTCCCGGTTGAACTCGATCATGAGCGGGGCCAGGCGGGCGCGGGCCTCGGGGCTGTCCACGACGTCGAGCCGCAGCGGCTGGTTGTTCATGGCGGTCGGCGCCCAGCGGAGGTCCGCGTAGGCCCGCTCGATCAGCGCGAGGTCGACGGGCTCGTCCGAGAAGAGCTGCGTCGTGTGGCGGTCCGCGAAGAGGCGGTCGATCTCGGCCTGACTCAGCGGTCCCGCGTCCGGGGCCGGCTGCGTGGGGTGGATCGTGTCCTCGGCGTCGGTGTGCATGTGCGTGGTGGTCATGGGCCAGGGAACGGGCCGGCGGGCGTGCGCATTCCCCGGCTCCCTTAGCCCGTCCGCCCGCCGGATAGGCTTTCGAGGGTGAGCACCGCCCTGTATCGCCGCTACCGCCCGGACCGTTTCGAGGACGTGATCGGGCAGGACCATGTCACGGTCCCGCTGCGCACCGCACTGGCGAAGGACCGCGTGAACCACGCCTACCTCTTCTCCGGCCCGCGCGGCTGCGGCAAGACCACGTCCGCCCGCATCCTCGCGCGCTGCCTGAACTGCGCCCAAGGCCCCACGCCCACGCCGTGCGGCGAGTGCGACTCGTGCCGGGACCTGGCCACCGGCGGGCCGGGCTCGCTGGACGTGCTGGAGATCGACGCGGCCTCGCACGGCGGTGTGGAGGACGCCCGCGGCCTGCGCGAGCGGGCCACGTTCGCCCCGGTCCGGGACCGCTACAAGATCCTCATCATCGACGAGGCGCACATGGTCACCGCGGCGGGCTTCAACGCGCTGCTCAAGATCGTGGAGGAGCCGCCGGAGCACCTGAAGTTCATCTTCGCCACCACGGAGCCGGAGAAGGTCATCGGGACCATCCGCTCCCGCACCCACCACTACCCGTTCCGGCTCGTGCCGCCGGAGCCGCTCATCGCCTACCTCGAGCAGCTGTGCGCGGAGGAGGGCGTGTCCGTGGAGAAGGGCGTGCTGCCGCTCGTGGTGCGCGCCGGCACGGGCTCGGTGCGTGACACGCTCTCCGTGCTGGACCAGCTGATCGCGGGTGCCCAGGAGGGCCAGGTCTCCTACGAGCTCGCGGTGAGCCTGCTCGGCTTCACCCCGGAAGCCCTGCTGGACGACGTGATCGACGCCGTCGCCGCGGACGACACCCCCACCGTGTTCCGCGTGGTGGACCGCGTGGTGCAGTCCGGCCAGGACCCGCGCCGCTTCGTCGAGGACCTGCTGGACCGCTTCCGCGACCTCGTGATCGCCCGTGCCCTGCCGGAGGAGGCCGGGGCGATCCTGCACGGCATGCCGGAGGACCAGGTGCGGCGTCTGTCGGCGCAGGCCGCGCAGCTCTCCCGCGCGGAGCTCTCCCGCCTCGCGGACGTCACCAACCTCGCGCTGACGGACATGGTGGGGGCCACCAGTCCCCGCCTGCACCTCGAGCTGCTCATGGCGCGCCTGCTGCTGCCTGCCTCGGACGAGACGCACCGCGGCCTGGCCGCCCGCCTCGAGGCCCTCGAACGGCGCCTGGAGCTCGGTGGCGCCGCGCCCGTCGAGGACGGCGCCCCGGAGGGCACGACGACGCCGGCCCGGTCCGGCACGCCCGCCGCGGACGGCGGCGGATCGGCCGAGAACGCGGAGGGCTCCGGCACTCTGACCGGTGCCGCGCTCGCCCGGGCCGCCATGCGGCGGCCGGAGGAGCCCGCGCCGACCGCGTCCACCGCCCCGCCGGAGCGCTGGACGCCGCCTGCCCCGCAGTCCGCGGCAGAGGCGCCGGAGGGGGACGCCGCCGCCGGGGCCACGGGGTCCGAGCGTCCGCAGCAGGCGCCGCAGCCCGGGCGGCCCGAACCGGCTGAGGTCGGGGCCCGTTCCGGGGACACGCGCCGCCCGGAGGCCGGGAGCCGCGCCGAGCCTGAGGGCCGGCCCGAGCCCGAGGGCCGGTCCCAGGCCCAGGAGCGCACCGGTGCCGCGCCGGCCCCCGCCCACGGGCCGGAGGAGACGGCCGCGCCGTCGAGCCCCACGCCCGCCCCGGCGGCGAGCCAGGTGGAGATGATCCGCCGGGCCTGGCCGGACATCCTCACGGCCCTCGAGGACGCCTCACGCCTGGTGTGGATGCTGGTGAAGGACAACGCGAGCGTCGCGGGCTACGACGGCTCGTTGCTGACGATCGGCTTCCAGCAGGACGGGCCCCGCCAGTCGCTGCTCGGCCGGGGCGGTGACCGCGTGCTCGGCGAGGCCGTCCACCAGGTGCTCGGCATCCGCCCGCGGCTCGATCTGATCCTCGGTGGGGACGCGCCGACCGGGGACGCCCGCGCACAGTCCGGCGCTCGCCCGGCCGGCCCGGCGCGGACGGACCGGCCTGAGCGTCCGGCCCCGCAGCAGGGCCGGCCCGACCGACCGACGGCGCAGCCGAACCGGCCCGCTCCGGCACCGGGGCAGGCCCCACGCGAGCCGGAGTCCTCCCGCCCCACCCCGCCGCGCTCCGCCGCACCCTCCACCGCGGAGGACGATCCGGCGCCGCCGGCCGCTCCGCCCCGGGCCACGCAGCAGCGTCAGACGCCGGAGCCGTCCCCCGCCTGGACGCCCGCGGCTCCCGCCACCTCCTGGGGGCCGGCGCCGACGTCGTCGACGACGCCCGCCCCCGCCCCGCCGGCGGACGGCTGGGGCGGCCCGGACGAGGAGCCGCCCGCCTGGGACGACGCTCCCCCGCCCGAGGAGGACCCGTGGGACTCGCTGCCCGCGTTCGACCCGGACGCGGAGCAGGACGACTCGGACGGCCCCGAGGGCTGGACCCCGCCGGCCCGCGACGCCGAGGAGCGGCCCGTCGGCGCCGCCGGCTGGGACGGCCCCGTGCCGTCGGTCGAGGACTGGGGGGCGCCGCCGCAGCCCGCACCGGCCCCCGGCGGCGCCGCGCCGGAGGCCGGCCAGGGCCCCCCGGCCCGGCCTGACGCCCCGACCCCCGGCGAGAGCGAGCCGAGCGCCGAGGAGGTCCGTCGGGCCTACGACCCGGGGCCGCTGGTCCGCGAGGAGGAGCACTCGATCCCCGTGTTCGCCCGTCCGGAGGCGGAGCTGCGCGCGGAGTTCGCGAAGCGCTTCGGCGCGACCCGTCCCGCCGGCTTCGACGACGGCGCGGGCGCGGCCGCGGACGGTGACTCCGCCCGGCCTGCCACGCCGTCGCCCGCCCCGGACGACGACGCAGCGGCCACGGAGCGACGCGATCTCCACCCGGCCGCCTCGGGCGCCGGCCCGTCCTCGGACGAGGAGCGGCGCCCCACGGGCTCGCCCACGGCCGACGCGACCCCTGACCCGGGCGTGCCCGCCGACGACGCAGACGCCGCGCCGCGCGCGGCTGCCGGCCCGACCGGTTCGGACTTCCCGGGTTCGGGCCATCCGGCGAGCATGTACCCGCGGCTCATGGAGCGGCTGCGGGCCGGTGGGCCCCTCGAGCCTCCGGTGAACGCGGGCTCGAGCGGCGGCGGCGGGACGGGCGGCGGCCCCGGCGCTCCCGGTGGCCCCGACCCGGACGCCTCGCCGGGCTCCCCCGCCGGGGGCCGGCCGAGCGCGGCCTCGCTCGGGGCGCGCCCCGCCGACGTCGAGCCCGCCGGGGGAGCCTCGGCGCTGCCGTCGTTGGACGCGCGGGCCGCGGCCATCCGTGCCGCCCGCGAGGCCGCCCAGGGTCGCGGCCCGGCCCGGCCCGCCGACACCGGCCCCGCCGCCCCGGCGACGTCCGGTGTGGGGTGGGAGGACGAGGTCGCCAGCGACGACGACGTCCCGCTCGAGGACTCGGGCCTCGTGGGCCGAGCCGTCGTCGAACGGGTGCTCGGCGGCCGTCTGCTCGAGGAACGCCCCAACGACGCCTGAGGCGAACGCGCCCGTACGCCGTCCGGGGCCGCGGGCATGATGGACGCGGCGCCGGACCACGGCGCCGCGTCGGGGCGCACGGACCACGAGACGCACCATCGGACGAGGGAGACGGATGTACCAGGGCGCGGTGCAGGACCTGATCGACGAGCTCGGCCGCCTGCCGGGCATCGGGCCGAAGTCCGCCCAGCGCATCGCCTTCCACATGCTGGAGGCGGACCGGGAGGACATGCTGCGGCTGGCGGACGCCATCCGCACGGTCAAGGACAGGGTGCGGCTGTGCTCGGTCTGCTTCAACGTCTCCGAGGACGAGGTGTGCTCGCTCTGCCGGGATGAGCGCCGGGACCGCTCCCAGATCTGCGTGGTCGAGGAGTCGCAGGACGTCATGGCCATGGAGCGCACCCGCGCCTTCCAGGGCCGCTACCACGTGCTCGGCGGCGCCATCAATCCGATCGCCGGCATCGGCCCCGAGCAGCTGCACGTCCGCGAGCTGCTTACCCGGCTGCAGGACGAGGCCGTGCAGGAGGTCATCCTCGCCACGGATCCCAATCTCGAGGGCGAGGCCACGGCCACCTACCTCGGCCGGCTCCTCGGCGCCACGGGCATCCGCGTCACGCGCCTGGCCTCCGGTCTGCCCGTCGGCGGGGACCTCGAGTACGCGGACGAGGTCACCCTCGGCCGTGCCTTCGAGGGACGCCGCCTGATCAGCGGCTGACTCCGGCCGGCGTCGAGCAGGTCCCGCCCGACGCCGGCCCGGCTCAGGCCACGCGCGTGCCGGCGGGCAGCCGCCCGGCCGGGGTGTCCAGGCGACGGTGGCCCCACCAGCTCAGCCCGGCCACCAGCACACCCTGCATCGCCAGACCGAGCGGCCACACCGGCCAGGTGCCCTGCCGGTCCGGCACGCCGGTGCTGTCGAGACCGCGCAGCTCGCCGTCGAGGCACTCGACGTCCCGGACGGGGTCTCGCTGGGTCCAGCGCAGGCCCACGGACAGCAGGTTGAGCGGCCCGGGCTCCGCCCGGGTCCCGTCCTCGATGAGCCCACCCTCCCAGGGGGAGGCATCCGCGAGCACGGCGTACGGGTTCGCCGCGAGCAGCCATCCGCTGCGCCGCGGGTCGGGGATCGTCCGGGTGGTCACCGGGCCGACGCACCGGTCGGCGATCCCGTCGTACAGCTCCGGGTGCGCCGCCTCCCACTCGGCCCAGGCCTGCTCCGCCTCCTCCGGGGTCATCTTCTCGAGCTCCGCCTCGGTGAACGGCTCCGCCGTCATGGAGCCGTACTCGGCGTCGCTGGCCCGCACCTCGGTCTGCAGGAACTGCAGGGACAGCCCGAAGGCCACCAGGGTGCCGATCGTCAGCGCCGCCACGATCAGGTACGTCACCACGACGGCGAACAGCGTGCGCCCGGTGATCGCCGAGACGGCCACGCCGATCCCCGCGATCATGCCGAACTCCACGAGGATCATCACGAGCCCCACCAGCACGGCCCACGGGGACACGCGCCCCACCACGGCCGCGACCGCCAGCCACGGCAGCGCGGCCGCGAGGAACGCGGCGGAGGCGATCCACGCGGCCAGCCACTTGCCCGCCATCAGGTGCCCGGTCCGCAGCAGGGTGACCTGGGTGATGGCCAGGGTGCCGCCGGCACGGTCGCCCGAGATCGCGTTGGCCGCCAGGGCGGGCGAGACCAGCAGCGAGAGGGTGAGGACGAAGAGCAGGACGCCGTCGAAGAGCGTCCGCCCCAGGGCGCGCATCTGCTGCTCCGCCAGCTCCGGCTCCATGCCGGACGCCTCCATCTCCGCCACGCCCAGGCTTCGCAGTCCGAGGGCGCCGAGGGTCACCGCCCCCACCACCGCGAAGAAGACGCCCAGCAGCACGTACCAGCCGCGCGAGCGCAGCCGCTGACGCAGTTCCATGCCCACCACGGTGGCCACGGCCTGGGCCGCGCCGAGGCGTCCCCCCGGCTGCGGCTGAGGCGGGCGGCGGTCGTGGATCGAGGTCGCGACGGCGGTGCTCACGGCCGGTCTCCTTCGGTGCGGGGGCCCTCCAGATGGAGGCCCAGGTAGGCGTTCTCGAGGCGGGAGCCCTCCGGGGCGAAGTGGCTGACGAGCACACCCTCGCGCACGAGGTCCGCGAGCAGCGCGGCCGCGGCGGCCTCGCCCCGCAGCTGCACCACGACGCCGTCCCGGCGCTGGCCCGCGCCGGCGCCGGTGGCCGCGGTGACGGTGAGGCCGCGGGTCTCGAGGGCGCGGACGAGGGTGTCCCGGGCCGTCGGGTCGGGTCCGGCGATCCGGTAGGGGCGGGCGAGGTCGTCGGTGGCGCGGAACTCCTGGGTGGCCACCGTGGCGCCCTCATGGAGGAACACGGCGCGATCGGACATCTCCTCGAGCTCGGCGAGCACGTGGGAGGAGACGAGCACAGCGGTGCCGGTTGCGGCCATGGCGCGCAGGTCGTCCCGCAGCCGGATGCGGGCGGCCGGGTCGAGGCCGTTGGCGGGTTCGTCCAGGAGCAGGACGGAGGGCCGGTGCACGGTGGCCCGAGCCAGGGACAGGCGCTGCTGCTGGCCGCGGGAGAGCACGCGGGCGGGCCGGTGGGCGAACTCCGTGAGCTCGACCCACGCGAGCTGCTCGTCCGCGCGCGCCGACGCCTCCGCCTTCCCCATGCCGTAGAGCCGGCCCAGGCTGGCGAGGATGTCGTGGCAGGTCAGCTCCTCCCACACGCCCAGGGTGTCGGGCATCCAGCCGAGCCGTCGCCGGGCCTCGACGGGCTCGCGCACCGCGTCCACCCCGGCCACGGACACGGCGCCGGCGTCCGGGCGCAGCAGGGTGGCCAGGATCAGCAGGAGCGTGGTCTTGCCCGAGCCGTTCGGGCCGACGAGGGCCGTCACGGAGCCGGCGGGCACGGTGAGGGAGACGTCCCGCACCGCATGGACGGCGCCGAACGAGCGGGCGAGGCCGTGGGCCACGATCCCGTCGTGGGCGGCCGCCCCCAGGACGGGTGAGGCGGGCGGGGGTGCTGGAGCGGTCATGGCCCCATCCTTGCCGGGCCGTGCTCGGACGCGGATCCACCCGGGGGATGATCCCGGCGCCGGTCCCAGCCCGACCGGGGTCGCAGGCAGGGCCGCGGGCGCCGTCGTCCTGACCGACCACGGGCGCCGGGTCCAGCATCCGGAACAGGGGTTCACCTGGCGGACTCGCGCGGGTGCGCGCCCCTAGACTTGGCCCGAACCGACCCTCGATCCCGTCCGGAGCGACCCATGAGTCTCATCGTCCAGAAGTTCGGCGGCTCCTCCGTGGCCGACGCCGCCGGCATCCAGCGCGTGGCCCGCCGCGTCGCGGACACGGTCCGGGCCGGGAACCGCGTGTGCGTCGTGGTCTCGGCCATGGGCGACACCACGGACGAGCTGCTCGACCTCGCCGCCGAGCTCACGCAGGACGCGCCCGCGCGCGAGATGGACATCCTGCTCTCGGCCGGCGAGCGCATCTCCATGTCCCTGCTGGCGATGGCGATCCACGCCGAGGGCGTCGAGGCCCGCTCCTACACCGGCTCCCAGGCCGGCATGCTGACGGACACCTCGTACGGCCGGGCCCGGATCGTCAAGGTCAACCCCCACCGCGTGCAGGAGGCCCTCGACGCCGGCCGCGTGGCCATCGTGGCCGGGTTCCAGGGCATGAGCCCCGAGTCCAAGGACATCACCACCATGGGCCGCGGCGGCTCGGACACCACGGCCGTCGCCCTCGCCGCCGCGCTCGGCGCGGACGTGTGCGAGATCTACACGGACGTGGACGGCGTCTACTCGGCGGACCCGCGCGTCGTGCCGACCGCCCGCAAGCTCACCGAGCTCTCCTCCGAGGAGACCCTCGAGATGGCGGCCTCCGGATCCAAGGTGCTGCACCTGCGCTCCGTGGAGTACGCGCGCCGCTTCGGCGTGCCGCTGCACGTGCGTTCCTCCTTCTCCGACCATGAGGGCACTTGGATCATGCCCGACCCGAACGACACCATCACCCTTCAGGAAGGCGCTCCCATGGAACAGCCCATCGTCTCCGGCGTCGCCCACGACCGCTCCGAGGGCAAGGTCACGATCGTCGGCGTCCCCGACGTGCCCGGCAAGGCCGCCGAGATCTTCCGCGTGATCGCCGTGTCCAACGTGAACATCGACATGATCGTGCAGAACATCTCCCGCGAGGGATCGGGCCGCACGGACATCTCCTTCACCCTGCCGATCGTGGAGGGCAAGGACGCCATGGCCGCCCTGCGCGCCGCCCAGGACCGGATCGGCTTCCAGGACATCGTCTCGGACCCGGAGATCGGCAAGCTCTCGCTGATCGGCGCGGGCATGCGCTCCAACCCGGGCGTCTCCGCCACCTTCTTCAAGGCGCTCGCCGACGCCGGCGTGAACGTGGACCTCATCTCCACTTCGGAGATCCGCATCTCCGTGGTCACCGCCGAGGACAAGCTCGACGACGCCGTCCGCGCCGTGCACGCCGCCTTCGGCCTCGACGCCGAGGAGGAGGCCACGGTCTACGGCGGCACCGGCCGCTGACGCCGCACCCGCCGCTGCCCCACCCACCACGACGCCGGCCCCGCACCTTCAGCGTGAAGGTGCGGGGCCGGCGTCGTGGTGGGCGGTTCCTCCCGTTCCGTCAGCGAGGACGGAGGGGGTCGGCGGTCACGGGACCTGGACGGTCACGTCGGTCGTGATGCCCGCGTCCCAGGTGACGAGGCCCTTCCAGGTGCCCGAGGTCAGGCCGGACCAGGAGAGGGTCGCCTCGGTGGCCTTGCCCGAGGTCACGGGGACCGGGTTCGGGGAGACGGTGAGGTTGCCCGCGTCCTCGCGCAGCTTGAGCGTCTCGAGGGTGCCGGTGTCCTTGCCGCCGTTGGCCGCGTACAGGTGGCCGACCACGGTGTAGGCGCCCGGGGTGGGGTTGGCGATCGTCAGCGTCTCGGACTCGTCCGCGGTCGCCCGGGAGAGCTGCTTGCCCTCGGGGGTGATCACGTACAGGTCCCAGTCGGCGCCGGCGGCGCCCGCGTTGATCGAGGCCACCAGGGACTTGGTGCCCTCCTCCACGGTCACCGTGGACACGGCCAGTGCGCTGGACACGAGCGAGTTGCTCGCGGTGGCGGCGGCCACGGTGGAGTCCACCTTGCCCAGGCCCAGGACCTGCGGGGTCAGCTCACCGGTCACGCCGGGGGTGATCTCCACATTGGCGGAGCCGGTGGCGCCCGAGCCCTCGACGGCGGAGGTGACGGTCGCGGACTTCGCCTTGACGGTGACCGGGGAGGTCACCGCCGGGACGGCCTTGCCCTTGGCGGTGGTCCAAGACATGGAGCCGTGGGTCCAGGTGTTCACGGCGGCGTCGGTGCGGGTGACGGTCAGCTCGACGTCGGCGGACTGGCCGGCCTTCAGGTCCAGCACGGCCGGGGAGGCGGTCACCTCGAAGCCGGGCACGTTCGCGGAGAACTGCCAGCGGCCGTTCTCCAAGGCGGTCACGGTGCGGGTCACGGTGGCCGAGCCGACGACGTCGGGGATCGCCAGGGACGGGACGTTCACGTCACGGCCGGCGATGTCGCCGCGCAGCAGCGCGTCCCACTGCTCCTTGCCGGAGTCGTAGACCAGGCCCGGACGGGCGGCGGCGGCCGGATCGGCGGAGCCGGCACCCGTGGCGAAGTTGTCCGTGTTCACGGTGCCGTCGGCGTTGTACACGTCGCCGGCGGTGGTCATGAGGGCGGACTTCACGGCCATCGGGGACCAGGCCGGGTACTTGCCGATCAGCAGCGTGGCCATGCCGGCCAGGTTCGGCGAGGCCATGGACGTGCCGGACATCAGGCCGAACGTGTTGCCGTGGTAGTCGGGGTCCAGCGGGGAGACGCCGGCGATCACGTTCACACCGGGGGCGGCGAGGTCGGGCTTCAGGAGCTCCTGGTTCACGGCGTTGGCCGGGCCGCGGGAGGAGAAGCCGGCGATCTGGGGCAGCGGGTCCTCCGGCAGGCCGGTGGTGTCGCCCGGGACGATCGTGGCGGTGAGGTCGGAGGACTTCACCTTCTCGATCACGCCGTTGTCGTTCATGTGCACGGTCGGCACCGCGTGGATGTCCGCGTCCAGCGAGCCGGACGGGGTGTTCACGAGGATCATGCCGACGCCGCCGGCCTCCTCCACCACCTGCGACTTCTCGGTGCGGGCGTTCACGCCGCGCTCGCAGAGCACGATCTTGCCGGCGGCCTCCTCGGTGAGCCCGCCGGGCAGGCAGAGACGCGCGGCCTCGGCGTCGCCGGCGGCGGCCTCGGACGCGTGGATGACCTCGGCCGGGCCCACGCCGGTGCGGGCCGAGGAGGCGCCGCGGAGCTGCGTGCCGTCGGAGAACTGCACGGTGGCGGTGAGCTCGTTGGAGAACGTCTCCGCGGCCACGGTGGTCAGCCACGGGGAGCCGTGGTTCACGGTGTTCGGGCCGGGGCCGGAGTTGCCGCCGGAGGCGGCCACGAAGATGCCGGCCTCGGCGGCGGACTTGAAGGCCATGGCCACCGGGTCCACGATCGAGGTGTTGGAGCCGGAGATCGAGTAGTTCAGCACGTCCACGTTGTTCTCGATGGCCTGCTCGACGGCGGCCACGGAGGCGGAGGTGTAGCAGCCGCCGGTGTCCGGATCGGTGTCCTCCCAGCAGATCTTGTAGGAGATCAGGTGGGCGGCCGGGGCCACGCCCGCGCCCTCGCCGAAGGAGTCGCCGTCGATGGTCTGCTCCACCCCGGTGTTGCCGAGGATGGTGGTGGCCACGTGGGTGCCGTGGGAGAACACGCCCAGCGGGGAGATGCGCTCCTCCGGGGCCCGCTCGTCCACCGGGACGAAGCGCTCGAAGTCGTCGGAGAAGGCGTAGGCGCCGATCAGCTTGGAGTCGCACGACGACGCCGGGAAGTCCGGGCCGGTCTCGCATTCGGCCGTGGCGGTGGTGCCGTCCGCCTTGAGCACGGCGATCTGGCCGTCCGCGGTGCGGTACGGCACGCCGACCTTGGCCTTGCCCTTGAGCGGCTGGACGGGCTGACCGTCGATGAACGGGTTGTCCGGGTGGATGCCGGAGTCGATGACGCCGACCACCACGCCCTTGCCCGCGTTCTCGGCCTTGCCGTACACGGACTTCCAGGTGCCCTTCTTGCCGGGCAGGCCGAGGAATTCGGTGGAGCTGTAGTCCGGGGCCACCTGCTCGTCCGGTGCGACGCCGAGCACGGCCGGGTCCTTCGCGATCGCCTGGGCCTCCTCGGCGGTCAGCTCGGCGACGAACGCGTTCACGGCGCGCTGGAAGGAGATCTCGGCCTTGGCGCCGTGGGTCTTCGCGACCTTCGCCTGCTGGCGCTGGAGCTTGGCCTCGTAGTTCTTCACGCGCGGGTGCGAGGGGTCGAACTTCGCCTTCGGGGCGGCGCCCGGAACGGCGCCGGCCTCGGGGGCGGTCACCGACGGCTGGTCCTTCAGGACCACGAAGTAGCGGCCGTCCTCGAACTGCTGCTGGACCTGCACCTCGCCCTGCGGGCTGGAGACGGTGCTGCCGTCGGGCAGTTCGACGGCGGTGGCCGACACCGCGAGCGCGGGAGCGGCCACGAGGCTCGCGCCGGCGACGGCCGCGGCCAGGGCCCGACGGCGCCGGGCTGGGGTGGGGTTCTGAGGCATTGCCTCCGCCTTTCTCATCAAGGTCCGCCCAGCTCTCACCCGTGGCACGCCGGCGGGGATGACGCCGGGGGACGGGGAGATCGGCGCCCATGTGATGGGCACCACAGCGAGACATGTGCAATCTACCGTCCGGTAGGGCGTTTGACCAGATCTTTGCCAGGCAACGTCCAGGACCGTCGAATTGGGGCCGCCGGAGTGCGCTCCTCGCGTCGGCATCACGTGGGCCCGCTCGCTCCCGAGGGGCGCCACGGGGGAGGATGGTGGGGTCATGCCCGAGCCACGCACCGCCCCCGCGCCCTCCGAGACCCTGCCGCCCGCCGTCGTCGCCCTGCCCGCCGACGTGTGGCGGGCCCACGCGCTGGCGCACCGCGAGCGCATCGCCCGACGCACGGACCCGCTGGTGGCCCTGCGGATGCGGGGCGAGAAGCACCCGGTGCAGGACTTCCTCTTCGGCTACTACACGCACTCCCCCGCCGCGCTGCAGCGCTGGCACCCCGGGCCGGGGGTCCTCCTCGCGGACGACGACGGCGCCGCGGCCCGCGCCGAGGCGGCCGAGCTGGGCACGACCCCGCGGGGCGAGTGGAAGCACTACCGGCGCGTCGAGGCCGGCGAGGTGGCAGGCGCCGTCGTCGACGGCCGCCCGGTGGGCGGCTGGCTGGTGGACGTGGCGGCGGTGCTGGCCGACCGCGCGTCGGGGGTGGCGTTCACGCGGGAACTGCTCGCGCGCACGGCGGGGCGGGCGCCGCGCCTGGGCTGCTTCGGGCTGCACGAGTGGGCGATGGCGTACCGCTCGGACGTGCACGGGGTGCGGCACTCCCAGCTGCCGCTGCGGCTCGGGGCCGGGGGGACGGACGCGGTGGTGGAGGGCTCGCGGATCCGGTGCACGCACTTCGACGCGTTCCGGTTCTTCGCACCCGAGGCGCGCGACCGCAACGAGGGCGACGACGGCGTCCTGCCCACGCGCGCCGGGATGCGGGAGATGGAGCAGCCCGGCTGCCTGCACGCGGGGATGGACCTGTACAAGTGGGCGTACAAGCTGGTGCCGGTGGTCGACTCGGACCTGCTCGCGGACTGCTTCGACCTCGCGTGGGACATCCGCCGGCTGGACATGGAGGCCTCGCCGTACGACCTGACCGGAGTGGACGACCTCTCCGACGGGCGCGGCGGCTACGCGGCCGTGCGGATCGAGGAGCCGGCCGGGCGTGCCGAGTACGCGCGGCGACAGCGCGAGTTCGCCGCGCGGGGCCAGTCGCTGCGGGTGCGGCTGCTGGCGGTGCTGGACGCGGCCGCGGGGGCGGCCCCCGGGACCGGGCCGGACGCCGAGTGGACTACCAGCGCACGTCCATGACTAGGATGGCCGCTCTACAGGCTGTGAGGCGCATCACTCGCGTCATCCGGTGACCGCCCCGGCCCTCTCCGCACCGAACGACTCGAGGACCTGACGTGACCAGAACCGTTCCAGCTCGCCGCCGCACCACGCTCGCCGCCGCCGTCGCGGCCGTCTCGCTCGCCGTCACGGCCGCCGCCCCCGCGCTCTCCGCGCCCGGCAACGGCAACGGCAACGGCAACGGCAACGGGTCCGCATCGCAGGGTCAGGCCCGCTCCAACGACCTCTCCGCCACGCGCGGCAACAAGGTCAACGACGCCGCCGCGCTCGCGCCGCACCTCGTGGGCCAGACGCTGGACTGGGAGGCCTGCGACTTCGGCAGCGAGCGCCTCAACGCCCGGTTCAACGCGATCCCCGGCACCGCGTGCGCCGACGTCACGGTGCCGCGGGACTGGAAGAACCCCGAGGACGGCCACACCATCACCCTGCGCGTGGCCAAGACCGAGACCTCGAAGGGCAACCCGGAGCGCCAGGGCATCGCACTGGTGAACCCCGGCGGCCCGGGCGGCTCCGGTCTGCCCTGGGGCCCCGCCATGGCCGAGCGCGCCCCGGAGCTCGCCGAGCAGTACGACTTCATCGGCTTCGACCCCCGCGGCGTGGGCCAGTCCACCGCCCTGGAGTGCACCTACACGCCGAACCCCGAGCACGACGTGTGGCAGGACACGAAGGCCCAGGTCGACGCGTGCCTCGAGAACGAGCTCACCCCCTACATCACCACCGAGCAGACCGTGTACGACATGGACTTCATCCGCGCCGTCCTGGGCGAGGAGAAGACCTCCTACATCGGCTACTCGTACGGCACGTGGCTGGGCAGCTGGTACCAGCGCGTCTTCCCCCAGCACGCGCACCGGTTCCTGCTGGACTCCGCCGTGGACATCTCCCGCGACGGGCTCCAGACCACCTGGGACCTGCAGCCGCGCTCCCGCGACCGCCAGTTCCAGGACGCGATGCTCCCCTACGTGGCCCGGCACGACGAGATCTTCGGCCTCGGGGACAACCCGATGCAGATCCGGCAGCGCTGGGAGGACGTGGGCGGCACCCGCACCCAGCTCGGCATGATCGTCGCCGGCTCGTTCCTGCTGCCGGCCATGTACGACACGTCCCAGTACCTCGACGCCGGGTCCGTCATCGCCGCCTACATCCGCATCATGGAGTCCGAGGCCGCGGCCACGGACCCCGCGGGGCAGCGCACCCAGATCGAGCGCATCCTGGCCGAGGCCCGTGCGTCGCTGCCGGCCGAGGAGCGCGACTCCTTCGACCGCTTCGCCGCCCGCGGCCTGGAGACCGTGGGCGAGCGCGAGCAGCTCGTCGCCGCCACCCAGGCCGGTGACGCCGTCACCTTCGAGGGCGCGTTCTCGGCGATCCGCTGCCAGGACGGCCAGTGGAACACCTCGCAGGGATACTGGACCTCGTGGGTGGACGACCTCGGCCGCAAGGCCCCGTGGATCGGTGTGCTGATGGGCCCGTCGGAGTGCATGTACTGGCCCGCCCAGACCTCCATGCCCGCCCAGCCCGGTGGCAAGGGCGCCCCGAACACCGTGATCGTGCAGTCCGAGCTGGACGCGGCGACCCCGTACGAGGGCGGCCACCGCGCCGCCGGCGTGCTGCGCAACACGTCCCTCATCTCCGTGGACAACGAGGGCACCCACGGCCTGTTCCCGTACGGCACCGAGTGCGTGGACGCGCCCATCCGTGACTACTTCCTGACCGGCGCCCAGCCGGCCGAGAAGTCGCTGTGCGACGCCGTCCCGCTGCCGCTCGAGACCCAGCCGGTCCAGGTGGCCGGGACCCCGACGCACAAGGGCGACATCAAGATCTCGATGCGCACCGACGCCGTGCGCGAGGCCAACCGGATCACCCACGACGCGATCGAGCGTCAGCTGATCGACTCCCGCGCGGTGACCCCGGACGTCGAGGCCTTCCTGGAGGACTGACGGCCCGGGCACCCGGCACCCGGTCCGCCCCGACGGCCCAGCGACTCCCCCGCGGAGACGCCGGGCCGTCGTCATGCCCGGGGAGGCCCTGCAACGCTGGTTGGGTTGTCGCGGGTGCCGCCGCCCCACACCCCCGACAACTCAACCCGCGATGGGCAGCCGGAGGGGTGGCGTCGACGCCGAGGCCGATAGCCTCGCGCCATGATCCTGCACATCACCCTCCCGGAGGACTGGGCCGCCGCGCGTCGCACCGGCCGCTACACGGCATCGACGCGCGGCGCCTCGATCGATGACGTCGGCTTTCTCCACGCCTCCGACGACGCCGCCCAGGTGGGAATGGTCGGCGCGGCGATCTACCCGGACCGGCCGGACGCGTTCGTCGTCGGCCTGGACGAGGACGAACTGGCGGGGGCCGGCCTGCGGGTGCGGCGTGAGCCGGGAGACCCCTCCGATCCCCACTCGGCCGAGTTCCCGCACGTCTATCCGGGCGAGGCCGTCTCCGGGCACATCCCGTGGTCGATGCTCACCCCCGTGACCGACCCACGGGCGGACGCCCGCGTGCACCGCGAAGACTCGGCCGAGGCCGCTGCGCTGCTCGACGCCGGGTGGAGCGTGCGCTCCCGCTCCTGGGGCGCGCGCCTCCACCTCGACGACGACGCCGACCTGGCGCCCTACCGTGGCCACGTCGCGGCGGCCGAAGCGCGGGGAATCGAGGTGCGGAGACTGACCGCCGTCGACCTGCCTGCCCTGCGCGCCCTCGACGAGGAAGCGGCTCCCCGATTCCCGCGCACCGACGGCTCCCGTCACGAGCCGCTGCCGGACGACCTCGAGGCCCGACTGTCCACCCCAGCGGGGCTTGCCGTGGGGGCCTTCGAGGGAGGAGTGCTCATCGGATTCACCCTGACGTTCCGCTCCCCTGACCGGTGGGAGGTCGACCGCACCGCGGTCGCGTCCGAGCACGAGAACCGTGGCGTGGCGAAGGCCGTCAAGGCGGCGACTGTCCTGGCGACCCATGCCCGCGGTGGGCGCGAGTGGGGAACCGGCGGCGCCGAGTCCAACGCGGCGTCCCTGCGGATGAACGCGGCCCTCGGGTTCCGTCTCGAGCCTGCCTGGCTCGGGCTGACCCCGCCCACGACGTGGGAGGAGTTCGCGCGGGCCCCGGCGTCAAGCTCCCTTGACGACAAGGTCACTTGACTGTCAAGCTTGCTTCACAACGTCCGGTCGGACGGCCCCCACAGAGCCTCCGAGGCGGGCCGGGCCACCGGCCCAGGGCATCGACCACAGGAGGGCCCCATGACCACGAACCACTCCCGCCACACCACCGCCGCCGCGGACGGCCCGGGCACCCGGTACCCGGTCCGCCCCGACGGCCCGGCGACTCCCCCGCGGAGACGCCGGGCCGTCGTGGGGTCGGCTCAGCCGTCGAGGATGCAGAACTCGTTGCCCTCGGGGTCGGCGAGGACGGCCCAGCCGAGGTCGACGCGGCGGTCGTCGACCATCGCGGCGCCGAGGGCGAGCGCCCGCTCGATCTCGGCGTCGCGCGTCGAGCCGGCGGCCGCGCGCAGGTCCATGTGGGCGCGGTTCTTCACGCGCTTGGCGTCCGGGACGCGGAAGAAGAGGACGACCTGCCCGTCAGGGCCGACGAGTGAGCACTCGTCCGACCCCGGGCGGTAGAGGTGAGGCTCGTCGACCTCCCAGCCGAGCAGCGCGCGCCAGAACTCGGCGATGGCGTGGGGGTCCAGCGCGTCCCACGTGGTGTGAGAGAGACGGAGGGACATGGCGGCTCCTCAGGAACGGGCCGGGGCGGGCGGGGACGACTCCACGCGAGCCAAGGGCGCGGCACCCCGGGCAAGGCGGGTTGACTTGTCACGGGTATTCACCGCCCAGACCCGCGACAAGTCAACCCGCGTTGGCCGGACGGGCGGACGGACGGCGGAGGGCCGGGTCACCCGCGGATGTGTCGCATCACGAGCCGCGGGATCGCGCTGCGCGGGCTGATGCTGCACCACGCGACGGGCTCGCCGTCCGAGTACCGACGACGCCGGGCGCAGGCTCCCCCGCAGCGAGCGCCCGCATGGTGTCCTCGCGGGGGTCGCCGGGCGCGTGCCTCTGCGGCGCTGAGAGCCGGGGGGACAGGCACCAGCAGTGCGTGGCGCGGCGGTTCGGGTTGACGACGTGCGCGAAGTCGTCGAAGCGGTCGGCGGTGAGCGGGTGCACCTCGAAGGCCATGCGGCCAGCATCGTGGGCGGCGGTGGAGGCGTCCACGGCGAGGCCCAGCTCCGCCGCCGCCCTGTCGGGCCACCGTCAAGCAGACTTGACGTCAAACTCTCTTTACTGTCAAGCTTGCTTCACACGACGGGGACAAACCCCGGCCCCGCCCCGGAGGGACCGCCATGGCCACCACGCCGCACACCACCACCGACCTCGCCCGCGACCGCCGCCCCCGCTGGGGCCGCTCCGCCCGTCTGGGCGGCGGGTCCGGGCGACTGATCCTCGTCAGCCTCGTGGCCGGCGTCGTCATCGCCCTGCTGATCGGGGCCGCGTCCTACGGTCTGGCCTCGAGCCAGGGCGACGCCGGTCCCCGCTTCCCGGCGGTCACGGGCGCGGTCATGGCGGCGTCGGCGCTCCCGGTCGGCGCAGCCCTCGCCTGGCTGTTCCTCGTGGACCGCACCACCCTGCGCGGCGCCGTCCGGGACACCGAGGAGACCATCGAAGGCCGGTGGCTCGAGAAGGCGCAGTCCGGCGCGTTCGGCGACCTGCTCGTGGTGCTGGGCCTGGGCACGTTCGTCGTCGCCCTGGCGGGGTGGCAGCCCAGCCTCCCCCTCGTGGGCGCCGGGCTGCTCCTCTTCGCGGGCGCCTCGGTGGCCGTCCGCTACGCGCTCCAGAAGCGCCGGGGCTGAGCCGTGGAGAACACCATCCCCGACGAGCGTGCCCGCCTCGGCTGGTCGCAGCAGCGGCTCGCCGACGAGCTCGGCGTCTCCCGGCAGACCGTCATCTCTCTCGAGAAGGGCCGCTACGACCCCTCGCTCCCGCTCGCCTTCCGCCTCGCGGCCGTGTTCGGGCGGCGGATCGAGGACCTGTTCACCCCGGACGGCAACGCGGGTTGAGTTCTCGCGGGTCCAGGCGCCCAGCACCCGTGACAAGTCAACCCGCGTTGGGCCCGGGGCGGCGTGGGGCATGAGAGGCTGGGGCCATGGATCGAGAGCTGCGCACCCCTCCGGAGCTGGAGGGCGTGGACTGGCACGACGGCGCCCCGCGTCGCCCCCGCCCGATCGTCACCCTGGTGGCGTGGATCGCCATCCTGGGCCTGGTCCTCAGCGTGGGCGCCGGGATCTTCTCCGCCTTCTGACGCGTCACTGCCGGCCGCCGTCCGACGCGCCGCCCCGGCCTCAGCGCACGTCGCCGTTAACGTAGCGCCAGATCCCGTCCTCACGGCGGAACCGGCTGACCTCATGGAGTCGGAACCGCCCCTCGGCCCCCGTGCCGACGGCCACGAACTCCACGGTCCCGGCGTCCTGGAACGGCCCGCCGTCCCGCACGTCCAGCACCGCCAGGCGGGTGAACCGCGGCGCCGGTTCCCCCGCGGCCGGCAGCAGCTCGGCCGCGGTGGGTCGATGCTCGGGGGCCCAGGTCGCGGCGAGGTAGTCGGCCATCGCCCGGACCTCTGCCGGCCCGGCCTCGCCCAGCCGCGCGAACGCCGTGTACCGGGAGCGCATGAGCGCCTCGGCGGTGGGCGCGGTCAGGGCGCCGTCCCGGGCGAAACGCGCGTGCAGGCGACCGCAGCACGCCGCGAGCCCGGCTCCGGACCCGCAGGGGCAGGGCTCGGGGCGGGTCACCGGCGCGGGCGTCCGGTCGCGCGACGCCGGGCGGAGCGGGCCTTGATGCGGCGCACTCCCGTCAGCACGACGCCGGCCGCCGCGGCGAGCAGCGCGGGGCCGAGCGGGCTGATCGGCCGGCGTCGGCCGAGCGGGGACACACGGGTCTGCTGAGGTCTCATGCCGCCAGGCTACGCCGGGCCGGCTGCCGCGTGCCGCCCCCATCACACCCACGATCCCGCGTCCGGGCGGCCGAGTAGACTGGGCGGGCAAGCACGCGGAGCGCCCAGGGCCGGGCGTGAGACGGCATCTACACCGTCCTGCTCCGCGGCATCGTCCCGCACCCAGGAGCGTGTTCATGCCCATCATCGTCGTCGACGTCATGCCCAAGCCCGAGATCCTCGATCCGCAGGGCAAGGCGATCAACGGGGCCCTGCCCCGCCTCGGCTTCACCGAGTTCAGCCAGGTCCGCCAGGGCAAGCGCTTCGAGCTCACCGTGGAGGGCGAGGTCACCGACGAGATCCTCGCCCAGGCGCGCACGGCCGCCGAGGAGATGCTGTCCAACCCCGTCATCGAGGACGTCGTGAACGTGGCCGTCCTGGACGAGGCCGAGGGCGCCCGATGACCGAGCTCCCCCTCATCGGCGACTACTCGACGCCGACGACGCCGCTCAGCGGCGCGCGCATCGGCGTCATCACCTTTCCCGGCACCCTGGACGACGTGGACGCGCTGCGCGCCGTCCGCCTCGCCGGCGCCGAGCCCGTCTCCCTGTGGCACGCCGACGCGGACCCGCAGCGGACGCTCGCCGGCGTGGACGCCGTCGTGATCCCGGGCGGCTTCTCCTACGGCGACTACCTGCGCGCCGGCGCGATCGCGCGCTTCGCCCCCATGATGGACGCGGTGGCGACGGCGGCCGGCGGCCCCGAGGGCGAGGCGGACGGCCTGCCGGTGCTCGGCATCTGCAACGGCTTCCAGATCCTCACCGAGTCACACCTGCTGCCGGGCTCGATGATCAAGAACGACCACCTGCACTTCATCTGCCGCGACCAGGAGCTGGTCGTGGAGAGCGCGGACACCGTGTGGACCCGCGACTTCGAGCAGGGCCAGACCATCACCGTGCCCCTGAAGAACCAGGACGGCCAGTACGTGGCGGACGAGACGACCCTCGACGCCCTCGAGGCCGAGGGCCGCGTGGTGTTCCGCTATCAGGGCTGGAACCCGAACGGCTCGCGCCGGGACATCGCGGGCATCGCGAACCCGGCCGGCAACGTCGTCGGTCTGATGCCGCACCCGGAGCACGCCGTGGAGACGGGCTTCGGCCCGGACACCGCCGCCGGCCCCCGCTCCGGCGTGGACGGCCTCGGCTTCTTCACCTCCGTCCTGACCACCCTCGCCAGCCGTGGAGGCCATGCATGAGCCAGCAGTTCAACATCGAGACGGTCGCGGACGCCCAGGCGACGCCGGACGTCGAGCAGCCCTGGGCCGAGCTGGGCCTGAAGGAGAACGAGTACGCCGAGATCAAGAAGATCCTCGGCCGCCGCCCCACCGCGGCCGAGCTGGCCATGTACTCGGTCATGTGGTCCGAGCACTGCTCGTACAAGTCCTCTAAGGTGCACCTGCGCCAGTTCGGCGAGAAGCTCACCGACGAGATGAAGCAGCACATGATGGTGGGCATCGGCGAGAACGCCGGCGTGACCGACCTCGGTGACGGCTGGGCCGTGACGTTCAAGGTCGAGTCCCACAACTCGCCCTCCTACGTGGAGCCCTACCAGGGCGCGGCCACGGGCATCGGCGGCATCGTGCGCGACATCATCTCCATGGGTGCCCGCCCGGTGGCCGTGATGGACCCGCTGCGCTTCGGCGCGATCGACCACCCGGACACCGCCCGCGTGTTCCACGGCGTGGTGGCCGGCATCGGCGGCTACGGCAACTCCCTGGGCCTGCCGAACATCGGCGGCGAGACCCGCTTCGACCCGATCTACCAGGGCAACCCGCTCGTCAACGCCCTCGCCGTGGGCGTGCTCAAGCACGAGGACCTGCGTCTGGCCAACGCCTCCGGCGTGGGCAACAAGGTAGTTCTGTTCGGCGCCCGCACCGGCGGTGACGGGATCGGCGGCGCCTCCGTGCTGGCCTCCGAGTCCTTCGACGGCGACGGCAAGCCCGCCAAGCGCCCCTCGGTGCAGGTCGGCGACCCCTTCTCCGAGAAGGTGCTCATCGAGTGCTGCCTCGAGCTGTTCCGCGACTCCCTCGTCGAGGGCATCCAGGACCTCGGCGCCGCCGGCATCTCCTGCGCCACCTCCGAGCTCGCCTCCAACGGCGAGGGCGGCATGCGCGTGGAGCTGACCGACGTGCTGCTGCGCGACTCCACGCTGACCCCGGGCGAGATCCTCATGTCCGAGTCGCAGGAGCGCATGATGGCCGTGGTGACGCCGGAGAACGTCGCCGCGTTCGAGGCCGTCATGGCAAAGTGGGACGTCGAGTACTCCTGGCTGGGCGAGGTCACCGGCGACGGCCGCCTGATCATCACCTGGGACGGCGAGGTCATCGTCGACGTGGACCCGCGCACCGTGGCCCACGACGGCCCGGTCTACGAGCGCCCGTACGCGCGTCCGGCCTGGCAGGACGAGCTCCAGGCGGACACGTTCCGCTCCTCCGAGGCCGGTCAGGACCTGCCCGCCACGGGCGAGGAGCTGCGCGCCGCCGTCGTGGAGCTGATGAGCTCCCCGAACCTGGCGGACACCTCTTGGATCACCCGCCAGTACGACCGCTACGTCCGCGGCAACACCGCCCTGGCGGCCCCGGACGACGCGGGTGTGGTGCGCGTGGACGAGGAGACCGGCATGGGCGTGGCCCTGGCCACGGACTGCAACGACCGGTTCACCTACCTGGACCCGTACACGGGCGCGCAGGCCTCCCTGGCCGAGGCGTACCGCAACGTCACCACCGCCGGGGCCGTGCCCCTGGCCGTCTCCGACTGCCTGAACTTCGGCTCCCCCGAGGACCCGGACGTGATGTGGCAGTTCGCGGAGGCCGTGCGCGGCCTGGCGGACGGCTGCCAGACCCTCGGCATCCCGGTGACCGGCGGCAACGTGTCCCTGTACAACCAGACGGGCAGCACCCCGATCCACCCCACCCCCACGGTGGCGGTGCTCGGCCAGCTCGACGACGTCCTGCGCCGCACCCCGTCCGGCTTCGCCCCGGACGCGGACGGCCAGGCGATCTACCTGCTGGGCGAGACCGCGGACGAGCTGGACGGCTCCGAGTTCGCGCGCCTGCGCGGCCACCTCGGCGGCCTGCCCCCGAAGGTCGACCTGAAGAAGGAGCGCCTGCTCGGCGAGCTGCTGGTCAACATGTCCCGGGACGGCATGATCGACGCCGCCCACGACGTCTCCGGCGGCGGCCTCGCGGCCACCCTGTCCGAGATGGTGCTGCGCTTCGGCGTGGGCGCCCGCGTGGTGCTGGACGAGGTGCTGCGCCGCGCCGGCGTGGACCTGTTCACCGCACTGTTCTCCGAGACGCAGGCGCGCGCCGTCGTGGCCGTGCCCCGCACCGAGGAGGTCCGGTTCACGGACATGACCACGGCCCGCGGCTACGCGGCCGTGCGCATCGGCGTGGTGGACGCCGACTCCGCGGCCCTCGAGGTCCAGGACGCCTTCACCCTGCCGATCGCGGAGCTGCGCGAGGCCTGGGAGGCCACCCTGCCGAAGCACTTCGGCTGACCCCGTGGGCCCACGGGCCCCGGCACGACGACGGCCGCTCACCTCCGGGGTGGGCGGCCGTCGTCGTGGGGCGGGACGGCGGGGACGAACGCCGCCGACCCTCGCACGGCCGTGCGCCTCAACCGTTGACGCGGCGGGCTCCGGTGACCAGAGTGATCCCAGGACAGCGCGCCAGCGCGCCGCCCGGCCCGTCCAAGAGGGTCGGCGCGGTCCCGACACACGAAGGAGACCACCCATGCGCCTCATCACCCTGGGCCTCGGCGCCGCACTCGGCTACCTGCTCGGCTCCGCCGAGGGCCGCAAGAACCTCGAGAAGATGACCCAGAACGCCCAGAAGCTCTGGAACGACCCCAAGACCCAGGAGAAGGTCGGCCAGGTCCAGGAGACCGCCCAGCAGAAGTTCGCTGAGGTGAAGAAGTCCGATCCGGTGCAGAAGGCCACGACGAAGGTGGAGGATGCCATGCAGGGCAACGACAAGAAGAACGACGCCCGCGAAGATCGCGTGACCGAGTCCAACAACGACAACGTCACCTCGGCGGCCCGCCACGGTGCCGAGCCGGACACCATCTCGGACCCGTCCACCCCGCTGGGTGACGAGGGTCCGCTGACGCGCTGACCCGCGCAGACACGGCGGCCCGCCTCCCCGAGGGGAGGCGGGCCGCCGTCGTCGTGGGCCGGATCAGCCGTCCTGCTTCAGGACCTCGTCGGCCGGCGGGGCCTGCACCGGATCCACCCCGCCCATCTCGGAGAGGGTCACCACGGCCTTCGTGCCGGCGGACTCGGTCTCCACGGTGAGCAGGCGGCCGTCCTCCTTGGACACCGTGAACGCGGTCAGCGCCACGCCCTCCTGCGGGCCCGAGACGGGCTCGTCCAGCACGTAGCGGATCGCGTCCTGACCGCTGCGGCGGATGCCGTCCGCGTCCGCCTCGACGTCGTCCAGGCCGCCCGACTCCGGCAGGGAGCCCAGCAGCGAGCTCACCATCGCGCCCATGCCGGTGGCGCGGGGATCGCTCTCGTACGGGGTGGCGGTCCAGCGCTCCACATACGCGGGGCGGTCCTCGCCGCTCGCGCCGGCGCGCTCCACCGTGAATCGGGAGTACGCGGTGCCATCCACGATCCGGGACTCGTCCCGGGTGATCAGACCGTCGTCCTGGTACACGGACACGTACCGCATGGACGAGCCGTCCACGGGACCGGAGATGTCCACCGAGTCCGGGACCGCGCGGCCGTTGCTCGGGGCCTCGGACCGCAGCTCGGTGACCATGCGGACGGAGTCGGCCTCCTCGAGCTGGGTGCGGGCGCGGTCCCAGGCGCCGGGGGCGTCGTCGCCCGAGGCGCAGCCGGTCAGCAGCAGGGCGGCCGCCCCGACGGCGGCGAGGGACAGGCCGCGGCGGGTGCGGCGGGTCTGGGTCTGGCGCTGCCTCACTCGGCCACCTCCTCCGGCGCCTCGGCCGGCTCGATCTGGTTCCAGTCGCTCAGGGCGTACTGCTGGGTGGCCCGGCCGTCGTCGACGGTGAGCGCGACCAGCTCGCCGTCGTCGTCCACCGTGAAGGAGTGCACCCGGGTGGCGTCGCCCTCGGCCATTGCGGCGTCGGCGACCTCCTCGGGCACGGCATAGCGGTAGGCCGTGCCGCCGTCCCAGTCGACCTCCTCGGCGCGCACCTGGGCGCCGTCGAGGGCGTCCGCCGCGGGGAGGCCCACCTGGTCGAGGAGGGACTTCAGGGGCGGCTCCTGCCCCTCGCCGGCCGAGACACGGCGCCACTGTGGGTCGGAGTACATCATCTGGACGTCGTCCGGGACGTCGGACCCGTCCACGTCGACCCGCACGAACACGTCCTCGCCGACCTGGCGCGACTCCATGGTGATGTGCGAGTCGCGGCCGACCTGCATGACGCCCTTCGACTCGGCGTCGCCGCCGTCGAGCCGGCCGGCGATGTCCCAGCGGACCGACTGCGGGCCCTGACGGCCGGTGGTGTAGGCGGTCTCGAGTCGGACGGTCTCGGCCTCGTCCAACTGGGTGCGGGCCTGATGCCAGGCCTCCCCCGCCGACTGCGGCTCGGATGCGCACCCGGCCAAGGCCAGGGCGCCCACGACGCCGAGCCCGGCCGCGCGGACGGCACGTCTGCGCTGCATGTTCTCCTCCTGGGGCTGCTGCCGGCCGAGGCAGGGCGCCGCGGCCACTGGCGTCACCCTACCGGCGGCGCAGGGCGAAGGATGCGCCGTGGTGGTTCTGCGGCAGGTGGTCGCCGCGGCCGAAGAGCTTGTGGCGCAGCGTGCCGTCCGTGTACGCGGTCTTGTAGCGGCCGAGCTTCTGCAGCTCCGGCACCACGAACTCCACGACGTCCTCGAAGGTGCCCGGGGTGATGTGGTAGGCGAGGTTGAAGCCGTCCACGTCGGTCTCGTCGGCCCACTCGACGAGCTGGCGGGCCGCGGACTCGCCGCCGCCCACGATCACGGGGCCGAAGCCGCCGATGCCCACCCACTCGGCGAGCTTGCGCACGGTCCACTCCTCGTCCGTTCCGGAGGCCTTCTGGAAGGTCTCCACGGTGGACTGGATGGCGTTCGACTTCACGTCCCCGATCGGCTCGTCCAGGTCGTACTGGGACAGGTCGATGCCCATCCAGCCGGACATGAGCACGAGGCCGCCCAGCGGGTCCACGTACTGCGCCAGGTCGTCGTACTTGGCCCGCGCGTCCTCGTCGGTGGCCCCGGTGACGATCGTCTGCATCGCGAAGATCTTCACGTCGTACGGGTCACGGCCGGCGTCCACCAGGGCCTGGCGGATCTTCTTCACGGTGGCGGCCGCCAGCTCCTTCGTGGGGGAGTTGATGAACACGGCCTCGGCGTGCTTGCCGGCGAAGGCGCGGCCGCGTGTCGAGGCGCCGGCCTGGTAGATCACGGGGGTGCGCTGCACGGACGGCTCGGTGACGGCGTGGCCGGGGACCTTGAACCACGTGCCCTCGTGGGCGATGTCGTGGACCTTGGCCGGGTCCGCGAACACGCCGGACTCCTTGTCGTAGACGACGGCGTCGTCCTCCCACGAGCCCTCGAGGAGCTTGTAGACGACGTCGAGGTACTCGTCGGCGTGCTCGTAGCGCTCGTCGTGCTCCATCTGGTCGTCCTGGCCCATGTTCTGGGCAGCGGAGGGCAGGTAGCCGGTGACCACGTTCCAACCCACGCGGCCGCCCGTGAGGTGGTCGAGCGTGGCGAGGCGGCGGGCGAACGGGTAGGGGTGCTCGTAGGCGGTGCCGGCGGTGACGCCGAAGCCGAGGTGCTCGGTGACCGCGGCCATCGCGGAGACGAGCAGGAACGGGTCGTTCACGGGGGTCTGCGCGCCGGTCCTGATGGCGGCCTCGGAGGTGCCGCCGTACACGGAGTACGGGCCGAGGACGTCGGCGATGAACAGGCCGTCGAACAGGCCCTTCTCCAGCGTCTGCGCCAGGTGCGTCCAGTAGCCCAGGGTGTTGTAGTCGCGGGCGTGGTCGTCGGGGTGACGCCAGAGCCCCGGGGACTGGTGGGCGACGCAGTTCATGTCGAATGCGTTGAAGAGGATCTCGCGGTGCTCGTCCGGGCGGGTGGGTGCTCCGGCCCCGGCGTTCTCGGCGGTGCTCATGGGTCTCCTTTCCAGGGCCGCCCGGTCGCAGGGGCGCGGCCGGGCGGGCGACGGTCCCGCACCATGCAACGCCGACGCGGCCGGCGGTGGAAGTGGGTCCGGCCCAGGGGTTCATGACGGCCCCGCCGGGCCCGGCCACGCGTCCGGCGCCCGGTTCGTGACATGCCCTGACCATGACGGAGGACACGTCCGTGGGTGGCGGCCCTGCGGCGACTCAGCGGCACCCCAGCGCTGAGCCAGCGGCGCACCAGCGCTGAGCCAGAGAAATCTGCTGCATCCACCCCGCGGAGACGACCGAAACGTCTGGCTCAGCGCTGGCCCAGCCCGGCCCCGGGTGCTGGACCGGCCCGGCGCCCGGGCGGTGGTGGGGCTGACCGCGCCCGCCGTCCTCCTGGTGCTGTGGTGGGCGGTGACGGCCGCCGGGCTGCTCTCCGCGGTGCAGCTTCCCTCCCCCGGCGCGGTGCTCAGCGCCGGCGTCAACCTGCTGGAGCGGGGCGACCTGTGGCTGCACGTGGGGATCTCCACCCAGCGCGTGCTGCTGGGCTTCCTGCTCGGCGCCGCACTCGGGCTGGCCGTGGGATCCGCGCTCGGGCTGTCCCGGTGGGCGGACGCGCTGTTCGCCCCGCTGATCGGGGCGCTGCGCGCGGTGCCCTCGCTGGCCTGGGTGCCGCTGCTGATCCTGTGGATGCAGATCGGCGAGGAGTCCAAGGTCACCCTCATCGCGATCGGCGCGTTCTTCCCGGTGTTCACCACCGTCTACGCCGCCCTGCGCCACGTGGACCCGCACCTGGTGGAGGCCGGACGGGCCTTCGGCTACCACGGGCTGTCCCTGCTGCGGACGGTGCAGCTGCCCGCCGTGGTGCCGGCCGTGTTCTCCGGCCTGCGGCTGGCCCTGGCCCAGGCCTGGCTGTTCCTGGTGGCCGCGGAGCTGATCGCCTCCTCGATGGGCCTGGGCTTCCTGCTCACCGACTCGCAGAACAACGGACGCACGGACCGCCTGATCCTGGCGATCATCCTGCTCGCCGTGCTCGGCAAGCTCACCGACTGGCTGCTCGGCCTGCTGGAGCGCCGGGCCCTGCGCCGCTGGGCCTGAGCCCGGCGCCTCCGGCCGCCCAGTCGCCGGGTCAGCCCTCCTCGGGGACCTCGCCGGCCGACGTGTAGGCGGTCGGCGGGGTGCCGTTCACGAGCCAGTCGCCGGCCATGCGCACCTTGAACACCGCCGGGTCGTGGGTGGCGAGGGTGCGGGCGTTGCGCCAGTGCCGGTCGAGCCGCAGCGTGGCCGACGTCGCCGACGCGCCGAGCGTGTCGAAGATGCGGGTGCACACCTCGAGGACGGCCTCCGGCACCACGGCCTGGGCCCGGTACGCGGCCGCCATCGCCTCGGCGGACGCCGCCACGACGTCGGCCTCCGCCGGGCCGGCCCCGTCGGCGCCGTCCTGCCCCTCGTCGAGCAGACGCCCGATCTCGCGCACCATCAGCTCGGCCGCGGCCTGCCGCCCGGCCAGCTGCCCCATGATCTCGAGGAGCTGCGGGTCGTCCTTGGGCAGCGCGGCCGTGCCGGTGTTGAAGGTGCGGCGCCGCTGCCGCAGCAGCTGCGTGCCCTCCGTGAGCGCCGCCCGGCCTATCCCGGCCTGCAGCGCCAGCAGGGTCGCCTCCATGAGCACGGGCACCGGTCCGTCCTGCCGCGGCACCTCGAGCAGCTCCTCGGCCGCGGCGTCGTCGAGCACCACGGACCCGGTGGCGGTCAGGCGCTGGCCGAAGCCGTCCCAGTCGTCCTTGATGCCCACGCGCGGCTGACGCACGCGCACGACGGCGACGGCCCGGTCCGGCTCGCGGACCGCGCCCCCGGCCCGCTTGGAGTTCCGGCGGGAGACGAGGTCCGCCCCCTCGATGCCCACGGTCGCGGCGGTCCACGTGGCGAAGGCCGAGCCGGTCGCGTAGTACTTCTGCCCCCGCACGACCCAGGTGCCGCCCTCGTCCCGGCTGGCCAGGGTGGCGGCACGGCCCGGCGCGGCCCCGCCGGCGCGTTCGGCCAGGGCGGAGCCGGCCCAGTCCCCGTCGACGATGTGCCGCAGCCACCGCTCCCGACGGGCGGGCGCCTGGTCCATGGCCGTGGCGATGAACACGAGGTGGGAGCGCCAGACGTGCGCGGTGTTCACGTCCCGGGCGGCCAGGTCCATGAGCAGGCGCAGCACGGTCTCGCTGCCGCCGCCCTCGCCGCCCGCGTCCTCGGGGACACCGACCTTGCCGAACCCGGCGGCCTGCAGCTCCCCGAGGGCGGCGAACGGCAGGTGCCGGCCCGCCTCGCGGGCCCGCTCGCCGTGGGCGACGGAGTCGAAGGCGTCGGCGTACCGGGCGGCGAGGGTGGCGTAGGTGGTCATGGCCCTACTCTGACACGCGCGGGCGGGCCGGCGGCCGGGGCGACCCGGCCGTGGGACGGGATCCACACCGGCCGCCGTCGCCCTGGCCCGCGCCGGGCGCCCGCGGGGGTCCGGCGGGCCGAGCATGACCGCCGGTGACGACGGCGGGCGGGGCGCCGTCGTCGTCGTCCCTAGCCTGGTCGGACCCGCCGACCAGGAGGACCGCCGCCCATGACGCCCACCGAGGACCCCGCCCGCCCCGACCCGGCCGAGGAGGGCGCCTCCGGGGCCGTCCGCGGACCGAACGACGGCGTGCCCGCCGCGGCCCTCGCCACGCTGCCCGGCCCCCTCCCGCAGGCGCTCGTCGACGCCGCCGACCCGGACGTCCACCCCGGCCGCCCGGCGGACCGGCTGCACGGCGGGCGCGGCGACGGCCGCCCGGTGGCCGAGGCGGACCGGCTCGCGTTCTGGGAGGCGGCCGGCCGACGTCTGAGCTGGGAGCGACCCTTCACCCGGACGCGCTCCCTCACCGCCCCGGACCCGGCCGCCGAGCGCGGCCCGGAGATCCGCTGGTACGAGGACGGCACCCTGAACGTGGCCGTGAACTGCGTGGACCGCCACGTGGCGGCGGGGCGCGGGGAGAAGGTCGCCCTGTACTTCGAGGGCGAGCCCGGCGACCGCCGCGCCGTCACCTACGCACAGCTGCAGCGCGAGGTCGCCCAGGCCGCGAACGCCCTCGAGGAGCTGGGCATCGAGGCGGGCGACCGCGTCGTCGTGTACCTGCCCGTGCTCGTCGAGACGATCGTCATCACGCTGGCGTGCGCGCGGATCGGCGCCGTGCACTCGCTCGTGTTCGGCGGGTTCTCGGCGGAGGCGCTGCGGTTCCGCGTGGAGGACACGGGCGCCAAGCTGCTCGTCACCACCGACGGCCAGTTCCGCCGCGGCACCGCCGTCCCCGTGAAGGCCAACGCGGACGAGGCCGTGTCCGGGGACAACGCGATCGAGCACGTCCTCGTCCTGGACCGCACGGGCCACCGGGACATCCCGTGGACCGAGGGGCGGGACCTGTGGTGGCACGACGTCGTGGACCGCCAGCCGGACACCCACACCCCGCGCGCCTTCGACGCGGAGCACCCGCTGTTCATCATGTACACCTCCGGCACCACGGGACAGCCCAAGGGGCTCGTGCACACCTCCGGCGGGTACCTCGCCGCGGCCTCGTGGACGCACGACTTCCTGTTCTCCCACCCGGACCCGGCACGGCGCGACGACGACGTCCACTGGTGCACCGCGGACCTGGCCTGGGTCACCGCGCACACCTACGAGATCTACGGTCCGCTCTCGAACGGGGTCACGCAGGTGATCTACGAGGGCGTGCCGAACGCCCCGCACCCGGGCCGGCACTTCGAGGTGATCGAGCGCTACCGGGTGACGAGCTACTACACGGCGCCCACCCTGATCCGCTCGCTCAAGGGCTGGCATCCGGACGGGATCCCGGCGCACGCGGACGGCGGTCCGGACCTGTCCTCGATCCGTCTGATCGGGACCGTGGGCGAGGCCGTGAACCCGGAGGCCTGGACGTGGGCGCGGACCCAGATCGGCCGGGACACCCCGGACCTGCCGATGGTGGACACGTGGTGGCAGTCCGAGACGGGCGCCACCGTGCTCTCCCCGCGCCCCACGGACACGGCCTTCAAGCCGGGCTGCGGCTCCCGGCCCCTGCCGGGGGTGGACGTGGCCGTGGTCGACGACGACGGCGCCCCCACGCCCGAGGGCCTGCAGGGCCGGATCGTGGTCACCCGCACTTCGCCGGCGATGGCGCGGACCGTGTGGCGGAACCCGGCCCGCTACTTCCACTCGTACTGGGAGGACTACGCGGACCAGGGCGAGGCGGGCTGGTTCCTCGCCGGCGACGGCGCCAAGCGGGACGAGGACGGCGACGTCTGGATCCTCGGGCGCGTGGACGACGTCATCAACATCTCCGGGCACCGGCTGAGCACCATCGAGATCGAGTCCGCCCTCGTGGCGCACCCGGAGGTGATCGAGGCGGGGGTGTGCCCCGTGCCGCACGAGACCACCGGGCACGCCGCCGTCGCCTTCGTGGTGGCGCACGAGAGCTGGCTGGCCGGCGATGACGGCCCCGGCGCCTCCGCCGCCGACCGCGCCGAGGAGCTGCGGCGGCACGTGGGGCGGGTGATCGGGCCGGTGGCCAAGCCCGCCGAGGTGGTCTTCGTCCCCGACGTGCCCAAGACCCGTTCGGGCAAGATCATGCGGCGGCTGCTGACGCAGCTGCACCAGGGCACCGCGCTCGGGGACACCACGAGCCTGCAGAACGAGCCGTGCGTCGGGCAGATCGCCGAGGTGCTCCGGGCCGGCCGTCGCGCTCAGGACGCCGGCACCGGCGCCGTCCGCAGCGCCAGCTCGGCCAGCACCTGAGCGGCCCGCGGCACCACGGCGTCGTCGAACACGGCCTGCGGGGAGTGGTTGACCGGGGCCTCGTCCGGGTCCACGCCCTCCGGGACCGCCCCGAGCAGGACGTAGGCGCCGGGCACCCGCTGGAGGACCTCGGAGAAGTCCTCGCTGCCGGGCTCGGGCTCGGGCAGCTCCCGGTAGGCGTCGGCCCCGTAGAGGTCCTCCACGACCCCGCGGACGAAGGCCACCGCGTCCGGATCGTTGGCCGTCACCGGGAACGCGCAGTCCGTCCGGACCTGCGCGCTCATGCCGTGCGCCGCGGCGATCCCATGCACCAGGCGCTCCACGGCCGAGAGCAGCCGGGCGCGGGCGTCCGCGGAGAAGGTCCGCAGGGTGAGGGCGAGGGTGGCGCTGTCCGGGATGATGTTGGCCGCCGTGCCCGCGCTCAGGTGCCCGACGGTCGCGACCACCGGGTCGAAGGCGTCGAACTGCCGGGTGACCACGGACTGCAGCGCCAGCACCATCTCGGCGGCCACGGGCACCGGATCCTGGGCCAGGTGCGGCACCGAGCCGTGCCCGCCTCGACCGTGCACCGTCACCACCAGGTCGTCGCAGCCGGCCTGGATCGCCCCCGGGCGGCTGAGCAGGACGCCGCGCGGGTACGTGCCCGAGGAGACATGGATCGCGTAGGCGGCGTCCACCGGTCGCCCGGCCGCCTCCAGCAGCCCCTCCTGGATCATGTGCAGGGCGCCGCCGCCGGTCTCCTCCCCGGGCTGGAACATGGCCACCACGTCGGCGGTGAGCTCCCCGCGACGGCGCACCAGCCACGCCAGCGCGCCGTGGAGGCCGGCGGTGTGCAGGTCGTGGCCGCAGGCGTGCATGGTGCCCGGCACGGAGGGGGCGTACTCCAGCCCGGTCTCCTCCGTGACGGGCAGGGCGTCCATGTCCCCCCGCAGCAGCACGACCGGCCGCCGGGCCCCCTCCGGCAGCGGGGCCCCGCCGCGCAGCACCACGACGACGGAGCTCAGCGCCCGGCCCACGCTCGTCTCCAGCGCGGGGCGGCCGGTGGCGGCATCCTCCCCCGCCTCGGCGCGCAGGGCCTCGAGCCGCTCGAGGACGGCGGCCTGGGTGCGGGGCAGGTGCAGGTCCAGCTCCGGATGCCCGTGGAGGCGCCGGCGGAAGGCGATCGCCTCCCGTGCGATGTCCTCCGGCAGGTCCGGGGCGAGGGCGTTCGCGGGCGGGGTGGGGGCGGTGCGGTCCATCAGGACATCATGCCGTGGCGCCCCGCCGGCCCACCCGGATCGCCCAGCGGGTCAGCCGGCCAGCCCCTGCAGCTCGGGCAGGTCGAAGACGTCCTCCGAGGCGGGGGCCTCGTGCGCCTCGACCGCGTTCCACTCGGTGAAGGTGGCGTTCGCGTCCACGTCCTCGTCCTCCGAGTTCACGTCCTCGAGACGGTAGAGGGTCGTGCTCTCCGGGTCGATCAGCATCGTCCGGCCGAACTCGTGGTGCTCCTCGGGCAGCGCGTACTTGAGGTACGTCCTGCCCTCGAGCTCCACCTCCTCGGCCTTCAGGTCCTTGCCGTCGAAGGCGTCCGCGGCGGGCATGTCCTCCTCGAGGTCGGACATGATCTCCTGGAGTGAGATGTCCATCTGCGCGGCCTGATCGGCGCTCGTCTTGATCCAGCGGTCGCCCACGAGGGTGGAGAACATGCCCATCTCCTGGGGCAGGTCGTCACCGTCGGCCTTGAGCTTGAAGAACACGTCGGCGTCCCGGCGCAGGACCTCGATGTCCATGGTGGCCGCCCCCATGTCCATGTTCATGGTGCCCTTGAGGTGGGAGTCGTCGGTGGCGCCGGCGAGGTCCACGTTCAGGGACTGGCTGGCGTCCGTGCCCAGGGAGGCGGAGGGCGCCGCCGAGGCCGACGCGTCGTCCTTCTCCTCCTCCTTGTCGGCGGCGGTGCCCTCCACCCTCAGGCGCAGGCTCTCGGCGTCCACGACCTTCTGGCGGATCTCGGGCCAGCTCTCGTCCAGCGTCGGGTCGGAGGCGCAGCCGGTGAGCAGCAGACCGGAGGCGGCGAGCATGCCGACGGCGAGGCGTGCGGGCGTCTTCATGGGGACTCCTTCACAGAGGTGCGGACGTGCCGGCGGCCGGGCACCGCCGGACGATGACCCCTCGACCGTCTCACGTCACCCCTGGCCCGTCAGGCCCTGAGGGGCGGCGAAGCTGCTGCTGTGCCGAACCTGTGCGGGTCAGCCGCCGGTGGCGCCGTCCTCGAAGATCTGCCCCACCGGGGTCTGCTTCTCCGCCTGGAACACATCCTCGGCACGGCCGTAGGCCCAGTACGCGCTCACCGACAGCTGTCGCCGGTCCACGCCGCGCACGTCCGTGAGGTACGCCCGGACGCGCTTGACCTGCTCCCGCTCGCCGTGCACGAACGCGTGCACCCGTCCGTCCCGCCACGCCGCGCCCTCGACGGCGGCGGCGAACCTCGTCGTCTCCGGGGTGAAGGGGCCGCCGCGGTGCAGCCAGCGCACCTCGACGCCGGCCGGCGCGGTCAGGGGCACCTCGTCCCCGGCGTCGGTCACCTCGATCAGCGCGACGCCGGCCGCCGCGGCGTCCGTGGCGGCGAGGTCCTCGAGGGCGGCGGCGATCGCCGGCAGCGCGGCCTCGTCGCCGGCGAGCAGGTGCCAGTCGGCGGTGGGGTCGGGCCGGTAGGCGCCGCCGGGACCCAGGAACGCGACCTGCTGCCCCACCGGCTCGGACGCCGCCCACGCCCCGGCCAGGCCACCGTCGTGCCCGGGGGCGGCGCCGCCGTCGGACGCACCGTGGACCACGAAGTCGACATCCATGGTGCGGGCGGCCGCGTCCATGTGGCGCACCGTGTAGGTGCGGCGGACCGGCAGCTGCTCCGGGGCGAGGCGCTCGCGGAGGGCGTCCAGGTCGTACGGGGGCTCGAGGCCGAGCGCGGGGTCGGCGAAGAGCAGCTTCACGTACTGGTCCGTGGCGCCCTTCTCCGCCCAGCGGGCATGGACGGCGTCGAACTGCTCACCGCCGAGGGTCAGGCGCACGAGGTGCGGGGTGAGCCGGCGGGCGGCCACCACGGTGAGGACGGTCTGGGGCCGGGCCATGCGGGCCTCCTGGGGTCGGGGCGGGGTCTGCGCGGGTACGCGTCCCCCACTCTCCCACGACGAGACGGATTAGCGCACGTCAGCGTGACGTTTTCCCGTGGCGTCGGGGTCAGCGGAACCGGGCCCCCCGGTGGTCCTCCGGCAGCAGCGGTCCCCCGCCGGCCACGTTCTCGCGCAGGGTCCGCCCCGCCTCGGGCTCACGCAGCAGGCCGCGCCGCCGCAGCTCGGGGCTCACGAGCCGGGCGAACCGCTCGAGGTCCGTCGGGCGCACGGCCGCCGAGATGTTGAAGCCGTCCACGCCCGTCTCGCGGTGCCAGCGCTCGAGCTCATCGGCCACGGTGGCCGGGGACCCCACGATCACCGGCCCCCGCCCGCCCACGCTCACGAACTCCGCCACCTCGCGCACCGTCCAGCGACGGTCCGGCGACTGGGTGGTGAACGCGGCCAGCGCCGTCCGCGAGGCCTCGCTCTCCACGTGCTCCAGCTCGGCGTCCGGGTCCAGGCCGGACAGGTCCACCCCCGTCCAGCCGCCGAACAGCGCGAGCGCGGACTCCACGTCCACGTGTTCGTGGTACTCGGCCAGCCGCGCCTGCGCCTCCTCGTCCGTGTCCGCGACGACGACGGTCACCATCGCCAGCACGCGGATCGCGTCCTCGGGGCGGCCGGCCTCCCGCAGGCCCTCGCGGGTCTGCTCGACGAACCGCCGCACGTGCGCCGTCGTCGGGCCGATGTAGAAGACCGCCTCCGCGTGCTCGAGCGCGAACCGTCGCCCCCGCGAGGACGCGCCGGCCTGGAACAGGAACGGGGTGCCCTGCGGCCCGGGGTGCGCGAGCGCGACGCCGGGCAGGCGCACGTGCGGGCCCTCCACGCCGATCGGGTGCACCTTCGCCGGGTCCGCGAACACCCCGGACTCGCGGTCCGCCACGACGGCGTCCCGCTCCACGGACCCCTCGAACTGGCGGTACATGGCGTCGAGGTAGGCGTCGGCGCGGTCGTAGCGCTCGTCGTGGCCCGGCTGCCGGTCCAGGCCGAGGTTGCGTGCGGCCGAGTCCTGGTAGCCGGTCACCACGTTCCATGCGATGCGCCCCTCCGTGAAGTGGTCCAGCGAGGTCAGCGTGCGCGCCAGCAGGTAGGGCTGCTCGTAGGTGACGGACGCGGTGACGCCGAAGCCCACCCGCTCGGTGACGGCGGCCATCGCCGAGACCACCGTGAACGGGTCCAGCAGCGGCCACTGCACGCCGCCGCGCACCGTGGCGTCCACGCCGCTGCCGTGCACGTCGTACAGCCCGAGGATGTCCGCGAGGAACACGGCGGTGAACCCGCCCTCCTCCACGGTGCGGGCCAGGTCCGTCCAGAAGGACAGCCGGTCGAACTCGTGGGCGCGGGACTCGGGGTGCCGCCACAGCCCGGGCGACTGGTGCACGGGCGTCACCATGTCGAACGCGCTGAGGATGAACGGGGCGGGGGTCGCGGTCATCGGGTCTCCAGGGTCACGGGGGCACGGTCGGGGCGGGCGGTCACCGCGGCGGCACCGGGGGCGGCATCGACGGCCGGCCCGTCCGCCTGTGCGGCCAGGATGGCGGCGTCGTCGGCCACGAGGTCCGTCTCGGGGCGGGCCACGGGGTCACGGGCGAAGCGCGAGGCGATCAGCGAGAGCGTGGCCAGCAGCGTCAGGTACGCGGCGATCAGCCACGGCGTGTGGCCGCCGACCTCGTACAGCAGCGCCGCGATGAACGGGGCGAACCCGCCGCCCACCACCGTGCCGAGCTGATAGCCCAGGTTCACGCCCGAGTACCGCACGCGCACCGGGAACTGCTCGGCGAACCACGCGGCCTGCGGACCGTAGACGCTGTCGTGGGCCACGTTGATCACCAGCACCACGACGAGCGGCAGCACCGCCAGCGCGCCGGCATCCACGACGGCGAACAGCACCCAGCCCGCCACCGCCGTGAGCGCGTACCCGACCCGGGACACCCGGGCACGGCCCACCCGGTCCGAGACCGCGCCCCAGAAGGGGGTGCTCACCAGCCCGATGGCCGAGGCGACCATGATGGCGGAGACGAGGACGCCGTCGTCGGCGCCGCGGAGCACGAGGTAGCTGACCAGGTACGCGGTGACGAGGTAGTAGAGGCCGTTCTGGCCGAGACGCAGGCCGGCGGTCACGAGCACGGGGCGGGCGTGATGGCGCAGCAGCTCGACGACGGGCGCGCGGCTGACGGTCCCGGCGTCCCGGTGCACGCGGAACTCGGCCGAGTCCTCGACGCCGAGGCGGATGGCCAGGCCCACCACCACGAGCAGACCCGAGGCGAGGAACGGCAGGCGCCAGCCGAACGCGGCGAACTGCTCGTCGGTGGTGGCCAGCTTGACCAGGGAGAACGCGCCGGTGGCCAGGAGCATGCCGGCCGAGGAGCCGACCTGCGTGAACGAGCCGAACAGGCCGCGCCGGTCCGCGGGGGCGTGCTCCACGGACATCAGGGCGGCGCCGCCCCACTCCATGCCGGCGGAGAGGCCCTGCAGGCAGCGCAGCAGCACGAGCCCGGCCACCGCCCACCAGCCCGCCTGGGCGAACGTGGGCAGGACGCCGATGAGCATCGAGGCGCCGCCCATCAGCAGCAGCGAGATGACCAGCAGGGCCTTGCGGCCCACGCGGTCCCCGAAGTGGCCGGCCACGATCCCGCCCAGCGGGCGCAGCACGACGCCGACGGCGAGCGTGGCGAACGAGGCGAGGGTCGCCCCGAACGCGGTCTGGCCGGGGAAGAACTGCACGTTGAACACGAGCGCGGCGGCCAGGCCGTAGAGGTAGAAGTCGTACCACTCGATGGTGGTGCCGATGAACGAGCCGAGCACGGCCCGGCGACGGTGGGTGCGCAGGGTGCTCATCGGGCGGCCTCCCCGGAGGCGGGGGCGTCGGCGCCGAGGGGCGCGGAGGCGGCCGGGGCGTCGCCGATCGCGTTGAGGCCCTCGGGCACGGTGCCGTTGATCCAGAAGTCGCCGATCGCCCGGGCGCGGAACGCGATGGGATTGTGCGTGGCCACCGTCTGCGCGTTGCGCCAGTGCCGGTCCAGGCCCTTGGCGGTGCTCGTGGCGGAGGCCCCACCGGTGAGGAACAGCTCCTGGGCGGCGCCGAGGGCCAGCTCCGGGACGGTCACCTGGGCGTGCTCCACCGCCAGCTCGGCCCACGTGAAGGAGGCGGGCACCTCCTCGGGGGCGCCGGAGCCGGTGCGGCCGGCCTCGTGGTCCGCGAGCGCCGCATCCAGGGCGTCCGCCGCCGAGAGCACCGCGGCCTCGGCCGTGAACGCCTTGGCCGCGATCCGCCCGACGGCCTCCTGGATCAGCGGGTCCTCCCGGAACGGCAGGCCCAGGCCCGTGTTGAAGGTGCGCACGCGGACGGCCACGGCGTCGGCGGCGTCCCGACGGGCCGCCCGGGCGATCCCGGCGAGGACGGCGAGCAGGATGAGCTGGAACCACGCCGCCTCGTAGACCGCCTCGGCGCTGCCGGGTGCCCGGTCGAGCACGTCCTGCGGCGGCACGGCGACGCCGTCGAACACCGCGGTGCCGGTGCCGGTCAGGCGCTGGCCGAAGCCGTCCCAGTCGTCGTCCAGACGCACACCCGGGGCCTCCACCGGCACGACGGCGAAGCGCCGGCCCGGGGCCGGTCGCCCGTCCGCGTCGGTCTGGGCGGCGGAGACGCGCGTGTGCGAGGAGAAGATCGAGCCGGTCGCGTAGAACTTGGTGCCAGTCAGGGTCCACGGGCCGTCGCCCGCGGGTGCCGGGGTGAGGACCGTGTTGAGCGTGCCCAGCGCGTTGCCGCCCTTCTCGGTGGATGCGTTGCCGACCGTGGCGCCGGCCAGGATCCGGGCATGCCAGCGCTCGCGGACGGCCTCGGGCTGGAAGCGGAGGGAGTCGAGGAATCCCAGGTGCGAGCGGTAGAGGTGCGCGACGTTCGCGTCCGCCTCCGCCAGGTCGATCAGCAGGGCCACGGCGGTCCGCACGTCCACACCGGGCCCACCGGCCTCCGCGGGGACCCGCAGCGTGGCGAAGCCGGCCTCGTTGAGGGCACGGACCTCCTCGAACGGGAGGATCCGGCGGCGGTCGCGCTCGCGGGAGCCTTCGGCGATCCGCGCGAACACCGGGGCGAAGTGGCGGCGCAGGCCGGCCAGGTCGCGGGGCAGGTCTGCGGGGCGCTCGAGCGGCGGGACGGCGCCGAGCGGGACGGGCGTGGCGGCGGGCGGCGCGGACGCGTCCGTCGGGTCGGTGAGCGGCATGTCGATCTCCTCGGTCCGGAGGCGGGCGGCCCGCCGGGCGCGGTGCCGCGGGTCGTGGGGGTCGCTGGGTCGTATGGAGGCCCACGCTAGGAACGGTTCCGGGGCGGTGTGCCGGCGGCCGTCACATTCGGCGGGCCGGTCGCGGGGAGGGCTCCGGCCGGGGCCGGGGTGACGCGGCGCGGCCCTAGGTGTAAGAGGTCATGACGTTGTTGACTCGGGCCGGGGCCAACGAGGCCGGTGGAGCATCTCCGCAGGAGGTATGCGGCCGATGGTAGTTGTAGTGGTTCACCCACACTGCCAACGCCTCACGCCGGGC
>Ga0268288_10065_pt1 | contig 82789 bp, 70 predicted proteins | sample BraspS3V5C_FD_191349 | JGI IMG/M metagenome (GOLD analysis project Ga0268288, IMG submission 191349) | Soil microbial communities from Anza Borrego Desert, Southern California, United States - Bradyrhizobium sp. S3-V5C | ecosystem: Environmental > Terrestrial > Soil > Desert | place: USA...
CGTGAGTCATGAGTGGGTCTTTTCGGGCAGGTGGGTGGTGTAGGAACTTCCATCCTGCGGGAGAGGCCCACTCGTCTCATCTCAGCCCGGTACCCATGTCAAGAACCTCATGACCCACAACACCTAGGCTGGAGGGGTGGATCGTCAGCCCCTTCGTCTCGCAGCCCTGGCCGCCGCGGCCGTCCCCGGCCTCGCCCCCGTCTCCGCGGAGGCGAGCCCGGACGACCCCGCGGACTTCTCGACCGCCGTCGTCGTGGACGGTGAGGGCCAGCGGTGGCGGGTCCGCTCGCCCCGCACCCCGGAGGCGGGCATCCGTCTCGAGACGGAGCTGCAGGTGCTGGCGGGCCTGACCCCGGCGGTGCGCGCCGGCCTGCCGTTCCGCACGCCCTCCGTGGCGGGCGCGGTGCGGCTCGAGGGGCTGCGCACCTTCGTCTATCAGGACATGCCCGGGCGTCCCGTCACCCTGGATGAGCTGGCCCGGCTCGGCGAGCCCGCGGTGCAGGACGTGGGCCGTGTGCTGGCCGCGATCCACACGCTGCCCTCGGATGTCGTGGACCACGCGGACCTGCCCTCCTACACGGCGGAGCAGATCCGGCAGCGTCACCTCCACGCCCTCGACCAGGCGGCCACCTCCGGCCGCGTGCCGCCCCTGCTGCTGCGCCGCTGGGAGGAGGCCATGGAGGAGGAGGCCCTGTGGCGGTTCACCCCGGTGCCTGTGCACGGTGACCTGCACGAGGACAACCTGCTCCTCGAGCGCGGCCGCGTGGTGGGCGTGACGGGCTGGACGGACCTGCACGTGGGCGACCCGGCCGGCGACGTCGCCTGGCTGGCCGCCGCCACGGACCCGGACCTGGCCGACCGCGTCCTCGACGCCTACGCGGCCCGGCGGGCCGACGCGGGGGCCGCCGACGACGGCGACGCCCACCTGATGCGCCGTGCGGCGCTGCTCGCCGAGTTCGCCCTCGCCCAGTGGCTCACGCGGGGCCTGGACCGGCACGACGCGGGGATGGTCGCCGAGGCGGAGGCCATGCTGGCCGAGCTCGAGGGCGACGTGCGCGCCGCGCAGGAGGCGGCCGCGCGCCAGGCGGAGGCCGACGCGGCCGCCGACGCCGCCGAGGACGCCCGGGATGCGGCGGAGGACGCCCGGGAGGCCGCGGCCGCGAGGACCGCGGACCCGGAGACGGGCCCGCTGCCCGCCGTCGAGGTGGTGCGGCCGATCAACGGCGGGCCAGGGCGTCCGTGATGTGACGCTCGAGCTCCTCCTCCCCCGGCAGGTCCGGGAAGGAGCGCTCCTGCCCGTGGGCCACGTACACGAAGCTGGCCCCGATCCGTTCCAGCGGGATCCCGTGCAGCCGTGACCAGGCGAGCCGGTAGACGGCCAGCTGCAGCGACTTGAGCTCGAGGTCGCGGCCCCGCGGCACGGCGCCGGTCTTCCAGTCGACGAGCTCCCAGTCGGCCTCGGGGTCGAAGGGCAGGCGGGGGTCGCCGCCGGAGCGGTAGATCGCGTCGACCCGGCCCCGCAGTGTGATCCCGCCGACCGTCGTCTCGACCGGGGCCTCGACGAAGGCCGGGGTGCGCTCCGCCCAGCGCGAGGAGCGGAACCACTCCTGCATCGGGCCGAGGTCGAGGGCCTCGTCGACCCACAGGTCCGCGGCGTCCTCGGCCGAGTCGATGTCCAGCATGCCGGTGGCCCCGAAGCGCTCCTCGAGCCACGCGTGGAACGCCGTGCCGCGCCGCGCCGCGTGCGCGGGCGGCCGGGGCAGGGGCCGGCGCAGCTGCTCGGCCACGGCCTGCGGGTCGGCGGCGAGCTCGCCGTAGAGGGACACGGAGACGTGCTCGGGCAGGGCGGTCTCCCCGCCCGTCCCGGCGACGTCCCGGCGGCGCAGCAGCACCCAGTCCACCTGGCGGGCCAGCTCCGGGTCGTCCCCGAGCGCCGCCGGGTCCGCGGCGTGCACGGCCGCGGCGGCCGCCTCCACCCCGTGCCGGCGGGCCCGGGAGCGGCGCGGCAGCGGCTGCCAGCGTTCCTCGTCCTCGGGGTCCTCCGGGTCGGCGACGAAGGCCTCCGGGCCGTCGAGCGGGTCGAAGGGCCAGCGGGCGACCAGCGTCCGGCCCGCGGCGGGGTTGGCCTCGGGCAGGTCGTCCTCGGCCGGGGCGGGGCCGAGCGCGACGCCGGGCACCTCCCCCGCCAGACCGGCCACCTCCTCGAGGAAGGCCGAGGCCGGCAGGGGCTCCTTGTTGACTCCCTTGAACAGGGAGGTGCTCAGCCACAGGGCGGATCGCGCGCGCGTGTACGCGACGTAGGCCAGGCGCCGCTCCTCGCGCTCGGCGTGGGCGGCCACGGCCACGGCATAGGGGTCCGGGTTGCCCTCCTGGGCCGCCTTCGAGCTGTATCCGGTGCCGGCCGACTGGACCCAGTCCCGCTGGTCCTGCGCCCACGAGCCGTCCCACTGCGGCAGCGACGCGCGGTCCCCGCGCAGGGGCCACGGCAGCGCGCCGGCCCGGGGGCTGGTCCAGCGGTCCGCCCGCGTGGAGGGGAACGTGCCCTCCTGCAGGCCGGGGACCGCGACGACGTCCCACTCGAGCCCCTTCGAGGCGTGCGCGGTGAGCACCTGGACCAGGCCGGGGGTGGGCTCGGCGTTCTCGACGCCGAGGCCGTCCTCGTGCTCGAGGACGGACTCCGTCCAGGCCAGGAACGCCGTCAGGTCCGTCGCCGTGGTGCCGGCGCCGAAGTCGCGGGCCGCGTCCTGGAACGCGTTCAGGTGCCGCCGGGCCGCGGCCGCGGAGACGCCGGGCCGCAGGGCCACCTCGACGTCCAGCCCCGTCTCACGGATCACCTCCGCGATGAGGTCGGCCGGGTCCTCCCCGGTGCGCGTAGAGAGCCGGCGCAGCTCGGCGTTGACGGCCCTCAGTCGGGCCAGGCCCTCGGGTGAGAAGCCGCGGCCGCGCGAGCCGACCCAGTCCGTCCCCTCCCCGGGCAGGGAGTCGAGGGCCTCCAGCAGGGCGGCGGCGTCGGCGTCCTCCTCGGGGCTCACGTCCCGGGCCGGGTCCGGGGCGTCCCCGGCGGGGTCCTCCCGCCCACCGGCGGCCCGCTGGGCCCGCAGCCGCGAGACGAACCGGGCGCGCTCCTGGAGCACCTCGAGGTCGGCCACACCGATGCGCCAGCGCGGGCCGGTGAGCAGGCGGACGAGCTGGTCGCTGCGCGTGGGGTCGGCCAGCACGTGGAGGACGGCGAGCACCTCGGCGACCTCCGGCAGCGCCAGCAGCCCGGAGAGCCCGAGCACCTCGTAGGGCAGGCCGGCGGCGTCGAGCGCGTCCAGCACGGGGCCGAACTGGGCGCGGGTGCGGCACAGGACGGCGCGGCTCGGGGTGGTCCCCCCAGGCCCGGACCCGGTGAGGGCGCCGAGGCGGGCGACGACGTCGGCGGCCTCCTCCTCCGCGGTGACGAACCGGTCCACCCGGACGACGCCCTCCCCCGCGCCCGGCCGGGGCCGCAGGGTGCGCACCTCCACCGGCGCGCCGCCCGTCGCGGCGGCGTGGGCGTTCAACGGTGCGGCGACGGCGTTGGCGACCGCCAGGATCGACTCCTCGTTGCGCCACGCGATCGTCAGGTGCGAGACGTCCGCGTTCACACGCCGCGGAGCGCCGCCGGGGCCGGTCTCCAGCCGGGGGAAGGCATGCGGGAAGGCGAAGAGCTGTCCGGCGGAGGCGCCGCGGAAGCCGTAGATCGACTGGTGGGGGTCGCCCACCGCGGTGACGCAGTGCCCCAGCCCGGGCGCGTCGTCCTCGGGGCCGCGCGGGCCGAACAGCCCGGCGAAGATCCGCATCTGGGCGTGGGAGGTGTCCTGGAACTCGTCCAGCAGCACCACGGGGAACCGCGCGCGCTCCTGCTCGCCGGCCGCCGGCACCTCGACGGCGATGCGCGCCGCGTGGCGCAGCAGGTCGCCGAAGTCCATGACGTCCTGCTCGCGCTTGACCTCGTCGTAGCGGGCCACGAGGTCCGCCATGAGGGCGCGGTCCGCCAGGCCGGTCAGGAACTCCTGGATCTCCTTCGAGGGGGTCTTGGCGCGCGGGGGCAGCGGCAGGGCGCTCCCCTGCTCGGCCAGCCGGGCGAGGAACTCGCGCACCTCGTCCGCACTCACCAGGTGCTCGGCCATGTCCCCGGCCAGCCGCAACGCCTGCGTGATGAGCCGGGACGGGGCCACGCCGAGGGTGTCCGCGACCACCGGATGCGAACGCACGACGGCGCCCATGAGCCGGTGGGCGTCCGCGCCTCCGAGCAGCCGCGCCTCCGGTTCCACGCCGATCCGCAGGCCGTGGTCCCTGACGAGCGCGCCGGCGTAGGAGTGGTACGTGGACACCGAGGCGCGGCCCAGGTCCTCGGGCTCCCCGTCGAAGCCGGGGATCTCGAGGCCGGAGCGCAGCAGGGCGTCCACGCGCCCGTTGATCCGCTCGGCGAGCTCACCGGACGCCTTCCGGGTGAACGTGACGCCGAGGACCTCGTCCGGGCGCACGAGACCGTTGGCCACGAGCCAGACCACGCGGTCGGCCATGGTGGCGGTCTTGCCGGAGCCGGCGCCGGCCAGCACCAGGCGCGGAGTGAGCGGGGCGGTGACCACCTCGGCCTGCTCCTCCGTGGGCGGGGGCAGCCGCAGCCGCGCCGCGATGTCCTCCGGCGAGTGGACCGCGTCCTCGACGCGCGGACGATCGGTCGGGGCGGCGGGATCGCCGGTCAGCGGGGCCATTCGGTGACCTGCCTTCCTTCGGAGCAGAGCGGACAGACGGAGGGCAGCGCGCACCGGCGGGCGCCGGCCTCGTGGAGGGCGAGGAAGCGCGGCCCCGTGGTGCGGCGGGCCGCCGTGAACACCTGCTCGAGCGCCCAGGTGTCCTCGTCCTCGAGGGCCGGCTGGTCCTGCACCTTGGTCTTCTGGGTGCCGGCGCCGAGCTGGACGAGGGCCGCGCCGGCCGGTGTCGTGGGGTGCTCCAGGCCGGCGAGCGCGGCGCGCAGGGCGGGGTCCGTGGCGGGGTCGTCCCGGACCTGCTCCAGACCGCCGGCGCGGACGGCCACCTGGTAGGCGGCCAGCTGGGGCTGGCGCGCCATCTCCGCGCCGGTGGGCGCGCTGCGGCCGGTCTTGAGGTCGGCGATGAAGGGTCGGCCCTGCGCATCCGCCTCGAGCCGGTCCACGACGCCGGTGATCCGGACGGTGGTCCCGCCCCAGGTCAGGTCCGCGAGGAGCCGCACCTCCTGGGCCACGGGCCGACGCCCGGCCGCCCGGGCGATGCTCCAGTAGCCGATGTAGGCGTCCACCAGGCCGCGGGCCCGGTCGTGCTCGATCTCCGTGATCCAGCCCTCCGGCAGGCCGAGTTCGGGCAGGCGGCGTTCCAGTTCGGCGCGCACGTCCTCGGGCACGCCCTCGGGGTGGTGTTCGGCCACCGAGTGCACGAGCGTGCCCACGGACTGGGCGAGGGTTCCGCCCGCGTTCGCGCCGACGTGGTACAGCACCCAGTTCAGCGGATTGCGCAGGGCCGTCTCCACGCGGGAGGGCGAGAGCGCGACGACCTCGCGCTCCGGGTCGACGAGCGCGGCCTCGGTGGACAGCGGCAGCAGGCCCCACCAGCGTCGGGGGTCCGCGACGGTCACGCCGTCCTCGGCGAGGACCGCCAGGCCGGCGGCCGCCGCGGCCCGGGATGTCGCCCCGTCGGCCGCGTCCGCCTCGTCCCCGGCCTCCAGGACGCGGCGCAGCCGGCCGACGAGCGCGGACGCCGTGATCGGGTCGGGGACCGCGGTGAGCCGCCGGACGCCGGCGGCGTCGCGCGCCTCGGCGGGCAGCCGTTCGGGCGGGTCCACCAGGTCGAGGAAGTCGGAGGGGCCCTCATCCGGCGAGCGGACGGCCGTGACGACCACCTGACGCCGTGCCCGGGAGACCGCGGCCGCGAGCATGCGCAGCTCGTCCTGACGCACCTCGCGCAGCCGGGTGCGGTGATCCGTGGGCCACGGGGCGTCCGCGGGCAGGGTCACGAGGTCCACGAGGTCGGTGGCGCCGAGCAGCTGGCCGCGCAGCCGGGTGTTCGGCCACACGCCCTCCTGCAGGCCCACGACGATCACCGTGTCCCACTCCTGGCCGGCCGCCGCGGCGGGGGTGCGCACGTGCACGGCGTCACCGGACTCGGCACGGCGGGCCAGGGTGTCCACGGGCAGGTCCTGGGACTCCATGTAGACGGCGAACGACTCGGGCGACGCGCCCGGGAACTGGTCCACGAAGCGCTCGGCCACCTTGAACAGGGCGACGACGGCGTCGAGGTCCGCGTCCGCCCGGCGGGACTCGCGGCGGTCGTTCGCGTGCTCGGCGGGCCGCAGCGCGAGCGAACGCCACCGCTCGGCCCGACCGGAGGCGGACCACAGCGCCCACAGCACGGTCTCGGGCGAGGCCGAGGGGGCGCGGGCGGCCTCCAGGCCGTCCCGGAGCATCCAGTGGACGCGGCGCAGGGCGCGGTGCCGCTCGTGCTCGGGGCCGGCCAGGCTCGGGTCCAGCAGGGCCGCGGCGAGCAGCGCGTCCGAGGTGCGCCGGCCGCCCCGGCCCCGCTCGGCGGCCAGCAGGTCCTGGCGCAGCCGCCGCACGTGCAGCGCGCTGGCCATCCCGTACCGGCCGGTGAGCAGTCCCACGACCTCGTCCGGGTCGAGCACGTCCTCGACCCGGGCCTCCGGATCCTCCGCGAGCGCCCCCGCCGCGTCCACCAGCGTGAGCAGGGGCGCGACGGCGGGCTCCTCCTTCAGCACGAGCCCGGCGGCGTCGCGCAGCACGGGGACGCCCTCGGCCTCCAGGTGGCGGGCGAGCGCGGCCACACGGGAGCCGGAGCGGGCGACCACGAGGATCCGGTCCAGGGGCACCCCGTCCTCGTGGTGGACCCGCAGCACCCGCTCGAGGACGAGCTGGTCCTCGTGGGCGCGGGTGGGCACGACGTGCGCGCGGACGGCGCCGTCACCGTCCGCCGGGACGGTCTCGGTCCGGGTCCGTTCGACGCCGGCGGTGCGCTGGCGGACCCGGCGGGCCACGCGCAGGTAGGCGTCCTGGACCTCGGCGCGCATGCGGTGCCCGCGCGTCAGCACCCGGACGCGCCCGTCCGGGGACGCGGGCGGGGCGGCCCCCGGCACGGGATCGGGGTCGAGGACCCCGGGGTACCGGGCGAGGAGGTCGGGCCGGGCGCCGCGGAAGCCCTCCACGGTGGTGTCCGGCGACGCGGTGAGCAGCACGTCCCGCCCGCGTCCGAGCACGGTGAGCAGGTCGTGCACGGCGGGGGTGGCCTCGTGGAGGTCCTCGACCACGAGCACGGCCAGGCGGTCCCGCTCCTCCGCCACGAACGCCTGCGCCGCGGCGTCGCGCTCCGGGTCCTCCGGATGCCGCTCGGTGAGCACGCGGACGGCAGCGGACAGCAGCCCGGCGGCGTCGAACGCCTCGGCCATGCCCAGGTCGATCCGGTCCCGGTAGTCCTGCAGCAGCACGGCCGCGGCCTCCCACTCGGGGCGCCCGTGGGCGGTGCCGAGCTCCTGCAGGCGGCCCGGCTCGAGGCCGAGCTCGCTCATGCGGTCCACGAGCTCGCGGACCTCACGGCGGAATCCCCTCGCCTCCACGGCGGGGGCGACGTCGTCCGGCCAGTCCGGCGCGGCGGCGAGGCCGGCGGCGTAGCCCTCGAGCAGCTCGGCGATGACCGTGTCCTGCTCGGCACCGGTGAGCAGCCGGGGGGCGACCTCCAGATGCCTCAGCGGTCCCGTGACGCGGGCACGGCGCAGCAGGTCGAACGCGTAGGAGGACCAGGTCCGCACGGGGGTGACGGCGCGGGTGCCCCGACCGGCGGCGGCGAGCCGGCGGGTCAGCGCGTCGCGCAGCCGCGCCGCCGCATCCCGGCTCGGGGCCAGCAGCAGGAGGGACTCGGGGTCCAGCCCCGCCTCGATCCGGCGGGCCGCGTACTCGACCGCCACGGTGGTGCGCCCCGTGCCGGGGGCGCCCAGCACGAGCACGGCGTTGTGCCCGGGGGCGAGCGAGGCGATCGCCTCCTGCTCGTCCGTGAGCGTGATCCGGTCCTCGGGCGCGGCGGCCGTGCGCACCAGCCGAGCGGCCCGTTCCGGCGCCGCCGCGTCGTCGTCGAAGGGGTCCACCCCGTGTTCCCTGGTCATGGCCTCATCCTCGCACCGGGCCCGGACACGATACGGTCGGCGATCGCACGGATCGCCCGCGCGGCGCCGTCGTCGGGCTCCCAGCGGGCCCGGGGCAGGTCCACGCGCCCGGCCGGGGTGCGGGGCATGGCCTCGCGTTCGTGCTCGACGGCGGCCCGCGCGGCCAGCTCCGGAGGCAGCGAGCCGTCGGCCCGGACCACCCGCCACCACGGCGTGCCGGGGCTCGATTCGGCCATCGCCCGGCCGGCCTGCCGCGGACCGCCGACCCCCAGCAGGCCGGCCAGCCCCCCGTAGCTGACGGCGCGTCCGGGCGGGACCAGACGGGCGAGCGCCTCGAGCCCCTCGCCGAGGGTGAGCGGTCCGTCGTCGCGGTGGCGGGCGCCGGGGAGCACAGGGTGATCGGTCACGACCCCATCCTGTCGTGTCCGCCGCTCCGGGTAGCGTGAGGCGCGTGACTTGGCATGAGAGCATCCGCGCCGGCTTCGACCTCGAGACCACCGGACGTGATCCGCGCACCGCGCTGATCGTGACCGCCACCCTGGTGATGGTGGACGAGCAGGGCCGCGCCGCGTCGTCGGCCGAGTGGCTCGTGGACCCGGGCGTGCCCATCCCGGCCGAGGCGGCCGAGGTCCACGGCGTCACCACGGAGCGGGCGCAGGCGGAGGGCATGCCCGCCGCGCAGGGCGTCACGGAGATCACCGAGACCCTGCGGGACCTGTTCGCCGCGGGCATCCCCGTGGTGGCGTTCAACGGCGTGTACGACTTCACGGTGATGGACCGGGAGGCGCGCCGCCACGGGCTGACGCCGCTCGAGGCCCGCCCCGTGATCGACCCGTTCGTGCTGGACAAGCAGGTGGACCGGTTCCGCAAGGGCAAGCGCACGCTCTCCGCGGTGTCCGAGCACTACGGGGTGACCCTGGAGAACGCGCACACCTCCGCGGCGGACGCCCTCGCCGCCGTCCAGGTGGCCGACGCCCTGGCCGCCCAGTACGAGCAGCTGCGCGTCGCGCCGGCGGACCTGCACGAGCGGCAGGTCCGCTGGAAGGCCGAGCAGGCGGAGAGCTTCGAGCAGTACCTGCGGCGCAAGGACCCGCAGGCCACCGTCTCGCGCCACTGGCCGGTCGAGGCCGAGCGCTGAGCGCCCGGCCCCGACCCGCACCCGGGTCTCAGCCCTGGGGCGTCGCCGCCGCGGCCGCCTTCGCCGCGGCCGGCAGCGCGTCGAGCACCCGGGTGACCGCCGCGTCGTCGTGGGCGGCGGAGACGAACCAGGCCTCGAACACGGACGGCGGCAGGTACACGCCGGAGGCCAGCATCGACTGGAAGAACGGGGCGTAGCGGAAGACCTCCTGGCCCTGGGCGTCCCGGTAGTCCCGCACGCCGGTGCCGGAGGTGCCGAACGCCACGGAGAACAGGGTGCCGGCCCGCTGGATCGAGTGGTCCACGCCCTCGGCGTCGAGCGCGGCCACGAGGCCCTCGCGCACGGCGTCCGAGGCGCGCGTCACGGCCGCGTAGACGGCCTCGTCGGCGCGGGAGAGCGTGGCGTGGCCGGCGGCCATGGCCACCGGATTCCCGGAGAGGGTGCCGGCCTGGTACACGGGGCCGAGCGGGGCCAGGTGGTCCATGATCTCGGCGGAGCCGCCCAGGGCGGCCGCGGGCATGCCGCCGCCGATCACCTTGCCGAAGCACCAGACGTCCGGGGTCCAGCCCTCGGGCTGTCCGGACAGGCCCCAGCCGCCCGTGGCGGTGGCGCGGAAGCCGGTGAGCACCTCGTCCCAGATCAGCAGCGCGCCGTGGCGGCGGGTGATCTCGCGCAGGAACGCGTTGAAGCCCTCGGCGGGCTCCACGACGCCCATGTTGCAGGGCACGGCCTCCGTGATGAGCGCGGCGATGCGCTCGCCGTGCTCGGCGAACACGGCCTCGACGGCGGCGCGGTCGTTGTAGTCCACCACGAGGGTCTCGGAGGCGGCGGCCTCGGTGACGCCCGCGGAGCCGGGCAGGGCGGCGGTCGCCACGCCCGAGCCGGCCGCGGCCAGCAGGCCGTCCGAGTGGCCGTGGTAGCAGCCGGCGAACTTCACGATCAGGTTGCGGCCGGTCACGCCGCGGGCCAGGCGCAGGGCCGTCATGGTGGCCTCGGTGCCGGTGGACACGAAGCGCACGCGCTCGACCGGGACCTTGGAGGCGATCAGCTCGGCCAGCGCGGTCTCCTCCAGCGTGGAGGTGCCGAAGCCGAGGCCGCGGTCCACGGCGGCGTGCACGGCCTCGACGACCTCGGGGTGCTGGTGGCCCAGCAGCATGGGGCCCCACGAGCAGACCAGGTCCACGTACTCGTTGCCCTCGACGTCGGTCAGGTACGGGCCGCGTGCGCCGGCCATGAACCGGGGCGTGCCGCCCACCGAGCCGAAGGCGCGCACGGGTGAGTCGACGCCGCCGGGGATGACGGCCTGGGCCGCGGCGAAGGCGGCGGCGTTGGTGGTCGGCTGGGACGCGGTCACAGGGACCCCTCCTTCATCCAGCGGCCGAGCTCGGCCGCCCAGTAGGTGAGCACGGAGTCGGCGCCGGCGCGCCGGATGGAGAGCACGGACTCGACGATCGAGGCCTTCCGGTCGATCCAGCCGTGCGCGGCGGCGGCCTCGATCATCGCGTACTCCCCCGAGATCTGGTACGCGGAGACGGGCACGTCCGCCATGTCCGCCACGTCGCGCACGATGTCCAGGTAGCTCATCGCGGGCTTGACCATCACCATGTCCGCGCCCTCCTCGAGGTCGAGGGCGACCTCGAGCAGGGCCTCGCTCCGGTTGGCGGCGTCCATCTGGTAGGTCTTGCGGTCGCCCGTGAGCTGGGAGTCGACGGCGTCGCGGAACGGCCCGTAGAACGCCGAGGAGTACTTCGCGGCGTAGGCGAGGATCGCGGTCTCGTGGTGGCCGGCGCCCTCGAGGGCCTCCCGGATCACGCGGACCTGGCCGTCCATCATCCCGGAGGGGCCGAGCACGTCCGCACCGGCCTCGGCCTGCGCGACGCCCATCCGGGCGTAGATCTCCAGCGTCGCGTCGTTGTCCACGGCGCCCTCGGCGGTGAGCACGCCGCAGTGGCCGTGGTCGGTGAACTCGTCCAGGCACAGGTCGGACATCACGACGAGCCCGTCCCCCACCTCCGCCTTCACGTCCCGGATGGCCCGGTTCAGGACGCCGTCCGGGTCCAGGGCGGCGCTGCCGACGGCGTCGCGCGTGGTCGGCACGCCGAACAGCATGATGCCGCCCAGGCCCAGCTCGGCGGCCTCGGCCGCGGCGGCCTTGAGCGAGTCCGCGGTGTGCTGCACGACGCCCGGCATCGAGGCGATCGGCACGGGCTCGGCGGCGCCCTCCTTGATGAAGGCCGGCAGGATCAGCTCGGCGGGGTGCAGGCGCGTCTCGGCGGCGAGGCGGCGCATCGCGGCGGACCGGCGCAGACGCCGGGGACGGTGCAGCGGGAAGGACATGACGGGGTCACACGCTCCTGGTTCGGGGACCCGTCCAGTCTAGGCGCGGAGGCTGACCGCGCGCCGGGTACAGTCATGGCGCCCCGTTCGCCGTCGAGAGGCCCGTGATGCCCCCGCGCCTGCGCCCCGGTCAGACCCTGCTGCTGGCCTCGCTCGTCTTCGGCCTGTTCTTCGGCGCCGGCAACCTGATCTTCCCCGCCGGCCTGGGCCGGGATGCGGGCGCCGCGGTCACGCCGGCCACGCTCGGCTTCCTCGTCACGGCGGTGGGGCTGCCGGTCCTGGGCATCGTCGCCTCGGCGGTGACGGGGGCGCGCTCGGTCCGTGAGATGACGGCGCCCGTCTCCCGGCGCTTCGCCGTGGCGTTCACGTGCCTGCTGTACCTGACGATCGGCCCCCTCTTCGCCATCCCCCGCACCGCCACGGTGTCCTATGAGATCGGTGTCGCGCCCCTGGCGGGCGACGGCGGCCTGCGGCTGCTCGGCTTCACGGCGGCGTTCTTCGCGGTCGCCGCGGTGGCGGCGTTCCGTCCGGGCCGGCTCATGGAGTGGGTGGGGCGCTACCTGACCCCGGCGTTCCTGGTCCTGCTCGGCGCCCTGATGGCGGCCGCCGTCGTGGCCCCGATGAGCACGGGCGCCCTGCCCTCGCCGACCCCCGCCTACGCCGACGGGGCGCTCGTGCGGGGCCTGCTGGACGGCTACAACACCATGGACGCGCTCGCCTCGCTCGCCTTCGCGGTCGTGATCGTCGACGCCGCCCGGCGCCTGGGCGTGACGGGCCCGCGCCGCATGGCGGTGGAGCTGGGCAAGGCGGGGCTGCTCGGCGGTGCGGCGATGGCGGTGGTCTACGCCTCCCTGGCGTACGTCGGCGCCACGAGCCACGGCGCGTTCGCGCAGGCCGCGAACGGCGGCGACGTCCTCGCCCGCAGCGCGAGCCACTTCTTCGGCGCGGCGGGCGTGTACCTCATCGCGGCCATCGTCGTCGTCGCGTGCCTGAAGACCTGCATCGGACTGATCGTGGCGTGCACCGAGATGTTCGCGGAGATGTTCCCCGGGTCCTACCGGCTGTGGGCGAGCCTCTTCCTCGTCGTGTCCTTCGCGCTCGCCAACCTGGGCCTGGAGGCGATCATCGCCTGGTCCGTCCCGGTGCTGATGTTCCTCTACCCGATCGCCGTCGTCGTCATCCTGCTCGGTCTCGCCTGGGCCTGGGTGCGGGACCACCCGGCGGTGGCCCGCTGGGTGGTCGCCTGCACGGGGCTCGCCGCCTTCTTCGACCTGCTGGGCGCCCTGCCGGAGGCGCTCGCGACGACGCCGCCCGTCACCGCCCTGACGGGCCTGGCCGGCCGGGTGCTGCCCGGCTACGCGGTCGGCTTCGGCTGGGTGGTCCCGGCGCTCGTCGGGCTGGTCGTCGGCACAGTGGCCGCCGCCTCGCGGCCCCGCCCCCGCCGGGGCGAGCGGGAGGCGATCCCGGTCACCGCCGGCCACGGGCGCACCGCCGCCGACTAGGGTGGGACACATGCCCGAACCCACCCCCGCATCCCTGCGCATCGCCGTCCTGATGGACAGCGACAACGTCTCCCCCAAGTTCGCCCCCCTGATCCTCGAGGAGCTCGCCACCTACGGCACCCCCACGATCAAGCGCGCGTACGGCGACTGGACCACGACCAACCTCAACGGCTGGAAGAAGGCGCTGAACCACCACGCGATCCAGCCGGTCCAGCAGTTCGCCTACACCGTGGGCAAGAACTCCTCGGACTCCGCGCTCATCATCGACGCGATGGACCTGCTCTGGATGGGCAACGTGGACGCGTTCGCCCTCGTCTCCTCCGACTCCGACTTCACGCGCCTGGCCACCCGCCTGCGCGAGGGCGGCAAGCGCGTGATCGGCCTGGGCGCCCGCAAGACCCCCGCCTCCCTGCGCAACGCCGTGGACCAGTTCATCTACCTCGAGCTGCTCGGCACCGCCACGGACCACGACGTCGACGACGACGAGACCGGCGAGGACGCCCCCGCCAAGGAGGAGAACGCCAAGGCGTCCGAGGGCTCCGGCCGCTCGGGGTCCCGCCGCGGTGGTCGAGGCCGCGGTCGCGGGGCCAAGACCACCGACGCCACCGACACCCCCGAGGCCACCGACGCGGACGCCGAGGCCCCCATTGCCGACGAGGCCCCTGCTGCCGACGAGGCCCCCGCTGCCGACGAGGCGCCCGCCGGGGACGCCGCCGCCGGCAAGGACGGGAAGGCCGCGGAGGCGAAGTCCGGGGCCGGTCGGCGGGGCCGCCGTGCGTCGTCGTCGGACGTCACCGAGGACCCGACCCCGCCCGAGGTGCCGGTCGAGGCCGAGCCCGAGCACGACGAGGCCGACGCCGCCCCGCGCATCGACCTGCAGGCCGCGCTCACCAAGGCCGTCAACGCCACGAGCACCGACGACGGCTGGGCCACGCTGTCCCTGATCGGCCAACACCTGAGCCGCACCCACGTGGACTTCGACCCGCGCGACTTCGGACACTCCAAGCTCTCCACCCTCGTGGAGGACCAGCCGTACCTGCGCACCCGCACCGAGGGCCGGACCATGGAGGTCTCGCTGGTCCGCCGCCGCAGCCGCCGCGCCGAGGGCTGAGCGGCACGGCCCGTCGTCCCCCGCGGCCGGCGGGCCGGTCCACCGGCCGTTCACCCGCCGGCCACCCGCCCACCACGCCCGTTCGGTAGGCTCCCCGGCATGGGGAACACTCTGGACTTCCTGCGCGGCGTCGACCGCCTGCACGCCTTCTACACGGAGAACGTGCGCATGCTCGCGCACGCGTACGACCTGACGGATGAGGAAGCCTCGGAGCTGCTCGCCAACACGGGCTTCACCAACGTCTCGGTCGCCATCCTGCGCGGCCCGCGGGTGGACATCATGGCCGCCGCCACCGGCGTGCCGCAGGACGAGAGGCACGACGCCGGCCCGGCGCCGACGGAGGACGACGCGCCCGACCCGGACGGCGGCCGCCCCGACTGAGCCTCGCCTCGAGTGCGGACGGGCGGCTCAGGCCGCAGCGCGCAGCACGGCCAGCACTCCGGCCGCATCCGGCGTGGGGGCCGTCCCGAGCAGGGGCAGACCCCGCCGCGCGCATGTGTCCCGGGTCGGCGCGCCGATCGCCACGAGCCGCACCCGCTCCCCCACCAGCGGCGTCAGACCCGCGGCCACGAACTCCTCCGCCGCGGACGAGCTGGTGAGCACCACGGCGGTCCCCGCCGCGACCGCGGCCAGCCGCGCGGGCGTCACGACGTCCCCCCGGCCCTCGTCCGCCGCCCCGTCGAGCAGCCGCCTGCCGGCCTGCGCCGGATACGGCACCGTCCGGTAGGCGAGCCCGGTCCGCACGTCCCAGCCCGCCGCGCGCAGGCCGTCGGCGAGGCGGGACCGGGCCCGATCGGACTGGGGCAGCCACGCGCGGGCGCCGCGGGGATGCAGGGCGGCGAGTCCGGCGATCAGGCCCTCGGCGGAGCGGTCCTCGGGCGGCAGCCACGGCGCCGCGTCGCAGCCCGCCTCGGTCAGCACCCGTGCCGTGCCCGGTCCGGTGACCGCGATCCGCGCGCCCGCCGGGACATGGCCGTCCCAGCCGACGGCCCTGAGCGCGCGCACGGTGTTGGGGCTCGTCACCACGAGCCAGCGGGACCCGTCCGAGCGCACCGGCCCGGCCGCATCACCGTCGGCCCCCGCCCAGTCCGCGAGCAGCGCGCGCAGGGGGCCGTCGTCGTCGGGCAGTGCGAAGTCGGTCAGCGGCAGGAAGCCGACCCGCAGCCGCCGCCCCGCCACCTCGGTGCCGGCGAGACCGGCCTCGAGGTCGCCGGCCTGGGCCGGCTGGCGGGTGAGCAGGACGCGCATCTCAGGCCGGGTCGTCGGGGCGCGGGGCGCCGTCGCCCCGGTCCACCCCGCGCACCGTGCCGGGCAGCAGGTCGGCGCCCTCGGCCACGAACTGCTCGGCCACGTGCACGCCGAGTGCCTCCGCGGCCACGAACAGGGTGTCCTCGAGCCACTCGTCGCCGGCCGCCGGGTCGCCGGCCACGTCGGTCGGCACCGGGTCGAGCTGCACGGACGAGGTCCGGCGCAGCACGCGCGAGCCGTCGAGGGCGGCCACCATCGCGGTCATCTCGATGCGCGGCGCGCCGGCCTCGCCGTCGGTCACGCGGGCCACGGCCCCGATCGGCGCGGCGCAGCCGGCCTCGAGGCGGCGCAGCAGGGCCCGCTCGGCGGTGACCGCCACGTGGGTGTCCCGATCGTCGACCAGCTCGAGGGCGGCGTGCAGCCTCCCGACCGGCGCCTCGGGGTCCAGGAGCGCCCGACCGAGGAAGGACTCGTCCTCGGCCCGGATCTCCACGGCCAGGGCGCCCTGCCCGGGGGCGGGCACCATGACCTCCGGGTCGATCCGCTCGGTGATCACGTGGTCCAGGCCGAGCCGGTTGAGCCCGGCACAGGCCAGGATCACGGCGTCGAGGTCACCGCGGGGCGAACCCGCGGCGGCCGGGGCGTGATCGTCGTGCTGCTCCAGCCCGGGCACGCGGGCCAGGCGGGTCTGCACGTTGCCGCGGATGTCCACCAGCTCCAGATCCGGGCGCAGCGCCTTGAGCTGGGCCACGCGGCGCGGCGAGCCCGTGCCCACCCGGGCGCCCTCGGGCAGGGTCGCCAGGGTGAGGCCGTCGCGGGCGCACAGGGCGTCCCGCAGGTCGGCCCGGGCCGGCACCGCGGCGATCTCGAGGGTCTCCGGCTGGGCGGCCGGCAGGTCCTTGAGCGAGTGCACCGCCGCGTCCACGACGCCGTCGAGCACGGCGGCCCGCAGCGCCGAGGCGAACACGCCGGTGCCGCCCAGCGAGGCCAGCGAGCCGGTGGTGACGTCGCCCTCGGTGCGGATCACCACCAGCTCGTGGGCCAGGCCGGAGCGCTCCGTGAGCGTCTCGGCCACGTGGCTGGTCTGCGTGGTCGCCAGGGCGGAGCCCCGGGTGCCAATGCGCAGGGGGGTCACGGTCTCAGGCCTCCTCGGCGGGGGCCGCGGCGCCCGCCTCGTGCTCGGCCAGCCCGCGCACGGCGGCGTCGACAGCGGACGTCGTCGGCCGCGTCGAGCCGTCCCGCATCACCTTGACGCAGCAGTCCGGCCGGCACACGTCGTACCACGCCGGGAAGCAGCCGACCGCGGCGCGACCCTCGCGCCGGCCCAGCCGCTCCTCCACGATGTCCACGAGCCCGGCCACGAACCGCGGGTCGGTGCCCGGGGTGGGGCTGCGCCGGAACCCCACGCCCAGCCCCTCGGCGGTCTCCTTGGCCTCGGTGTCGAGGTCCCAGACCACCTCCATGTGGTCCGAGACGAACCCCAGCGGCACGACGACGAAGCCCGCCACGGCGCGCCCCTGCGCGTCCGTCTCGGCGCCCTCGCCCGCGAGGTGCTCCATCGCGTCGTTGATGTCCGGCTCGAGCCACGGCACCGAGGGCGGGCCGGAGCGCGACTGGTACACGAGCGACCACGGCACGTCCGCGGCCTCGGGCACGCCGGCGAGGATCTCGCGGGCCACATCGAGGTGCTGCGCCGAGTACACGTCCGCACCCTCATCGCCCGGCTCCGCCCCCGCCTGCGCGCGCAGGTCGGCGGCGAGGCCGCGCGGGCCGGCGGCGGCGGCGTCGGAGGTGGGGATCGAGTGGGTCGCGAAGAGCACGTGGATCCGCGCGTCGTCCCCCAGCTCCGCGCGCAGCGAGGCCAGGTCCGCGCGCAGGCCGTCCCGGAACGGCTCGATGAAGCCGGGGTGGTTGAAGTACTGGCGCGTCTTGTCCAGGTCCACCTTCCCGGTCAGGCCGGTCTGCTCCATGGCCATGCCCATGTCCTCGCGGTACTGGCGGCACGAGGAGTAGCAGGAGTACGCGGAGGTGGTGACCGTCAGGATGCGGCGGTGCCCGTCGGCGTGCATCCGCGCGAGGGTGTCCGGGAAGTAGGGCTCCCAGTTGCGGTTGCCCCAGTACACGGGCAGGTCCAGGCCGCGGGCGGCCAGCTCGGCCTCGATGGCCGCCTTCAGCGCGCGGTTCTGCGCGTTGATGGGGCTGACGCCGCCGTTGGCGCGGTAGTGGGTGGCGACCTCCTCGAGGCGCTCGTCCGGGATGCCGCGCCCGCGCGTGACGTTGCGCAGGAACGGGATCACGTCGTCCTGGCCCTCGGGCCCGCCGAAGGAGGCGAGCAGCAGGGCGTCGTAGTCCTTGGGGGCCATCACGCCGCACACGTCGTAGTCGACGCCGGCGGCGGCCTTCTCGGGCGTCCGGAGGGCCGGGGCGACGCCGGCGTCCGGGCCGGTGTGGACGGGCGCGTCGGCGCGGGGCTCGGGGGCGGTAGTCATCAGGCCAGCACCTCCGCGATCTCGGCGGTCTCCAGACGGCGTCCGGTGTAGAACGGCACCTCGCTGCGCACGTGCAGGCGGGTCTCGTTGTTGCGCAGGTGGCGCATCATGTCCACCAGGTCCGTCAGCTCGTCCGCCTCGAGGCCCAGCAGCCACTCCCAGTCGTTCAGGCCGAACGCGCTGGTGGTATTCGCCCACACCTGCGGGAAGTCCTGGCCGAGCTGGCCGTGCTCGCGGAGCATGCGGGCCCGCTCCTTCGGGTCCAGCAGGTACCAGTCGTACGAGCGCACGAACGGGTAGAAGCACAGCCACTTCAGGGCCTTGCGGCCCATGGCGAAGGCGGGGACGTGGTCCTTGTTGAACTCGGCCATGCGATCTGCGCCCATGGCCGAGAGCACCATCGTGGTGCCCTCGAGCAGACGGGTGCGGCGCAGCTCGCGGATGGCGGCCTGCAGGTCCTCGGGCACCTGGCCGTACATCCACACCATGACGTCGCCGGCCTCGCGCATGCCCGAGACGTCGTAGACGCCGCGCACGGTCACGCCGGTCTGGGCCACCCGCGCGACGGCCTCGTCGAACTCCTTGGCGGCCTTCTTCGCGTCGCGGCCCTCCAGTCCCAGCCAGCCTGGCTCGCCCTGCGGGCGGGCGAACACGGTGTAGGTGGTGAACCAGTCCTTGCCGGCCTCGGCAGGGGTGGTGGTGCTGTCCTTGGTCATGGTCCTCTTCCTTGGGATCCGATTGCGTCAGGGGTGGTCTGGGGGCGAGGTCAGCCGGCGGGCGGTGCGTCGGCGCCGAGGGTGCGGTCCACGCCGGCGACGACGGCGGCCAGCCCGGTGCCGTGCACCCAGCTGCCCACGAGGTCGAGGCCGGGCACGTCCCGTGCCCAGTCGATCAGCGTGTCCGCCTTCGCGCGGTCGGGGCCGGCCTGCGGCGGGATGGAGCGGCGCCAGCGGGTGACGGTGCGGGCGACGACGTCCTCCTCCGCCAGCGGCACCCCGGTGAGAGTCGCCGTGTCCACGAGCGCCTGCGCGAGCAGCTCCTCGTCCGCGCTGCGATGGCCCAGGGCCTCGGGCCCGCCGCCCTGGCGGCCGTAGGACAGGCGCAGCACGTGGCGGTGGGGATGGCGGGCGACACCGTCCTCCTGCGGACGCGCGACGACCTCGCGCAGCCACGCCCACTTGGCGGTGACGTGGGTCAGGGCCTTGGCGGCCACGTCCGTCCCGGCGCCGACCAGCACTCCGGTGCCGCGTGGCGCGTCGTCCAGGCCCGCGGCCTCGACGACGAGCGTGGCCAGCGCGATGCCCTCGCCGAGGGCGGGGCCGGCGTCGGGGTCCAGGGCCTCGGCCGAGAGCGGGGCCAGCAGGTCCCAGGCGGTGACGCCGTCCACGGCCAGCACGACGCGGTCCACGTCGAGCCCGCGGACGACCTCGTCGTCCCGGTCCGAGATCTGGGCCCACCAGCCGCCGGTGGCGGGCACGCGGGACAGGGCGGCCACCCGGACACCGCGCAGGACGGTGGCCCCGTCCTCGCGCAGCGCCTCGACGAGCCGGCCGGTGAGGCGGACCATGCCGCCGTCCAGACCGGCCACGAGCGAGCCGGGGGTCCCGGTGGACCGCAGCGCGGCGACGCCCGCGGCCAGCCCGCCGTGCTCCACGGCGGCGGCGAGCAGGCCGGGGGCCACGCGCTCCAGCTCGACGACCGCGGGGTCGGCCGAGTGGACTCCGGCGACGACGGGGGCCACGAGGCGGTCGAGCACCTCGTCGCCGAGGCGGTCGGCCACGACCTGCGCGACGGTCACCGGCTCGCCGGCCGCGAGCGCGGCGGCCCAGCGATCCATGGGGGCCTCGGCGTCCTGCCGGGCGCGCTCCAGGCCGGCCGGCGTGAGGGCGGCGGCGAGGTCCTCGGCGTCGAGGTCGCCGGGGATGCCGACGATGCCGAGACGCGGGGCGCGCACGGGGCCGGCGGGACCGTGCAGCCACGAGCCGAGGGGCTCGGGCGCGACGATCTTCTCGCCCAGCCCGAGCTCCTCCACGAGCGCGCGCACGGCGGCGCCGCGGACGGCGAACGACTCGGCGCCGCCGTCGAGTTCGAGGGTCTGGGTCTCGGGGGCCCCGGTCTCGCCGTGCGAGGGGACGTCGAGGAAGCGCGGGGAGACCGCGCCCCCGAGCACGGAGGTGGCCTCGGCGAGGGTCACGTCCCAGCCCGCCGCGGACAGTCGGTGGGCCGCGACGAGGCCGGCGATGCCGCCGCCGACCACGAGCGCCGTGCCGCTCATGCGCGCTCCTCCCGCTCGGCGGTCTCGGCCCCCGGTGCCGGGTCCTGGCCCTCCCGCTCCGGCACGGGCAGGGAGTGGATCAGCTCGACCACGCGGGTCAGCACGGCCGCGTCCGTCTCCGGCGGCACGCCGTGGGCGAGGTTGACGACGTGACCGGGCGCGACGGCGCCGGAGGCGACGACGTCGCGCACGTGGGCCTCGAGGACCTCCCACGGGGCGGCGAGCAGGGCCGGGTCGATGTTGCCCTGCAGGGGCACGGCGCCGCGTCCGTCGGGGCCGGGGTTCGCGCTGAGACGGCGGTGCGCCTCGGCGAGCGTGAGGCGGTGGTCCACGCCGACGGCGGTCGCGCCCGCGTCACGCATGTGGTGCAGGAACTCTCCGGTGCCCGTGCCGAAGTGCAGGAGCGGGGCGCCGTCGGGGACGCCGGGCCCGGCGAGGTCGGCGACATGGGCGAGGGCCGCCGTCGAGTGCGGCTGCACGTGCTCGAGGTAGTCGTCCGCCGAGAGCGAACCGGCCCACGAGTCGAACAGCTGCGCGGCGGAGGCGCCGGACTCGAGCTGGGCGCGCAGGAACTGGCCGGACACGGTGGCCGCCCAGCCGGCCAGGGCGGCCCAGGTCTCGGGGTCGGCGTGCATCATGCGCCGCGGGCCGAAGTGGTCGCGGGAGGGACGGCCCTCCACCATGTACGCCGCCAGCGTGAAGGGGGCACCGGCGAAGCCGATCAGGGGGCGCGGGCCCAGCTCGGCGACGGTGGCCGCGACGGCCTCGCGGATGACGTCCAGGGCGGCGTCCTCGAGGACGGGCAGCGCGGCGACGTCGTCGGCGGTGCGGACGGCCTGGCCGAGCACGGGGCCCACGCCGGGCTGGATCTCCACGTCCACGCCCGCCAGGCGCAGGGGGACCACGATGTCCGAGAAGAAGATCGCCGCGTCGACGTCGTGGCGGCGCACCGGCTGCATCGTGATCTCCCGGACCAGGTCCGGCATGAGGCAGGAGTCGAGCATCCCGATCCCCTCGCGCACCCGGCGGTACTCGGGCAGCGAACGGCCGGCCTGCCGCATGAACCACACGGGGTGGCGGTCGGGGCGCTGGCCGCGTAGCGCGCGAAGGAGCGGGCTGGCCACGGTCGAGCGTGACGGATCCTCGGTGCGCAGCGGGTGCTCGGCGGGCAGTGCCGGGACGGCCGCGGGGGTCTCGGGGGTCTGGGACAGGGCGGACATGCCCCCAGTGTCCCACCGGTCGTGTCGCGGTGGCACATCCGCGTCCTCCGTGAGCGCCGTCACACTGGCCGACGGCACCCGGGTCAGGCCCGCCTTCCCGGACGGGCGGGGCGGTCGGGGCTAGACTTGGCCCGCTGTGACTGTCTTCTCTCTCGTCGCCTCCCACCATGACCTGGACCTGGACACGGTCGCCCGCCTCAGCGCCGGCGCGACCGGGGTCGGGCCCGCCCTGCCCGGCAGCGGCGCGGCGGGCGCCATCGTGCTGGCCACGTGCAACCGCGTGGAGATCTACGCCGAGGCCGACGGGGCCGGCGTCGAGGCCGCCCGCACGGGGCTGCTGTCCGCCGTCGCCGCCTCCACCTCCCTGCCGGACGAGGACGTGCACACCGCGTTCCGCACGCTCGACGCCGACGCCACGGCCCGTCACCTCTTCGAGGTCGGCGCCGGACTGGACTCCGCCGTGGTGGGCGAGCGCGAGATCGCCGGTCAGGTACGGCGCGCCCTGACGGCGGCCCAGGAGGCCGGCACCGCCTCGGGCCCGCTCGTCCGCCTCTTCGAGTCCGCCACGCGCACGGCCAAGGACGTCGGCTCCCGCACGGCGCTCGGCGCGGCCGGCCGTTCGGTCGTCTCCGTCGCCCTGGACCTCGCGGAGGAGCTGCGCGGTCTCACCGACGCCGCGGCCCAGCGCGACTTCTGGGCCGGGGCCACCATCCTGCTGATCGGCACGGGCGCCTACGCCGGCACCACGCTGGCGCAGCTGGCGGACCGGGGTGCGACCACCGTCGGCGTGCACTCGGCCTCAGGCCGCGCGGAGCAGTTCGTCGCGGACCGCGGCGGCTGGGCCCTCGCGCTCGGCGGCGAGGCCGTGGCCGGCGCCGTCGCCGAGGCGGACGTGATCATCGGCTCCTCCGGTGGCGAGCGCCAGATCAGCCCCGAGCGCCTGCAGGAGCTGCGCGAGGGCGGACGGCGCCCGCTCACGGTGGTCGACCTGGCCCTCTCGCGCGACTTCGACCCCGCCGTCGCGGACCTGCCGGACGTCGATCTCATCACCCTCGAGTCGGTGCGGCTGGCCGCCCCCGAGCAGGCCCAGGTCGCCGTCGCCGAGGCCCGCGCGCTCGTGGACGACGCCGTCGAGGAGTACCGCGCCGCGCAGCGCGGCCGCAGCGCCGACGCGGCCATCAAGGCCCTGCGCCGCCACACCCTCGGCGTGCTCGACCGGGAGCTCGAGCGCGTGCGCGCCCGCCACGGCTGCACGGCGGCCGCCGAGGAGGTGGAGTTCGCCCTGCGCCGCATGGTGAACCAGCTCCTGCACGAACCCAGCGTGCGCGCCAAGCGACTCGCCGCCGAGGGCCGGCTCGACCGCTATGAGGACGCCCTCGAGGCGGTCTTCGGGATCGAGGCCCCCGGCCGCCCCGCCCCCGCCGTGGGCACGGTCGAGGCGGCCTGCCCCGCGCACGAGGACGACGGCGGCGCCGCGCGCATCGCGTGAGCCCGCCCCGCGCCAGGAAGACCCCGTGACCGCCCACCCCGCCGCCACCGCGCCCGACGAGCCCGGGCGAGGCCGTCGTCTGCCCCGGCACGAGCGTCGCCGCCAGCTGCTGGACTGCGCCCGCGCGGTCTTCGCCGCCGAGCGGTACGCGGGGGCCTCCATGGAGCAGATCGCCGAGCGGGCCGAGGTCTCCAAGCCGGTCCTCTACCAGCACTTCCCCAGCAAGCACGAGCTCTTCCTCGAGCTGTTGGACGCCGAGGTCGCGAGCCTGCGCGCGCTCCTCGAGGCGGCGATGGACACCCGCCGGGACAACCGCGAACGGGTGCGGGCCACCGTCGCCGCCGTGTTCGAGTACATGGCCTCCCCCGAGCGGACCCACCGCCTCATCTTCGACTCCGGCATCGACGCGGACCCGGAGGTGCGCACGCGCAGCGAGGCCGTCCACCGGCTGCTCTCCTCCGAGGTCGCGCGCACCATCCGCGCGGACACCACCGTAGCCGAGGCCGAGGCCGAGGTGCTCTCCCGCGGACTCGTCGGCTATCTCCTGGGCGCCGCCCGCCACTGGGCGGACCGGCTCGACGCCGACGCCCGCCCCGCCGCCGCCGAGATGGCCCGCACGGTGGACGCGCTCGTCTGGCGCGGCCTCGCCTCGCTGCCCTCCGCGGACGACGCGCCGCGCTGACCCGGCCGTCCGGCCCGTTTCGCCCGCGGGTGAACCTCGTGGGCGCCCGTCCACCCCGCCGAGCGGTCCCGTAGGCTGACGGCGGACCGCACAGGACGCGACGAAGAGAAGAGGTTCCCCATGGAGATCCGCATCGGTGTGCAGCACGTCGGCCGCGAGGTCGTCATCGACAGCGAGCAGTCGGCGGACGAGGTCCGCTCCCTCGTGGACGCCGCCGTCGCCGACGGCACCCCGCTGGTCCTGGCGGACGCCAAGGGCCGCCAGGTGGTCGTCCCCGGCGACCGCATCGGCTTCGTGGAGATCGGCGCGAAGAAGTCGGGCCCGCTCGGGTTCGCCGCCTCCTGACCCGCCCGCACGCCCCGGTGATCCGCCGGGGCGTGCGTCGTCTCGGCCCCTGCCCAGGAGCATCGCCATGTCGCCTCACGCCCTCGGCCTCCGCGGCCCCGCCGACCCGGCCCTGCTCGAGCGTCTCGCCGCCCTGCGGACGGAGCTCGAGTTGCAGCCGGCCTTCCCCGCCCCCGTCCTGGCCGAGGCGGAGGCGGCCGCGCGTGAGGTGCACGCGGGCCTGACCGGGAGCCCGGACCACGCGGACCGCACGGCCCTGCCGTTCGTCACCGTGGATCCCGCCGGCTCCACGGACCTGGACCAGGCCCTGCTCCTGACCCCCGCCGACGACGACGGCATCCTCGTCCGCTACGCGATCGCGGACGTGCCCGCCTTCGTGACCCCGGACGGCGCCGTGGACGCCGAGGCCCGCCGCCGCGGCCAGACCGTCTACCTGCCCGACGGCCGGGTCCCCCTGCACCCGGAGGTGCTGAGCGAGGACGCCGCCTCCCTGCTGCCGGACCGCGAACGCCCGGCGTTCGTCTGGACGTTCCTGCTGGACGCCGCGGGCGCCGTCGTGGAGACCGGCCTCGAACGCGCCCGCATCCGCTCCCGGGCGCAGCTGACGTACGGGCAGGTGCAGGCCTTCCTCGACGCGCAGCCGGGGGCACAGGCGCCGACGACGCCGCGCCCCGGGGTCACCGACGCGGACCGGGCCGCCGCCGAGGGGTGGCCGGCCGAGGTGCGCGACTCGCTGGCGCTGCTGCCGGAGGTGGGCCGACGGCGGGCCGCACAGGAGGCCGCCCGCGGCGGTGCCTCCCTGAACCTGCCGGACCAGGAGGTCCGTGTCACCGAGGACGGGGCGCACGAGCTCGTGCACCGGGCGCCGTTGCCGGCGGAGGAGCACAACGCCCAGCTCTCCCTGCTGACCGGCATGGCCGCGGCCGAGCTGATGCTGGCCGCCGGAGTCGGGATCCTGCGTACGATGCCGGCGCCGGACACCGACGCCGTCGCCGCCTTCCGAGAGCGCACGCGCGCCCTGGGCGCCCCGTGGGACGAGGGCCAGGACTACGGCGCCTACCTGCGTTCCCTCGACCCCGCCGACGCGCGGCACCTGGCGGTGCTGCACGCGGCCACCGGGCTGTTCCGCGGCGCCGGGTACACGGCCTTCGACGCGCAGGCCGAGGACCCGGCCCTGCGCACCCCGCCGGACGAACCGGCCCAGGCCGCGCTCGCCGCCCCCTACGCCCACGCCACCGCTCCGCTGCGCCGGCTCGTGGACCGCTTCGTCCTGGCCCTGTGCCACGCCCATGCCATCGGCGCCCCCGCCCCCGCATGGGTCCGCAGCGCCCTGCCCGCGCTGCCCGCCCTCATGGCGGACTCGTCGCGCCGGGCCTCGGCCGCGAGCCGGACGGCGGCGGACCTCGTGGAGGCGGCGGCACTCGAGTCCCGCGTCGGCGCGGAGCTCGAGGGGATCGCGGTGCGCGAGGCGAAGGACGGCACGGAGGTGTGGCTGCTCGACCCGGCCGTGAGCCTGCGGGTGCCGGGCAGCGTCCCGGCGGGCACCCGGGTGCGCGTGCGGATCGAGGGCGTGGACCGCGCCTCGGGTGCGATCACGGCCGCGGGGGTAGACTGGCCGCACAGCTCACGCTGACCCAGGATGACCGGTCGCTCTCTGATCACCCTGACCCGCCGCCCGCGCCCCTGACGCCCGGGACGGCACCATGACCTGCCGGATCCGGCACGGCCCGCCGCGTACGGCGCGCCCGCCCGGTTCCACGGGGCGCCGCCCGTCGGCCGCTCCGCGTGCTTGCCTCGCGATCGGCTTCCGCTTGAACCGCGCGCACGGCGGAGCCGGGCCTTCCGCCCGCCGTGACGACGCCTGACCAGGAACGCGAGTCGCCATGACCCAGAACTCCGAGCACACCCCCGCCTCCGCCGACCTCGACCCGACGGTCGCCGCGATCGCGGAGGACATCGTCACCGAGGACGCCGCCCCCGTGGCCCCCGAGCAGACCTTCGCCGACTTCGGGGTGCACCCCGCGATCGTCGAGGCCCTGGAGGCCAAGGGCATCGTCCACCCCTTCCCCATCCAGGCCATGACCCTGCCGGTCGCCCTCGGCGGCCACGACATCATCGGCCAGGCCAAGACCGGCACCGGCAAGACCCTCGGCTTCGGCATCCCCGCGCTACAGCGCGCCATCGGCCCGGGCGAGCCCGGCTGGGACGGCCTCGAGGCCAAGGGCACCGCGGGCGCCCCGCAGGCCCTGATCGTCGCCCCGACGCGCGAGCTCGCCGTCCAGGTGGCCGGCGACCTCACGGCCGCCGCGGCCCGGCGCCCCCTGCGCATCGCCACCATCTACGGCGGCCGCGCCTACGAGCCGCAGATCGAGGAGCTGCAGCGCGGCGTCGAGATCGTCGTCGGCACCCCCGGCCGCCTCATCGACCTGATGCGCCAGCGCCACCTGCGCCTGGACCTGGTGAACACGGTGGTGCTGGACGAGGCCGACGAGATGCTGGACCTCGGCTTCCTCCCCGACGTCGAGACCCTGCTCGCCGCCGTCCCGGCCGTGCGTCAGACCATGCTGTTCTCGGCCACCATGCCGGGTCCCGTGGTCGCGATGGCGCGCCGCTACATGACGCAGCCGACCCACATCCGCGCGGCGGACCCGGAGGACGAGGGCCTGACGAAGAAGGACATCCGTCAGCTCGTCTACCGCGCCCACCACATGGACAAGGACGAGCTCGTGGCCCGCGCCCTGCAGGCCGAGGGCCGCGGCCGGACCATCATCTTCACGCGCACCAAGCGCACGGCCGCTCGCGTGGCGGACGAGCTGACGGCGCGCGGCTTCGCGGCCGGCGCGCTGCACGGCGACCTCGGCCAGGGCGCCCGCGAGCAGGCGCTGCGCGCGTTCCGCAACGGCAAGGTGGACATCCTCGTGGCCACCGACGTCGCGGCGCGCGGCATCGACGTCGACGACGTCACCCACGTGTTCAACTTCCAGGCGCCGGAGGACGAGAAGACCTACGTGCACCGCGTGGGCCGCACGGGCCGCGCCGGCAACAAGGGCGTGGCGGTGACCCTCGTGGACTGGGAGGACATGCCGCGCTGGTCCCTGATCGACAAGGCGCTCGGCCTCGGCCAGCCCGAGCCGGTGGAGACCTACTCCTCCTCCCCGCACCTGTTCTCCGACCTCGGCATCCCGAAGGGCACGAAGGGTCGTCTGCCGCAGGCCAAGCGCGTGCTCGAGGGCCTCGAGGGCGAGACGCTCGAGGACCTCGGCGGCCCCGAGGCGAAGCAGCGCGACGGCGGCCGCGGACGGGGTCGCGACGGCGGCCGTTCCCGTGACGGCGAGCGCGGCGGCCGAGGCCGGGGCGGGCGCTCCGGCGAGGGCCGTGACCGGGCGCGCGGCGGAGGCCGTGGCGAACGGAACCGGGGCGGCCGCTCCGGCGAGGGCCGTGACGATGCACGCGGCGGAGGCCGCGGCGAGCGCTCGGGCCGCGGGCGTGGTGAGGCACCCGCCGAGCAGCGCGCCGAGGGCCGGGGCCGTGGTCGCGGCGAGGGCCGCGAGCGCACCGCCTCGCGCTCCGAGACCCCCGCGGCCCGGACGTCGGAGCCGGTGGCCGGCGTCGAGCTCACGGAGGCCCGCCGGGCCGAGCGCGCCGAGGCCCGGGCCGAGGCCCGTCGTCGCCGGGGCGGCCGCTCCCGCACGCGGCGCCGCAACGGCGAGGTCGTGGACGGCTGACCCTCCCTTCCGGGCCCCCGGGAGTCTTCTGCACGAATGACCCTTCTGACCGCCGTGCAGGCGGCCGGAAGGGTCATTCGCGCAACGGATCCTCCGCCGTCGCCCGGGCCGTCCGGGCTCAGCCGCGGATGATCGCCGTGCCGGTGCCCTGCCGCTCGATCTCGGCGAGCACCTCTGCGCCCGTGCTGTGCTCGCCGATCGGATTGGGCTTGCCGGTGCCGTGGTAGTCGGACGAGCCGGTGACGAACAGCCCGTGCCGGTCCGCGAACGCGCGCAGCCACGTGCGCTCCTCCGCCGGATTGTCCCGGTGCTCGACCTCGACCCCGGCCAGTCCGGCCTCGGCCATCTGCTCGAACACCTCGTCGCCCACCACGCGGCCCCGCATGCGCGCCCGGGGATGCGCGAACACCGGCACCCCGCCGGCGGCCCGGATGAGCGCGACCGCCTCGGCCGGGTCCGGGGCGAAGTGCGGCACGTAGTACTTGGACCGGCCGGCGAGGATCTCCGTGAACGCCGCGGAGCGGTCCGGGACGGCCCCGATCGTCACGAGGGCGTCGGCCAGGTGGGGCCGGCCGATCGTCGCGTTCTCCGCCGCGTGCTCCTGGACCAGCTCCCACGTGATCGGGAAGTCCGCGCCCAGGCGCCGCACCATCTCCTGCGCCCGGATCAGCCGCGCGTCGCGGGCCAGGCCGACCTCCCGCAGCAGGGCGGGGTCCTCGGGGTCGTGCAGGTAGCTGAGCACGTGCACGCTCACGCCGTCGGCGGAGGTGCAGGACATCTCCATGCCGGGCACGAGCGTCAGCCCGGTCTCCCGCGCGGCGTGGGCGGCCTCGGCCCAGCCGGCGGTCGTGTCGTGGTCGGTGAGCGCGAGGCCGTCCAGCCCGACCCGCGCCGCCGCACGCACCACGTCGGCCGGCGGCTCGGTGCCGTCGGACTCGGTCGAGTGCGTGTGCAGGTCGTAGCGGGCCATGGCGGCCATGGTACCGAGACCCGCGCGCGGCGGCCCCGACCTGCCCGCGCCCACCGGTGCCATGATGGAGGGCATGACCGATGCCGCACAGCACCCCGCCCAGACCACCCCCGACCAGCCCGCCGCCACCCCCGAGGCGGGCGCCGACGGCACCGGCGCGGTGAACCCCCAGCCGCTGGCCGAGCGCGTCGACAACCGCTCGCAGCGCCCCGCCTCGAACGCCTTCCGCGACTTCATGGCCTCCGGCTGGGCGCCCTCGTCGCAGGCCCTGCCCGATCCCGACGCCTCTGCCCCGTACGCCGCCCGGCGGCGGGCCGCCGTCTCCGCGCGCTTCCCGGGCGAGCGGATCGTGGTGCCGGCCGGCCGCCTCAAGGTCCGCTCGAACGACACCGACTACCGCTTCCGCGCGCACTCCGCGTTCGCCCACCTGACGGGCCTCGGCGTGGACCACGAGCCGGACGCCGTGCTCGTGCTCGAGCCCACGGACCCGGGCGCCGGCGACGACGGCACGGACCACACCGCCACCCTGTACTTCCGTCCCCTGGCCGGCCGGGACACCGAGCAGTTCTACGCGGACTCGCGCTCGGGTGAGTTCTGGATCGGCCCCCGCCCGACCCTTGCCGGCCTGGCCGCCCGCACGGGCCTGCGCACGGCGGGGCTCGAGGAGCTCGAGTCCGCCGTCACCAAGAACGTGGCCGCGGACGGCACCGCGGTGCGGCTGCTGGCCGAGACCGACCAGGACGTGGACGCGCTGCTGGCCGCCGTCCGGACCGAGGCCGGCGTGGACCTGGCCGCCGCGGCCGAGGCCGACACCCAGACCGCCGAGTTCCTCTCCGAGCTGCGCCTGGTGAAGGACGCGTGGGAGGTCGAGCGGATGCGCGCCTCGGTGGCCGCGACCATCGCGGGCTTCGAGGACGTCGTGCGGGCCCTGCCGCGCGCCGTGGGACACGACCGCGGCGAACGCGTGGTCGAGGGCGCCTTCTTCGCCCGCGCCCGCCTCGAGGGCAACGACCTGGGCTACGACACGATCGCGGCCTCCGGCAACAACGCCACGATCCTGCACTGGATCCGCAACACGGGCGCCGTGCGCCCGGGTGAGCTGCTGCTGCTCGACGCCGGCGTCGAGGACGACTCCCTCTACACCGCGGACATCACCCGCACCCTGCCCGTGTCCGGCACGTTCACGGACGTGCAGCGCCGCATCTACCAGGCGGTCCTCGACGCCGCGGACGCCGCCTTCGCGATCGTGCGCCCCGGCATCCGGTTCCGCGAGCTCCACGCCGAGGCCATGCGGGTGCTCGTCGACCGCCTCGACGGCTGGGGCCTGCTGCCGGTCTCGGCCGAGGTCGCGCTATCGGACGAGGGCCAGCACCACCGGCGCTGGATGCCCCACGGCACCTCGCACCACCTCGGCCTCGACGTGCACGACTGCGCGCAGGCCAAGCGGGAGCTCTACCTGGACGGCGTGCTCGAGCCGGGCATGGTCTTCACGATCGAGCCGGGTCTGTACTTCAAGGAGGAGGACCTGGCCGTCCCCGAGGAGTACCGCGGCATCGGCGTGCGCATCGAGGACGACATCCTCGTGACCGAGGACGGGGCCGAGAACCTCTCCGCGGTCCTCCCCCGCACCCCGGACGAGATCGAGGCCTGGATGGCGCGGCTCCAGGCGTGATCCGGCGCGGAGGGCGCCCCTAGGGTTCGGACCATGGGTATCGACCTGACCACCGAGCTCACCGCCCTCCGCGACCGCCTCCTCTCCGCCGAGGCGGAGCACGCCGACCTCATCTCCCGCGTCCGGGAGCGCCACCGGGCCTCGGCCCGGAACCTCGTGCACTACGTCGCCCTGCGCGGCACCGACCTGCGGCCCCTGCAGGAGGCGCTCAGCGACGCCGGACTGTCCTCTCTGGGCCGCATGGAGGCCGGCGTGCTGGGCCACGTGGACGCGGTGCTGGCCGCCGCCCGCGCGCTCGACGGCGACCCCGCCCCCGCGCCCGAGGACGACGCCCTGACCTCCGCCGAGGGCCGCGCCATCCTCGCCCGCAACGCGGCGAGCCTGCTCGGTCCGGCCCGCGGCGACCGGGACGCGCGCATCATGGTGACCATGCCCTCCGAGGCCGCCACGGACCCAGAGCTCGTGGCCCGGATCGCCGAGGCCGGCATGGACCTGGCGCGCGTGAACTGCGCCCACGACGACGAGCAGGCGTGGGCCGCCATGATCGCGGCGGTCCGCCGGTGTGCCGGTGCGGGCCGGCCCGCACCCCTGGTCGCGATGGACCTGGCCGGGCCGAAGGTGCGCACCGGCCCCATCGAGCCGGGACCGCGCGTCGTGAAGGTGAAGCCCGCCCGGGACCCCTCCGGGATCGTCACCGAGCCCTCCCGCGTGTGGCTCGCCGCCGGGCCCCACGACGCCGTGGCCGCGACGGACGGGCCGGACGGCGCCGTCGTCGTGCCGCTGGCGGCCCCGGAGGGGAGGACCCTGGCGGGCCTGCAGCGCGGCGACGAGATCGAGCTGACCGATGCGCGGGGTGCACACCGCAGGCTGGAGGTCGAGCAGGTGGACGGCGAGGGCGTGCTCGTGCGGGCGGAGAAGACGGTCTACTGGGCGACGGGCACGGCGCTGACGACGCCGCACGGACCGCTCGAGGTGGGCCAGCTGCCCCCGCTCGAGCAGTCCATGCGCGTGCACGAGGGCGAGCAGATCGTGCTGACCCGCTCGCTCGAGCCGGTCCCGGCGGTCGACGCGCCGCCCTACCGGATCGGCCTCACCCTGGCGCAGGCGTTCGCGGACGCGGAGGTCGGCGACCGGGTCTCCCTCGACGACGGACGGATCGGCGCGCGGATCACGGCGGTGTCCGACGACGAGATCACCCTCGAGGTGACCCAGGCCGGCCCGCGCGGGGCGAAGCTCAAGGCGGAGAAGGGCGTGAACTTCCCGGACACGCACCTGGCCATCCCGGCCCTCACGGACGAGGACCTCGCCCACATCCCGTTCGCGGCCCGCCACGCGGACATGGTGAACATGTCCTTCGTCCGCTCGGCCGAGGACGTGGCCCAGCTGATCGATGCGCTCGAGGCCGAGGACGCGCCGGACGTGGACATCACGCTGAAGATCGAGACGGTGGAGGCCTTCCGTCAGCTGCCGCGGATGCTGCTCGAGGCGATGCGCTGGCGGGACGTCGGGGTGATGATCGCCCGCGGCGACCTGGCGGTGGAGGCCGGCTTCGAACGCATGGCCGAGCTGCAGGAGGAGATCCTGTGGCTGTGCGAGGCCGCGCACGTGCCCGCGATCTGGGCCACCCAGGTCCTCGAGTCCCTCGCCAAGACCGGCCTGCCCTCACGGGCGGAGATCACGGACGCCGCGATGGCGCAGCGGGCCGAGGCCGCGATGCTGAACAAGGGCCCGTACATCGACCGCGCCGTCACCGTCCTCGGCGACATCCTGGGCCGGATGCACGGTCATGCGAGCAAGAAGCGCGACATGCTCCGGCGACTCGAGTCCTGGTCCCTCTGACGGGGCTCAGCCGCGCGGTTCGTCCTGGGGCCGGGGCGGGTGGCCGCCGCGCGCCTCGATGAGCTTGGCGACCTCCTCCGGGGGCAGGGTCACGCCGTAGGAGCGGTCCAGGCCGGTGGGCGCGGTGTCCGCCTCCGGAGTGGGCCGGGCCGACGCCTTGGCTCCGCCGGGGGCCGGCGCCGCGTGGGACCCGCCCGACGACGGCGCGGCGGCCGGGGTGGCCTGCACGGACCCGCCCCCGGCCTCCTCCGCGGCGGGGGCGGGCGCCGGCTGCGGGGCCGGCTGCGGCGTCGGGGCCGCGGCACCGCCCAGGCCCAGCTCCTGGCGGGCGCGGGCGGCGTGGTCGAACGCGACCACGAGGTCGAAGGCCGTCGGCACGACGGCCTGCGAGGACGCGAAGCCGTGCTGGCCCCGACGCATCGCGAAGCCGATCACGCCGAAGATCAGCCACACCGCCAGGCCCAGCAGCATGGAGGTGAGGATCTGCCCCGGGCCGGCCTCGGGGGCCAGCAGGTAGAGGAACATGCCGATCAGTCCGCCGAAGAACACGCCGCGCACACCCGCGGACAACGCCACCTGGGCGTAGTTCAGCCGGCCGCGCACCCGCTCCACGACCCGCAGGTCCTTGCCCACGATCGACACGGCGCTCACGGGGAAGTCCGTGGCGGCGAGGCGGTCCACCTGCTCGCGCGCCTGCGCGTAGGTGGCGTAGGTGGCCAGCAGCTCTCCGCGGGGCAGGCCCTGCTCGGCGCCGGGCTGAGGGTTGGACATCATGAACGACATGGACCCATTGTGCCCGGCCCGGCGCCCGGGCGGGCGGCGGTCCGCCGTACGCGGACACGGAGCCGCGGTCCGGCACGCCGTAGGCTGGGTCGGTGAGCTCCCCCAAGATCTTCGTGGCCCGCCTGCTGGGCCTGGACGTCTTCGACCCCCTCGGCGACCGCCTGGGACGGCTGCGCGACGTCGTCGTGCTGGACCGCGGCCCCGCCGCAGCCCCGTTCGCCACCGGCCTCGTGATCGAGGTCCCCGGCAAGAAGCGCGTCTTCGTCCCGATGACGCGGGTGACGTCCATGGACTCGGGCCGGATCATCACGACCGGGCTGATCAACCTGCGCCGGTTCTCCCGCCGTGGCGCCGAGCAGATGGTGGCCGCCGACCTCTTCGACCGGAAGGTGCGCCTCTCCGACGGGTCGGGCGAGGCCTTCCTGGAGGACATCGGGCTGGAGCAGCAGCGCAACGGCGACTGGCTGGTCTCGGACCTGTACGTGCGCCGCATCGTCGGCCGCGGCCCCTTCGGCCGCGCCCAGCGGGGCGAGCACCTCCTGCTGAACTGGGACGAGGCCCGCTGGACGGCGCAGGCCGACCCGCAGGGGGCCACGAGCTTCCTCGCCGCGCACGAGGACCTCAAGCCCGCCGACCTGGCGGACATGCTCCACGACATGTCGGAGAAGCGCCGCGTCGAGGTCGCCAGCGAGCTGCAGGACGAACGCCTCGCGGACGTGCTCCAGGAGCTGCCCGACGACGACCAGGTGCAGATCCTCTCCCAGCTGGACATCGACCGCGCCGCCGACGTCCTGGAGGAGATGGACCCGGACGACGCGGCGGACCTGCTCCACGAGCTGCCCGACTCCCAGCAGGAGCTGCTGCTCGAACGCATGGAGCCGGAGGACGCCGAGGACGTCCGGCGCCTGCTCGAGTACGAGGAGGGCACGGCGGGCTCGCTCATGACCCCCGTGCCGGTCATCCTCCCCCCGGAGGCCACCGTGGCCGAGGCCATGGCGACCATCCGACAGCAGGAGATCTCCCCCGCGCTGGCCTCGCTCGTGATCGTGGCCCGGCCGCCGTTGGAGACGCCGACGGGCCGGTTCCTCGGCGTCGTCCACTTCCAGCGCCTGCTGCGGTACCCGCCGCCGGAGGCGATCGGCAACATCATGGACAAGGATCTCGAGGCCGTCTCGGACCTCGCCCCCATCGCCCATGTGACCCGCGAGCTCGCGACCTACAACCTCACGTGCATCCCCGTGGTGAACGAGCAGGACCGCGTCGTCGGGGCCGTGAGCGTGGACGACCTGCTCGACCACATCCTGCCCGACGACTGGCGGGCCATGGACCTCGACGACGCCGAGACCCGCCCCGCAACCTGACCCCGCGGCCCGCCGCCGCACGACACCGGAGGTGTGAGCATGACCCAGACCGCGCGAGACCTGCGCCCGGGCCGCGGCACCGGCCTGGACACCCCGCTGAGCGCCAGCGGGCGCCGCGTGCCCCGGCTGGCCCCGAACCCGGACGCCTTCGGCGAGGCCACCGAGGGCATCGCCCGCTTCATGGGCACCCCGCAGTTCCTCGTCTGGATGACGCTGTTCTGCGCCGCCTGGCTGGGCTGGAACACGTTCGGCCCGATGGAGTGGCGGTTCGACTCCGCCGAGCTCGGCTTCACCGCGCTCACGCTCATGCTCTCCCTCCAGGCGTCCTACGCCGCACCCCTGCTCCTGCTGGCGCAGAACCGCCAGGACGACCGGGACAAGGTCGCGCTGCGCGAGGACCGTGACCGCGCCGAGCGCAACCTCGCCGACACCGAGTTCCTCACCCGCGAGATCGCCGGTCTGCGGCTGGCCGTCCAGGAGGTCGCCACGCGCGACTTCGTGCGCGGCGAGCTGCGCGGCGTCCAGGACGACCTCAGGGACGACCTCCGCGAGGCGCTGCGCGCCGAGCTGCGGGAGGAGATCCGGGAGGAGATCCGGGAGGAGATCCGCGCCGAGCTGCGCGCCGGCCTCCCGGGCGCCGAGGCTCAGCCCCGCAAGAGCAAGAAGTCCAAGGGCCGGGGCCGGGACGCGCGGCGCGGCGACGCCGGCGCCGAGCCCACGACCACCACGCTCGCGACCCTCGCGGCGCAGGAGGCCCAGGAGGCCCGCGAGGCCGGGGGGTCCGGTCCGGTGACCGGTCCCGCCGGCGGTGCGGGCCCGGTGGACGGGGGCGGCCGATGAGCGCCCTGGGCCTGCCCGTGCCCGAGGTCCGCACCGACCTCGAGCGCCGGGTGCTGGAGCGGCTCGCCGCGGTCCAGGACCCCGAGATCCGCCGCCCGATCACCGACCTCGGCATGGTGGAGTCGGTCGTGGAGACCGCCCCGGGCGTCGTCGAGGTCGCGGTGCTGCTCACGATCGCCGCGTGCCCCCTGCGCGGGACGATCCAGACGGACGTGGCCGCCGCCGTCGCCGACGTGCCCGGCTGCGGGTCCGTGGACGTGCGCGTCGGGGTCATGGAGCCCGAGCGCCGCCTGGCGCTGCAGGACGCCCTGCGCGCGGCCCGGCCGACGAACCCGTTCGGGAAGGACACGCTCACGCGCGTCCTCGCGGTGGCCTCGGGCAAGGGCGGCGTGGGCAAGTCCTCGGTCACGGCCAACCTCGCGGTCGCGCTCGCCGCGCGCGGGCTCGCCGTCGGCCTGATCGACGCGGACGTGCACGGCTACTCCATCCCCGGGCTCCTGGGCGTGACCGCCACCCCGACCAAGCTGGACCGGATGATCCTGCCACCCGTGGTGCGGGACGTGAAGGTCATCTCGATCGGCATGTTCCTCGACGCGGACCGGCCGGTGGCCTGGCGCGGGCCGATGCTGCACCGCGCGCTCGAGCAGTTCGTCACGGACGTGCACTGGGGCGACCTGGACGTGCTGCTCGTGGACCTGCCCCCGGGCACCGGGGACATCGCGATCTCGACGGCGCAGCTGCTGCCCGCCTCGGAGCTGCTCGTGGTGACCACGCCGCAGCACGCCGCCGCGCAGGTGGCCGCGCGCGCCGGTCAGCTGGCGGAGCAGACGGGGCAGACCGTGGCCGGGGTCGTGGAGAACATGGGGCCGATGACCCTGCCGGACGGCACCGTCCTGGATGTGTTCGGGACCGGCGGCGGCGCCGAGGTGGCGGAGCGGCTGTCCGGGGTGCTGGGCACCCAGGTGCCGCTGCTGGGCACCGTTCCCCTGGACCCGGCGCTGCGCGCGGGCGGCGACGCCGGCGAACCCGTGGTGATGTCCGCGCCGGAGAGCCCCGCGGGCCGGGCGCTGACGCAGATCGCGCAGCGGCTGGCCGTGCGGCCGCGCGGGCTGGCCGGGCGGCGCCTGCCGGTCACCCCCCGCTGACCTCGGGGGCCGGCGCCCCGGTCAGGGCCCCCGGCGCGCGCGACGGCGTCAGGTCGCGTCGACGTCGAAGGGGGCGGGCGCCAGCCCGAGCAGCTCGAGGGGGTCCGGCTCGGTCTCGACGGCGGCAGGACGCTCCTCGGCGAGGGCCTCGGCGCGGCCGGAGGCCATCAGGGCTGCGGCGGCGCCGCCCACGGCGGCCGCCCCGGCGGCGGGCGCGGTCGACCGGGTCTGTGCGGCGGCGACGGACTCCGCGGCGGCGGTGCTGCCGCCCCCGGCGGGGCGGCGGAAGAGCGTCCGCGGATCCATGTCCGCCAGGTCCTGGTGGGTGAGGCCGCCGTGCACGTCCTCGGCGCTGATGCCCGTCGCCTGCGCCGCCCGGGACGCGGGCGTGGACGAGCCGTCGGCGGGCTCGCGGAGCGCGTCGCGGATGATGCGGCGCGGGTCGTACTGGCGGGGGTCGTACTTGCGCCAGTCCACCTCGTCGAAGTCCGTGCCGGTCTCCTCCTTGAACTGCGCCTTGGCACCCTCGGCCTTGTCGCGCATGACGCGCAGCCAGTCGGTGAAGGCGCGCGTGTACTCGGGGAGCTTCTCCGGCCCGAGGATGACGATCGCGAGCACCGCCAAGATGATGAACTCGCTGCCGTTGATACCTAACACCCTCCGAACTCTACTAGAGCGGCACCGCCCCACAGCCCGGAGCCGCGGGGGCGGGGCGGCTCAGCCGCGGGGGCGGGGCACGGCGTCCGCGATGCGTTCGAGGCCTCGCTCCAGGCGCTCCTCGACGGCGTCTCCGCCGCCCAGCTCGAGCACCCGTGCCCGCTCGGAGACCAGCAGGTGGGTGAGGACCGCGTCCGCGCGCTCGTCCGGCAGGGTGGCCTCCACGCGGTAGGCGGCCTGCGGCGTGGTCAGCTCGGCCGTCCAGCCGTCCTCGCCCCCCGCCGGGACGATCCGGTAGACGCCGCCGCCGGCCAGTCGACGCTCCTGCGCCCCCGTGCTCAGGGGCGCGGTCGAGGCACAGCCCTCCGGGGCGGCTCCCACGATCCGGGGTCGGCACTCGCGGACGGTCACGGTCGGCTCGTCCCGACCCCAGCCGACGACGACCTCCACGTCCTCGGCCGTCTGGGCGGTGTCCACGGTGAGCGGCTCCAGGCCGGCCCCCACGAGGGAGGGCACCGTCCAGCCCTGACCCCGCAGCTCCGCGACGGTGCCGCGCCGGTCCGTCGACGCGGTCCCGGCTGCCGGCAGGGCGACGGTGTCCGTCGGGGTCGGGGCCGTGCGCACGGCCGTGGCGCGGGGCGCGCCGGCCACCCAGACCGCGGTGAACAGCCCGCCGAGCAGGACGACGAAGGTGAGCAGCCCCACCACGAGGCGGCCGGAGACGCCGCGGGCGCGCAGCACCGGGGCGACGACGGCGCCCGCCGGACGCTGGTGCACCGTGCGGGCGGCGTCGAGCACGCGGGCCCGGGCCTGGACCGTGGCGCGGCACTCGGGGCAGCGGTCCAGGTGGCGGGCGATGCGCGCCCGGGACGCGGCGGGGAGGGCGCCCTCGAGGTAGGCGTCCATGTGGCGCTGGGTGTGTCGACGTCCCATGCGGCCACCTCCTCGGTCCTCGCGTCCTCGGCCCGGCGAACGGCCTCCCACATGGCGGGAGCCGGTTCGTGCCATCTCCCATCATCGGCCCGCCTCCTGGGAGAACTCTGGGTCGCGGCCGCGTGCCGACCCGTACACTGGCCCGCGTCGCCCGTGCCGCGGGCGAGGTCCCGCCGTCGTCGTCCCGGAGTCACCCATGAGCGCCCTGCAGCCCCAGCCCACCGACAAGCACGCGTCCTGGGCCTGGTCGGAGAGCCGGGCCACCGAGGACGACGTCGTCCTGCGCGCCCGCGAGCGCGCCGCCGAGCTGGACGTGCCGCCGGTGAGCGAGGGGACGGCGGCCCTGTTGACGGTGCTGGCGGCCACGCGTGCCCCCGCGGCGGTCGTGGAGGTGGGCACGGGCGCCGGCGTCTCGGGCCTCGCCCTGATGCGCGGTCTGCCCGAGCGCACGGTCCTCACCACCGTGGACCCGGACGCGGAGGCCCAGCGCGCGGCCCGCGAGGCGTTCTCGGAGGCCCGCCTGCCCACGAGCCGCACCCGCATGATCACGGGGCGCTCCCGGCTCGTCCTCCCCCGGCTCACGAGCGGCGCCTATGAGATGGTCCTGGTGGACGGGGACCCGGCCGCGCGTCAGTTCGACGTCGAGCAGGCCGCGCGCATGCTCGCCCCCGGCGGCGTGCTCGTCGTGGTGGACGCCCTCGACGGCGACCGCGTTCCCCGGCCCGCCGTGCGCGACGAGTCCACCGTGTCCGCCCGGGCGGTGGACCGCCTCATCCGGGAGGACGAGCACTGGCTGTCCGCCGTCGTCCCCTCCGGCACGGGCGTGCTGATCGCGGTGCGCCGCTGATCCGCGGCGTCGCCGGGAACGCGGACGCCCCGCGCACCGTGACGGTGCGCGGGGCGTCCGCGTCGAAGGGGTCCGGGCTCAGGCCTGGATGACGCCCTCGAGGCACTCCTTGAGCTCGCGGGCCTCGTCCGCGTTGATCTCCAGCACGAGACGGCCGCCGCCGTCGATCGGCACGCGCATGATCAGGCTGCGCCCCTCCTTGGTCACTTCCATGGGACCGTCCCCGGTGCGGGGCTTCATGGCGGCCATTGCGACTTCCCTTCTGGATGATGTTCCCGTCACGGCGTCCGGCGACCGCGGGAGCGGGCGCTGTCCGGACGCCTCCGGCGCCCCCGCACGCGAGCGTGCGCGAGGCCGGTCACATCACCATTATCGCGGATTCCGCGTGCTCGCGCCAAACGATGGCCCGCACCGAGCCCGGCCCGCGACTCAGGCACGCCCCGCCGGATCGCTCCGGGACGGGTCGGCGGCCTCGAGCTCGGCCACCCGGGCCCGCAGGGCGGTCACCTCGTCCTCGCACTGCGCCAGGGCGTCCCGCAGCCGCAGCAGGACGGCGTCCACCTGGTCCCGCTGGTAGCCGGGCACCGCGACGGCCAACCGCAGCAGGTCGACATCCGCCGCGCGCGGCCGCTCCGGCAGCAGCACGGGGTGCCCCGGCGTCCGCCCGGCCGGGTCGTCGGCCCGGAGCGTGAGCCGGCCCGCGAGGGCGGCGGCCAGGGCCGCCAGCACGACGACGAGCACGGCCACCAGGACGATCCACTGCGGCCCGCTCACGCGTCGGCCCTCCCCGCCGAGCGGAGCACGCACGCGACGGCCTCCTCGGCCGTGTCCACGAGGTGGAACAGGTCCGGGTCCTCGGGCGAGATCATGCCGCGCTCCACGAGCGTGCCGCGGATCCAGTCCACGAGCGGGCTCCAGAAGCCGCGGTCCACGAGGACCACGGGAAAGCGGGTGACGGTGCCGGTCTGCACGAGGGTGAGGGCCTCGAAGAGCTCGTCCAGGGTGCCGAGGCCGCCGGGCAGCACGATGAACCCCTGCGCGTACTTGAGGAACATGACCTTGCGGACGAAGAAGTAGCGGAAGTCCACGCCCACGTGCACCCAGGGGTTCAGGCCGGTCTCGAACGGCAGATCGATGCCCAGGCCCACGGACTCTCCACCGGCCTCGTGGGCACCCCGGTTGGCGGCCTCCATGGTGCCGGGCCCCCCGCCGGTGATGACCGTGTACCCGGCCTGGGCCAAGCGGCTCCCGACCTCGTGGGCCAGGGCGTACTCGGCGCTGCCCTCGGGCGTGCGCGCCGAGCCGAACACGGAGACCGCGGGACCCAGCCCCGCGAGGGTGCCGAAGCCCTCGACGAACTCCGCCTGGATGCGCAGGACACGCCAGGCCTCGGACGTCGTCGAGGTGACGTCGGCGGCGGGGCGTGCGGCGTCGCCGGGCCGCCGGCCGTCGAGGAGGAGCTGGTCGAACGTGGGGGTGTGCGCCGCCTCCCCGCGCAGGACCTGCCCGCCGCGACGGACGTGCTCGGGTTCGGCGACGTCGCCGTCGAGGGGGTGCTCGTCTGGGGCCATGGCGCCAGCCTAACGAGCCGGCGGGCCGCCAGGGCCGGCGTCCCACGGCGCACCCCGCCGGGTGTGGCGTGCGCTATATTCCATTGGCATGACGCAGATCACGCCTGAGCAGCCCCACGGCGCCCACCTCCTCGACGAGGCCGGCACGCGGCGCCGTCGCGGTGCCGCAGGCGACGACCTGATCGTCCTCGAGGGCGTGAACAAGCACTTCGGCGACTTCCACGCCCTCCGACAGATCGACCTGCGGATCCCGCGCGGCCAGGTGGCGATCGTCCTCGGCCCGTCGGGCTCCGGCAAGTCGACCCTGTGCCGCACGATCAACCGGCTCGAGACCATCGACGACGACGGCGGCCGCATCCTGATCGACGGGCGGCCGCTCCCCAGCGAGGGCCGGCAGCTCGCCCAACTGCGCGCCGAGATCGGCATGGTCTTCCAGTCCTTCAACCTCTTCGCGCACAAGTCGATCCTGGAGAACGTGACCCTCGGGCCCATCAAGGTGAAGGGCAAGCGCCGGGCGGACGCCGAGCGGCACGCCATGGAGCTGCTCGAGCGCGTGGGCGTGGCCCAGCAGGCGAGGAAGATGCCGGCCCAGCTCTCCGGCGGGCAGCAGCAGCGCGTGGCCATCGCCCGTGCCCTGGCGATGGAGCCGAAGGCCCTGCTCTTCGACGAGCCGACCTCCGCCCTCGACCCCGAGATGGTGCAGGAGGTCCTCGACGTCATGGTCCAGCTCGCCGAGGGCGGCATGACCATGGTCGTGGTCACCCATGAGATGGGCTTCGCCCGCAAGGCCGGGGACCGCGTGGTCTTCATGGCCGACGGCGCCATCCTCGAGGACACCGACCCCGACACCTTCTTCACGAACCCCCGACACGAGCGTGCCCAGGACTTCCTGGGCAAGATCCTCGCGCACTGACCCCGTCCCCCGTCGCACCCCACCGCACCGAACCAGAGGAGAGCACCATGCTCCGCACGAAGCTCCTGACCCTGTCCGCCGTCACCGCCGCGGCCGCGCTGTCCCTCACCGCCTGCGCGCCGTCGTCCTCGCAGGGCGGTGGCGACGCCGCCGGCTCGTCTTCGGCCGGCGAGTCGACGTCGTCCGGCTCCGGCGAGCGCCTGCGCATCGGCATCAAGTTCGACCAGCCGGGCCTGGGCTACCGCGAGGGCTCGGCCCAGCCCACCGGCTTCGACACGGACGTGGCCCGCTACGTGGCGGACAAGCTCGGCGTGGCCGAGAAGGACATCGAGTGGGTCCAGACCCCGTCTGCGAACCGGGAGAACGCCCTGGAGAACGGCGAGGTCGACATGATCTTCGCGACGTACTCCATCACGGACGCCCGCAAGGAGCGCGTCGACTTCGCGGGCCCGTACTTCGTGGCCGGCCAGGACCTGCTGGTCCGCGCGGACGACACCGCGATCACCGGCCCCGAGTCCCTCGAGGGGAAGAACCTCTGCTCCGTCACCGGCTCCACCTCGGCCCAGAAGATCAAGGACCAGTTCGCCTCCGGCGTGAACCTGGTGGAGCAGGGCGGCTACGCCGAATGCGTGACCTACCTCGAGTCCGGCCAGGTGGACGCCGTGACCACGGACGACATCATCCTCGCGGGCTTGGCCGCCGCCGACGCCAACAAGGGCAAGTTCAAGGTCGTCGGCAACACCTTCACCACGGAGCGCTACGGCGTCGGTCTGCCGAAGGACTCGGAGCGGTGCGAGGACATCAACGAAGCCATCAAGGAGATGAAGGACTCCGGCGAGTGGGAGAAGGCCCTCGAGTCCAACACCGAGGGCACGGGCTACACCTACGACGAGACGCTGAACTCCGGCGAGGACGCCGAGTTCGAGCCCTGCGCCTGACGACCTGCGCCGCCGGGTGGGCCTGGGACGTGACCTGAACCGTCACCCTCGGCCCGCCCGGCGGCTCCCCTGCCCGTCAGCCTTGTCCCGACCCTCGGAGAAGTCATGCAATCGATCTCCTCGCTCCTCGCGGACTACGGCGCGGACATCCCGCTCGCGTTCTGGACGAACATCAGGCTCGCGTTCCTCGCGACCCTCGGCTCGTTCGTCCTCGGCGTGGTGCTCGCCCTGTTCCGCATCTCGCCCGTCCCCTCGCTGCGCGCCCTCGGCGCCGGCTACGTCAACGTGGTCCGCAACACCCCGCTGACGATCATCATGCTGCTCGGCGTGCTCGCCGTCTGGGGACAGCTGAAGATCAGCTTCTCGTCCGACTTCACGCTGAACTTCTTCATCTACGCCGTGATCGCCCTCTCGCTCTACCACGCGGCGTTCATGTGCGAGGCGATCCGCTCCGGCGTCAACACCGTCCCGCTCGGGCAGGCCGAGGCCGCCCGCTCCATCGGCCTGGGCTTCCTGCCCGCGGCCCGCCACGTGATCCTGCCCCAGGCGCTGCGCGGGGCCATCACCCCGCTGGGCAACACCGTGATCGCGCTGACCAAGAACACCACCGTCGCCGCCGCGGCGTCGGTGGCGGAGGCCTCGGGCCTGATGAAGCGCATGATCGAGTTCAGCCCGGACGTGATGGTGGCGATCTTCCTGACCTTCGCGATCGGCTTCTGCCTGATCGTCATCCCCATCGGCCTGCTGACCACGTGGGCCTCGGAGAAGTGGGCGGTGGCCCGATGAGTGCCCAGGCCTCCGTCCTCTTCGACGCCCCGGGTCCGATCGCCCGCCGGCGGATCCTCCTCGCCAACCTCGTCTCCCTCGCCGCGGTGTTGGTCGTGGCGGTGCTCGTGCTGATCCAGATGAACGCCACCGGCCAGCTCTCCGGCCGCCGCTGGCTGGCCGCCGTCGACGGCGACGCGTGGCGGAACTATTACCTGCCGGGCCTGCAGTTCACCCTGCAGTCCGCGGGCATCGCCGTGGTCTCCTCCGTGGTGTTCGGCCTGGTGTTCGGCTTCCTGCGTCTGGCCCCGGTCGGCCCGGTGCGCTGGCTGGCCGCCGTCGTCGTGGAGTTCTTCCGGGCCGTGCCGGTGCTCGTGATGATGGTGTTCTTCTACCAGCTGTTCGCACAGGTCGCGCGCTCCGGAGCGATCCAGCCCCAGGACGGCCCGTACTACGCGGTGATCGCGGCGCTGACCCTGTACAACGGGTCTGTGATCGCGGAGCTGGTGCGCTCCGGGGTGCGCTCGCTGCCGCGCGGCCAGCGCGAGGCGGCCGCGGCGGTGGGCATGACGAGCACCCAGTCCCTGCGGCTCGTGGAGGTGCCCCAGGCCCTCATCGCCATGCTGCCGTCGCTGCTGAGCCAGTTCGTGGTGATCCTCAAGGACTCGGCGCTGGGCTACCTCATCGGCTTCTTCGAACTCCTGCATTACGCCCGCCAGCTCGGCTCCGGCAACGGCAACATCCTGCAGTCCCTCGTGGTGGCCGCGATGATCTTCATCGTGATCAACTTCCTCCTCACCTGGGCGGCCACCCGGCTCTCGAGGCGGCTGTCGTCGCGGACGGCCGGCGACGCCAGCGCCCCCACGACCCCGCGCGTCGGGGCGCCCACGGACACAGCGGGCTGACCGGGCGGCGGGCGAGGCGGGCCCGCGGGTCGGGCGGCTGGCACCGGCCGACGTCGTCGGGTCAGCCGGCCAGCCAGGCCGTGAGCGCCGCGAGGCACGCGTGGACCGCCTCGCGGGACACGTGCTCGTCGTCCGTGTGGGCCAGCAGGGCGTCTCCGGGGCCGAAGTTGACCGCGGGCACGCCCAGCTGGGAGAACCGGGCCACGTCCGTCCACCCGTACTTGGGCTGGGGCTCTCCCCCGACGGCGGCGACGAACGCGGCGGCGGCCGGTCGGTCCAGACCGGGGCGGGCGGCGGGCGAGGCGTCGTCGATCCGCACTTGGGCGTCCCAGTCCACGCCGGCCCCCTCCAGCACCGCGCGCACGTGCGCGTGAGCCTGCTCGAGGGTCTTGTCCGGAGCGAACCGGTAGTTCAGTTCCACGGACGCCTCGTCCGGGATGACGTTGCCCGCGACGCCGCCGGCCACGCGGATCGCGTGCAGCCCCTCGCGGTACTCCAGGCCCTCCACCGTGACCGTGGCCGGCTCGTACGCCGCCAGGGCGGTGAGCACGGGGGCCAGCTTGTGGATCGCGTTGTCGCCGCGCCAGGCGCGGCCCGAGTGCGCCGCGACACCGGAGAAGGTGACGCGGTACCGGCACGTGCCGTTGCAGCCGCCCTCCACGACGCCGTCGGTCGGCTCGAGCAGCACCGCGAAGTCGCCCTCCAGCAGCTCGGGGGCCTGGCGGGCCACGCGGGCGAGGCCCGAGAGGTCCGAGGAGACCTCTTCGTGGTCGTAGAACACCCACGTGACGTCGTGCACGGGGGTCGGGCCGTCCGCGCGGCCGAAGCGGCCGGCCAGGGCCAGCTGCACGGCGACGCCGGACTTCATGTCCACGGCCCCGCGGCCGTACAGCACGTCCCCGTCCCACGCCGAGGGCACGGTCCCGCGCGAGCCCGGCACGGTGGGCAGGGGCACCGTGTCCAGGTGCCCGGCGAGGATCACGCGGGTCGGCCGCCCCAGAGCGGTGCGGGCGACGACGGCGTCCCCGAACCGCCGCACCTCGAGGCCGCCGAGGGCGCGCAGGGCATGCTCGACGGCGTCGGCCAGCGGCCCCTCCTCCCCTGAGACAGAGCGCACGTCCAGCAGGGTGGCAGTGAGCGCCGCGACGTCGAGGTCCGGATCGGCGAGGTCGGGCAGGGACACGGGGGTGAGACTCATGTGTCCAGTCTACGGACGCGCCTCTCGCCGCCCTGCAGCGTGCCCCGGCCGCTCATTAGGCTGAGGCGCATGACCCAGACCGCCGCACAGCAGCCCTCCCCCCGTCTCGTCTCCGGCCACGGCCTGGCCACCACCGCCGCCGACGGCGCCGTCCTGGATGTGTGGTTCCCCACCCCCGTGGCCGGCCCGCTATCCGCTGCGGACGCCTCGCTGCGCGACACCCTGCGCGCCCTCGCCGCGGACGACGCGGACCGCGGGACCACGCAGGCCGTCGTCGAGCTGGAGGTCGACCTGGACGCCGCCCCGGCCTCCACCGCGGACGCGTGGCTGCGCCTGCACGTGCTCTCGCACCGCCTGGTGCGGCCGAACGAGCTCAACCTCGACGGCGTCTTCGGGCTGCTCACCAACGTGGTGTGGACGAACCACGGACCCTGCGCGGTCGCCGACTTCGAGCTGACGCGGGCGAGGCTGCGTGCCCGCGGCGCCGTGCAGGTGTACGGCGTGGACAAGTTCCCGCGCATGACGGACTACGTCGTGCCCTCCGGGGTGCGCATCGGCGACGCGGACCGGGTGCGCCTGGGCGCCCACCTGGCCGAGGGGACGACCGTGATGCACGAGGGCTTCGTGAACTTCAACGCGGGCACCCTGGGGCACTCGATGGTGGAGGGCCGGATCTCGGCCGGCGTCGTGGTGGGCGACGGGTCGGACGTCGGAGGCGGCGCGTCCATCATGGGCACGCTCTCCGGCGGCGGCACCCAGCGGATCGTGATCGGCGAGCACGTGCTGCTCGGCGCGAACTCCGGCGTGGGCATCTCCGTCGGCGACGACTGCGTGGTCGAGGCCGGTCTGTACGTCACCGCGGGCACGCGCGTGAGCGTGCTGCAGGACGGCGAGACGGCGCACACCGTGAAGGCCGTGGACCTCTCCGGCGTGCCGAACCTGCTGTTCCGCCGCAACTCCACCACGGGCGGGGTCGAGGCCCTCCCCCGCGCCGGCCGGACCGTCGAACTGAACGCGGCGCTGCACGCGAACTGACCCGGCGCACCCGGCTGCCAGCCCGCGACCCTTCCCTCCGCGCCGCGTTTGGGGGCGATTTCCGGTGGTATCCCGTCGGGATAACGCCCACTATCGCCCCCGGAGCTCCACGGCGGTCCGGGGGCGGGGCGACGACGGCGGCACGCGGCGCGGGCCGTCGGCTCCTGCACAGCAGCGCCCGCCCCGCGCGTCATCCCCGTGCCGCGGCCAGCGCGCCCCGGGCGCCCCGCCGGCGTCGTCCGATGGGTGCATGCCGCGCGTCGTGACTCCTCTGCCGCCCGACCAGCCCGCCGTCCTGTTGGCCACGGACCTGGCCCGACTGGGGCTGCCGCCCGACCGCGCCCGCCGGTCGGACCTGGAGCGGGTCGGACAGGGCTTCCACCGGCAGCGGGCGCACCCTGGCACGGGATGGGCCGACCTGGGCCTGCCCGAGCCCGGGCACGGCTTCTCCCCCGATCACCTTGCCGCGCTTCTGCGCCGACGCCCGGATGCCGTCCTCTCCCACGAGACCGCGGCCCACCTGCACGGTCTGCCGATGCCCGCGCGTGCCTGGCGGCGGCGCGACCCGGCGACCGGCGAGCTCGACGTCGACCCGCCGGTTCACCTCACCGTGGCCCGGGGGACACGACGCGTCCGGCGGGCTGGTCTGATGGACCACCGGCGGCCGCTGGCGCCCGAGTTCGTCACGCACGTGCACGGCCTGCGCGTCACCACGGTCGATCGCACCTGGCTGGACCTGTGCTCCCTGACTCCCCCGTGGACGTTCGAGGACCTCGTGGCCGCCGGGGACCACGCCGTCCGGCACCCGTGGACGCCCGCGGGCCGGACGGATCCGGCCACCACGATCGCCGCGCTGCGGTCGGCGCTGCACGCGTCCGGACGCTTCCACGGCCGCCCGGCCGCCCGGGAGGCGCTGGATTCCGTTCGCGTCGGGGCGGACTCGCCGCCCGAGACCCGCCTGCGCCTCGCCCTCGTGGCCGGCGGGCTGCCGGAGCCGGGGCTGCAGGCCGCGCTCGAACCCGAGGACCCCTTCTCCCCCGTGGCCGACGTGGCCTACCGTCACGTGCGCCTGGCCCTGCAGTACGACGGTGCGGGGCACCGCACGCGGGAGCAGCAGGCGCGCGACGCCCGCCGGGACCGCTACGGGCAGGCGCGCGGCTGGACGACGCTCCGCGTCACCTGGGCCGATGGGCGCGAGGACTTCCGTGGCGTCGTCGCGGTGGTCCGACGCCGCCTCGGCCACTCCGCCTCGACATGAAGACGCTCCGGCGAACGCATTGGGGGCGGTTTCGGGTGGTATTCCGTCGGAATACCACCCGAAACCGCCCCCAAACGCAGGGTCAGCGCCCCAGGGTCAGCGCCCCCGGGTCAGCGCTGCGGGTACTGGCGCAGCTGCTCGCCCACGTAGATCTGGCGCGGGCGGCCGATCTTGGTGGCCGGGTCCTCCATGAGCTCGCGCCACTGGGCGATCCAGCCGGGCAGGCGGCCCAGGGCGAAGAGGACGGTGAACATCTTCTCCGGGAAGCCCATGGCCTTGTAGATCACGCCGGTGTAGAAGTCGACGTTCGGGTAGAGCTTGCGCTCCACGAAGTAGTCGTCGGCGAGGGCCTTCTCCTCGAGACGCTGGGCGATCTCCAGCAGCTCGTCGTTGCCGCCCATCTTGCCCAGGATGTCCTCGGCGGTCTTCTTGATGATCTTGGCCCGCGGGTCGTAGTTCTTGTACACGCGGTGCCCGAAGCCCATCAGACGGACGCCGTCCTCCTTGTTCTTCACCTTCTCCATGAAGTCCTCGGGCGTGATGCCCTCCGACTTGATCTTCCGGAGCATGTTCAGCACGGCCTCGTTGGCGCCACCGTGCAGCGGGCCATAGAGGGCGTTGATGCCGGCGGACACCGAGGCGAACAGGTTGGCCTGGGTGGAGCCGACCAGGCGCACCGTGGAGGTGGAGGCGTTCTGCTCGTGGTCGGCGTGCAGCATGAGCAGCAGGTCGAGGGCCTTGACCACGTCCGGGTCGATGTCATATTCCTCGGCCGGCACGCCGAAGCACAGGCGGAGGAAGTTCTCCACGTAGTTCAGCGAGTTGTGCGGGTACATGAACGGCTGGCCCAGCGACTTCTTGAACGCGTAGGAGGCCAGCACCGGCAGCTTGCCGAGCAGGCGCACGGTGGAGATGTGGACCTGCTCCGGGTCGTGGGGGTCCAGGGAGTCCGGGTAGAACGTGGACAGCGCGGACACGGAGGAGGACAGCACCGGCATGGGGTGCGCATCCCGCGGGAAGCCGTTGAAGAACAGCTTGAGGTCCTCGTGCACCATGTTGTGGCGCAGGATGTTGGTCTCCCAGGCCTCCAGGGTCTCCTTGGACTCGGGCAGCTCGCCGTAGATCAGCAGGTAGGCCACCTCCATGAAGGAGGAGTGCTCGGCGAGGTCCTCGATGGCGTAGCCGCGGTAGCGCAGGATGCCCTGGTCGCCGTCGATGTACGTGACGGCCGACTTGGCGTTCGCCGTGTTCATGAAGCCCGGGTCGTAGGTGACGTCGCCGGTCTCCTTCAGGAGCGGGGCGATGTTGATGCCGTTGTTGCCCTCTGTGGCGTGCTCGACGCCCAGGTCCAGGCTCTGCTCGCCGACGGTCAGCCGGACGGACTCGTGATGGGTCACGGGTGTGCTCCCTCGTCTTGTCTTCTCGATGGCCCGGGTTCGCACGCCCATGTGGGCGCGCCCACGCGGGGACGACTCTGCTCCAAACTATCAAGGACCGGCCCGGGACGCGCGGTCGCTTCCCCCGACGACGGCCCCCGACCCCGGCTCAGCCGGTCCGCGGCCCGCGGGCCGTGAGTCTCGCCGCGGCCCGGGCGACCGCCTCGTCCGTGGCGGTGATCGCCACGCGGACGTAGCCGTCGCCGCCGGCACCGTAGAACACGCCGGGCCCGGCGATGATGCCCAGGTCCGCCAGTTCGCCCAGCAGGTCCCACGAGTCCTGCGCCGTGGCGTCGGCCGGGTCCAGGTCCGCCCGCCGGGTCCACAGGTACAGCCCCGCCTCGGAGTGGTCCACCGTGTGGCCGGAGGCCTCCAGCGCGGTGCGCAGCGCGTCCCGACGGCGGCGGTAGCGGTCCTTCTGCTCCGCGACGTGCGCGTCGTCGGCCAGGGCCACGGCCATCGCATGCTGCACCGGGGCCGGCACGATCATGCCCGCGTGCTTGCGGGTGTTGACCAGGGTCGCCACGAGCTGCGGATCCCCCGCGGCGAACGCGGCGCGGTAGCCGGCGAGGTTGGACTGCTTGGACAGCGAGTAGACGCTCAGCAGGCCCGTCAGGTCGCCGCCGGAGACCTCGTCGGACAGGATGCAGGGCACGACGGCCCCGTCCCACGCGTCCCAGCCGAGCTCGGCGTAGCACTCGTCCCCGCACACCACGGCGCCCACGCCACGGGCGGCGTCGACCGTGCGGCGCAGCGCCGCGGCGTCCAGCACGGCACCGGTGGGGTTGGCCGGCGAGTTGGTCCACACGAGGCGCACCCGCTCACGCACCTCGGGCGCCAGCGCGTCGAGGTCGTCCGCGGCCACGGCCTCCGCCCCGGCCAGCAGCGCGCCCACTGCATAGGTGGGGTAGGCGGCCTCGGGGTGGACGACGACGTCGCCTGCGCCGAGCCCGAGCAGCGTGGGCAGCCACGCGATGAACTCCTTGGACCCGACCGTGGGCACCACGGCCGCCGGGTCCAGCCCGGACACCCCGCGGCGCCGGGCGTACCAGTCGACGACCGCGCGGCGCAGGGCGTCCGTGCCGTGCGTCGTCGGATAGCCGTGCGCGTCGGCGGCCTCGGTCAGGGCCCGGCGGATCAGCGCCGGCGTCGGATCCACGGGCGTGCCGATGGACAGGTCCGCGACGCCGTCCGGGTGGGCGGCGGCACGCTCACGGTAGGGGGTGAGCGTGTCCCACGGGTAGTCCGGCAGCGTCAGCATGGGGCTCAGGCGTCCGCGTTCTGCAGGGGCAGAGCGGAGATGATCGGGTGGTCCTTGGCGATCATGCCCAGCTTGGCGGCGCCGCCCGGGGAGCCCAGGTCGTCGAAGAACTCGACGTTGGCCTTGTAGTACTCGGCCCACTCCTCGGGGGTGTCGTCCTCGTAGTAGATGGCCTCGACGGGGCACACCGGCTCGCACGCACCGCAGTCGACGCATTCGTCCGGGTGGATGTAGAGCATGCGCTCACCCTCGTAGATGCAGTCCACGGGGCATTCGTCGATGCACGCCTTGTCCTTGACGTCCACACACGGCAACGCGATCACGTAGGTCATGGCTGACCGTCCACCTCTCTCTGGGCACGGGGTTGCGGGGCTGCGGTCCAGGGTACTCGCTCCCCCGGACGCGTTTCGCGGGCGGTCACAGTGGCCCGGCGGGGGCGCGTGGCGGCCTCGGCGGCCTCCGCGGGTCGGCGGTCCAGCCGCCGGCCCGCGGCCAACAGGACCATACCGAGCACCGGCTGGCCGACGTTCCAGGCCACGGAGGCGACGACGGCGCCCGGCGCCGCCGCCCACAGGCCGGCCGTCCAGGACAACCCCAGGGCGTCGTCCACCGGCAGGCGCTGCAGGGCCAGGACGGCGGTGAACGCGCCGGCGACGACCGCGGCCCCCGCCGGCAGGGCGCGCCCGCCGCGGCCCGCGCGTCGGACCATCCACCAGCGCTGTGTCGAGCCCACGAGCACAAGCGCCAGCACCGCACCCCAGGGCAGGGTCCAGCCGCCCGGCAGGGAGGCCAGGTTCAGATGGACGGCGGTGCCGAGCGCGCCGGCGACGACGCCGAGCAACGCCCCGCCCACCACGTCGGCGGGCCGGGCGCGGCGGCGGGGACGCTCAGGCACGGGCGCGGGCGCGCGCGGCCTTCAGGCGCTCATTGGCGTCCAGGACGACCTTGCGGATGCGGATGTCCTCGGGGGTGATCTCCACGCACTCGTCCTCGCGGGCGAACTCGAGGGACTCCTCGAGGGTGAGCCGGCGCGGGGGCGTCAGGCCCTCGAACGACTCGGAGGAGGCCGCACGCATGTTGGTGAGCTTCTTCTCCTTGGTGATGTTCACGTCCATGTCGTCGGCGCGCGAGTTCTCGCCCACGATCATGCCCTCGTACACCTCAGCGCCCGGCTGCACGAAGAAGGTGCCGCGCTCCTGCAGGTTGATCATGGCGAACGGCGTGGCGGTGCCCGCCCGGTCGGCCACGAGGGAGCCGTTGGTGCGGTACTCGATCTCACCGGTCCACGGCTCGTAGCCGGCCGCGTAGGAGGAGGCGATGCCTGCGCCGCGGGTCTCGGTGAGGAAGCGGGTGCGGAAGCCGATCAGGCCGCGGGCCGGGACCAGGAACTCCATGCGGATCCAGCCCGTGCCGTGGTTGGACATCTCCTGCATGCGGCCCTTGCGGGCGGCCATGAGCTGCGTGACCGCGCCCATGAACTCCTCGGGGATGTCGATGGTCATGCGCTCCATCGGCTCGTGGACCTTGCCGTCCACGGTCCGGGTGACCACCTGCGGCTTGCCCACGGTGAGCTCGAAGCCCTCGCGGCGCATCTGCTCCACGAGGATGGCCAGGGCGAGCTCGCCGCGGCCCTGCACCTCCCACGCATCCGGGCGCTCGGTGGGGAGCACCTTGAGCGAGACGTTGCCGATCAGCTCCTTGTCCAGGCGGTCCTTCACCTGGCGGGCCGTGACCTTGGCGCCCTTGACGCGGCCGGCCAGCGGGGAGGTGTTGATGCCCACGGTCATGGAGATGGCCGGGTCGTCCACCGTGATCAGCGGCAGCGGCTTCGGGTTCTCCGCGTCGGTGAGGGTCTCGCCGATCATGATGTCCTCGATGCCGGCGACGGCGACGATCTCGCCCGGGCCGGCCTCCTCCGCGGGCACGCGCTCGAGGCCCTTGGTGGCCAGCAGCTCGGTGATCTTCACGGTCTTCAGGGCGCCGTCCTGGCGGGCCCACGCGACCTGCTGGCCCTTGCGGAGGGTGCCGTTGAAGATGCGCAGCAGCGCGAGGCGGCCGAGGAACGGGGAGGCGTCCAGGTTGGTGACGTGCGCCTGGAGGACCTCGCCCTCGGTGTAGGACGGGGCCGGGATGTGCTCCATGATCACGTTGAAGAGGGCCTCGAGGTCCTCGGCCTCCGGCAGGGCGCCGTCGGCGGGCTGGGTCAGGGAGGCGCGGCCGGCCTTGCCCGAGGCGTAGACGACGGGGACGTCCAACACCGAGTCGAGGTCCAGGTCCGGGTCCTCCTCGGCCAGGTCCGAGGCCAGGCCGAGCAGCAGGTCCATGGAGTCGGAGACGACCCCGTCGATGCGCGCGTCCGGGCGGTCCGTCTTGTTGACCACGAGGATCACGGGCAGCTTGGCCGCGAGGGCCTTGCGGAGCACGAAGCGGGTCTGGGGCAGCGGGCCCTCGGAGGAGTCCACGAGCAGCACGACGCCGTCCACCATGGACAGGCCGCGCTCCACCTCGCCGCCGAAGTCGGCGTGGCCGGGGGTGTCGATCACGTTGATGGTGACGGTCTCGCCCTCGGGGGCGGACGGGCCGGAGTAGAACACCGTGGTGTTCTTGGCGAGGATCGTGATCCCCTTCTCCTTCTCCAGGTCCCCGGAGTCCATGACCCGCTCGGCGACGTCGCCGTGCGTGTTGAAGGCACCGGTCTGGCGCAGCATGGCGTCCACCATCGTGGTCTTGCCATGGTCCACGTGGGCCACGATGGCCACGTTGCGCAGATCGGAGCGGCGGGTTTCGGTCGAGGTCATGGGCGTCCTGTCCGGTTCGACATCAAAGGGGTGGAGGCGCACGACGACGGCGGCCCCCGTGCGATTGTACGCGCAGGGGCCGCCGTGGACAGGCGGGCCGGTGGGCCCGGGGCCGGCGGCGGGACGCGCCCGCCGCCGACCCGCGCGGTCAGTAGACGCCCTCGCCGAGGGAGGCGAGGAACTCGCGGCGCTCCTGGCGACGCTCCGCCTGCTGGTCCGGGTCCGGCACGGGCGCCGCCGCCAGGAGGCGACGGGTGTACTCCTCCTTCGGACGGTGGAGCACCTCCTCCGTGGGGCCCTGCTCCACCTGGCGGCCGTCCTTGAGGACGAGCACCTTGTGGGCCAGCATGTCCACCACCGCGAGGTCGTGGGACACGAACAGGCACGCGAACTCGTAGCGCTGCTGCAGCTCCGCGAACATGTCCAGCACGGCGGCCTGGACGGACACGTCGAGGGCCGAGGTCGGCTCGTCCGCGATGAGCACCTGGGGGTCCAGGGTCAGGGCGCGGGCGATCGAGATGCGCTGGCGCTGACCGCCGGAGAGCTCGTGCGGGTACCGGTTCACCACGGAGCGCGGCAGACGCACCGCGTCCAGCAGCTCCTCGGCGCGGGCGAGGCGCGAGCGCCGGTCCCCCACCTTGTGCACGACCATCGGCTCGGTGATGATGTCGCCGATCGGGAACCGCGGGTCCAGCGAGGCCGCCGGGTCCTGGAAGACCACGCCGATGTTCTTGCGCAGGGCGCGCTGCTCGGCCTTGGGCATCGTCGCCAGGTCGTGGCCCTGGATGCGCAGCGAGCCCTCCGCGATGGTGAGCAGGCCGAGGACCGACTTGGCGATGGTGGACTTGCCCGAGCCGGACTCGCCCACCAGGCCCAGGATCTCGCCCGGGGCCACCTGGAAGCTGACGTCGTGGACCACGCGGTTCTTCTTGCCGCGGTGGTCGTACTCGAGGTGGAGGTTCTCCGCCTCGATCGCGTACCGGGCCTGCGTCTGCGTGGCCGTGACCGGCTCCGGCTCTGCCACCTCGAGGGGCTCGCCGAGGCGCGGCACCGCCGAGAGCAGCTTCTGGGTGTACGGGTGCCGGGCGTGCTGGAGCACCTGGTGCACCGAGCCCTGCTCCACGAGCTCGCCGTGGAGCATCACGCACACCCGGTCCGCCATGTCCGCCACCACGCCCATGTTGTGCGTGATGAGCAGGATGCCGGTGTTCATCTTGTTCTTCAGGGAGCGCAGCAGCTCCAGGATCTCGGCCTGGACCGTCACGTCGAGCGCCGTGGTGGGCTCGTCCGCGATGATCACCTTCGGCGAGCAGCTGATCGCCATCGCGATGACGATGCGCTGGCGCTGGCCGCCCGAGAACTGGTGGGGGTACTGCTTGAGCCGGGTGGCGGCGTCGGGGATGCCCACCATGGTGAGCAGCTCGACGGCGCGCTTGTCCGCCTCGGTGCCGTAGGCGATGCCGTGCAGCTCGAGGGCCTCCGTGAGCTGGTCTCCCACGGTGAGGACGGGGTTCAGGGCCGTCATGGGCTCCTGGAACACCATCGCCACCTCGTCGCCGCGGATGTCGCGCAGCTGCCCCGGGGTCATGGTGAGCACGTCGCGGCCGGCCAGCTGCACGGAGCCGGTGATGTCCGCATTGCCCGGGAGCAGGCCCATGGCGGTGGCGCTCGTGACGGACTTGCCGGAGCCGGACTCGCCCACGAGGGCGACGACCTCGCCGGGCTTGACGTCGAACGTCACGCCCTTGACCGCGTGCACCTCGCCGAACTCGGTCGCGAACTTCACGTCCACGTCGCGGAAGGCGAGCACCGGCTCGCCGCCCAGGTCGTCGTGGCGGGCCACGACGCCCATCGCGCTCGTCGCGGGGCCCGGAGGCACGCCGCCGTCGCCGGAGGAGCCGGGCACGGCGGCGCCGCGCGCCTCGAGGTCGGCCGACGACGCCGCGTGCGAGCCCTGCCCGCCGGCGGTCACGTCGTTCTCGTTCTTCTTGCCGAACATGGATCGGCCTTTCTTGTCGTTCGCGCTCATCGCTGACCGTCCTCGTCCGCGTCGGAGATCCGTGCGGATCCGCCGGCCTCCTCCGCGGGGGCCTCGATCCGGCCGGCCGTCGGGGCCGCGGCCAGACCGCCCGCCGTCGTCGCACCGGCCTCGGTGGCGGCCGCGCGGCGACCGAAGAAGCGGGGCCTGCGGTGGGCGCCCGCACCCTGGCGCGGGTCGAAGGCGTCGCGCAGGCCGTCGCCGAGGAAGTTCACGGACAGGGCGATCGCGAGGATGATCATGCCGGGCCACCAGAACAGCCACGGACGGGTGGTGAACGCGTTCTGGTAGTCGGAGATGAGCAGGCCCAGGGACGAGTCCGGCGCCTTCACACCGAAGCCGAGGAAGGACAGCGAGGTCTCCAGCAGCACCGCGCCCGCGATGGCGAACGTCGCGTTCACGACGATCACGCCGATCGTGTTGGGCAGCAGGTGCTTGAAGATCAGGCGGCCCGGCTTGGCGCCCATGGCGACGGCGGCCGCCACGAACTCCTTCTCGCGCAGGGACAGGACCTCGCCGCGCACGAGGCGGGCCAGGGACGTCCAGGACACGAGGCCGAGCACCACCGCGAGCGGGAGGATGCCCATCTTCATGCCGCTGGCCATCTGGCCGAGCACCGCGGCGAGCACGAGCAGCGGGATGACGATGATCAGGTCGGTCAGGCGCATCAGGACGGAGTCGACCCAGCCGCCGAAGTACCCGGACACGGCGCCGACGATCGCGCCGATCACGGTGGAGAGCAGGCCCACGATGGCCGCGATGATCATGGACTGCTGGGTCCCGCGCATCACGAGGGCGAAGTAGTCCTTGCCCGTGGTGTCCTGGCCGAAGGGGTGCTCGCCCCAGCGGAGGCCCTCGCCCCCGAAGGCCTGCGGCACGACCGACAGCGTCGGGCGACCGCCGTTCACCACGGAGGCCGCGGCCGTGTAGGACTTGTCCCACCAGCCGGGGATGCCGGCGAAGCCGATGGAGGAGAACGCCATCAGCGTGATGAAGACCAGCACGATCAGGGAGATCATCGCCGCCTTGTGGCGGAAGAACCGCTTGCGGACCAGGGCGCCCTGGGAGTAGGACTTCCCGGCCTTGGCGCGGAGCTTGGCGTCCTCCGCCTCCGCGAGGTCGAAGATCTGCTTCTCGTCGAGCTGCGCGCCCGTCGTCGAGGAGTTGTTGGTGGTCATCTGGCTCACACTCGAATCCGGGGGTCGAGGACGGCGTAGAGCACGTCCGCCACGAGGTTCATCAGCACGGCGGCGGTGCCCGTCACGAGGAAGAACGCCATCACGGGCATGGGGTCCACGTCGTGCAGGCCGGTGGCGAACAGCTCGCCCATCCCCTTCCAGCCGAACACCTGCTCCGTGATCACGGCGCCGCCGATCAGGCCGGCGAAGTCGAAGGCCATGATCGTGGTGATGGGGATCAGCGAGTTGCGGAACGCGTGCTTCAGGATCACCTGGCGCTCCGGCAGGCCCTTGGCGCGCGCGGTGCGGATGTAGTCCTGACGCGAGACCTCGAGCATGGAGGAGCGCGTGTACCGCGAGTACGTGGCCACCGAGATGATGGTCAGCAGGATGGTGGGCAGCAGAAGCTGCGCACCGCGGTCCAGGAACACCACCCAGAAGTGGGCGTCCAGGTTCGGGGTGCCCGAGCCGATCGTGGAGATCGGGCGCGGCTTGACCTTCAGGAAGGTCGGCCAGTAGTTCATCAGGTGTTCCGCCACGATCGCCACGCCCATGATCAGGGCGGTCACCAGCGAGGCGGACACGGCCGAGCCCTTGGAGAAGCCGCCGAGCAGGCGGCCCACCAGGATGGCCACCAGCACGAGGATGACGCCGAGGCCGGCCAGCAGCAGTGCGGACGGCGTCCGCCACAGCAGGCCGTAGGTGGCGTAGTAGGCGACGAGGCCGATCGCGGCCGTGACCAGGGCCGCCTTGAGGACCGATCGGTTGCGCAGACCGGAGATCACCGCGGTGGCGCCGACGGCGGCGGCCAGGCCGATGACCAGCTGCACGACCGGGCCCATCTGCGGATGCCGCCAGAAGTCGACGGCGAACAGCACCCAGCCGGCGAGCAGGATGAACGCGGCGGTGGCGCCGAACGTGAAGGCGCGCCGCCTGAGGTCGCCCGCCATGACGGCCTGCAGGACCAGGCCCGCGAGGACGGCGACCCCGATGAGGAGGGGCCAGTTCAGCTCGGGGCTGCGGATCCAGTCGTTGAACCGGATCCCCATGTACTCCTTCAGGAGCACGGCCGCCCAGAACACGGGCAGCGAGAAGAAGAGGAAGATCAGGAACGTGACCACGTAGTCGAGGCCGGAGTACTGGCGGATCGCGGTGACGATGCCGATCGCGATGCCGATGATGATCGCCAGGACGGTCGCGAGCACCACGAGGCGCAGCGTGGAGGCCGCGGCGTTGCTCAGCAGGTCGGCGACGGACTGACCGTTCCGGCTGAGGCCGAGGTCGCACTGACCGGTGACGCAGCCGCCGATGCCCTGGAGCCAGTCCCAGTACCGGGCGTACCAGGGCTGGTCCAGCCCCATGAATTCGGTGCGGGCGGCGATGAGTGTCTCGCGGTTGGGGTTCTGTGACTCTCGCAGGTCCTGGAGGGGGTCACCCGAGTGGGCCACGAGGAAGAAGAGCAGGATCGACGCGCCGAACAGCACCAGGAGGGAGCTGCCGAGGCGCTTGAGGATGAATTTCAGCACAACAGGGGGTGACCTTCCGTGCGAGTGCAAGGGAAAGGGAGGGGTGCGGGTTCGCCGCGGTTCACGGCCAGAGCCCGGCCGGTGCCCGGCCGGGCTCTGTCCTCGATCCCGACGCCGGCGGTCCGCGGGAGGCGGACCGCCGGGTCAGAGGTCAGCGGGGTGTCACTCCTGGACGCGGACCCACTGCTCCACGTTCCACAGCGCACCCGACTGGGCGGCGGTGTCGCGCACGTTGGCGACGTCGGCCTTGTGGCCGACCAGACCCGGGTGCGCGTACAGCGGGATGGCCTGGAAGTCCTCCCACAGCAGCTTCTCGATGGTCTTGACCTGCTCGAGCTGCTCATTCTCGTCCAGCGAGGTGGCGAGCTTGTCCCAGGCCGCGTCCACCTCGGGGTTGTTGTAGCTCTGCTGGTTCTGGGCGCCGTCCGACTGGTAGATGTTCGCGCCGGAGGCCTTCTGGCCCGAGCCGGCCCAGGCGTAGAGGGCCGCGTCGTAGTCACCGGCCGGCATGACCTCCTTGAAGAACACCGGCGAGTTGGCGTCCTGCACGTCGAAGCCGGCCTGGTCGCAGGAGCTCTTGATGAGCGCGACGGTCTCGGTGCGACGCTGGTTGCCGGCCTGGTAGCCGAGGCGGACCGTGGGCGTGGAGACGCCCGACTCCTCGACGAGCTCCTTGGCCCGCTCGATGTCCGGCTGGTCCAGCTCCGTCGGGTAGGCCGCGTCCACGACCTCCTGGTACTTGTCCTGGAAGGGGAAGACCTCGCGCAGGTTCATGACCTGGGCGTCCGCGTAGATCGGCTTGATCAGGTTGTCCACGATCTGCTGGCGGGGCAGGCACAGGGCGAAGGCCTCGCGCAGCTCCGGGGAGTCCGCGAAGACCGAGCCCTCGCCGCGGTTGTAGTCCACGTGCTCCCAGGTCAGCTGGTCGCCGGTCTGGACGTTGACGGAGTCGCCGAGGCCCTCGAGCTGCTGGAGGGTGTCCACGGTGGCCTGCGGCTCGATGACGTCGAGGTCGCCGTTCTGCAGGGCCTGCACGTGGGTCTTCGGGTCGGCGAAGCGGAGGACGAGCTCCTTGGTGGCCGCCGGGGTGCCCCAGTACTCGGGGTTGGCCTCGAGGGTGATGGACTGGCCGGCCTGCCAGCCACCGTCCTTGAACTTGTAGGGGCCCATGGAGGGCACCAGCGAGGCGTCCGGCAGCTCGCCTGGGCTGAAGTCCCAGCCGTCGTTCCAGAACTCGGCCGCCGGGGTGAGCGCCTCGACGTCCTTCTCCTTCGCGGCGGTGACGAGCTCCTCGAAGCTCATGCCCGCCTCCTCGGCGATGACGTGCGCCGGCAGCGCGGTGCTGATGAGGATCTCCCAGTCCGCGTAGGGCTCCGCGTAGGTGACGGTGAACTCCTTGCCGTCGGCCTCACCCTCGGGCGCCTCCGGGATGTACTTGCCCTGCTCGAAGGAGATCGAGTCGAACAGCGGGGTCTCGGAACCCTCGGCCTTGACCGTGTCGTTGTTCGCGGCCCAGTGCACGATGAAGTCGCCGGCGGTGACGGGGGTGCCGTCGGACCACTTGGCGTCGTCGCTAATGGTGTACTTCACGGTCAGCGGGTCGTCCGAGGTCTTCTCGTACGTGCCGAAGTCCTCGTTCGGGATGATCGAGCCGTCGGTGCCGAAGTACCAGAAGGACGAGAACATGCGGTCCGCGACGGCCGAGTTGTACGTGGTGTACGTGTTCGACTGCAGGCCGTTGTAGGACAGGAAGTCGTCGGCGCCCACCGAGTAGGCGATGGAGCCGTCCTGGGTCTTGACGTCGCCCAGGTCGGCCTTCCCCGGCCCGGAGGCCTCGGCGGTGAGCTTCTGGCCCTTGTCCCCTTCGATGACGTTGCCGGCGCCCGAGTCGCCGCCCTGGCTGGCGCCGGAGCCGTTGCTGGATTCGCCTGCGTTGCCGCCGCCCGGGGCGCACGCGGAGAGGATGAGGGCCGAGCCGGCGGCCAGGGCCGCGGCAGCGGAGAGCTTCGTGTACTTCATGGAAGGTGCTTCCGTTCATGAGAGGTGCAAGGACGTCGCGCGCCCGCATCCCTGTGGGGATCCGATGGTGCGAGACGACCCCCGGGCCGTTCCGCCGAGACGGGACGTTCCGTGAGATGGAGCACACTGTAGCGGGAACATTCAGGTTCGCGAAAGTCCGAATCTGGATCCGTCCCGTCCGTGGCGCCGGCGCGGTCAGCGACGACGGTCCGCCAGCAGCGTCCGCACGGCCCACGCCCCGCCCATGCCATGGACGCCGGCGCCCGGCGGGGTGGAGGCGGAGGCCAGATACAGCCCGGTCCGACCCGCCCGGTGCGGCCGGGGCGACGCAGTGGGGCGCAGGAGCGCGCGCGCTCCCGCGAGCGATCCCCCCGCGATGTCGCCGCCCACGAGGTTCGGGTTCCACGCCTCCAGATCGGCCGGGCGCATCGCGACCGCGGCCTGGATCCGGTCCCGGGAACCGGGTGCGTGCCGCTCCACCTCCGCCTCGATCAGCGGACGGACGTCGCCGGGGTGGCCGTGGGGCACATGGGCGTAGGACCAGACGACCGTGTGCCCCCGGGCGGGCCCGGTGGCCCGTGAGGGGTCTGCCGCCTGCTGCTGACAGAGCATGACGAAGGGCCGCGCCGGCATCCGGCCGGCCGCGACGTCGTCCTCGGCCCGCCGGATCTCGGTGGCGGTCCCGCCCAGGTGCACCGTCCCCGCGCCCGCCAGCCGGGCGTCGCGCCACGGGATCGGCCCGTCGAGCAGGAAGTCGACCTTGGACACGGACGGCCCGGGGCGCCACCGGCGCAGGGCCGCGGCGTAGCGCGGCGGCAGGCCCGTGCCGGCGACGCGCAGCACCTGGCGCGGGGTCAGGTCCAGCACGACGGCGTCCGCGGCGGGCAGCGCGCGCAGGTCCGTGACCTCGTGACCCAGGTGCAGGCGCCCGCCGTGCGCCCGCAGCACCGCCACGAGCGCGTCGACGATCGCCCCCGACCCGCCGCGCGCCACCGGCCAGCCCGAGCTCATCCCGAGCGCGCCGAAGAGCGCACCGAACGCCGCCGTCAGGGGCCGGCTCGAGGGCAGGATCGCGTGGGCCGCCGAGCCCGTGAACAGGGCGCGGGCGGCCTCCGTGCGGAACATCGCCCGGCCCAGCAGATCGGCCGGCCACGGGGCGCGCAGGCCGAAGCGGGCCATCGCCACCGGATGGGGCGGGGGTCGCAGCACCGGGCCGAGCGCGCCCGCCAGGATCTCGTCGACGTGCGCGACCAGGGCCCCGTGCACGGCCCGCCAGGCCCGCGCGTCGACGCCGAGACCCGCGGCGGTGGCCTCGAGGTCCCGGTGCAGGAGGGCGGCCGGCCCGTCCGGCAGCGGATGTCCCATCGGCATGGCCGGGTGCAGCCAGGCGAGCCCGTGGTCCGTCAGCCCCAGCTCCCGGAACACGGGGCTGGCGACGCCGAACGGATGGCCCGCCGCCCCGAGGTCCACCACGGTCCCCTCCCCCAGCACCGGCGCGGACGCGCACGCGCCGCCGGGCACCGGGGCCCGCTCGAACACGTCCACCTCCCAGCCCTCGCGGGCCAGCAGGGCGGCGGCGGTCAGGCCGTTGGGGCCGGCGCCCACGACGACGGCGCGGCCCGGCTCGACGCCCCGGGGCAGGGCGAATCCGGGGCCGGTGGCGGTGTCGGTCATGGTCTCCTCCTGTGGTCCCTAGGATGGTCGCACCCCGCCCGCCGCCCGTCAGGAGGCCCTCCCCCGTGGACCCGTTCTGGACCGCGCTCGCTCTCACGACGTTCGCCGGGCTGGCCACGGTGCTGGGCGGCGTCCTGGCGATCGTCGGACGCGCGCCCTCGGGCCGCGGGCTGGGGGCCGCCCTCGGCCTCGCCGCGGGCGTCATGCTCGCGGTCTCCTTCCTGGAGATGCTGCCGGCCGCCGTCGAGGGGCTGGGCGGGGCGGTCGGCCCCGCGGCGACCGCCGTCGCGGTGGCCGCCCTGATCCTCGGCGCAGGCGCCTACGTGCTGCTCGAGCGCGCCGTCCCCGACCCCGTCTCGGAGATGCCGGGCGACGTCGACGACCCGGCCGGCCTGGACCGGCGGCGGATGCTGCGCCTGGGCACGGTGACGGCCCTGGCGATCGGCCTGCACAATCTGCCGGAGGGCTTCGTCACCTTCGCCGGCACCCTGCAGGATCCGTCGGTGGGCCTCGCGCTGGCCGTCGCGATGGCCGTGCACAACGTTCCCGAGGGCGTGGCCGTGGCCGTGCCCGTGCGGCAGGCCACCGGATCGCGGCGCAAGGCCTTCGCGTGGGCCGCGTTCACGGGGATCGCGGAGCCGCTGGGCGCGCTGATCGGCTGGCTGCTGCTGGCCCCGTTCCTCACACCCGCGCTCCTGGCCGCCGTCTTCGCGGCCGTGGCGGGCGTGATGGTGACCGTGAGCCTCGACGCGCTGCTGCCCGCCGCCCGGGCGGCCGGGGGCCGCGCCGCGGCGCTGGGCGGCGTGCTGCTGGGCGTGGCCGCGATGGCCCTCTCACTGGACCTGCTCTCCTGAGCGCCGGGGGGCCGGTCAGTTCACGAGGGCCGGCTGCAGGACCGCCTCGGCCTCGCGCACCTCGCCGTCGGCGGTGCGCCACTGGACGGTGATCCGGTCCCCCACGTTGTGGTCGTTGACCAGGCGGGACATCCGGGAGGCGTCGTCGCCGACGGCCCGCCCCTCGATCTCGAGGATGACATCGCCCTCGACCAGGCCGATCTGCTCGGCGGCGGAGCCCGCGTCCACCTGCATGACCACGACGCCGACGTCGGGATCCGCGCCGACCATGATGCCCAGGGCGCCGTCCGCGCCGATGCTCACGGTGTCCGTCTCCTCGCCCGTCAGGACCTGGTCCGCCACGTCGAAGGCCACCTCCAGCGGGATCGCGAAGCCGTCCACCTCGTCTGCGGTGGTCCCGTCGCTGGCTGCCACGGTCACGCCGACCACCTGGCCGGCGTCGTCCACCACCGGGCCGCCGGAGTAGCCGGGCACGACGTCCGCGTCCGTCTGGATCAGGCCGGACAGGCGCGCGTACTGATCGGTGCCCTCGGCCGCGGCCATGATCGAGCGGTCCGTGCCGAGCACGGTGCCGCGCACGGCCGTCAGATAACCCTGGCCTCCGCCGTTGCCGACGGCGGCCACCTGGTCCCCGCGCCGCACCGGGTCCAGCGAGACGCTGGCCACCGGCAGGTCTGAGACGCCCTCGACGTCGAGCACCGCGATGTCGTGCTCGGCATCGCGCCCGAGCACCGTGGCCGTGTGCCGCGCGCCGGTGTCCGCGACCACCACGTGCACCTCCGAGGAGTCCTCGACCACGTGGTAGTTGGTCACCGCCAGCCCGTCCGGGGAGAGCACCATGCCCGTCCCCGTGCCGGTGCGGGCGCCGAGGGCGGTCTCCACGAGGAGGATGCCCGGGGCGTCCGCGACCGGCTGGCCGGGGTCCAGGGACGATCCGTCGTGGGCCGATGCGGACCAGTCCACCGCCACACCGTCGTGGATGTGGGTCAGGCCCGCCGCGAGCTCGCCCGCCTCCCGGGCGGGGGCCTCGGCGGCGGGCACGGTCGGGGCGGAGTCCGCGGCGACGTCGACCATCCGGCCGGCGAGGAGGGCGGTGAGGCCCCCGGCCAGGACCAGCGCGCCGAGCACGCCGAACAGCGCGATGACGAATGCCAGGGGCGAGCGTCGTGCGCGCGGCGGCCAGCCCGGCGGCGTCACGCTCAGCCCCGGGCGGCCGCCAGGGCGGCCTCGTAGTCCGGCTCCTCGGAGATCTCGGGGACGAGCTGGGCGTGACGGACCACGCCGTCGGCATCGACCACGACGACGGCGCGGGCCAGCAGGCCCTCGAGCGGACCGTCGGTCATGCGCACGCCGTAGTCGTCGCCGAACGACGAGCGGAACACGGAGCCGCTGCGGACGTGGTCGATGCCCTCGACCGAGCAGAAGCGCGCGGCGGCGAACGACAGGTCCGCGGACACGGCCACGACGGTGGTGTCCCCGAGGTCCGCGACGCGGGAGTCGAACTCGCGGACGGAGGCGGCGCACACGCCGGTGTCCAGGGACGGGAAGATGTTCAGGATCACGCGGCGGCCGCGCAGCTCCCGCAGGGTCACCGGGGACAGGTCCGCCCCGGTGAGGGTGAAGTCGGGGGCGGGGGCACCCACCTGGGGCAGCCCACCGACGGTGTGGACGGGGGTGCTCTTCATGTGGGTCGTCGCCATGGGGACAGCCTAGGATGGGCGCGGCCGGACGGGAGCACTCCGCGCCCTGCTCGGCGGACGGCGAACACGGAGGGACCGACCATGACCGAGCCCATAACGTCCAACGTCACCGACACGGCGCTGCTGTTCGAGGGCGGGGGGATGCGCGCCGCGCTCACCTCGGCCGTGGTGGCGGAGCTGCTGCGCGAGCGGATCCACGTGGACTTCGTGGCCGGCATCTCGGCGGGCTCGTCCAACGCCGTGAACTACCTGTCCCGCGACCCGGCCCGTGCGCGGCGCTCGTTCGTGGACTTCGCCGACGATCCTCGGTTCGGCAACTGGCTGAGCTTCCTGCGCGGCAAGGGCCTGTTCAACGCCGAGTACATCTACGAGCACGCCGGCCTGCCCGAGGCGGACCTGCCCTACGACTTCGCCACGTTCCGCGCGAACCCCGCCCGGCTCGTGCTGGGCGGGTTCGACGCCGCGAGCGGCGAGACCCGCTGGTGGGACCGCTCCGACCTGACCACCCTGACCGACCTGATGGTCCGCGTCCGCGCGTCGTCCACGATGCCGGTCCTCATGCCCCCGGTGCACGCCGAGGGCACCGTGTTCGTGGACGGCGCCCTCGGCGTGGACGGCGGGATCCCGCTGACCGCGGCGGAGGACGCCGGGTTCGAGAAGGTCCTCGTGGTCCTGACCCGGGAGCGCGGGTACGTGAAGCGGCCCGAGCGGTTCCCCTCGTTCTACCAGCGCACCTTCCGGCGCTACCCCGCCGTCGCGGACGCCCTGCTCACGCGCTGGCGCCGGTACAACGCGACCCGCGAGCGCCTGTTCGAGATGGAGCGGCAGGGACGGGCCTATCTGTTCGCGCCCGAGACCATGCCCATCGCCAACGGCGAGCGGTCCGTGGCCAAGCTGGCCGCCGCCCACGAGCTCGGCCTGGACCAGGTGCGCCGCGAGATGCCCGCGATCCGCGCGTTCCTGGGGCTGCCGGCGTCCCGTTGAGCCGCGCCTGATCCGATCGGCGGGTCAGGCCTCGGCGCGGGCGGCCGAGTCCGGCAGGCCGAACACCGAGTCGAACGCGTAGGCGTACACCGCGGCGTAGACGAGGAAGAACACGAGCAGGCCGGCCTCGATGAGGAACGCCTCCCCCAGCCCGATGCCGAGGATCAGCGCCACCGCGGGCACGAGGAACACGATCAGCCCGCCCTCGAAGCCGACGGCGTGGGCCACGCGCACCCACCAGGGCCGGCCCGTGATCCCGAGGCGGCGTTCGAGGGTCTCGAACACCGAGTTGAACACGATGTTCCACAGCAGGGCCACGGTCGAGGAGACGACCGCCACGGCGAGCGAGGGCCCGCCGTCGTTGCCGAGCGCCGCCAGGATCACGGTGGTGAAGAGGATGGCGAGCAGCTCGAAGACCACCGCGTAGACCACGCGGCGCAGCAGGGGCGTCCGGAACACGCGGCGGCGCACGAGCGCGTCCCGGCCTCCCGGGCCACGCGGCACGTCGGAGGGCGGCGTCGACACGGGGTCGACGCCCGGGCGGGCGCGGCGGGTCTCGGACACGGCGCCCAGCCTAGGGCGGGCACCGCCGGGCGCCGAATCCGGCGGAACCGGCCGCCCGCCGTCGTCGTGCCTCGGCCACGGGGCGGGCGCGCCTTCACCGCGCCCCGGCCGCCTGCCTAGAGTTCGAGGCATGAAGCTCACCGAAGACCTGCTGCAGAAGTTCGACGACCAGATCACCCTCGAGTTCGAGGCGTCCATGGTCTACCGCCAGCTCGCGATCGCCGCCGACGACCTGGACCTGTCGGGGATGGCCGCGTGGCTGCGGCACCAGGCGGACGAGGAGATCGTCCACGCGAACAAGTTCATCGACCACGTCGCCGACCGGGACAGCGTCCCGACGATCGGCGCCATCCCGGCCCCGCCCGTGCAGGCCGGCATCTCGGCCCTGGAGATCTTCCGGGCCGCGCTCGCGCACGAGCAGAAGGTCTCCGAGGCGATCCGCGAGCTGTACCGGGCCACCGAGTCCGCGGGCGACCTCAACTCACGCCCGCTGCTGAACTGGTTCCTGGACGAGCAGATCGAGGAGGAGGCCACCGTCTCCGAGATCGTGGGCCAGCTCGAGCTCGTCGGCGACGACGGCTCGGGCCTGCTCCGCATCGACGGCCGCCTGGGCTCCCGTCCCGTGGAGACCACCGAGAACGACGCCTGAGCCCACCGGCGGCCTCGTCGGCCGCGCACGCACCGGCCCGGTCCCCCACGGGGCCGGGCCGGTGCGTGTCCGTCCTCGCCGCTATGCTCGACCTGCGCCCTGCCCGCGCACCGGCGCGCCCGTCGGCCCCACCCCAGGAGGAACCATGGTCGGACTCGTAGCCCTGCTCGACGACGTCGCCGCCCTCGCCCGCCTCGCCGCCGCGAGCGTGGACGACGTGGCCGCCGGAGCGGGACGCGCTGCAGCCAAGGCGGCGGGTGTGGTGGTCGACGACGCCGCGGTGACCCCGCAGTACATGGCCGGCGCGGCCGCGGCCCGCGAGCTGCCGATGATCTGGCGGATCACCAAGGGCTCCCTGCGCAACAAGCTCGTGTTCATCCTGCCCGCGCTGTTGCTGCTCGACTGGCTCGCCCCCTGGATCCTGCCGTGGCTGCTGCTGGCCGGCGGCACCTACCTGTCCTATGAGGGCGCGCACAAGGTATGGGGCAAGCTCGCCGGCCACGGGCATGCCGACGACGCGGAGCCCGCCGTCGAGCGGGGCCCGGAGGCCGAGGACACCGTGGTGCGCGGGGCCATCACCACGGACTTCATCCTCTCCCTGGAGATCATGGTCATCTCCATGAACGAGGTGACCGACCTGGGCTTCTGGATGCAGGCGGCGGTCCTGGCGGTGGTGGCCGTCCTCATCACCGTATGCGTGTACGGGGCGGTGGGGCTGATCGTGAAGATGGACGACGTCGGCCTGCACCTGCACCAGAACGCCTCGACCTCCGGCGGCCGCTCGTTCGGCGCCGGGCTGGTCAAGGCCATGCCGCACGTGCTGCGCGTGGTGACCGTCATCGGCACCGTGGCGATGCTCTGGGTGGGCGGCCACATCGCCCTCGTGGAGCTGGACGCGCTGGGCGTGCCGTGGCCCTACTACGCCGTGCAGCACGGGATCGTCGAGCCCGTCACGCACGCCGCCGGCGCGTTCCTCGGCTGGCTCACGGAGACCGCGACGTCGGCCGTGTGGGGCCTGCTCTGGGGCTCGGTCGCGCTCGGGGTGGTCCTGCTCGTCGGACGCCTGCGCGGGAAGAAGGCCGCGCCCGCCCACTGATGCGGCGGCTGACGGGTCCGCCACCACCCGCGCCCGACGCTGAGGCCCGCAGACGCGCCGCTACGCACGGAACGTGGCGGCGCGTCTGCGGGCCTCGGCGCTGTCTCCGTCTCCCGACGGGCCCCGTCAGTCGGCGGTGAGGAAGGTGCGCACCGCGGAGACGAAGGCCTCGGGCTGGTCGGCGTGCAGCCAGTGGCCGGCGTCACGGACGGTCACGCGCACGACGCGCGGGAACAGCTCCTTCATCCGCGGCACGTCCTCATCCTGGACGTAGTCCGACTCGGCGCCGGCCAGCCACAGGACCGGATGGTCGAACACGCGCTCCGGATCCTCGGGGACCACCGGGTCCGGGAACGAGCCGATCTCCCGCAGGTGCTCGAAGAGCATGGCCACGTTGGGCTGCCACGCGAAGTGGCCGGCCGTGCGCCGCAGGTTCTGCAACAGGAAGCCGCGCACCCGCGCGTCGTGGACGTGCTCGGCCATGGCCGCGTCGGCCTCGGCCCGCGAGTCGTACGCGTCCAGGTCCATGCGCAGCATGGTGCCCAGCAGGTGCACGAACTCGTCCGTGGCCTGCGGCGAGACCCGCGGGGAGATGTCCTCCACGATCAGCCGGTCCACGAGGTCCGGGTGCCGCAGGGCGAGCACCATCGCGACCTTGCCCCCCATCGAGTGGCCCAGCAGATGGACCGGCCCGTCGGCGGCGAGGCCGGCGCGCAGGTGGGCGGCCACCCGGTCCGCGATCTCGCGGTAGTCCACCCGGTCCGTCCAGGGCGAGGCGCCGTGGTCCGGCAGATCGATCAGCTCCACCGTGAAGTCGTCGCCCAGCTCCTTGGCCGGGCCGGTGAAGTTCCGGCCCCGGCCCAGGAGGCCGTGCAGGAACGCGACGCGGCGCGGGCCCTCCCCGATGCGGGTGGAGGCCAGGGGGGCGTCGGACGGGTCGGAGGCGGCGGCGGTCGTGTTCACCCGACTCAGGCTAGCGCGGGACCGCGACGGTGCCTCCCCCGCCTTACAGTCATCTCGACCCTCTGAGATGGGCGCGAACAGTGTCATACTGACCAGAACAGCCCCGCCAGTCCGCCCCGGGAGGTCCCATGCCGGTCGCTGAGGCCCGCGTCAGCGTGGCCGTGTCCACGGCCGTCTTCGGCGTGCGCCCGGACCCGCACGGCGTGCCCCGCCTCTGCGTCGCCCTCGTCCCGCGGATGCGCGAGCCGTTCCTGGACCGGTGGGCGCTGCCGGGCGCGTGGCTCGGCGCGGACGAGGAGCTGGCCGACGTCGCCGCACGCGTGGCCGCCGAGTGCGTGCCCGGTCCCGTCCGTCGCCTCGAGCAGCTGGCGGCGTTCGGCGCCGTGGACCGCTCCCCCACCGGACGCGTCCTCACGGTGGCCCACTGGGCGCTCAGCCCCGCCCTGGACGACGACGGCGCCGCCCCAGCGTCCAGCCCGGACCCGGACGTGGCCGGGCTGCCCATCGGGGTCCATGTGCGCTGGCACCGGGCCGACGCGCCGCCCGCGCTGGCGTTCGACCACGCGCAGATCCTGGCGGCGGCCGTGGCGCGCCTGCGCGCGGACCTGCCGCGAGCCGGCGTCGGGCACGCGCTGCTGGGGCCCTCCTTCACCCTCGCCGAGCTGCGCGCCGTGCACGAGGCCGTCCTCGGCCGCGGCCTCGACGCCGCCAACTTCCGCCGCGCCACCCTCGCCGCCGGGGCCCTCGAGGAGACCGGCGAGGTCCGCGGCGGCACCCCGCACCGCCCGCCCAAGCTCTACCGCTACCGGCCCGCCGGGCCCGGGACCGACCCCGATCCCGCCGGGCCGGATGCCCGCCGCTGACCCACCAGCCCCGACCCAGGAGTCACCCATGACCACCCCGACCGGGACCACCGCCTCGGTGGCCCGCACCCTGACCCTGATCGACAAGGACGCCGCGCGCGGCTCCTCGTGCTCCCCCGACCTGACCCGCGGCCCCTGGGCGTTCGACGCCGGCCTGCCCGCCTACGGCCCCGGCGCATCGCAGGACGACGCCGTCCCGGCCGACGCCCCCGTGCAGGGCCGCATCCCCGAGGAGTACCAGCGGGCCTCGGACGAGGAGCTCCACGCCCGGATCAGCGCGGCGCGGCAGACGCTCGGCGAACGCGTCGTCGTGCTGGGCCACTTCTACCAGCGCGACGAGGTCGTCCAGCACGCCGACTTCGTGGGCGACTCCTTCCAGCTCGCGCGGGCCTCCCAGGGCCGGCCCGAGGCGGAGGCGATCGTGTTCTGCGGCGTGCACTTCATGGCGGAGACCGCGGACCTTCTCTCCACCCCGGACCAAGCCGTCATCCTGCCCAACCTCGCCGCCGGCTGCTCCATGGCGGACATGGCCGACCTGGACTCGGTCGAGGACGCGTGGGAGCAGCTCGAGGCGGTCTACGGCACCGAGCCGGACGACGACGGGCGCGTGCCCCTGCTGCCCGTGACCTACATGAACTCCTCCGCGGCCCTCAAGGGCTTCGTCGGCGAGCGCGGCGGCATCGTGTGCACGTCCTCCAACGCCTCGGCCGTGCTGGACTGGGCGTTCGAGCGTGCCCAGCGCGTCCTGTTCTTCCCGGACCAGCACCTGGGCCGGAACACGGGCCGCGCCAGGGGGATCCCACTCGAGCAGATGCCGACGTGGAATCCCCGCCTGCCGCTGGGCGGGAACTCCGAGGACGCCCTGCGGGACGCGAAGGTCCTGCTGTGGCACGGCTTCTGCTCGGTGCACCGCCGCTTCACTGTGGCGCAGATCGAGCAGGCCCGCGCCGAGCACCCGGACGTCCAGGTGATCGTGCACCCCGAGTGCCCCCTGCCCGTGGTGGAGGCCGCGGACTCCTCCGGGTCCACGGACTTCATCGTCAAGGCCATCCAGGCGGCGCCGGCCGGCTCGACCTTCGCGATCGGCACCGAGATCAACCTCGTGCAGCGCCTGGCCGCCCAGCACCCCGAGCACACGATCTTCTGCCTCGACCCCGTGATCTGCCCGTGCTCCACGATGTACCGCATCCACCCCGGCTACCTCGCGTGGGTGCTCGAGGAGCTCGTGGCCGGCCGCGTGGTCAACCGGATCACCGTGCCCGCGTCCGTGGCCGACCCGGCCCGCACCGCGCTCGAGCGAATGCTGGCCGTCGCGCCGAAGCAGTCGGCCGCGCAGTCCGCCGGGGCTGGGACGTGACCCCGGCCGACCGCGCCCCGACGACACCGGCCCCGCGGCCGGACGTGGAGCGGATCGTGGCCGCAGCGCTCGCCGAGGACGCGCCCTGGGGTGACGTCTCCTCGGAGGCCTTCGTCCCGGAGCAGGCCCGGATCACCGCGCGCGTGGTGGCCCGCGAGGCCGGGGTGCTCTCCGGCACGAACGCCCTCGAGGCCGCCTTCCGGCTCGTCGACCCGGCCGTGTCCGTCACCCTGCACCTGGCCGACGGCGCCGACCTGTCCCCCGGCGCCGTCGTCGCCGAGGTCGCGGGCCCCGCCCGCTCGGTGCTGCGCGCCGAGCGCGTGGCGCTGAACCTCGTCCAGCGCCTGTCCGGGATCGCCACGACGACGGCCGCCCACGTGGCCGCCGTGCGCGCCGGCGGCGGGCACGCGCGGGTGGTGGACACCCGCAAGACCACCCCGGGTCTGCGCGTGCTCGAACGGCAGGCGGTGCGGGACGGAGGCGGGCACAACCACCGCTTCAGCCTCTCGGATGCCGTGATGCTCAAGGACAACCACCTGGCCGCGCTGGGGTTCGGCGGTGCCGGCGACCCGGGCGAGGCCCTCACCGCGGCCCTGCGCGCCGGGATGGCCCGCCTGCCGCACACCACCCACGTGGAGGTGGAGGTCGACCGGCTCGAGCAGATCCCGGCGGTGCTCGCCGCCGGGGTCGACACGATCATGCTGGACAACTTCTCGCCGGCCGAGCTGCGGGCCGGCGTCGAGCTCGTGGCGGGCCGCGCCGTCGTCGAGGCCTCCGGCGGGGTGAGCCTCGAGACGATCGGGGCGATCGCGGCCACGGGCGTGGACGTGATCTCGGTGGGAGCACTGACCCATACCGTCCAGTCCCTGGACCTGGGCCTGGACGCCGTGGTCGAGGAGGGCTCGCCGCGCCGATGAGCACCACCCTCGACCTGGACCACGCGGCCACCGCGCCCGTCCGGCGCAGCGCGCTGGAGGCGATGTGGCCCGCCCTCACCGGCGTCTACGGCAACCCGTCCTCGGCGCACGAGGCCGGCCGGGCGGCGGTGGCCCTGCTCGAGGACGCCCGCGCGCGGGTGGCCCGCGCGATCGGCGCCCGGGCCGGGCAGGTCGTGTTCACCTCAGGCGGCACGGAGGCCGACGCGCTCGCCGTGCTCGGCACGGTGCGCGCCCGGATCCTCGCCGGACGCCCGGCGGGCCACGTGCTGACCACGGGGATCGAGCACAGCGCGGTGCGGCAGTCCTGTGACCAGCTGGCCCGGCTGCACGGCGTCGAGGTCGAGCACCTCGCGCTGGACCGTGACGGCCTGACCTCGGCGGACGACCTCGCCGCCCGCCTGCGCCCGGACACCGCGCTGGTCAGCGTGCACCTGGCCCACAACGAGGTGGGCACGGTGCAGCCGGTGGCCGAGCTGGCCGCCGTCGCCCGGGAGGCGGGCGTGCCGCTGCACGTGGACGCGGTGCAGGCCGCGGGGCAGATCCCGGTGGACGTGCGCGCCCTCGGGGCGGATCTCGTGGCGCTGTCCGGGCACAAGGTGGGCGGGCCCAAGGGGGTCGGCGCGCTGTGGGTGCGCCCGGGTCACGCCCTGGAACCGCTCGTGCCCGGTGGCGGCCAGGAGCGGGGCCGGCGGTCCGGGACGCAGAACGTGGCCGGTGCCGCCGGGTTCGCGGCGGCCTTCGAGGAGGCCGAGGCGGAGCGCGCCGCGGCCGCGGACGCGTGGTCCGGGCTGCGGGACCGGTTCGCGGCACGCGTGCTCGACGGCGTCCGGGAGCTCGTGCCCGACGCGCGGCTGACCGGCCATCCCGCGCGTCGGCTGCCGCGTCACGCCTCGTTCGTGCTGCCCGGTGTGAACGGCGAGTCGGTGCTGGAGGAGGCGGCCCGCCGGGGCGTGCTGGCCTCGGCGGGGTCCGCGTGCTCGGCCCACGACGCCGAGCCGTCCCCGGCCCTGCTCGCGCTGGGCCTCAGCGAGGACGAGGCCCGCACGGCCCTGCGCTGCACGTTCGGCCCGGACGCCGACGCCCCGCTGCTCGACGCCGCGGCGGACGCGATCGTCGACGCCGTCCGGACGGTCGCCGCCCTGCGCTGAGCGGCCCCGGGCCGGTCGACCCCGCTGCCGCCGGGGCCGGCGTCGGAAGTTCACCCGAGGGTCAGCCCACCGCCACATGCGCCTCGCCTGCGTGCCCCACCCTGGCCCCGTGAAGCAGACCACCGCACCCCTGTCCCACTCCGCCTCCCGCCGTTCGGTGCTCGCCGCGGCGTCCGCCGCCGTGCTCGCCCCCGCCGCCCTCGCCGGCCCCGCCGCCGCCCGTCCGGCCCGCCACACCCCCGGTGGCCTGGTCGCGTCCCGTCTGACGCTGCCGTCCGGCGTCGCCACCGGCGATGTCACCTCGAACTCGGCCGTGCTGTGGGCGCGCTCGTCCGGCCGTTCGCGCCTGCACGCCACGCTGCGCGCGGTCGACGAGGACGGGAAGGTGCTGCGCGGCCGCTTCGCTCGCGGGCTGACCCTGCGCTCCGGCTGGGTCGACGGGGCCACCGACCACACCGCGAAGATCCTCGCGGACACGCTGCCCTCCGACACCCGCTTCGAGGTGACGTACGCGTTCGAGGACGAGGCCGGCCGCCTGGGCGAGTCGGCCGTGGCCCGCTTCACGACGGCGCCCGGCGCGCGGTTCGGCCGGAAGACCTCCGCCGCCCAGTCCTTCGTGTGGACCGCGGACACCGCGGGGCAGGGCTACGGCATCAACCCGGAGATCGGCGGCATGCGCGGCTACGCGGCGATGCACGCCACGAAGCCCGACTTCTTCCTGCACTCAGGCGACACGATCTACGCGGACAACCCCATCCCGGAGACCCTCGAGGTGGCCGGCGAGCCCACCTGGCGCAACCTCGTCACGGAGGAGACGTCCAAGGTCGCCGAGACACTGAACGAGTTCCGCGGCCGCCACCGCTACAACATGATGGACGACAACCTCCGCGCCCTGTACGCGGACGTCCCCGTCATCGCCCAGTGGGACGACCACGAGACGACCAACAACTGGTGACCGGGCGAGGTCCTCGAAGACCCGCGCTACGCCCAGGTCCGTGACGTGGACACGCTGGCCGCCCGCGCCCGCCGCGCGTGGCAGGAGTACATGCCGATCGCCGACTCGACGGCCCTGCGCCGCGGCTCGGGCTTCGAACCCGCCCGCATCTACCGCAGGATCCCCCGCGGCGCGACACTCGACGTGTTCGCCCTGGACATGCGCACCCACAAGGGCGAGAACACCCCGGGGCTCGAGACCCACGAGACCCCGATCCTGGGTGAGGAGCAGCTGCAGTGGCTCATCCGCGGGCTGCGGGCGTCGACCGCCACGTGGAAGGTCATCGCCAACGACCTGCCGCTGGGCCTGGTCGTCCCCGACGGCACGGGGCAGGAGTCCCTGTCCAACGGCGACGACGGCGCCCCGCTGGGCCGCGAGCTGGAGATCGCCCGCCTCCTGAAGGCGATCAAGGACCACGGCGTGAAGAACGTCGTGTTCCTCACCGGCGACGTCCACTACTGCGCGGCGCACCACTACTCCCCCGACCGCGCGGCGTTCACCGACTTCGAGCCGTTCTGGGAGTTCGTGGCCGGCCCCATCAACGCCGGATCGTTCGGCCCGAACACGCTGGACGGCACCTTCGGCCCGCGCCTGGACTTCGAGGCGCACGGGCCGGTCATGGGCTCGCCGCGCTCCGGCGAGCACCAGTACTTCGGCCACGTCGAGATCCCCGAGGACGGCCGCGAGTTCCGGGTGCGTCTGATCAACGCCGTCGGCCGGACGGTCTACTCGCGCACGCTGACGGCTGCCTGATCCGCGGTGTCGGCGGCGTCGGCGGACCGTCAGTCGGTGATCAGGCCCTCCTCGCGGAGCCAGTCCCACGCGACCTGGGTGGGCTCCTCGCCGTCGACGTCCACCCGAGCGTTCAGGCGCGCGGCCGTCGCGTTGTCCAGGCGCGCAGTCACGGGCGCCAGCAGGTCGGCGATCTCGGGGTGCTGGGCCAGGACCTCCTCGCGCACGATGGGGGCTGCGTTGTACTTCGGGAAGAAGCTCAGCGGGTCCTGCAGGGTCGTCAGGTCCAGCGCGGCGATCCGCCCGTCCGTGGAGTACGCCTCCCCGAAGGTGCACGTCCCGTCCGCCACCGCGGCGAACACCGCCCCGATGTCCATCTGGCGCAGCCGGGATCCGGTGGGCCGTTCGATCCCGTAGGCCTCGAGCATGGGCAGGAATCCGTCGTTGCGGGCGGCGAATTCGGCACTCACGCAGAAGGACTGGTCCTCCGTGGGGAGGTCCTTGATGTCCGCGAGTGTCTCCACGCCGAGCTCCTCCGCACGGTCCTGGCGCACGGACAAGGTGTAGGTGTTGTCGAGTTCGGTCGGCGGCAGCCACACCAGGCCCTGCTGCGCGTCCTCGTCCCGGACCGCGGCCCACTGCGCCTGGGGGTCCGGGATCGGATCGGTGTGGCCCAGGTACGTGATCCAGGCCGTCCCCGTGTAGTCCCACTCGACGTCCACGACGTCCGCGACCTGGGCCTGGCGCGCACTGAGCGAACCCGGCATGTTGGTCAGATCCTCGACGTCGGCCCCCGCGGAGCGCAGCAGGATCGCGGTGATCTTGCCGAGCACGACGCCCTCGTTGAAGTTCTTGGACCCCACCGCCACGTGGGCGCCCTCGAGGTCGATCCCGGCGACGTCGCCGGCGGGCGTGCCCGAGGGCAGGTAGCCGCCGGCGGTGCTCAGCCCGCACCCGGACAGGACCAGGGAGGCCGCCAGGCCGAGCACGGCGAGCACGGCGCGAGCGGGGGTCCGGCCGCGGCGGCGAGATGGGATGGTCGCGCGCGGGGTGGTCATGCGAGCCCCCTCGGCGTGGCCAGCGTCTCGACGAGGCGGCCGATCCACTCGATCATCAGGGCGAGGGCGGCCACGAGGATCGCCCCCGAGACGAGCAGCGGGAAGCGGAACAGGACGATCCCGGTCTGGATGAGCAGGCCGAGGCCGCCGGCGTCGATGAACGTCGCGAACGCCCCGGTGCCCACCAGCAGCACCAGGGCGGTCCGCAGACCCGCCATGATCACGGGCAGGGCCAAGGGCAGCTCCACCCGGAGCAGGGTCTGCAGCGGCGACATGCCCATGCCGCGGGCCGCCTCGACGACGGTGGGGTCGACACCCCGCAGCCCGGCCAGCGTGTTGGCCAGCACGGGCAGGAACGCGTAGAGGGACAGGGCCAGGACGGCGATCCGGAAGCCGAACCCCCACGCCATGGCGAGCAGGACGATCACACCGATCACGGGAGCGGCCTGGCCGGCATTGGCCAGCCCCATGGCGACGGGGGTGAACCGCCGGGCGGCGGGGCGGCTCAGCAGCACGCCGAGCGGGACGGCCGTCGCCACGACCAGAACGGTGGACACGCCGACGAGGGCCAGGTGCTCGGCGGTGAGGCGCAGGACGGTGGGCCAGGTCAGCAGCCGGGCCTCGACGTCGTCGAGGGCGGCTCCGCGCACCCAGACGGTCCACCCGATCAGCAGGGTGGCCACGAGCAGCGGCAGGCCGATCAGGAGCAGGCGGTCCTCGGCGGAGGCCGCACGCAGCCGGGCGATCATGGCCGAGCCTGCTCGTCGCCGGCGCGGGCGTGCGCGCGCAGTGTCGGATAGTCGAGCAGACCGATGACCGTGCCATCACGGACCACGGCGATCTCCTCCGCCGGGGCCATGACCAGCGCGGCGAGGGCCTCGCTGATCGGGGTGGCCGCGTCGAGCACGGGCCCGCCCGGCAGCGTGCCCGTCGGGTGCTGTGCGATCGGGCGCAGCGGCAGCGAGTCGACCGACCGCAGCCCCAGCCGCTTGAGCCCCGCCCCCGACCCCACGAAGTCGGCCACGAACTCGGTGGCCGGCCGCGCCAGGACCTCTTCGGGGGTGGCATACTGGGCCACGTGCGCGCCGGGTTCGAGCACCAGGATCCGGTCGCCCAGGAGCACGGCCTCGTCCACGTCGTGGATGACCATCACGATGGTCTTGCCCACCCTGGCCTGGATGTCGAGCATCTCCTTCTGCAGGCGCTGGCGGGTGAGGGTGTCCACGGCGCCGAAGGGCTCGTCCATGAGCAGCACGGGTGGATCCGCCGCGAGGCCCCGCGCCACGCCGACGCGCTGCTGCTGTCCGCCGGACAGCTCGCGCGGGAAACGGTCTCGATAGATCGCCGGGTCCAGGCCGACCAGGTCGAGCAGCTCGTCCACGCGGTCGGCGATGCGCCGGCGGTCCCACTTGAGCAGGCGCGGCACCAGGCCGACGTTCTCGGCGACGGACAGGTGGGGCATCATCCCGCCACCCTGCACGACGTAGCCGATCTGACGGCGCAGCCGGGTGGGGTCGCGGCGTGTGATGTCCTCCCCACCGATCAGGATCCGCCCGGAGGTGGGCTCGATGAGGCGGTTGATCATCTTCAACGAGGTGGTCTTGCCGCAGCCGGACGGGCCGACGAACACCACGGTCTCCCCCGCGGGGATGATGAGGTCCAGGGCGTCCACGGCGGGACGGTCCTGCCCCGGATAGAGCTTCGTCAGGGACTCGAGACGGATCTCGGCCCCGGCGTCACGGTCGGTGCTCATGCGCGCAGTCCCTTCGAGATGGTGAGCCGGCCGAGCAGCACGAGCAGCCCGTCCAGGACGAGGGCGACGACGACGATGCCGAGGGTGCCCACGAGGGCGTAGTTCAACGCGTTGGCGCCGCCCAGGGAGACCAGCCCCGTGAAGATGTACGAGCCCAGTCCGGGCCCCAGGACGTAGGCCGCGACCGCGGCCACGCCCATGCCGAGCTGGCCCGCGACCCGGATGCCGGTGAGGATCACGGGCCAGGCCAGCGGGAGACGCACCCGGGTGAACAGCGCCACCGGCCCCATGCCCATCCCCCGGGCGGCCTCCAGCACCTCCGGGTCCACGCCGCGCAGACCCACGAGCGCGTTGCGGAGGATGGGCAGCAGGGCATAGAAGACCACCACCACGACGGCCGGGACGGTCCCGATGCCCACCAGGGGGATCAGGACGCCGATGAGCGCGAAGGAGGGCAGGGTCAGCCCGACGGCCGTGAAGGCGTTCGCGATCGGGGTCAGGGCCTTGATCCGCGTGGCGATCACGGCCAGCGCGATGGCGAGCACGGTGGCGATGGCCAGCGCCTGCAGCACGAGCCACCCGTGCTGCCACGCCCGGAAGAGGATGTCGGGCCAGCGTGAGGCGAGGAACTCGCTCATGCGGCCTCCACGCCGGCAGCGCACCCCTGGGCGGCCCGGGCGTCTGCGGGGCGGGGCAGGACCGTCATCGTCGTCTCCTTCGGTCCGGGTGGGTCGGGCGTGCTCTTGCACGCTCCCCGAGATGGTGGCGCTCCCTGTGTTCTGCGCCACGAAGGGGGTCACCGGCACCGCCAAGGATGGCCTACCGACCGGGCGACGGGCAGGACGGCCTGCGCTAGCGTGTCGGCCATGTCTCGCTCCCACTCCGATGCCCTCGACGCGTCCGGCCCCGACTCCGGGGGCGCCGTCGCCGTGCCCCGCCGCCGCGTCGGCCTGCTGCCCCGCATCCTCGTCGCGATCGTGGCCGGCGTCCTCGTCGGCCTGGTCGCGCCGACCTGGCTCGTGCAGGCCTTCGCCACCTTCAACGGGCTGTTCTCGAACTTCCTGGGTTTCATCGTCCCGGTGCTGATCCTGGCGCTCGTCGCCCCCGCGATCGGCGACATCGGCCGGGGCGCGGGGAAGCTGCTGGCCCTGACCGGCGGCATCGCCTACGGCTCCACCCTGGTCGGCGGCTTCGGCGCCCTGCTGGTCTGCCTGCTCGTCTTCCCGCTGATCCTCACGCCCGGGTCCTTCGAGGGGATGGCCAACCCCGAGGACGCGCTGCTCGGCCCGCTGTTCGAGGTGCAGATGGACCCGCCCTTCGGCGTGATGACGGCCCTGCTGCTCGCGTTCGTGCTCGGCATCGGCCTGACGATGCTGCCGCGCGGCGCCCTGCACGAGAGCTTCGACCAGCTGCGATCGATCATCGAGCGGGTCGTCATGGGCCTGATCGTGCCGCTGCTGCCCGTCTACATCTTCGGCGTGTTCCTGAACATGACCGCCGCCGGCGAGGTCTTCAAGGTCATCACCACGTTCCTCGGCGTGATCCTGCTGGTCTTCGGCCTCACCGTGGTGCTGCTGCTCCTCCAGTACGTCGTCGCGGGAGCGATCGCGGGCCGCAACCCGTTCACGGCACTGAAGACGATGCTGCCGGCCTACGCGACGGCCCTGGGCACCTCGTCCTCGGCGGCGACCATCCCGGTGACCCTGCGCCAGACCCTGCTGCTCGGCGTGCGCCGGCCGATCGCCTCGTTCGTCGTGCCGCTGTGCGCGACGATCCACCTGGCCGGCTCCACCGTGAAGATCGTCTCGTTCTCCATCGCGGTGCTGTTCCTCTCGGGCCAGTCGATCGACGTCCCGGTGTTCGTGGGCTTCATCTTCATGCTGGGCGTCACCATGGTCGCGGCGCCCGGCGTGCCCGGCGGCGCGATCGTGGCGGCCTCGGGCCTGCTGACCTCGATGCTCGGCTTCACCGAGCCGCAGGTCGCGCTCATGGTCGCCACGTACATCGCCATCGACTCCTTCGGCACCGCCACCAACGTGACCGGCGACGCCGCCATCGCGATGATCGTCGACAAGATCGCCGGAGACCGTCTCATCGAGGACTCCGAGGACGAGGGCCTGGAGCGCCTCGACGACGAGGGGGCCGCGACCGGCGCCGACGCCGGCTGACCCGCCCCGCACACACCACGGCCCCCTCCCTGTCTGTAGCTCAGGGAGGGGGCCGTCGTCGGGACGGGCGGTGTCAGCCGCGCAGATCCCGCTCCGCCTCGGCGCGCACCGCGCGCCGCTGCCCCGGGGAACGCACGACGACGTCGCTCATCTCCTCGAGCGTCTTGCCCTTGGTCTCGGGGACGAAGGCCGCCACGAAGGCCAGGGACAGCGCCGCCATGACCGCGTACAGACCGTAGGCGAGGGTCAGGCCGATGTCCGCCAACCACGGGAACGTGGTGGAGACGGTGAAGTTCGCCGCCCACTGCGCGGCGGCGGCCACGGCGAGCGCGCCGGCGCGGATGCGGTTCGGGAACATCTCGCCCAGCAGCACCCAGACCAGCGGACCCCAGGTGGCGCCGAAGAACACCACGAAGGCGTTCGCGGCCACCAGCGCCACCGTGGACCACGGCTGCGGCAGGGAGACGGACTCGGCGCCGCCGGTCTGCGCGAAGGAGAAGGCCAGTGCCATCAGGCCGAGGCTGACCGTCATGCCGGCGGAGCCGGCGATCAGCATGGGGCGACGGCCGACGCGGTCCACCAGGGCGATCGCGATGAGGGTGACGGCGATGTTCGTGACCGAGGTGATCACGGTGACCGTGAGGGCGTCCGACTCCCCGAAGCCCACCGAACGCCACAGGGTGGTGGAGTAGTAGAAGATCACGTTGATGCCCACGGCCTGCTGGAAGACGGAGAGCAGGATGCCGATCCACACGATCGGCTGCAGGCCCGCCGACGGTCCGCGCAGGTCCGCCAGCGACTCGCGGCGCTCCGAGTCCAGCGAGCGCCGGATGTCCTCGATCATCAGGTTCACCCGGTCCACACCGGTGAACTCGTGCAGGACCTCGGCCGCCTCGTCCGTGCGGCCGCGGGCGACCAGGTAGCGCGGGGACTCCGGCAGCTTCAGGGCGAACAGGCCGTACAGCACCGCCGGGACGGCCTCGGCCAGGAACATCCAGCGCCAGGCGTCGACGCCGAGCCAGAACGGCTGCGCCGCTCCCCCGGCCATCGTCGCGAAGAGCGCGTCCGTGAGGAGCGCGGCGAAGATGCCGAGGACGATCGCCAGCTGCTGGAGCGAGCCGAGGCGACCGCGCACATGGGCCGGGCTGACCTCCGCGATGTACGCCGGAGCGATCACGGACGCGGCGCCCACGCCCAGGCCGCCGACCATGCGCCAGAAGATCAGGTCGACCACGCCGAACGCCAGGCCCGAGCCGATGGCGGAGACCAGGAACAGGATCGCGGCGATCACCATCACGGGCACGCGGCCGCGGCGGTTGGCGACCGGACCGGCGAACCAGGCGCCGAGTGCGCAGCCGATCAGCGCCGAGGAGACGGCGAAGCCCGTGAGACCGGCGCCGAGGCCGAACTCCCCGGCGAGGGCGTCCACGGCGCCGTTGATGACGGAGGTGTCGAAGCCGAACAGGAAGCCGCCGAGCGCGGCGGCGACCGAGATGCCGACCACCTTGGCGTTGAGGCGAGACGTCGCGGCGCCGCCGGACCGGGTCGCTGTCATGGTGGGTCCTCTCTGGGTGGCGCCCGACGGCCCGCTGCGCGCCGGTGCGTCCGCACAGTGTCTTCTTCGCTCGGCGAGCGTGCAAGTCGCACAGCCCCTCGCCCCGCCCACGGTGAGGCGGCGGGGCAGAATGAGGGCCATGTTCGTCGTCCTGGGCCCCGCCCCCGCCTCCGTCGGCAGCCCCGGCACCTGGTGGGCCCTGGACGGGGAGGGCGATGACGCCGTTCCCCTGGGCTCCTGCGCCGCCGGGTCCGTGGCCGGGCTCGTGGCCGGTCTGCCCGCCCGCCTGGGCGTGGACCCGAGCACGGTCCGCTGGGTGCTCGCCGACGTCGGGACGGAGTACGCCGCCTGGCTGGCGGCGGGGGTGCGGGTGGATCGGTGCTGGGACCTGGCCCTCGTCCAGCGGATCCTGCGGCACGCGGCGACGGCGCCGGGCAGCGGGGTGCGTTACACGCCCGTGGCGCAGCTCGAGGTCGCCGACCCGACGGAGCCCGAGCGCCCGGCGCGGGTGCCCGCCGGTCAGGAGTCCTTCTTCGACCTGCCGGACGAGGCCGACCCGGCCCCGGACGTCACCGTGCTCGCGGCCGAGCTGGCCGCGCAGCGGGCCGCCGTCGAGGGCTCGGCCCACCCGCAGCGGCTGCGGCTGCTCGCGGCGGCGGAGTCGCAGGGTGCACTCGTGGCCGCGGAGATCCGGGCGGCGGGTCTGCCGTGGGACCGGGGCGTGCACGAGGCGCTCCTCGCCGAGCAGCTCGGCCCCCGGCCTGCCCCGGGCGAGCGTCCCGCCCGCCTGCAGGCCCTGGCCGAACGCATCGCCGACGTCCTGGGCTCCCCCGGGCTCAGCCCCGACTCGCAGCCCAGCCTGCTGCGGGCGCTGCAGACGGCGGGCGTGGCCGTGGAGTCCACGCGGCAGTGGGACCTGAAGCACTGGATCGACGCCGGCGGCGCGGAACGCGAGGCGCGGGCCGCGCTGCTCGCACCGCTCCTTGAGTACAAGGCCCTGGCCCGGCTGTGGACGGCCAACGGCTGGCACTGGCTGGACCAGTGGATCGGCGACGACGGCCGGTTCCACGCCGCCTATCTGGTCGGCGGCGTGGTGACCGGGCGGTGGGCCGCCCACGGCGGTGGGGCCATGCAGATCCCGGCCGGGGTGCGCGACGCCGTCCGCGCAGACTCCGGGTGGACGCTGACCGTGGCCGACGCCTCCCAGGTGGAGCCGCGCATCCTCGCCGCGATGGCCGCCGACCAGGCGCTGGCCCGTGCCGGGACCACGCCCGACCTGTACCGGGAGGTGGCGGAGCAGGGCCGGGCAGCCGGCACCGCGCTGGCCGACCGCGGGCGCGCGAAGATCGCCCTGCTGGGTGCGATGTACGGCTCGACGACGGGCGACTCCGCGGCGCTCATGCCACACCTGCGCCGGCTCTACCCCCGAGCGATCGGCCTGCTCGAACGGGCGGCCTCCGTCGGCGAGGGCGGCGGCCAGGTGTCCACGTGGCTGGGCCGCTGGTCCCCCGCACCGGGGCCGACGTGGCAGGAATCCGTGTCCGACGTCGGTACCCAGGCCGCCGAGTCCGCGGCCCGGCGACGGCGGCGCTCCCAGGGCCGCTTCACCCGGAACTTCGTGGTGCAGGGCACCGCGGCCGAGTGGGCGCTGTGCTGGATGGGCGAGATCCGCCGTCGAATGCGGTCTGCGGGCATGCGCACGGAACTCGTGTTCTTCGTCCACGACGAGGTCGTCCTGCACGGCCCGGCCACGGAGGCCGAGGCCGTGCGGACAGTCGTGGCGGAGTCCGCGAGCGCCGCCGGCCGCCTGCTGTTCGGTCCCGCCCCCGTGGACTTCCCGCTCACCGTCTCCAGCGTGGGGTCGTACGCGGACGCGAAGTGAGGGGCAGCAGCGCGTCGGTCGCGCCCACGGCCTCCGTGCGCCGCACCGGGCCGAGGACCCTGGGACCTGGCACGATGCGGGACGAGGGCCGATCCTGGAGAGCGCCCGAGACACCCCGTTACCTTCTTCGTGGCTCCTGGATCCGGCAGGATCAGGGAGTGCTGACCGGCCGGTCCTGGGCATGATCGTTTGCCCCCAGTCATCCATGATCCGGGGGGTGTTGTCACCCAGGACCGGTCC